>Ga0182015_10001000_pt1 | contig 38973 bp, 29 predicted proteins | sample 712P3MmetaG_FD_120478 | JGI IMG/M metagenome (GOLD analysis project Ga0182015, IMG submission 120478) | Permafrost microbial communities from Stordalen Mire, Sweden - 712P3M metaG | ecosystem: Environmental > Terrestrial > Soil > Wetlands > Permafrost | place: Sweden: Stordalen | collected...
ATTCGAGGCACGCGCCCTGGGGCATTCAATTTTCACGCAAGCCGATACGCTCGAAGAACTTCGGGGGATGGTTCGCGACGCTGTGAATTGCCATTTCGAACCTGAAGAAAAACCCTCCGTCATTCGCTGACAGATGAAACGCGCATCGGATCAACGAATGATATGGCCAGCAGTCGGCTTCCCGGAATCGTTAATTGGGGATATAAGTGCGCGAACCAAATGACGCCGTAGATTACAGCAGCCAAGGAGACGAACTTCCAGACGCATGCCCACACCGATTTATCATAGTCGGGGAGCAAGTGCGCATTTTACCGCTACGGCAGTTGGTCGGAAGTCCGCCTGATCGGCCAAGTCTCACGCGCCGCAGAGTCTACCACGGACTGAATTGTGGAACGCGCTGCCCGTGAGTTTCGCACTGGCCCTCCAGCGTCGACAGTAACTTTACGTAATCGTCGCGGCTCGCTATTTGCGCAAACTTCGATTCGACGTCCGCTCGCTCATTCGCATCGAGGTACGGCGAGGCAACGCGTAGGACTTGGTGGTAGTGTGCTTCCGCCGAACTGACATAGCTTAATCGCGCGTGCGATACGATGAAACTGATGAGAACTGCAATAATGCATGCCGAGTTGAGGTAAACGCCCAACCGAAGCTTTCCGTGCAATTCCAGCATGCCTTCGGCTTCCTGCCTAATACGTTCTGCTGACGCATCAGGTCTTGGCTCCGGCGAAGCGGCCGCTAGTGCGCTCAGCAGGTGCTGGATTCGAGAACCGACACTCATGCTCTCTTTAACGGCAGTCGTGACAAGCCAGCCTATCGCAAACGCCGCGATGAGATTGATCACAAGCAGCGTCTCGAGGCCGACTGCCGACTGATTGTCCGCAGCGATCTGCCGATAGACCCCGTTTCTGTAGCTAGCTAGGCCGAGCGAGGCGATGTCTAGCACCCATCTGCTAACGGCGTGAATCGCCGGACCGAGCAGGGACTCCCAGAGGCCGCTCCCTAGCGCCCCGACGATGATTGCGCCGAGGATGCCAAGAGTCCATTTGATCCACCCTTCACGCAGCGACGTTGCCATTACCGTTCCCTCCGCGTTCCCAAAAATCTTCAGTGGCGGCCGATTCTACCACGCCGCGGTATAGTGCAGTGAGTGACGTACGGCAAGTGATAGAATTCGCCGTGACGAGGTAACTGAAACAGAAAGAAAGAAGGGGTGAGAAATGCTATATGGCCTGTGTACGTCCGAGAGCGCCGTAAAAATCGGTGACTTAATTCTGGATGAAACGCCGACAGTTGGTTGTGAAGTGCGGTTCGCAGAAGCGACGTGGCGAATCACGGGAATTGTGTGGATCGTGGAGGGTGTCCTCAATAATAGACAGTCCTCGGGCCTTGTTTGCGTGGAACGTGTTGACGATGGAAACCGAAAGAGTTGATGCTACGCGACCCCAAATTCGTTCGAAAGATTGACGATTCAGAAGGCCTACCCAGATGCAAGGACTGTGGCACACCGCTTCAATCGGTCGCGCTGTATGAATCGCCTAAGGGCCGCAAGTCGGAGATCCGTGGGTACTGCCCGAATGAAAAATGTGCCTTCCACATGACGCCGCAATCAGACGGATGACAGGCCGAATTGTATTTGCCCTAGGCTGGCCCTTTTCAACAACGAGTACCTTGAAGCCGCGGAATGCGCGTTCGCGCTGCTTTCAGGGCAGCGGCTAATAAATGTCGTACTGTTCCCAATGCAGCGTGGGATCGGATTGGATGATCACGCTTTTTTTCGTGGCGCGTTCGAGTTCTTCGATCATGTTGGATTCGCGCGTTTTTAGGGCTTTGGCGATTTCGGGATTTACGCGCAGGGTCATGCTGCCGGAATCGAGATTCTCGGCCATCTTGCGCGCTTCGGCCTGAATCTCGTAGCAGATCGTGGGGCCGGATTTCACCATGCCGCTGCCGGAGCAATACGGGCACGGCTGGCACAGCACACGTTCGAGCGCCTGCTTGGTGCGCTTGCGCGTGATGTTCACCAGGCCGAATTCGTTGAAGGGGATGACCTTCGACGGGGCGCGGTCGGAGTGCAGCGCTTGATCGAGCGCGGCCATCACGCGATCGCGATTGCGGCGCTCTTCCATGTCGATGAAATCGACAACGATGATTCCGCCGAGATCGCGCAGGCGAATTTGGCGCACGACTTCCTTCACCGCTTCGACGTTGGTCTTGACGATCGTGTCCTCGAGGCGCGTCGAGCCTTTGCCGACGTATTTGCCGGTGTTCACGTCGATGGCGACGAGCGCTTCGGTGTGGTTGATCACAATGTAGCCGCCGGATTTCAGCCACACTTTCGGACGCAGCGCTTTGTCGAGTTCCTGCTGGATGCCGAACTCCTCGAAGATCGGTGTCTCTTTCGTGTACAGCTTCACGCGGCCGACGAGTTTCGGCTGGAAGCGATTCACGAATTCCACGACCTTGCCGTACTCCTCTTCGTTGTCGATCCAGATCGCGGCGTAATCCTGGCTCAGATAATCGCGCAGGATGCGCTCGACAAGATTCAGATCGCGATGCAGCAGCGCGGGAGCGTGGCGCTGCTCGGAACCGTTGCGAATTTTGTCCCAGGTTTGGCCGAGGAATTCGACGTCGGCGCGAATTTCCTCTTCGCTGGCGCCGCCGGCCGCCGTGCGCACGATGAAGCCGCCGGGGAAAGTGCCCTTGGCTTCGTTGACGAGGCGGCGCAAACGCGAGCGATCCTCGGCGGAGCCGATGCGGCGCGAAACACCGATGTGATCGACCGTCGGCATGTAAACCAGGAAGCGGCCGGGCAACGCGACATGGCTGGTGATGCGCGCGCCTTTTTTGCCCAGCGGCTCTTTGGCGATCTGCACGATGATTTCCTGGCCGGCCTTGAGCATTTCGGAAATCAGCTGCGGGCGGCGCGGAGCATCGTGACGCGGTCCGCTGTGCGAGCGCATCGGAGGACGGCCGCTGCGATCGCGGTCGCGATTGTTGCGCCCACCGCGGCGCATCGGGCGATTGAATCGCGCGCGCGGAGGCTGGCTGACGCGCGCGCTGAACGGCTGCGCCGCGCCGCCGGGAGCGTCGGGCATGGCGGCATCAGGCTGGCGTTCGCCGAAATTTTCGGCGGGCTGCGATTCGCCTTCGGCTGAGGCCTGGATGTCGTCGTGTTGCACGTCGCCGTGTTCGCCGGCGCCTTCGTGCGCATCGCTTTCGCCGGCGGATTCGGCAGCGGATTCGGCCTCGCCATGCTCGTCGTGCTCGTGTTCGTGCACGTCGAAGCCGGCGAATTCGGAATGTTCCTCGGATCGCGCGTGGCTTTCCGAGAACGCGGTGGATTGTGAGGCGTCGAGCGCGTCCTGCGCGTCTTCTTCACGTTGCGCTTCGGCCTCTTCGTGTTTGGCTTCGGCGAGCTGCTCGGCGAGCGACGTGACTTCGTCGGCCGAGAGATCGGACTCCTGCGCGGCGTTCGGCTCAAAAATGGGAGGAACCGCGGCGGGCGATTCGTTCTCCATCTCGGCTTCGGCCTCGGCTTCAACCAGCGATTCGCGATGCGAATCGATCAAGCTCGCGGAATCGAATTGGTCCGGCTCGATCGCGGGAGTTTCGATGGGCGCGGCGGGAGCAAGTTGCGGCGGCTCGGCGTAGGAAATCGCGCCGGCGACGGATGGCGATTGATCGAGCGTGGATTCGGTCAGCGATTCCGGCACGGCGGGAGCGGCCGACTCGGATGCGGCGGGCGCAACCGGCTGCCCGGGAACGCGATCCTTATATTTCGCGAGCGATTCGCCCGGCAGAATCACCGGCACGTAATCGGCCGACGGCGGTTCATACGGAGTGCGCGGCTGAAACGGACGCTCGCCCGTCGGCGATTGACCGGGCGCGCGCGGAGAAGCGTATTTTGACGACGGCAAATCACGCGCGCCGCCGCCACCCCCGCCGCGACGCCGATCATCGCGGCCACCGCGTCCCCACCGGCCGCGCCGGCCACCGGGCCCGCCGCGATCGCCTGAACCGCTGCGATCGCCGAATCCGCCGCCGGGCCTGTTGCCGGAAGCGCCCTGGCCGCCGGACCGATTGCCACCGCCGCCTTGTCCGCTGCCGGGGCCGCGAGAGCCCTGACGGTCCTGATATCCTCCGCGCGAGCCATGGCGCGCGCCGGGACCCTGGCTGAAGGAATTGCCGGCGTTCGTGGCGGGCTGCGGCGGATCGTTCGGAAATTCGTGCGTGGCTTCGGCGGAGGAATCCGCGAACGACGGCGCGGCGGCAGCGACGCCGGGTTCGGGCGCGCCAGCGGCATCGGGCGCGGCGGGCAGCGCTTCGGCCGGCGGCGCGGAGAAAACTTCACCGCCCTGCTGCTCCATTTTTTCGACTTTGCTCTCTACGGTCGAGACGACGTGGTCGTACTCCTCGAGATTTTCGAGGAAATCGCTGACGTAGAGAAAGGCGTCGCTATCGAGTCCGATGTCCACAAAAGCCGACTGCATGCCGGGCAGCACGCGTGTGACGCGGCCTTTGTAAATGCTTCCGACTAACGCAAATTCTTTTTCACGCTCGATGTATATTTCACAAAGCTGTCCTTCTTCCAAAATGGCGACGCGCGTTTCGTGCGGCGACGCCGATATCACCAAATCCTTCGACATGAAAACTCCTCGGAGGGCATCGCCGGGCGCCGGCGCGCGACATCCACGTACGCCGCTCCGCGCTGTGCGGATCGGCAGGATGGGACCGGCTACGCTGGGCAGTTTTCGCCATCACGCGATGCATACCTCGCAGTACTCGAATTCCCGGCCGCGACCCGAATTCCATCCGGGCGCTGGCGGGGCACTTCCATTTTCTGTGCTGCCTTTTTTCATTTCAGTGCAACGGGGCCTCAGTTGACGAAGCGGCGAAGTCGCACGTTCATCACCAGGCCCAAAGCCAAAAACACAAACAGCGTGGCCGATCCGCCGTAGCTCATGAGCGGCAGCGGAATTCCAGTAACCGGCATGAGGCCGATCACCATGGCCGCGTTTACCAATACGTGGAACCCGATCGCTGCCGTAACGCCCATGATCAAAAACATTCCGGCACGATCTTTCGCGTGCTGGGCGTTCTGCACCAGGCGTAACAGCAGCGCCATGTAAAGCACCAGCGTAACCACGACGCCGGCAAAACCCAATTCCTCCGCCAGCGCCGCCAAAATAAAATCGGAGTAGCGCACCGGCACGAAGCCCAATTGATTCTGGCTGCCGTTGCCGAGGCCCTTTCCCCAAAAGCCGCCTTCACCGACCGCGATCTTCGATTGCAGAATCTGATAGCCCGAACCCCGAGGATCGTCTTCCGGGCGCAGGAAGGTTGTGACGCGCGATCTTTGGTACGGCTTCAGGAAGTGCCAGCCCACCGGAAGCAACATGGCTCCGAGAGCTACGACAAACAACGCGTGTTTCCACTGGAGTCCCGCCAGAAACGCTCCTACGGCCGCCACCGGCACAAGCACCATCGCCGTGCCCAAGTCGGGCTGGAGGAGGATCAAACCCACCGGCACCCCGACCAAAACTCCGGACTTGATCAGATCACCGAGCAAGAGCCGGTCTGTGCGCACTTCGCTGAAGAATCGCGCCAGCACCACGATTATAATCAACTTGACAAGCTCTGACACCTGAAAAAAATCGCCCAGCACCGGCAGCCACCGTTTGGCCCCGAATCGCGAGTGGCCGACCAGCAGCACGGCCACCAGCGCCGCCAGACCGATCATGTAGAGTATCGGCGCTTGATCGAGGATCGCGTGATAATTCACGCGCGAAAGCACCAGCATGATCGTCACGCCCAGCGCGATCCACATCACTTGGCGCCAGTGCATTCCGGCCAGATGGCTGGCGTGCGTGGCCGACCAGATTTCAAGCAGGCCGATGCCGCAGATCGTGAAGACGAGCGTCAGCAACCACCAATCGTAATCGCGGATTCCCGATCCTTCTCTCAAGTTCTGCTATGCACCATTCTCCGCGGCGCCGCGCCCTCGCCAAACGTCAGGGCCGGCTGGCGGAATTGGCCGCGGCGGCGGTCGCTTGCGCCGTGGCCGGCGCGGCGGCCGGTTCAGTTCCACTTTGTTGCGGGCTCAACGCGTAATCCTGCGGGCCTTTGTACGTCCCGGCCTTCTTATCGTAATACGCTTTGACGATTTGTTTCGCAACCGGCGCGGCGGCATCGGCGCCGTAGCCGCCGGCCTGCACGAGCACGGCAACAACTATCTCCGCATTGCGCCGCGGAGCGAAGCCCACGAACCATGCGTCGTTTTTCAGCGCCGATTTGTTCGTGGCTTTTTCTTTGCCCGCAGTGCTGATCACTTGCGCAGTGCCGGTCTTGCCGCAGAATTCGATGCCGGGCAATTTTGACGCGCCGGCCGTGCCGCCCTCATTCACGACGCCCCACATCGCTTGCGTGATGAAATCCACGGTCGATTCGGAAATCGGGAAGTCGATTTCAGGCGCGGGCTGGCTGGACATCAATAAGTGCGGCTGCTTGAAAACGCCCCCGGAAACGATGCCTCCAATGGTGTATGCGATTTGTAGCGGCGTGGCTACGGTAGCGCCTTGGCCGATCGCGAGCGAAATCGTCTCGCCGGGATACCACTTCTGGTGGAAGACGCGTTCTTTCCAGGCCTCCGAAGGCATCAAACCGGAATCTTCGCCGGGCAAGTCGATGCCGGTTTTGCGGCCGAGGCCGAGGCTCGATCCGTAATACGAAATGCGATCGATGCCGAGGCGCTGGCCGACGTTGTAGAAGTAGACGTCGCAAGAGTGCACGATGGCGTCGTGAAGACCGATCTCACCGTGCGGGGGAGGCTCCGAGTCGTGAAACACGCGGCCATAAAATGTCGCGTATCCGGGACAGAACACTTTGAAGTCCGGGGGAATCGCCTTCGATTCGAGCATCGCCGTGGTTTCAAAAATTTTGAAGATGGAGCCCGGCGGAAGTTGCGCCTGGAGGGCGCGATTGAGCAGCGGTTTCTTGGGATCGTCGTTCAGTTGATCCCATTCCTCGCGCGGGATGCGCACCGCGAAATCGCTGGGGTTGTAAGCGGGTTGGCTGACCATCGCGAGGACTTCACCGTTGCGCGGATCGAGCACGACAATCGCGCCCGTCTTTCCGGTCATGGCTTGCTCGGCGACCGATTGCAGATCGTAGTCGATCGTCAGCCGAATGGGCTTGCCGGGCGTGGGATCCTGCTGTTCGAGCTGGCCGACCTCCTTGCCGACGCTATTGACGATGGAACGGCGCAAGCCGTCGGTGCCTTTCAGCGTCGCGTCGTACTGTTTTTCGAGGCCGGACTTCCCGGCGATGTCGCCGGAGCGCAGCAGGCCGCCGCTTCCGGCGACTTCATCGGCGCTCACTTCGCCGACGTAGCCGATGGCGTGCGCCAGGAAATCGCCGTACTCATAGCGGCGCCGATGCACCATCATCATTTCGAGCACGGGAATGTCGGGGCGATGCGATTCAATGAAAGCGATATCGGCGGGCGAAGCTTCCGGCTTGATGACGATGGGCTGAAAATCGGGCAGCGTCTTCACCGCATCGACCTGCTGCTGCAAATCGGTGAGCGTCATGCCAAGGCCGTCGGCGATTTGCGGCAGCAACGATTGCATGAGCTTCGGATCATCGCGCAGCAACAGCACGCTGAACGACGGATAATTGTCAACCAGAACGCGGCCCTGGCGATCGAGGATGGAGCCGCGCGGCGCGATGATCGGAATCGAGCGCACGCGATTGCGCTCGGCCATGCCCGCATAATACGTGGTGCGGATGACTTGGAGATTCCAGAAGCCGAACAGAAGTAAACCGATCAGTGCGACGATTCCATAGGAAACCGCCGCCAAGCGTCCCTGCGGCAACTTTTTATCGTTTTCAAACCAGATCGACACGCGCACTCCGCGCCGGGACCCGCGGGCGGGCAGACATCGGCGTCTTGCTAAGGCATTCTCACGGTACCACCCGCGCGGACGCGGGCGCAACCAAAGCCGCGCAGAATGCGGCGATTTTGCAACGTTCACGACTCCGGCCGAAAACCCAAAGATAACGCTGAGGCGCTGAGTCCACGGAGACACGCGGAACAAAACGCGCTGATTCGGATCGGCGCGGAAAATTTGGCGAAAAATCCGGACTAGGATTTTCGGAGCTTATCGAGAAGCGGAAACAGGGCGAGCGCGACGACGCCATTCACCAGCGACGCGAGCAGAAGCGGAACGGTCAGATAAGGCTCGTGCTGGCCCAGAAGCAGGCGGCGCGTCAGCGCGAATACGGCATGATGAAAATGAAAGAACGCCACGGTGAGAATGAAGCGGCTGACGGAATTTTCGACGTCGATCTGCGCGCCGATCGAAGATGCGACGTATCCCACCAGCGTCTTCGCTATGCCATAAAGGCCGATGGGCGTGCCGCTCAAGCTGTCTTGCAGTAGTCCGACAATCATGCCGAGCAGCAAGCCGACCGATGGATTCCTGCGGCTGAGCGCGAAGTAAATCGTCACCAGCAGCGGCAATTCGAGCATTCGCGTCCACGCGAAATGAACCGGCAGAAACGCCTGCAAGGCCAGCGCCACGATCACCGAGATGGCGATCGAGCCCGAGGCGTAGCGATGCACCTCGATGTGCTGCTCGGGACCTACGCGAATTTCGACGTCTTCCATTCCAATGAACTCCTGCGCGCTACGGCGCCACGGCTGCGGGCGCGGCGGTCGTATCTGCCGCGCCTCCCGGCGCCGGCGCTTCGCCGCCCTGCGTCAAATTGATATCCTGGCGCGTGAGCAGAATCAAAACTTCCTCAAGCTGATCCAATTGCGCGGCGGGCTTTACGCGAATGGCCATGAACGGCGAGTGCGGGTCGGGCTGAGCCGCGACGACGTTGCCCACCGGCAAATCTTTCGGGAAGATGCGGTCTTGCCCCGAGGTGAGCACCGCTTCGCCGACGGCGATTTTCTCGTCGCTGCTGACGTACTCCATTTCCAGAAGCGGATCGCCCGTGCCCTTCACGGGCCCCTGCGTGCGCGTGTTTGAGAGCAGCGCGCCGACACCGCTATCCTTGTCGTTTAAGACGAGCACTTGCGACGTATCCGGATACACGGCCAGTATCTTGCCGACGACGCCGTCGGGCGTGATCACGCCCATATCGCGCCGCACGCCGTCACGCGAACCGCGATCGAGAAACAGAATGTGGCTGTCGGGATCGGGGCTCGCGCCGATCACCTGCGCGGCGAGCATCGGCACGTCGGTGTGCGCCTGGCGAAATCCCAGCAGGCGCGCGAGGCGATCGGCTTCGGCGGCGCGGCCTTCGAGTTCTTGATTGCGCAGGCGCAACTGGTCAAGCTCGCTCTGCAGTTGCAGATTTTGCTCGCGCGTGCGGTGCAATGCGACGTAGCCGCCCCAGCCGCTCTTGACGAGATCGATGGACCACACTCCGGCGCGCTGAATCGGCGAAATCAATTCAACGGCCCACACGCGGATCAGGCGGACCTGGCGCTCGCGCCGGATCTGCACGGCCAGCAGCAATATCTGAATTACGAGGACGACTCCGAGAAGCGTGAGCGACCTGTGGCGGGATGGAACGGCAATCATGGAAGTGCGGACATCGTATCGCGCTTCACGCCGCCGCCCACGACAATCGTTGCGGAATTCGCTCTAAGAGCCACGCTAGTCGATCGAGACGAGGCGCAGCAGGCGGAAATCGCTCAACATTTTGCCGGTGCCGAGCACGACCGAAGCCAGCGGATCGTCGGCGATCGAAACCGGCAAGCCGGTTTCTTCTCGAATGCGCTTATCGAGATTCTTCAGCAGCGCGCCGCCGCCGGTAAGCACGATGCCGCGATCGCTGATGTCGGCGGAAAGTTCCGGCGGAGTGCGCTCGAGCGCCACGCGGATGGCGTTCAGAATCGTGGCCACGCATTCCGAGAGCGATTCGCGGATTTCGCTGTCGTCAATGGTGATGGTGCGCGGCACGCCTTCGATCAGGTTGCGGCCCTTCACTTCCATCGTTAGCGGTTTTTCGAGTGGATAGGCCGACCCGATTTCCATTTTGATCTGCTCGGCGGTGCGCTCGCCGACCAGCAAATTGTATTTCCGCTTCAGGTAGTGCATCACAGCCTCGTCCATTTCGTTTCCGGCCACGCGCACGGAACGCGAATAGACGATGCCGCTCATCGAAATCACCGCAATATCCGTTGTGCCCCCGCCGATATCCACCACCATATTGCCCGACGGCTCCTCGATCGGCAGCCCCGCGCCGATGGCCGCGGCCATGGCCTGCTCGACCAGGTACACCTCGCTGGCGTGCGCGCGATAGGCCGAATCCTGCACGGCGCGCTTTTCCACCGGCGTGATTTCGCTGGGCACGCCGATCACAATGCGCGGATGAACCAGCATGCGCCGGTTGTGCGCTTTCTGGATGAAATAGGTGAGCATTTTTTCGGTGACTTTGAAATCGGCGATCACGCCGTCCTTCATCGGCTTGATGGCCACCACGTTGCCCGGCGTGCGGCCCAGCATATCCTTGGCTTCCTTGCCGACGGCCACGACCTCGGCGCTATTTTTATTGATGGCCACGATGGACGGCTCGTTCACCACGATGCCCTTGCCCTTGGCAAAGACGAGCGTGTTCGCCGTGCCCAGATCGATCGCCAGATCGGACGACAGAAGACTGAATACAGACCGGAAGCTCCAACCGTTCTTGCTCATCTTTTCCCCTGAAAATTTTCTGGCAATCCCTAAGGGACCTTTTGCCGGTCCGCAAACGCTCGATCTTAACCTGTTTCGCAATCTGCCGCTCGCGGCGGCGCGCTTCGCTCTACGGAATCACGATCGGAACCTTGGTGATCTTCGTTCCGCCGCGGCGGTTTTGCCCGGTGATCACGATCACCTGGCTGCCGCGCGCCATGGGCTGAGTGAAATAGCGGAAGTGTCCATCGGGACCGATATCCGCCACCGATTCGCCGTCGATGATCAGCGCGGCGCCGGGTTCGGTGCGCCCGATGATTTCGACGACGTTGCCGTGCAATTCCGTGCCGTCGACTTCGAGCAACATGTCGTCGCCCTTGCCTTCGGCCACCAAAGTGAATTTGTAGGCTTCGCTCGGCTCGCTTTCGCGCTTGTGCGAGTCGGTTGCCGTGACGCTCCAATAGTAATCGCCCGGATCGAGGCCCGTCACGTCCAGGGAAGTCGCCGTGGTTGTTTTGTCGACGGCGATGCGCGAAAACATCGAGGTCATTCCAATCTTCAAATCATAACTGACGGCGTCCGGCACAGCCGACCACTCGAAGTGAATCGAAAGGTGCTTCGGATCGGGATCGATCAGCGGCTGCAAGTTCACCGGCTCGGTCAGATCGGGCGGCGCGAGCACGTTGGTCGTCACGATCGCGCCCTGCGCCGGCAGCGTGGCTCGTTCATACTTGCCAATTTCCACGTGCTCGTCGCCGCGCGAAAGATCGGCGCCGCCGGCCGCCACTGTGATTTCATTGTCCGATGTCGCGGGGTCGCTGCGCACGGCGGCGCGGCTGTCCTGGTGCAGCGATGCGACGGCGTTCGAGAAGGAAACTTCGGCCTTCGATCGCGGCGATTGCCACGTGCCGGTCGTCAGGTCCACTGCGCCGGAGCTGATATGCATGCCGACGCGCGTCGAACTGTCGCTGTCCACGGAGTTCTGCTCGACGGTCACCAGCGTGTTGGATTTCACCGTGAACGTGGTGCCATCCACGAACGTGATGCGCGCCGCGCCGTCGCCGCCGGTCTGAATCAAATCGCCTTTGTCGAGCGTGACGCGATAATCCGCGTCCGCCCACTGCACGGAATTCGCCTTTTTAACTTGCACGCTGCCGTCCAGGTTCACGAAGCGCGCCTGATTCCGCGAAAGCGCCGCCGCTCGAGTGGCGCCCGCGCCGACCGCGCGCTCGACGCGCGTGATCGCGGCGCTGTACCAATCCGGATACACAAGATATAGCGTGGCCATCACCACCGCGAAAACCAGCAGAAAATAGATCGCAACGGTCTTGTAAGTGACCGCGGTCCAGTAAACCTCGACGCGCGAAATTTTATGTCTCGGCGCCGGCGGATGTGGTTGAATTTGCATTGAAAAACGCTGATTTCAGGCCACTTTTGAAAGTAGCACACGCACCCACCCCCCGCAAGACAGCACGCGGGCGCGGTTTTCCTGGCAGACACTATCGCGCGGGCGCGTTTGGTGGAACCGCGCGCCGCCCGCTCAAATCGGCCTTCGGGCGAATTCCGATTGAGCCGCCGCGCACGGCCATCTATAATGCCAGGTTGGAACGAGGCCGAAGTTTTGAGCCGGGCCCGGCCGTCTGCCGGCCTTCCTGAGGAGCATCCGCCCCTTGGCAAAAAAGTGGTTCGATAACCGGAAAACGGGCGTGCGCATCGTGCTCGGAATCGTCGTCGCATTCCTGGGCGTCGGCATGCTGATGTATCTTGTGCCGGGCCAGGGCGGCACGGAGACAACGAGCACCGATGTCGTGGCTACGGTGGGCGATACTTCGATCACCGTCACCGACGTGCAGGAGCAACTGCAGCGCATCGAGCGCGGCGGCCAGTTGCCCGCGGCCATGGCTCCGCTCTACGCGCAGCAAGTGCTTAAACAGCTGGTGCTTGAGCATGCCCTCGATCTCGAAGCCACTCAACTGGGCATACAGGTCACCGATGCGGACCGCCGCGACCGTATTCTGCAACTCGTGCCCACGGCGTTTCAGGGCGATAACTTCGTGGGGATGGATCAGTACGCCGCCGCCGTCCAGGAACGTTTCCAGATGGGCGTGCCGGAATTCGAGGAACTGGTCCGGCAAAGTCTGGTCGAGCAGAAATTCGAGGCATTGGTGACCGACGGAATCAGCGTCACGCCGGAGGAAGTGGAAAACGAATTCCGCTTCAAGAACGAAAAAATCAAGATCGAATACGTCGTCATCAAGCCCGACGACCTGCAAAGCAAAATTGACCCGAGCGACGCCGACCTGGCCGCGTATTTCGCCACGAACAAGGCCAAGTACGTCGTGCCGGAAAAGCGCGTGGTGCAGTACATCAGCCTGGACCCTACGAGCCTCGCCTCGCGCGTCTCCGTAAGCGATGACGAAGAGCGCGCCTACTATCAGCAGAATCTGGATAAGTATCACATCGACGATCGCGCGCACGTCGCGCACATCCTCTTCAAGACCGTCGGCAAGACCGATGCGGAAGTCGCGGAAATCCAGAAGACCGCCGAGACCGTGGACCAGAAGGCCAAGCACGGCGGTGATTTCGCCGCGCTCGCCAAGCAATATTCCGAAGACACAACCAAGGACCAAGGCGGCGATCTCGGCTGGATTGTGCGCGGGCAGACCGTCCCCGAATTCGAGCAGGCGGCTTTCACGCTGCCGGTCGGATCAATCTCAGACCTGGTGCGAACTCAATACGGATTTCACATCATCCACGTGATCGAGCGCCAGATGGCGCGCACGCAATCGTTCGACGAAGTGAAGGCGGACATCGCCGCGGCGCTCGAGGCCCAAAAGACGCAGGAACTCGCCGAAACACTTTCCTCGCAGATTGCCGAGGACGTCCGCCGCGGCGGCCGCGTGGCGCTCAGCGACATCGCCACGAAATACGGCCTCACTCTCCAGGAATCGCAGCCGCTGGGCCCGAGCGACGCGCTACCCGGCGTCGGCGCGGCGCCCGATGTGCAGCAGGAGATCCTGCAGGAGCGCGCCGGCGACGTCAGCGCGCCGATTCGCACCGACACCGGTTACGTGATCGTCAGCGTCAAGCAGATCGAGCCGGCTCATCCCGCGGCCCTCGAAGAAGTGCATGACACACTTCTGCAGGATTATCGCCACGACAAAGCCGTCGATCAGGCCAAGCAGCTCGCCGCGGACATCGCCCAGCGCAGTAAGGCCGGCCAAACGCTTGACGCCATTGCCAAGGCCGATGGTTTGCAAGTGAAGACCAGCGACCCCTTCGCCCGCGACGGCGAAATCCCCGATGCCGGCAGCGCCAAGCAGTTCGCCGCGGCCTTCGATATGCCGCTGAACCAGACCGGCGACCCGATTTTCCTCGGCGCCAACTGGGTGGTCTATCGCGTCGTTGACCACAGCGCGCCGAGCCAGCAGGATTTCACCAGCCAGGAGCAGTCCATCGGCCAGGATCTGCTGCAAAGCAAGCGCGAAGCCGCCTATGACGCCTTCCGCGACGCCCTTCAGAAGCGCTTGGAGGACGAGGGCAAGATCAAATACATGCCGGAAAACATGAAGCGCATCACCGGCAACACACCCGGATAATCTGGATCGGCTATTTAGCCAGACCGCGTACTCTCTGGGCCGCCGCGAATCTTCGACGGCCTTTCTGCATGTGCTCGATTTTCAGCCGATTGGCGCTGATTGGGATTTTCTTTGCTGCCGCAAGGATCGCCGCAATTCGAGGCCGACGCCAGCTAGAAATGCGCTGAGAAATGCTTCGGCGAATCGCATGATTATTTGCGCCGCGTTCCCGTGGGGCGTACCGAACCAGAGCGGAGCCGCCGCGTTGCCGAAAGCGACTCCAAACGCGATGGTCGAGCACCGGACTAGATTCAGCTTCTGCATGTTTGCCGCCATTTTGCCACGATCCCCGGCCAATTTCCACAATTCGAGTATTCCCGCTAACTATCTGAAAATAAGGTGCTTATTTAATCTTCACACCCCCGTTGTTTTTGTCCTCGACTTCAGCTAGCATATTTGTGTCCGCAGTTGCTGCCCCCAGCCAGAGGGAGCAAGAACAAGGGACGTCGCCTTCCCGACGTTAGTCCTGAACGCTCAGCCTGCTGTTTTGTCTGACTTCTATTCGATTTGCCGCGAGGTGCGGAATGCGCGCAAGAACCGAAGTACGAAACGAGTATCGCTGCTCGATCGAGATGAACCAGAACGGCAAATATTGCGTGCGCGTGCGCGCCGGGTTCGCGCGAAACCAGTGGAATCTGTCCGTCTATTTCCTCGTCTCCACGTTCGATCGCGGCATCAAGAAGCTCGAATCCACGCTGCAATTCCTGCAGAAATCCGAGGAGCGCCTGTGGTTCTGGGGCGTGGACCGAACCGACGACCCCAATCTGACCGCCGAACTTCTGCGCGAAGAGGGCCTGGAACTCGATCGCCGCACCGAATTCCCCGAACGCGCGCCCGGCATTGAGGTCTCTGCCGAGCGCCCCGTGCCCGCCTTCGCCCTCGCGCCCGTGCGCCGCAATCTGGCCGAATCCTTGAATCAGGTCCGCGCCGTCGCCGCCGGCGACTGAGCGAAGCGGTGCAGTTCGATTCCAATTTCCGTTAGCGGCGATTTCTTCCTGCCAGCATAAGTTGGAGAAACCTGAGGCAGAATATCGGCGGATGGCGGTGTCCATCAATCCCGTAGCGCGAGGGAGTAACGCTCCTGGAGGTAGCACTTGTATGCCGCGTTCTCGGCCCCAAGATCATGCAGCGCTGAGTGAAACAGGTCCTGGTAAGTGATCGCGCGAAAATCCAGTTCGGCACCGATCGCGTCAGCAAATTCTTTGACTTCATTCCCATGCTGCGTCGCTTCGTCAGACGGAACGTAGTACCAAAGATAGAAGAGGCTGAACTGACCTACTGAGGGTTGGGCCAAACCGAGGCCATGCTTGAGTAGCTGTGCTGCATTCAGATACCTAAACTTTGTCTCGCCACGGCGCATTCGGCCGGCGAGTTCTTGGCAGCGTGGTAAGCCGCCCAGTCTTTCTGTTGCCCGAGTATTTGTGACCGAGTATCTGCCATGTGGGCTTTTAAGCTTACCTCTCTCTCAAAATCACTTCGCCGGCGCCGACCGGCTGGTCGTTTAACCACAGCTTGTAGCGGTATGACCCGGGTTTTGTGGCGGGGCGAGGAGGGCCGGAGTTGAGGTGCATTCCGGCAGGGGCTTGATATACGTTCGACGCAAACGGGCAGCGGTTTGGATCGAACTCGATCTTCAAGTGGCCGGCGTTTGATATCCAAACGATCTGTTCGTCCGGACCGATCACAGCTACGTCGGGAATCACGCCGACCAATACTAGTTTTTCGGACATGCGCTACTTCGCCAGCCGTTCAACCGCCGCAACGATGTGGTTCGCCGAAATGCCGAATTTTTCAAGCAGTTCGGGCGCGAGGCCCGAATGCGGCACGCGATCGACCGCCAGCTTCGCGGCCTTCACCGTAACGCCCGCTTCCGCCAGCGCCGCAAGCACCGTTTCGCCGATGCCGCCTTCGGGATAGTGATCTTCCACAGTCACAACGCATCCGCCCGTCGCGCGAACGTTCTCAAGCAATGCCGCCGTATCGAGCGGCTTCACGCAATAAAGATCGATCACGCGAATCGCGATTCCCTTGGCCTTCAACTGATCGGCCGCCTTCAGCGCTTCATACAGCGTCACACCCGCGCCGATCACCGTCGCGCGATCTTCCGCGCTCTTGCACACCACCTTCAGTCCCGGTATCGGGAACTTCTCGTCGTTCGCATACAGCACAGCCGTTTTCGGCCGCGAAGTCCGCAAGTAAGCGATCCCCGGCCGCCGCGCCATGCACTCCACAAGTTTTTCCGTCGACACCGCGTCCGAAGGATACAAAATCGCCGCGCCCGGAATCGCGCGAAACGCCGCCAAATCCTCGAGCGCCATCTGCGATGGCCCGTCTTCGCCGATCGAAATCCCCGCGTGCGACCCGCACAAATTGATATTGCTGTGGCTGATCCCCGCCATGCGCACCTGATCGAACGCGCGCGCCAAAAAGCACGCGAACGTCGCCACGAACGGCACCAGGTTCTGCGCCGCAAGTCCCAGGGCCACGCTCACCATGTTCTGCTCGGCGATGAATCCCTGAATCAGCCGGTCGGAAAATTGCTTCTGAAACGTTTCCGCGAACGTGGAATTTTTCACGTCGCCATCGATCGCTATGATGCGCTCATTCACTTCGCCCAACCGCGCCAGCGCCGTGCCGTACGCCTCGCGCGTGGCGATCGATTCTCCCAATTTATAAGTCAGCGCCGATGGCGCCGCAAAATCCGGCGGCACAGCGAGCGATTTCCGCGCGCACGATTTTCCGTCGTCCGGAATGATCGCCGGCACCGGCTCCAATTCCGCCAGCGCCTTCACCAGTAGATCCGCCGGCACAGCCTTCCCGTGCCAGCCATCCTTATCCGCAAGGAAGCTCACGCCGTGCCCCTTCTCCGTGCGCGCCAGTATCGCGTGCGGACGCCCCTGGCTCGCGATCCCGCGCCCCAGCGCCGCCAGCACCGCATTCAAATCGTGCCCGTCAACCACTTCCGCGGTCCATCCCTCCGACTCGAACTTGCGCTGATAAACCTCGGCGTCGTGGTCATACATCGTGCGCTGGCTTTGCCCCAACCCATTCACGTCGCCAATCGCGATCAAATTGTCCACGTCGTAATGCGCCGCGAATTCCGCCGCCTCCCACACGCTGCCTTCCGCCATTTCGCCGTCGCCCATCAGCACGAACACATGCGCGTCGGAGCCCTGCCGTTTCGCGCCAATCGCCAATCCCGCGCCCACCGACAGCCCCTGCCCCAGCGAACCCGTCGCCGCGTCCACGCCCGGAATCCACGGCGTCGGATGCCCTTCAAGCTCGCTCCCAATCGTGCGCAGCGTCATCAACCGCGAAACCGGAATCACTCCCGCCTCCGCCAGCGCCGCGTACAAAATCGGCGCTGCGTGTCCCTTGGACATCACGAAGCGATCGCCCGCCAGCGCGTTCGGATTCTTCGGATCGAATTTCATCGCGTCGAAAAACAGCGCCGCCATGATCTCCGCCGCCGAAAGACACGACGTCGGATGCCCCGACCCGGCCGCCGTGGTCATGCGCAGCGAATGGATGCGCAAGATGCGCGCCTTCTCGGCCAGCGCGGCGATCTTCGATGTGGGCGTAGCGCTTTGTGGCATTGCGGTCATGGCAGCTCCTCTGCGTTTTCCTTCGCGTTTTCTATCGCTCGATTGGCACGGTTGATTGTACCGGACGCGCCGATTGTTTTCGAGCGCATCACACCCGCGCATCTTGCGTGTTGCGCGAATCTCCCAAATCCTTCAAACTATACTTTCGCGTCGGGTGCTCCATTCAGCCAGGAGAGAACCGTGCCCGCCCGCCGCTTCCCGTTCCCCACGTTTGGGACGGGCACAAATCCGCACGGCATCGAGGATTGCGCCAAATGAGCATCGATCGTCACGATATCGGAGAGCTTCTTCCGCCCCCACGCATGTTGCTGACCCCGGGTCCTTCCATGCTGGACCCGCGCGTTTACCGCGCCATGTCCGCGCCGCTGGTCGGCCACATGGACCCCTGGTTCACCGCGATGATGGGCGACATTCAAAATCTGCTGCGCCGCGTGTTCCAGACCGAGAACAACATCACGTTCCCCGTCTCCGCCTCCGGCTCCGGCGGCATCGAAGCCGCCGTCGTCAACCCGCTCGAACCGGGCGACGAAGCCATCATCTGCATCAATGGCTCATTCTCCGAGCGCATGGCCATCATCGCCGAGCGCACTGGCGCCACAATTATCCGCGTCGAAGCCCCGCTCGGCCGCACCGTCGATCCCGATGACGTCCGCCGCGCCGCCAAGGGCCGCAACATCAAGCTCGTTGGCATGGTCCACGGCGAAACTTCCACCTCCGCGCTCACCAAAATCGAGCCATTCCGCAAAGTCGCCGACGAATTGGGCGCCCTGCTTCTCGTTGACACCGTCGCATCCCTCGTCGGACATCCCGTTGACGTCGACGGCACGCGCATCGACATCTGCTTCTCCGGCTCGCAGAAAGCCATCAGCGCGCCTCCCGGCATGTCTCCGATCACGGTGAACAAGCGCGTCGAAGAAGTGATCCGCGCGCGCAAATCCAAGCCCGTCAGTTGGTATTTCGATCTCACGCACACCATGGAGTATTGGGGCAAGGAGCGCACCTATCATCACACTCCCGCGATTCCGCTGGTTTACGGATTGCGCGAAGCCCTGCGCATCGTGCTCGAAGAAGGACTCGAAGCCAGTTGGGAGCGCCATCGCCAGAATCAGCTCGCGCTGATCGCCGGTCTCGAAGCGATGGGCCTCGAAATGTTCGTTCCCGATCCGGCCGAGCGCATGACCACCGTCACCGGCATTCACGTTCCCGCCGGCGTCGAAGATCATCGCGTGCGCCGCCAGTTGCTCGACGAATTCAATATCGAAATCGCAGGCGGCATCAAGTCGCTCAAGGGCAAACTCTGGCGCGTCGGCCTGATGGGCTTCTCCAGCCAAAAGGGCCACGTGCTGCAATTCTTGTCCGCGCTGGAAAAAACGCTGCTCGATCAGGGCTTCCGCGTTCCTTCCGGAGCCGGCGCCGGAGCCGCGGTCCAATACTACATGCAAGGCGTGCCCGTGGCCGCGAGCCAGCGAAAGTAGGAGCTTCCGCCGTTGGCGCAATCCTCCACATCCGCGGCGAAGCCGGTTTCCGCCAGGAAACCGACTTCCGCCACGATGATTCAGAATCGCGGCGCGATGAGCGAATTCATCGGCGCGTTCGATGTTCCTTCGCGCCTCACCGATCAGGCCTACCACGTCCGCTTCTCGCACTTGTGGAACGGCGTCGCCACGCGCCACAGCGATACAATTGACACGAAATTTGTCGTCGATGGACGCGGCGTGATCGTCGGCCTCGCCCACCCCGCGTTCGTCACCTTTCGCGAACGCGCCCATCGCGATCTCACTGACCGCGAAGCCAGCTACGCCGCCGCCGAGTATCTCCGCGAGCGCCTCCAGCAAGAAGACGAACGCGATCTCTACGACGTACCCTCCGAAGAAGTCCTCCGCATCGTCGCCCTCCTCGGCATTTCGTAATCCCGCTCTTGCCGTAAACGTTTCGTAGGGGCGGAGCCTGCCTGCCGGTAGGCAGCCTTGCCTCCGCCCGCCGCGCCCCGCACTCACGCATCCGACAGCGTCTCGTTGAACCCATCCTTCTTCTTTGGCTGCTGCTCCAACTCCTCGCCCTCCAATATCGCCCCGCACCCCAAACACTCCACATACGTCGCGTCCGAATCCTGCGCCACCAATTGCGTCCTCAGATGTTTGCAAGGAGCTGTCGCTTCCGCCATCGCCGCCACCCGCGCTGATCCTACCACCGCTCGACCATTTTTCCGCCGCAACGCCCACTCGGCCCGCGTCGGGATTACAATGGCTCGCCCGGCACCGACGCTCCCATGCCCGAATCGCACACCACGCGCAGCCGCCTTGACAACGTCCTCTTCTACGGCGTCGTCGCCCTGCTCACTTATCTCGTCTACTGCATCTTTGCGCCGTTTCTCGCGCCGCTCGGATGGGCCGGCGTCCTGGTCGTCGTCTTCTATCCCATTCACAAGCGCCTTGAGCGCCGCATCGGCCACAGCAACGCCGCCGCACTCGTCTCCACATTGGCCGTCACGCTCATCCTGATCCTGCCGGTTCTCGCGCTCGTCGTGCTTTCGGTTCACGAAGCCTCCGGCGTCGTCCACAACCTCGCGCCCAGCTTCACCTCCGGCTGGCCCAGTCTCGCCGACCTCTCGAATTTCAGAAGCGTCTCCGACCTGTCGACCTTGCCCGGCCCGCTCGGCCAGGCCGGCGCGTGGCTTGACGCCAAATTGCCCTCGCAGCACGCCGCCGACATCGTCTCCATGGTCCAGCGCTCGATCATCTACGCCGCCAGTTTCGTCGGCTCGCGGCTCGGCTCGATCTTCCGCAACGCGATCGTATTTTTCTTCGATCTCTTCGTCACGCTCTTTGCCCTGTTCTACATTTTCCGCGACACCGATTGGGTGGTCGCCAATTTCCGCCGCCTGCTCCCCTTCTCTCCGGCCGCGCGCGAACGCATCCTCAGCGAAGCGCGCGAACTCATCAACGCCAGCGTCACCACCAGCCTGGTCATCGCCGCGATCTACGGCGTCGTCGGAGGCACCGCCTTCGCCGTGCTCGGCCTGGGCGCGCCAATTTTCTGGGGCGTCGTGATGGCCTTCCTTTCCATGCTGCCGGTCGTCGGAGCTTGGCCCGTCTGGCTGCCCAGCACGATCTATCTCTTCTCCACCGGTCACGGAACACGCGCCGTCGTGCTGCTGGCGATCGCGGTCGTGATCATCGGCGTCACCGACTACGTCGTGCGCCCCCTCATGGTCGGCAAATGCACGGAACTCAGCGGCCTCGTCGTTTTCATCAGCGTCCTCGGCGGCGTCGCCGTCTTCGGCCCCCTCGGCATCGTCCTCGGACCCATCGTCGTCGCCACCGCCACCAGCCTCTTCACCGCCGCATCGCACCCCTCCTCCGCCGCGCCCCACGACGAAGGCCCCGCCGTCGCCCATACCTCATGATCACGCTTTAGCTGGAATCGCGGGTGCCGCACCCTTCGCACTTAAGGGTGCGGGTTTTGACTTCCTCTATCCATGTGGACCGCCCCAAATGTCGCTCTTGCGCACGGGTCTTTCGCGTAGTTCATCTTTTCTCTTCAGGTTTTTTCTTTAGGAGGTGGGAGCTTCAGCTCCCATCCAACTGACCGCAAAAGTAAGGGGGCTTTCGCGCCTTTTGCGTCCCGACGGTTTGCGTCGGGAAGCCCCGAAGCAACCATGTGCGATGTGCCAGAATGGAGCCCGCAGAGACAATGAGAGACGAAGAAAAATTCACTCGCCAAGAGCACAGTCGCTGGGTCTACGTTCTTCCGGCCCTTCACCTATGCGCATGCCTTACCGTCGCAATTGCATTCGTAATACCGAGTTTGCAATTTCTAGGAGTCATAGAGGAATTCATCCTGCTGGCCGATCTCCCGATCTCAATCGTGTCTTATGCGCTGGCATTTCATTACACCTGGCTTGCCACGATATGGCTCTTCGTCGCCGGCACGCTGTGGTGGTATCTGCTAAGCCGCGCCGCGAAATTCGTCATCGATACCCGCCGGAACCTCCGCGATTAGCCGCAACAGCCTCCCGCAAGCCCCGTAGGGCCGAAAGAATCTCGCGTATTTTGCGTCCCGACGGTTTGGGTCGGGAAGCCCCTGAACCCAACGCGGGTGCCGCACCCTTCGGTTCTAAGGGTGCGGGTATTGACGTTTCGATCTCGCCACGAGCGCGGCCCTTCGAAACCCCATTCGAATAGATATCCACAGAGTACATGTTGACATCAGCTAACTAAATGTGCTACGCTAGCTCATGAATTGCAAGCGCCCATCCCCCGCCCGCCGCCACACTGCAGCGCCAATCTCCCGATCGGCATCGCTGCCGCGCGCGCCGCAAAACTTGCCCGCAATCACTCTCGTTCGCCCGTTTTTCACCCGTAACCCTTCCAGAATCAACACTTCTGAGAAATCGAATTTTAACCCCTCTAGAATCAACACTTCCAGGACTGTCTGTATCTCATTCTCCACATTGGATTTGAAGTCTCCTAGAATCAACACTTCTGAGAAATCGCGTTCTAACTCTTCTAGAATCAACACTTCCAAAAAACAAGGGAGGGGGGGGTGTTCCTGAATTTTCCCAGTCTTTTCGCGCCGCCATTTCTTGCGCATCGTTGGCGCGCATCGAATCGGCGCACGAGAACATCACACCCTGGAAATCAATCGCGCCGCCGCAATGCGCGCGCGCAACTCCGTGTGCTAGAGTAGCCGCCTAATCGAGATCCTATGCCGCTGAAATCGCCGCCGACCGCCGTCCCGCTGCCGCCCGATAAGCTTCGCTGGCGCTGCGATCCCTCGCGCATTCCGTTTGAGACCACGGCCGACGCGGCGCAGATCGAAGGCATGATCGGCCAGGACCGCGCCCTGCGCGCGCTCAAGCTCGGCGTGCAACTCGACGCCAAGGGCTACAACATGTTCGTCTGCGGCATGGCCGGCACCGGCCGCGGCGGAATGATTTCGCGCATGATCAAGGAACTCGATCCGCCGCGCAAAATGTCGCTCGATCGCTGCTTCGTCAACAATTTTAAAATTCCCGATCGCCCGCGCCTGATCACGCTACCGCCGGGCCAAGCCACCAATTTCCGCAAGGACATGCAGTCCGGCATCGAATTCCTGCGCCGGCGCATCCCGCAGGTCTTTGAAGGCGAACCCTTCCAGCGCCAGAAGAACCGCATCGTGGAGCGCTTCACCATCCGCGAAAAAGAGTTGATGGACGATTTCACGCGCCGCATCGCGCGCGATCAATTCGCCCTCGGCCATATGCAGGTCGGCGCCGTGGCTCTGCCGGAAATTTTCCCCGTTCTCGAAGGGCAAATGGTCCCCATCGAGGACATGCCCAAACTCGTCAACGAAGGAAAACTTGAGACGGCGATCGCCGAAGACCTTGAGCGCAAGTACGAAGTCTTTCGCCAGGAATTCACCGTGGTCTATCGCCGCACGCTCACGCTCTCGCGCGAACTCGGGAGCGAACTTTCCTATCTCGAACAGGAAGCCGCCTCCGTGCTTGTCGATGGCGTGATCGAAGAGCTCAAGGAAAAATATCCGGAATCCCACGTCACCGAATATCTCGAGGAAGTCCGCCACAACATCCTCGACAACCTCGATCCCTTCAAGGAACGCGAAGGCGAGGAAGTCGAATCCACCGGTTCGCCGCAGGTGGACAACGCGCTGCGTTCGCAAATGCCGGACCGCGATCCCTTCCGCGTTTACGGCGTCAATGCGCTGCTGGCGCACGACGATCTCGAAGCCTCAAGCGTGATTTTTGAAACCACGCCGACCTACGCCAATCTGTTCGGCACCATCCAGCGCGCCTACGATTCCCGCGGCGGATGGACCTCCGACTTCATGGACCTGCGCGCCGGCTCGATTCTCCGCGCCGATGGCGGCTATCTGATCATCTACGCGCTCGATGCGCTTGGCGAAGCCGGCGTCTGGCGCACGCTCAAGCGCACTCTGAATCACGGAAGGCTCGATAGCCAGCCGCTCGATCTGTTCTTTCCCTTCGGCGCCTCCGCGCTCAAGCCCGAACCGATCGATATCAACGTGAAAATCATCCTGATCGGCGACCCGGAAATGTATGAGCTTCTCTACGAGAATGACGAGGACTTCAAAAAGATTTTCAAAGTGCGCGTCGAGTTCGATGAAGAGATGGGTTTGAACGACACCGTGATCCACCAATACGGCGGCCGCCTGCGGAAACTTTCGGAGAAAGAAAATCTGCCGGCCTTCGATCGCTCGGCCGTCGCCGCCATGCTCGAATTTGGCGTGCGTCTCGCCGGCCGCCGCAATAAAGTCACCGCGCGCTTCGCCGATCTTGCCGATCTCGCGCGCGAAGCCGTTTATGCCGCGCGCGAAAACGGCCAGACGCTTGTCACCGCCGCGCACGTGCGCAGCGCCCGCGAAGCGCGCATCGAACGCCACAACCTGATCGAAACCAAAATCCGCGAGATGATCGAAGAAGGCACGCTGCTGATGGACGTCGCCGGCACGCGCGTCGGCCAGGTCAACGGCCTCACCGTCGCCGAGATCGGCGGCTACTCTTTCGGCAAGCCCATTCGCATCACCGCGTCGGCCTCGCTCGGCAAATCCGGCCTGATCAACATCGAGCGCGAAGCGCGCCTGAGCGGACGGCTGCACGACAAAGGCATGCAGATCATCGCCGGTCTCCTGCGCGCGCGTTTCGCGCAGGATAAGCCGCTCTCGCTCGCCGCCAGCCTCTGCTTTGAGCAATCCTATTCCGGCGTCGATGGCGATAGCGCGAGTTCAACGGAAGTCTTCGCGCTGCTCTCCGCGCTTTCCGGTCTGCCCATTCGCCAGGAAATCGCCGTCACCGGCTCCGTCAATCAGCAGGGAGACATTCAGCCCATCGGCGGCGTCAATCAGAAGATCGAGGGATTTTTTGACGTGTGCCGCGTGCTCGGCTTCTCCGGCAAACAGGGCGTGATCATTCCCTCCGAAAATATCGAAGACCTGATGCTGCGCGACGACACCATCGATGCCGTCGCCCACGGCAAATTCCAAATCCTGCCCGTCTCCACAGTCGAGCAAGGCATCGAAATCCTCACCGGCGTGAAAGCCGGCGCGCGCGGCGCCGATGGCGCCTTCGAGCCGGACACGGTGTTTGCGTTGGTCGATAAACGATTGCGGGAATGGGCTCACGCGCTCAAGGAGTTCGATTGAGCCTGGGTTGCTCTGCGCGCGGGATGGCGCGAATGAAGTTGCGCGGAATTTATTGCGTTGTGCTTCCGGGTGCTGCCGCGTCCGCCGCCCCGCCTTCTTTCGGCGTGGATAGGTAACCGGCGATGTGGTCCTTGGAAACGTCGAAGACCACGATCTCATAAGGCTGCTGCGCGCCGTTCACGTAGAACTGCACCGGCTCTTCGGCGGTCTTGTTTTTCTTCTCCGTCGATTTGTCGTCGGCCACCACGGTGATCGTGTATAGGTTGTGCTTCGGGTCCATGCTTTCCAGCTTGACCTGAATCGGTCCGACGCGCTGCGGCGCCTTGGTTTTCTTGATGTTGAATTTGAAAATGTTGCGCTCGTTCAGCCGCTGCAGTTCTTCGACCTCGGATTCGTTGTGCGCGATGCGATTGTCCGCCACGCCCAGATCGCCCACGGCGCTCGTGAGCTTGGCTTCGGTCGCCGCAAGATCCGCCTTCGTGCCGGCCAGATCGGTCTTCGTGCCGCTCAGGTCGGTTGAGACCGCGCCGATCTTCTGATCGGATTGCTGCTGCACTTGTCCGATCTGCGCGGCGAGTTGCGTGTCGCTGTCCTTCTGTTCCTGGCGAATGGTTTGCGCCAGCGTGCTCGCGCGAGCCAGCTCGTCCTGCGTCAGGCCGAGCTTCTGCGACGTCACTTCGAGCTTGGCGCGCATATCGGCGACGCGCGAATTGGATTGGTCGATCTCGGCCGAGAGCACGGCTTCCTGATTGGTCGCCGCCGTCAGGCTGGCTTGCAGCTTATCCTGCGCCGTGTAACCGGCGTAAAAGAGGTAGCCGATCAGGAGCAGCAGCACGATCAGCACAACGTAGATCCAGCGCGGAATGGGCGCCGACTCGTAGACGAATGTCTCCTTGGATTCGGGAGCTGGGGCCCCGCTCGGAATCGTGCTCATGCTTACTGCCTCCTCTGCGCTTGGCGGCGGTTGGGTTGCCGCGCGATACGATTATGATTATCTCGAAGCCTGTCCGGGTTGTCCATGCTGGCCCGCCGCGGCGGGTTCGTGACCCGCGGCGGGCTAGCGGGCGCGGCGAGTGGGGCGCGGCCAGCGCGCTTCCACCGAAGTGGTCAGTCCGCCACGCGGCGTGAAGTCGCCGCGCACGCTGCACCACACGGGGTGCGCCGCGTCCACGATGTCGCGCAGAATGCGATTCACGGCGTTCTCGTAGAAGATGCCGAGATCGCGGTACGCCAGCATGTACAGCTTCAGCGACTTAAGTTCTAGGCACAGCTTGCGCGGCTCGTACTCGATCGTGATCGCGCCGTAGTCCGGCATGCCCGTCTTCGGGCAGATCGAGGTGTATTCCGGAATGCGCGTCACGATGCGATAGCCGGGGAATTGATTCGCCCACGTCTCAAGCTTCGGAAGCCGGGTGCGGATTCCGGCGCGGGCGTGTTCGTCGGTGTAGCCAGCCATGGGGATCTTCTCCTCCGCGCTATTGTACACGCCGCAGCGGCGCAGGCCGCGGCGCGGCGCACCGTGGCGCGCGGCGCTTCCCACGGCGGCGGCGGATGTGTTATAAGCGACGTTCCGCTGGTCATAGACGGATCTCCCATTGCACACTGTCGACGTGAAATCGGAGAAGGCGGGTGCAACGGATCGGGCGCGGCGCGGCGATGAAACGCCGGCCAGCTTTTGTCCCTCGTGTTCGGCAAAGCTTGAGCCGCATCGCTGCAAAATGATCTGCGCGCGATGCGGGTATTACATGTCGTGTTCTGATTTCTACTGAGCCCTTGGGCCGCGCGGCCGTGACGCGCGCCCAGCGGGATGCAAACAGGAGGATGTACCGTGGCGCTGAAAATTTCCGAACGTGAAGAGAATGGAATTTCGATATTGACGCTCGATGGGCGCATCGTGCTCGGCGAAGAAAGCAACGCGCTGCGCGAGTCGGTGAAGCGCCTGCTGGCAGCGGGCAAAAAGAAGATTGTGCTGAACATGTCGAACGTGACGTACATCGATAGCGCGGGCCTCGGCACGCTCGTGGCTTCGCACCACAGCGCGCGCACGCAGGGCGCATCGCTGCGGCTATCGAATCTCGGCGCGAAGTTCCAGGAAGTTTTGCAGGTCACGAAATTGCTGACCGTCTTTGAGGTGCACGACACCGAAGGCGCGGCGATCGCCAGCTTCAAGTAGCCGCCCCGGAGTTTCGGTTCGCGGCCGGGCCGAGCCGCAGCGGCCTGGCCGCGAATTTTTCTTCGCTGATTATTTACCGCGATTTTTTCCGGCGAATTATTCCAAACGATACAGCGTCAGTCCGCTCAGCAGCTTTGGGTAGAAGTCCGTGGATTTCTGCGGGAGGACTTCGCCGGCGAAAGCGATCTGCGCGGTCTGCTCGGCGGAGATGGCGTTCAGCAGGAAGCAAAGCTGCGCTTCGCCGCGATCCACCGCGTCAATGGCCGCTTCCATGTCGCGCTCGTAGGTGATGTTGCGCTCGCCTTTCACGGCTTCCGCGGTGATGCCCAATCCTCGCTCGATCAGCAGCTTGTGCAGCAGCACAACGTCAAGCCGGCGCTGCATCGCGGACACATCCGGCAATAGCGCATCCAGATTCGCATCGGCACGCAGCTCGAAGAGGTGGAATGCATCGCCGCCGGCAAACACTCCGATACTGGGGCGCTCGTCATCCGACTGCTCGAGGTGGCTCAGGAACATGCTGAACGCGGCGGCGCGCGCGGAGCCGGCGGAGAAGGAATAGGAGCGGCAATCGAACTCGCTCTTCACGCGATCGCGAAAACTCTCGAATGAGAAATTGCTTAAGCGCGAGACCACGCGATGCGTCGGGAGAACGATCAAGCCTTCGCCGGCGGTGTTGAAAAGCGTCATCATCACGCGCTCATAGGGGGCGCTGCGATCGGTGCTGCCGGTTTTCGCGCGGCATTCATCGCGATAGGCAAGAGCGGTTTCGTAGCGATGGTGACCATCGGCAATGGCGAGTTTCTTGTCGGCGAACTCGCTGGTGATCGATTGAATTACGGCGGGATCGGTGATGGCCCAGAGTTGGTGGAAGACGCCCAAATCGTCGCGCGCTTCGGCGGTGGGAGGAAGCGCGGAGATTCGGTCGAGCTGCGCATCAACGCGGCGGGCAGGATCCGTGTACAACATAAACAGTTGGCCGGTGTGCGTCCGGGTGTGGCGCAGTAATTCCAGGCGATCGGCTTTGGGGCCCGACAAAGTTTGCTCGTGGCGGAAAATTACGCCGGCGGAGTAGTCCTCAACTTGTCCGATGGCGATCAAGCCCTTGCGCGTGCGTTCGACGGATTCGCCCGGCGCTTTGTATGTCTGAGTGTACGCGTAGAGCGAGGCGACGGGATCGCGAAGCAGAACGCCTGACGCGATCCAATCTTCGAGCGTGCGCGCGGCGCGGGTGTAGACGTTGTCGGACGGCGAATCGTCCGGGCGGGATTTGCCCTTTTCCACGGTAATCAAATTGTAGGGGCTGGTGGCGTAATACCGCTCCTGCATGGCCGGAGAGATTTTGTCGTAGGGCTGGGTCACCGCGTCTTCAAGCTTCACGCGCGCCGGATTGTAACGATACGCCTGGAACGGAAAGATTCGCGCCATCAGCACCCTCGGAAACAGCAATCGAATTCTGGATTGTAGCAGTTGCGGCTGCGGCGGCCAACGGAGGTGCGCGGAGGGGTTCGATTTTGGTTGTGAGTAACTGATAAGGTACACGAATGCATTGCGTTCCAATATGGAACGGGTGGCAGCGCTACAGTTGGTCCTTAGCGTAGACAGACGCCGGCTGGCGAGAAAACAGATGACCGGAAGCTGCCTCGACGAAGCGCCGCTCAAACGCCGCCAGCGATAATCATGCCTAGAATCTCAAATTCCCGAAGAAAATTGGCGTTCGTGGTACTGGTGTCTGCGGGTCTTCTCACCGGGCTGGGGGTGGACGCGGTTCTTTATTGGCGAACTTCCCGTCTGCTGAAAACTCCCTTCCGAATCGGGTTCTACAACACGCCAGGGTCGCATTTTCCCGGTCCGGATGGAAAACCCGAAGGCGATGCGGTGGACCTGATGAACGAGGCCGCGCGCAGAAGCGGTCTTCAGCTGCAATGGGTTTACTCGCCAGAAGGGCCGGACGCAGCGCTGGAGACGGGGCAAGTGGACCTGTGGCCCATCATGGGCGATTTGCCGGAGCGCAAAGGACATCTGTACGTTTCGGCTCCGTGGACGATCACGGAATTCGGACTGATCTCGCGAAAAAACGATCCGATTTCGGACAGCACGGATTCATCCGATCTGATCGTCGCCAACCTGACGAAGAGAATCGAGGAAAAGCTCGCGCGGCGCGAGTTTCCGAACGCCAGGTTTTATTCGGTTGACAGCGTCGAAGAGCAACTGAGCGCGGTGTGTTCGGGCAAAGCGGAAGTCGCGGTGGTGACGCAGACGCAGAGCTTCGACCAATTCACTCTGCCGGATGAGTGCCGCAACGTTGGGTTGCAAATGGTGGATCCGCCGGGGCTTTCGATAAGGTTCGGCGTCGGCGCCAGTTATAGCCGGCCGGGCGCCGTGGAAGCCGCAAACGTGTTGGAAAATGAGCTGGCGGCGATGACCAAGGATGGGAGCCTCGAAAGCATCGAGTTTCAGTGGCTCGACCCGGCGGTGTCGCAGACGCGCTCGGTGTTTTACTTGCTTGCGGCGGAACGCAGTGAGCGATTTTTGGCCGGCGCGGCCATTCTGCTGGGAGCGATCCTGATCGTTTTGGGTTGGCTGGTGAATGAGCGTAAGCGCGCGGAAAAAACACTGTCGGAGGAGCGCCGGCTGCTGCGCACGCTGATCGACAACCTGCCAGACCGGATTTACGTGAAGGACGCGAAGAGCCGCTGGGTGGTGGCGAACCGCGCACTGGCCGAGCACATGGGGACGAAGAGCCCCGAGGAGTTGCTCGGAAAAACGGATTTCGATTTTTTCCCCAAGGATATTGCGGCGGTTTTCTTTGCGCGTGAGCAAGCGGTTCTGGAATCCGGACAGGCGTTTGTGGATCGGGAAGAGAGGACGCTGGACGCGAAGGGAAACGCGAAGTGGGTCTCAACGTCAAAGGCTCCCTGGCGCGACAAGCGCGGCCAGGTGATTGGAATCATGGGGATCGGCCGCGACATTACGGAGCGCCGAAACGCGGAAGACGCGCTGAGAGAAACGAACCAGGCGCTGAAAGCGCTGGTGCATGCTTCGCCGGCAGCCATCGTTTGCGTGGATCGCGACGGGAACATCACGATGTGGAATCCGGCGGCGGAGCGCATGTTCGGGTGGCAAGAGGAAGAAATCCTGGGGCGGACGATCCCGATGGTGCCGGACCGCGATCGGAACGTTTTTTACGACTTTCGCAGCGCACAACTTCGCGGGGAGAGCATGTGGAATCAGGAGGTGAAGGCGCTGCGGAAAGACGGATCGACATTCGACATCATCGTGTCGCTGGCGCCGTTGCGGGACGACGAAGGGGAACTTCGCGGTGCGATGTACGTTGCACTGGATATCACGGGCAGAAAGGCGGCGGAAGCGCAGTTGCGTTTGCACGCCGCGGCGCTGGAATCGGCGGCGAACTCCGTGGTGATCTCCGACAAAGCGGGGCAAATTCTGTGGGTGAATCCGGCGTTTACGGAATTGACGGGGTATTCGGCGGGAGAGGCGATCGGGCAGAATTTCTCGATACTCAATTCGGGCACGCACCCCAAGACTTTTTTCGACCAACTGTGGAAGACAATTTTGGGCGGCGAAGTGTGGCAGGGGGAGATCGTAAATCGCCGCAAGGACGGCAGCCGCTATAGCGTGGATCAGACGATCACACCGGTGCGCCATGAGAAGGGCGAGATCATGCATTTCGTGACCATCCAGCAGGACATCACGGAGACGAAGGCGCTCGCGTCGCAACTGAATCAGGCGCAGAAGATGGAATCGGTCGGCAGACTCGCCGGAGGCGTGGCGCACGACTTTAACAACCTGCTGAGCGTGATCATCGGTTACAGCGACGTCCTGCTGGGAGAGACGTGCCTGGACGCCCGAACGCTGAAGCAAGCCGAGGAGATCAAGAAGGCCGGGAATCGGGCCGCCGCGCTGACGCGCCAGCTTCTGGCATTCAGCCGCCAGCAAGTGCTGGACCCGAAGGTTTTGAATCTGAATTCGATCGTGGTGGAGACGGAGAAAATGCTGCGCCGCTTGATCGGCGAGGATGTGGAGCTGGAGACGAAATTGGCTGCCGATCTGGGTTCGGTGAAGGCGGATCCCGGGCAAGTGGAACAGATCGTGATGAACCTGGCGGTGAACGCGCGAGACGCGATGCCATTGGGCGGAAAGCTGACGATCGAGACCAGCGACGCAGAATTGGATGAGGAGTACGCCTGGCAGCATGTTCCGTGCGTTCCGGGATCGTACGTGGCGCTGATCGTGACCGACACGGGAATCGGAATGGACGCGGAAACCAAGGCGCACATCTTCGAGCCGTTCTTCACCACAAAGGAACCCGGCAAGGGCACAGGGTTGGGGCTCTCCACTGTGTACGGAATCGTGAAGCAAAGCGGCGGATACATTTGGGCGTACAGCGAACTGGGGCAAGGATCCGTGTTCAAAGTTTATTTGCCGCGCGTCGATCAACCGGTGCGGCAGGTGCAGACAAGCGAGCTCGCGCCGGGAGTGCTCAGTGGATCGGAAACGATTCTGGTGGTGGAGGACGATGAATCGGTGCGGGAACTGATTTGCAGCATGCTGCGGCCGAACGGATACGTTGTGCTGGAAGCAAAGGACGCCGTGGAGGCGTTGGATGTCGCGCGGCGGCGTAAGTCCATCGACTTGGTGCTGACGGATGTGGTGATGCCGGGAATGAACGGGCCGGCGATGGCCAAGAAGCTCGAAGAGATCCTTCCGGAGATGAGCGTGCTTTACATGTCCGGCTACGCGGGCAGTTTCGCGGTGGATCGCGGAATTCTGGACGAAGGAGCGTCGTTCCTGCAGAAGCCATTCTCAAAGAACGCGCTGCTGCAACGGCTGCGTGAGACGCTGGACGTGCGGGCGGCAGTCAGACGAGTGTGAGCAGCGGGCGTTGGGCCGATTCGGCGCGATTGAGACTACAGACCTCGGCGGGTTGAAAAGATCTGGCGATTTGTTTGCTTCTTTTTATCGGCGCTATTTCCGGCGCCGATTCGCAAATAAAAACAGAACGACGCCGGCCGCGATGGTGATGCCGCCATTGACGGCCCAGCGCGTTTGACCGGTCATAAAACTGCCGGGCAGGACGTTGATGCCTTGCAGAAACCAGACGGCGCCGGCGAGAACCAGGATGGCGGCGACGATGCTCAACGCGATTCGCATTGTTTTATTCCTCCGCGTGCCAAAACTAGAATGAAGGACGGACCGACCTCCGGGAGCGCGCGTTACTTTGCGCTTTCAAAAGGTTCGGGCATGAAGTAGCCGGCGTCGGCGGGGAGGCCGGCGCGTTCGATTTGCACGGTGATGTGAGAGATGTGAAATTCGGAATCGAGCTGCTTGCAGATGGCGGTGACGATTTTTTCGCTTTCGTCCATATGCATATCGGGGACGCGGACGTGGCAGGAAAGGGCGTGCATGTCCGTGCCGAGCGTCCAGATATGAATATCGTGGACTTCGCGCACGCCGGGAACTTTCAGAATCGAGCGGGCCACGCTCTCCACTTCCAAACCCGCCGGCAAACCTTCGAGAAGAATATTTCCCGATTCGCGCAAGATTCCGATGGTGGACCAGAGCACGAGCAAGCCGATGATGGCGGCGATGGCGGGATCGATCCAGGCTGCAGCGGTGTAGTGGAGAATTACGGCGCCGAGCAGGACTCCGATGTTAGAAAGCGAGTCGCCCAGATTGTGAATGTAGATGCTGCGAAGATTGAGATCGCGGCGGCCACGGACGAGCGCGAGCGTGATGCCGCCGTTGACGGCCAGCGCGACGAGCGAGACGGCAATCATCCAGCCGGCGCCGACGGCTTCGGGATGGAGAAAACGCTGGTACACCTCATAGAGCAAACCCGCGGCGACCAGCACGAGCAAAACTCCGTTGGTGAATGCGCCCAGAATTCCTGCGCGGCGATAGCCGAAGGTGCGATGCGCGTCGGCGGGGCGCTCGGCGAGGCGCGCGGCGAGCCAGGAGATGAAGAGCATGGGCACGTCGGCGAGGTTGTGAACAGCGTCACTGATCAGCGCGATGGAATGGCCGAGCGTGCCGCCGAGGATTTCAAGCGCGATCAGAGCCAGCGTGGAGGCGATTGCGCCGACGAGGAGGCCGCGGCTCATGCTGGCGGCATCGTGCGCGTGGGCGTGGCTGTGGCCGTGCGCGTGATGTTCGCCGGCTACGTGGACGTGCATGGGCTTATTTTAGCTATGTGCGGGCGGAAGTGCACGATTGTCGGGATGCAGGAGGGGCGGAGGGGCGCGTTCGGAGATGTCAATGCGGGTTGCGCACGCGAAAATGCAATGTTAATTGACTTCATATCGGACGCTGCTTACGATGCCAAAGGCGCCTGTTTTCCGCTGTGAAACGGCCTCGAAACACATTCGATCCGGCCGAAAACGGGTTTCCACCAATCGCGATGCCCACATCCGCAGCCACGTTGAGTTTCTGGGGAGTGCGCGGTTCCACGCCAACCGTGGACCGCGACACTTGGCGCTACGGCGGAAACACGCCTTGTCTGGAATTGACGGCGCCGGACGGCACGCGTTTCATTCTGGATTGCGGAACCGGTCTGCGCATGCTGGGCAAACAACTGGCGGGCACCGACGATGCGGTGCGCGCGAATATTTTTGTGACGCATTATCACTGGGACCACATTCAGGGGCTGCCATTTTTTTCGCCGCTCTACGCGCCGCAGAATCGATTTCATTTTTACAGTTTTCGCTCGGAATTTCTGGGGCGCGACAGTTTGAAGCGCGTGTTTGAGGCGCAGATGGCGCATCCGTATTTTCCCGTTGATTTGAGCGCGATGTCGGCGGGGCGCGAATTCACGGAGGTGGACGGCGGGGCGACGTTCGACGTGGCGGGAACGCGCGTGACGACGTGCTGGCTGAATCATCCGCAAGGCTGCCTGGGATTTCGATTTGAGACGCCGGCGGGCACGATTGTGTACGCGACGGACAACGAGCCGGGCGACCCGAAACTGGATCGAAATTTGCGCGAGCTGGCGGCGGGCGCGGACGTCTTCGTGAACGACGCGCAATTCACGCCGGAACAACTGGCTTCAAACCGCAAAGGGTGGGGGCATTCGAGCTGGCTTGAAGGCGTGCGCATCGCGGAAGAAGCCGGCGTGCGAAACCTGGTGCTGTTCCACCACGACCCGGATTCTTCCGACAAGGCGATCGATGCGATTTTGCGCGCGGCGCGCGGAAGTTTTGCGAACGTGTGGGCGGCAACGGAAGGAATGAAACTCACGGTTGGGCAGAAGGAATTTGGCGTGGTGATTCCGAACGTGGCGGAAGGATTGCGTCGCGAGGCGCACTTCCGCGCGCGGATCACGGGCTTCACGGGCGACGGCATCGCGTTCGAGGAAGAGACGGTGATTCGCGACCTGAGCTTGCACGGCGCGCTGGTGAATCTGGCGCACAGCCCGAAGCTGCAATCGGAACTGCAGGTGCTGATCGATAGCCCGGGCGGCAGCGATTCCGGCAACTCACCGATGCGGCTGCGCGGCACGGTGGTGCGCATCGAACCGGCGCGCAATACGGACGAGACCGCGGTCGGAATCGTTTTCACGGATTGAAACCCCAGAAATTTCCTGATCGGACGAGTGCTCGCTGCGATTTTCGCGACTGTGTGCGCGCCGGTTGCGCTTCGTGTTTCCGATTCGTCACGCGAGTTTTCGCGCGGCGCGCGGCGGCGGCCGGGTGCGCTAGAATATATTTCATCGACACGCGATGAACGACAGTTCCCCATCGATTCCGGCCAAACAAACTCACTGGAGCAAGGCGACATTCCGCGCGCTGCGCCACCGCAATTTCCAGCTTTTTTTCGGCGGGCAATTTATATCGCTGATCGGCACGTGGATGCAGACGATCGCGCAGTCGTGGCTGGTGTACCGCCTGACGGGGTCCTCGCTGCTGCTGGGCGTGGTGGGATTTTCGAGCCAGATACCGGTGTTTCTGCTGGCGCCCGCGGGCGGATTGGTGGCGGACCGCTGGAACCGGCAGAAGGTGGTGATCGCGACGCAGACCACGTCAATGATTCTGGCGTTTGCGCTGGCTGGTCTGGCGCTGACGCGGCGGTTGGAGGTGTGGGAGATCATCACGCTGGCGGCGGGGCTGGGCGTGGTGAACGCGTTTGACATTCCGGCGCGGCAGGCATTTTTGGTGGAGATGGTGGAGCGCGAGGATCTGATGAACGCGGTGGCGCTGAACTCATCGATGTTCAACGGCGCGCGCGTGGCGGGACCGGCGATCGCGGGAATTCTGGTGGCCACGCTGGGAGTGGGCTGGTGCTTTTTCGCGAACGCCGTGAGTTACATCGCCGTGATCATCGGGCTGATGCTGATGCGCATCGAGAATCCGACGGCGCTGGAAGAAAACGAATCAGCGATCGAAAACGTGATCGAAGGATTTCAATTTGTGCGGCAGACCGGGCCGGTGCGGGCGCTGCTGCTGCTGGTGGGACTGGTGAGTTTTGTGGCCATGCCGGTGACGGTGCTGATGCCGATTTTTGCGGACAGGATTTTGCACGGCGGCGTGCAAGGGTACGCTTGGCTGATGGGCGCGATTGGCATCGGCGCTCTTTTGGGCGCGTTGGCACTGACGACGCGGCGGGACGTGAGAGGACTTGGACGCTGGGTGTTTTTGTCGGCGGCGTGGTTCGGCGCGTCGCTGGTGCTTTTTGGATTTTCGCGCTGGATGTGGTTTTCGGTCGCCGTGCTTGTGCCATCGGGATTTTTCATGATGCTGGACATGGCGGCGACAAATACGCTCTTGCAAGCCATGGCGCCGGACCGGCTGCGCGGGCGCGTGATGGCGCTCTACTCGATGATGACGGGCGGCATGGCGCCGCTCGGCGCGCTGACCGCCGGAGCCGCGGCGGACCGCATCGGCGCGCCGGCGGCGGTGGCGATTGGCGGAGTGGCGTGCGTGTTTGGAGCGTTCTGGTTCTGGCGGCGCTGGCCGGGGCTGCGCGAATCGGCGCGGGAATTATTGGTGGCGGCGGGGATGATGACGCGGGAAGCGTCGGACGAAGTGGCGGCGTCGGGGGATTGAGACGGGCGCGCGCTCTGTATGGAATGCTGGAGGCTTAAGCCCCTTTTTTTTCGGCCCGTTACGTGGGAGCTAAAGCTCCCACATCCTAAAGAAAACCTAAGGCGGCGGATGGCGCGTCGCCGGGGTGCGCCTTTTTTAGTGGACGACGATGACGCGCGTCTCGTAGGGTTTTAAATCCAATTCAAATTTTGTTGAATTCTTGGCTTTGGTTGAGGCCATCGGCTGCACCGCGGCCGTTTGCGGATCCCACATTTCGATTTTTTTCGATTTGGCGTTCAGCGTGATGGAATGCGAGAAGGCGTGATCGCTTTCATTGAAGAAGAAATAGACGGAAGCGTCCTTGAGTTGGCGCTTCATGTAGCGGAGAGAGGTGTCGGGCGAATCGAGCGTGAGATCGGGCGACGGGATTGCGGCGAGCACGGCTTGCAGAGTGGCCGGAGGAACGACTTCGGGCGTGGGCGGAGCGGAGGGCGGCTGGTAGGGCGGCGTGGGCGTGGCGGAAAGCTGGGCGGAAGTTTCGACCGTGGCCCAGGAGAAATCGGCGGGCGTCGCGGCGCGCGCGTCTTTAATCGTCATGGCGGAGATCAGGCTGGGCGTGTGATCGAGGAACACGACGTGGCCGCCCGATGCGCCGAAGGCCTTCAGGCGATCGAGCGCGGCTTGCGACAAGAGAGCTTCGCCCGGAAGGATGATCGTGCGGTAGACGCTGCCGCTGAGCGTGGTGAACGTGCCGTTGCCGAGAATGAGTTCTTTGGCGATCGCGTTTTCATCGACGTCGTCGAAATCGATCTGATGCTCGGAGAGAAGGCGCTCGGTGGAAACGAAAGCGCGGTCGCCGGAGGCGTCACCGAGCCACATGGCGCTTGAAGGAATGTAGAGGCCGACGGATGCGGCGGGCCGGCCGGAAGCCATCACGAAACTCAAGCGACGCACATACTGCATTAGATCCGGGAAGCCCGGCTGGCCCATCAGTCCCGATTGAGGAGGGAACGTCGAAGCGCTGGCGGGAAAGTACATCACCTCGATCTGATTGACGCCGCGGACCATTTCCTCATTCAGGATGTAACGCGCCTGATCGACGTTTGGATTCGGGCGATACGCGGCGAAAGTCTCAACGAATGCACGCGGCCTGCCGTAGAGATGCGCCGCGGACGAGGCGAGGCGCGGGAAATCGGAAATCGTGTCCATCCATATTTGGTGCCAGATGGCATCGATGCCGGGGTCTTGAACGTAACGCATGTCTCGGAAGAAATCGCCCTCGGACTTGGTCAACTCCATTTCCATTTCTTCGTGGTTGATGTGGACCTGATAGGAGATGCCGTTGGCGGCGCACCAATCGCCCTGCTGCTTGAAAAATGCGGAGGCGAACATCAGCGAGAAAACGTCCCAGTAATCGGCTTTCACGCGCTTCTGCTCGTCGGTCATATTCGCCGGGGCCGCGAAAAAGCTGGCGAGGTAGGGGCGCACATCATAGCCCTTGATTTTCTGAAACTGGTCGAAGAACGATTGCGTCCACGGGAGATTGTTGCCGATGGTGTAATCGGGCTCATCGCCGCGGAAGCCCAGGATGATTTTGCCGAATTCATCGCCGACGAATTTTTTGTAGCCTTCGTGAGTCCAGTTGAGGTACTGCAATGTCGCCGCGGGATTCATGTAGTCTTCAAGCGACTGCGACTGATCCTTGGGATGTTTGGGATCGGTATTCGTATCGGAGCGCGTGGGCGAAGTGTCGAATTGGTGCTCGATCACTTCCAGCGTCCACGTTCCGGCGGGAGCCGTGAAGCTGACGGCGCCATTCGCGATCGGCACGGATTGCCAGGTGCCGTCGGCGTTCACGGCCAGGGCCGCGACCGCCGCGGAAGAAACGGGATGCGTGATCGTGTCGCCCGTGGCGACGGGAATTTTTGCGGCGACGACGAGCGCTTGCATGCGCAGATCGGGCGCATCTTGCGTGAATTTTCCGCCGGCGAAGCCGCTGGGGTAGCCGGCATCATCCACGATCCAGATGCGCATGTTGCGCGCTTTGGCTTCTTCGACGAACACGCGGAAGAGTTTGAAATACGCGTCGGAAAGATAGGGCTGGGTCATGCCGCGCCCCTCGGCCTGCACGGTGACGGCTTGGAAGCCGAGGGCTTTCATGCGATCGAGATCGCGGTCCATCACCGCGATGTCCATGTTGCCGTTGAAGCCGTAAGCCGGCTCCGGACCATATTCCGGCGGGGACGTCTTCCACTGCTTCGCGACTTGCGACGCGGTGGGCATCTGGACTGTCAGCCAGGGCTCTTGGGCGCGAGCTGAGATGCAAGCGGCGGAGAGCACGATCATCACGATCATGGCGGCCGCGGAAAAAGCATTGCGCGCGAAGCGAGTCATCATTTTTTTATTGTCCATAATGGATTCTGGCGAATCGGAATTGAGATCGTTCGACACATCTAGTAACGCGGAGGAATTCATGACGAGTCCGGCCGTGCTCGACTGGGAGCGACATCGTCGGCCCGAGCGTTTGTACCAGCGGCTAGCGCGGTTTGCAAGCGAATCCGTTGCGGCAACGCCGCGCTCGCTCGGCTGTTCTCTGGGCCTCGAGCGTGTAGTATGTTGTGCAGGTGCGGGCCTGTAGCTCAGCCGGTTAGAGCAGCGGACTCATAA
>Ga0182015_10001001_pt1 | contig 38894 bp, 26 predicted proteins | sample 712P3MmetaG_FD_120478 | JGI IMG/M metagenome (GOLD analysis project Ga0182015, IMG submission 120478) | Permafrost microbial communities from Stordalen Mire, Sweden - 712P3M metaG | ecosystem: Environmental > Terrestrial > Soil > Wetlands > Permafrost | place: Sweden: Stordalen | collected...
AATCCGCCAAAGCGAAATCGCCACCACGGCCGAGGCGATGGGTAGATTGAGGAAGAACACCCACCGCCAGGAAGCGTGCTCAACCAGCCAGCCTCCAAGCACCGGGCCGATAGCGGTAGTGATGGCCGAGAAACCCGACCACGTGCCGATCGCCGGTCCGCGACTCTTCTCGTCGAAAGACGTACTGATAATGGCAAGACTGCCGGGCACGAGGAGGGCAGCTCCTAAACCTTGAACACTCCTCGCGATGATCAGTTGATGAATGTTTGAGGCGACCCCGCAGCCCGCGGAGGCCAGGGCGAAAACCGTCACACCGGCGACAAACATCAGCCGTCGGCCGAACCGGTCGCCGAAAGAGCCACCGATCAGAATCAAAGCAGCCAGAAGAACTCCGTAAGACTCAACCACCCATTGCAGATCCACCACGGTGGCATGGAAGCTGGCTTGGAGCGCAGGCAGAGCGACATTGACGACCGTACTATCGATGAAAGCCATGCTGGAACCGAGAATGGTCGCGGCGAGTATCCAGGTTCTCGCTTCCGTCACACATGGAACGGTGGCCGTGGTAGATTGCGCCGCTATTTCATCGCAAGGAGTTCTCATGCTAGCTACGAGTGTCCTTCACTTTGCATCAGCTTCGCAAGATCCCCGCCTTGTCGGTTGTGGCTCAGTTTGAACAGCGTCACATTTTGAACAGCATTACATTTTGTCATTCCGAACCGGCGTTCTTTGCCTGTGAGGAATCTGCTGTTGGCCGGTAGTGGTTCAGTTTGATAAGTTTTGTCATTCCGAAGTGCAGTTTTATCGCGCGAGGAATCTGCTTTGGTCCGCCCTCTCCCGTCCAAGCGAGATCCAGGGTGCCCACTCAAGCTTCACTTGTGCGGGGCTTTTGATTTTCATGCTCGACGCTATCCATTAAAAATTTCACACGCTCTCAAATCCTTCCACAACCTCCATGTGACATCCGACCTTGTGGCGCCCATAAACTTGCGCGATCATGGTCGAGGCCGTGGCGGTCGGGCGAACCCGCATAGCCGTCCCTAGAAGTCCTTTGTTTCACGGACTTTGGTATCTAAGCTCTTTGAAAGACGTATTTTGCGGGAAATTTCCTGCTAACCTAGTGATTCCATTAAACCCCAATAGGGAGGGGGAGGGGGTATCCGAGTAGAAAGGCGGATGCTGACGCCAAGGACCCCAATCCCAACTCGCCTCCGTAAGTTTATTTCGATGAGGAATTCACAGGCTGCTGGCGATCCCAACTGGCTCAACGTCCTCAACCGCGAAGTCATCGCCTGCACCCGCTGCCCGCGCCTCGTCGTCTATCGCGAGCAAGTGGCCCGCGAGAAGCGCCGCGCTTACCGTGACTGCGAGTACTGGGGCAAGCCCGTGCCGGGCTTCGGCGACCCCGACGCGCGCGTGCTGATCATGGGATTGGCCCCCGGCGCGCACGGCTCCAACCGCACTGGACGCCCCTTCACCGGCGATGCCTCCGGCAAATTCATGTTCCCCGTGCTGCACGAGGCCGGATTCGCCAGCCAGCCCAACGCCACCGATCGCAACGATGGGCTCACGCTGAAAGATCTCTACATCACTGCCGCAGTGCGCTGCGCACCGCCCGCCAACAAACCCACGCCGCAGGAACTCGCCGCGTGCTCGCATTTTCTTGACCGGGAGATGGCAGGATTAAAGAAGGTAAAGGTCGTGGTTGCGCTGGGCAAGATCGGCTTCGACGCGTATCTGAATTACTTGAAACGCTGCGACATCTTGAATCGGGCACAATACCTCTTCAAACTTTTCCCTTTCAAACATGGCGCCAGTTACCGGTTACCCGATGGTAAGGTGTTACTGGCTTCTTACCATCCTTCGAACCAGAATACGCAGACCGGCAAGCTCACGCGAGAAATGTTTGTCGAGATATTTAAGCAGGCGGCACGATTTGCCGATGAGTAATTTGAGGCGCCGCCGGGCGGATTGTTGCACCCTGCCCCATATAGTGGGGTCACACTCGAAAAACCGGGGTCACGAACCGGGGCGGCGCCGATTTTCCTGGTGAGGCGCGAGTGTGGGAACATGAGTGCGGTTTACGCTAATGTTCCGGTGGGAACATTTTGTACTGGCAATTATGTATGGTTGATTATGTCTGTATAATTCCTCCCAGATGAAGCGAGCTACAGGAGTTAAGAGGGTCCGGAAGGTGACTGGCCGGAAGACGATCAGCCTGAGCGCGGCGGCGGAAGAGTCCCCGAAGCGGCGCTATATTTTGCTTAAGGATGTGCTGGAAAATTACAAGCCGCTCAAGAAGCCGGTGACGTTGCGTGTGGACGCTGATGTGCTGGCTTGGTTCAAGAAGCCGGGGCGCGGTTACCAGACCCGGATCAATCGGGCGCTGCGGAAGCTGATGAAGGAAGAGATGAAAGAGGAGAAGAAGGCGTCTGGGGAATGAACCGGGCTCAGGCTTCTGTGGCAATGGGATGGCGTCGACGAGTTTGCGCGCGCGCGGACGACCTACTCAAAATCCGACCATAACCGGCTCCGGCTCCAAGGAGACGCCCCAGATTTCTTCTACACGCTGCTGAATCTGTTCTTTCAAAGCGAGGACATCGGCGGCTGTGGCTCCGCCACGATTGATGATCGCCAGTGCGTGCCTGGTCGAAATTCCGACCCGGCCAAATCCAAATCCTTTGGTGAATCCGGAGCGCTCGACCAGCCAGGCCGCCGAAACTTTCTTTCGGGTTTCGAGCGCGGGATAGCTGGGCACGGTTAGTCCTCGTGCGGCAGCCCGCTGCTTCAGATCGTCGTGCTGATCTTCTGCCAGCACAGGATTCTTGAAGAACGAGCCCGCACTCTGGCAGTCGGGGTCACCGGGGATGATGAGCATGCCTTTGAGCGCGCGGATATGGCGCACGGCCTCGCGGGTTTCGGCGAGATCGGGCGGCGTTTCGCGGCCCTCGAAATGCCGCTTGAGGTCGGCATAGGCGATCTGCGGACTGCCCCCGGGCGTGAGCGCGTAGGTGACGCGGAGAACAATGAACCGTCCGCGCTCGCTGGTATTGAAGATGCTGGCCCGGTAGCCGAACCCGCAGGCTTCGGGGCAGAGTTCGCGCACCTGCCCATCTTTGTCCCGCAGGTCCAAAACCTGCACCTCTGCAATGGTCTCGGACACTTCCTGCCCGTAGGCGCCGACGTTCTGCACGGGAGTACCGCCCACGCTGCCGGGGATGCCGCTCAGGCACTCGACGCCGGCGCAGCGCGCCATCACGGCGCGAGAAACGAACTTATCCCAGGATTCGCCGGCGCCCGCATCGAAAAGAATCTTGCCATTTTGATCGTGCCCGCTGCGTTGTTCAATGCCTTGAATCGAGATTTTCAAGACGAGGCCCGGCCAACCCTTATCAGCGACCAGCAGGTTGCTACCCCCGCCCAGAACGAAAAGGGGCAGAGCGTGGGACCCCGCAAACGTAACGGCGTGCTGCAATTCAACGATGTTGCTCGCCTCGACGAAATACCTCGCCAGACCCCCGATCTTAAGGGTGGTAAGCGGCGCGAGCGGAATGTTTTCGAGCAGTTGCACGAGTCATTTTCATCTTACACATGGCTTGAATCGCGCGCACACCGACCGTGGTTAGATGAGCGTGACTCTTGAATGTGTTGCCGGCAGATAAGAGCACGCGTGTGATGAGAACGAACCCGTGGTCCTTCCAATCGCTAGGCTGCGCTCTTCTTCGGGACTTTCGCGCCCTTTTTGCGCGCTTCGGATAGTCCGATCGCGATCGCTTGCTTTCGGCTCGTTACTTTGCCGCCTTTTCCGCCCTTGCCGGAGCGGAGCGTGCCTTTTTTCTCGCGATGCATGGCGTTTTTTACGCTCTCGCCTGCAGCTTTACCGTACTTAGGTTTACCAGAAGAGGATTTCTTTTTGTTAGACATGGAATTCTCCCGCTCCTTAGAGGACCTAGTGAGGTAAGAGGTTGTGCCGGATGTGCAGGGCGAGGGCGAGGGCGAGGGCGTTCACTTTCGACGGGCGCCTCGGATGCCGTCCGCGATTCGCTGCTTGGCTTCTTTTGGTCAGAGCGCCGATTAGTTGCACAAAGTTGTTATATGAGTTGGTTCGGGTAGGAAAACGAGGTGCCGGTTGCCTTGCCGGGCAAAACGACACCTCAATACAAAGTAGTCAGATCTTTGCGGCGTAATAGGTATTACGCGACGCGCCTGGACTTATTCTTGCCTGACTGAGAAGCAGGTTGTTTCGATGCTTCCTCGCTTTGGTTCGCCAGAGGATTGATTTGTTTCGACAGGGTGCTCAGTTTTTCATCAGTTTCCTTTTCCTCCTCGAGCGTCTCTTTTAGAAGGGAGACATGATCCGATTCGCCCAGCTCTTCGGCGAACGCGCATGCCGTACCGTAGCCTGCCATCTCGTAGTGCTCCACCCGCTGAGCTGCTCCGATCAGTGCTGCATCGAGTACTGACTCTTCGTACTCACCGATGGCCTCTGAGCCCTCTTCAATCAAGCCTTCCATGCCCTTGCATTTCTTTCCCTTGGGGCTCTCGTCCAGTTGGCCGAAGATGGTTTCGAGTCGCTGTACGTGCCCTTTGGTTTGTTCGAGGTGCTCCTCGAATCCAGACCGCAGGTCGGGAGACGAAGCCGCCTTCGCCATCTTCGGCAGCGCTTTTACCAATTGGTTCTCTGCGTTGTAAAGATCCTTTAGCTCATCAATATATAGTTCTCTTAACCCCTTGTCCGCCATACTGCCTCCTGAATTTGGTGTGAAGATCGACCATATGATGCGGAGAAGAAGGCTGGGTTTGGTTGGTGATTGTTCAGAAGAAATTTCCGCGTGGGCGCAATGGGAAAGATAATTACAAACCACATTGACAAACCAACGACGGACTAATTTCGTTTGCCTCTGACAGGGGGGAGAATTGTTTCTGCCGAGCGTTCAAACCGCTGATGGTGCTCTCGAACGTGGGCGGCGAATTCGCTGGCCAGGCCCTTGCGGTCCTTGGGACCCGGAAATGCTGCCGAGCATGCGGAGCAACCAAAAGTTGGAGGGTATGGTTTTGCGAGACGGAGATGGGGGACCTTAGGCGGCTTCACCCCCCCACCTTAGCGTGATATCCGTGACACCGCCATCGGGTGAACTCCTAAATCTTCTTCATTTGGCAGACGACGCGACAAAAGGTCGTGCTATTTCGAGAGCGAACCTCCTTTCGACCATCGATTAGAAGGTCTCGCATGACCATATACAGGAAAGCCTGTATTTCCCGCACCGGGCCGAACATGTTTTTCTTACTGCGGCTCACGGTAGAGTTGGGTGGCAAGACGTCTCCCGGTTTAATGCAATTGAATCTCTTTGCGAGGCAGCTTCGCGGAATTGGTCCGAACTAATATTATGTGGCGTGTCATTCACGGTACGCCGCCGAACTGAAGCTGCAGGTCTGGACGGGGTATAATTTTCCGCTCTTCGTTACGGTCGTCGACATTAGATTTGTACATTTCGCAGAAGTTTAGAATCAGATACATGTGAAGGAATTTTGAAGTGAGAACGAAGATGCGGTTGGGGGGTAAACACTTATGAGTGAGATGCAGTTGAATCAGAAAGGCGCCAAGTTGGTGGACATTTTGAGCGGGCAAGAAGAGCGAATCTTGGCAGAGTGGATGAAGGAAATGACCGGCTCGACACGACGGGGAGATCTGATCAAAGAGTCGGAACTGCGCGCTGAATGTACGCAATTCCTCAAGCTGTTGAAGCAAACGACAGAAGCCGCCGGCACCGACTTTCAATCCCCCTCGTTCGGGCCGATGCGGGAGATGCTGAGCGATGTCTCTCGGGGTCGGGCCCAAAAGGGATTCAAGCCGTCGGAGACCGCGACCTTTGTCTTTTCCCTCAAGCGTCCGCTGTTTGACCAGATTCAAACCCAGTACAAGGGTGACACAGATGCGATGGCCGCGGAAATGTGGTCGTTGACTGAACTGCTGGACGCGATGGGTCTTTATACGATGGAGGTGTTTCAGAAGTCGAGAGAGGACATGATCCGCCGCCAGCAGGAGGAACTTCTTGAACTCTCCACGCCGGTGGTAAAGCTGTGGGATGGGATCCTGGCTCTGCCGATCATCGGGACCCTGGACAGCGCGCGCACGCAGGTCGTGATGGAGTCTCTGCTGCAGGCAATCGTGCAGACCAATTCACGCATGGCCATCATTGACATTACGGGTGTACCCACCGTGGATACCGTGGTCGCGCAGCATTTATTGAAGACGGTGACCGCCGCGCGGTTGATGGGGGCGGATTGCATCATCAGCGGAGTGCGGCCGCAAATTGCCCAAACCATCGTCCATTTGGGGATCAACCTTCTTGACGTGACCACCAAAGCGACTCTTGCGGCAGCGTTTTCGGTAGCACTGCAAAGATTAGGGATAAGCTTTGTTCGCGACGCCGCGAAGAGTTAGGAGCGCCAGTTGGAGAAGATTCCGATTTTAAAAATGGGTGACTTTCTGCTGGTCACGATCCAGGTGGACATGCACGACCGCCTGGCCCTGGCTTTGCAAGATGACTTGACTCGAACGATCAGCCAGACCGAGGCGCACGGAGTATTGATCGACATCTCCACTCTCGAAATCGTTGACTCCTTTATAGGCCGGATGCTGAGCAACATCGCGGCCATGTCACGCGTGCTGGATGCGGAAACTGTTGTGGTGGGCATGCAGCCGGCAGTTGCGATCACCCTGGTAGAGCTGGGCCTGTCGCTGCCGGGCGTGCGCACCGCGTTGAACGTGGACGCGGGCATGGAACTCCTACGAGCATCGGTCAAGGCGACCAAGGAGATGTATGGCAGTCGTCTCCACTGAGAACGTGCCGGTGAAAACTGAGCCGGACGTGGTTACGGTGAGGCGGCGCGTGCGCGAGGTGTCCTCCCAGCTTGGTCTAAGCCTGGTCGACCAAACCAAGATCATTACTGCAGCCAGCGAACTGGCGCGCAACACGATCATCTACGGCGGCGGCGGGTCGATGCAGGTGCAGACCTTGAATGGTCCGCGAGTTGGCTTGCGCCTGACTTTCGAGGACAACGGTCCGGGCATTCCGGACGTCGACCTCGCACTCCGGGACGGTTTTACCACAGGATCAGGCCTGGGCCTCGGTCTTGGGGGGTCGAAGCGGTTGGTAAATGAATTTGAAATTTTTTCCAAGCCCGGTGCCGGAACACGAATCACAATTACTCGGTGGAAGTAGTCGTGCAAATGATTATCGAAGTGAAAGAGTCCAGCCAGACGGGAGAAATAAGACGGAGGACAGCGGAGCTCGCGGAAGAGCTGCGTTTGGGAGAAACTCGCTGCGGCGCTGCGGCATTGGCCGCCACCGAAATGGCAACCAATCTGTTGAAACACGCCGGAAGCGGGAACATGCTGCTGCAGCGGGTTGGGGAGAACGGATCGTCGGGATTACGTCTGATCGCCGTTGATAAGGGACCCGGAATTGGCGATATCACCAGGGCGCTGCAAGATGGGCATTCAACTGCCGGTTCGATGGGAACTGGCTTAGGTGCGATCCGGCGAGTTTCCGACATATTCGAGATCTACTCGGTTCCAGGCATAGGGACGCTGATACGCGCCGAATTTTGGCGGGCTAAACACCACGCATCAGCCGATGGAACCGTGGAAGTCGCGGGGGTTTCCGAGCCGATCCAAGGCGAAGAAGAGTGCGGCGATGGATGGGGAATCCGCAGGTTCGCCGATTCGCTCGTGCTTATGGTCGTGGATGGTCTTGGCCACGGGGTGCTGGCGGCTGAAGCTGCACGGGAGGCGGAGCAGGTTCTGGCCCGAGCCCAAGTCGATTCGCCGCAGGAGATTCTGCAAGATATCCATGCCGCTTTAAGAAAAACAAGAGGCGCAGCGGCTGCGGTGGCTAGAATCCAACCGGCAACGGGCCTGCTCTCTTTCGCGGGGGTGGGCAACATCTCAGCCTGCATAGTTTCGGCTGGGACAAGCAGGAGCATGGCTTCGCACAACGGGACGGTCGGCCTCCATATGCCGAGAGTTCAGGAATTCACTTACCCCTGGAACGCAGACAGTAACTTGATCATGCATTCCGATGGACTTGGCTCTCGCTGGGATTTGGAACGTTATCCCGGCATTTGGAGCAAACATCCCAGCCTTATGGCGACAATTCTGCACCGCGATTTCAGCCGCGGGCGGGATGATGTAACGGTTTTGGCGGCAAAGACTGTGTAGTGTTGGTGTAGTTTCCATGGCCCTGAATCTTTTTACGATCGACATCCAGCTCGAGAATGATGTGGTACTGGCGCGGCAAAAGGCGCGCACCATTGCCGCGGCCTTGAAATTTGAGCCCCAGGACCAAACTCGCATCGCCACCGCGGTCTCCGAGATTGCGCGCAATACGTTTCAGTATGGCGGCGGAGGCTGGGCCGAGTTCAGCATAGAAGACGATCCCGAGAAAATGTTGCTGATCACTCTTCGCGATAAAGGCAAGGGCATCGCGAACCTCGATGAGATTTTGGGCGGCAAGTACGTTTCTCAAACCGGGATGGGTCTCGGCATGGTTGGCGCCAAGCGGCTGATGGACCACTTCAGGATTGAAACGAGTCTGCGACAGGGAACTACCGTAGTGCTGGGGAAGAAAGTCCCTCGCTTGTTCTCGCGCTTCAGGCCGGGCGAACTCGATAAAGTACTTTCCAACATTGAACGGGCGTCCCAGGACCCTTACGAAGAACTTAAGCAGCAGAACAAGGAACTGTTAAACACATTGCAGGAGCTCCGGGAACGGCAGGAGGAACTGGCCCAACTCAACCGCGAACTGGATGAAACGAATCGTGGAGTGGTTGCGCTGTATGCCGAACTCAACGACAAAGCCGACTTTCTGCAGCGCGCCTCAGAATTGAAGAGTCATTTCTTGTCCAACATGAGCCATGAATTCAGGACGCCTCTGAATTCCATCGCAGCGCTGAGCCAGATCCTGTTGGACCGGCTGGACGGTGACCTGACGGTCGAGCAGGAAAAACAAGTTAAGTTCATCCGTGGTTCCGCCCAAGACTTAACCGATCTGGTTAACGACCTGCTTGACCTGGCGAAAGTCGAAGCGGGTAAGGTGAGCATTCGAGCGTCTAACTTCACGGCTGGCGGGGTTTTTGCCGCGTTGCGCGGCATGCTAAGACCTTTGCTGAGCCAAAACTCTTCGGTGAACCTGGTTTTTGACGATCCAACGGACTTACCCGAATTCTACACAGACGAAGCGAAAGTGTCGCAGATTCTCAGAAACTTCATATCCAATGCTTTGAAGTTCACCGAGCGTGGTGAAGTTCGGGTATCGGTGGAACGGGGTCACGACAACACCGTGGTTTTCGCCGTAGCTGACACTGGGATCGGAATTGCACCAGAAGATCAGGAGCGGATTTTCCAGGAGTGGGTGCAGGTGGAAGGCAACCGCCAGAAAGCTGTAAAGGGGACTGGGCTGGGGTTGCCGTTGTCGCGAAAGTTTGCGCAGTTGCTAGGCGGGAACGTGTACGTCAAGAGCCGGGTGGGATTGGGTTCGACTTTTTTCGCAGCCATTCCCATTTGCTTCGGTGGAGAAACTGAAGTTGTCTACGTTCCGGATGTGAAGCGCGAGTTCGACGCGCACAAGTTGCCCGTGCTCGTGGTGGAGGACAACCGCGAGGCGTTGTTCATCTATGAGAAGTATTTGAAGAGCACTCAATTTCAGCTGATTCCCGCGACGAACCTAAAGGAAGCCCGCCAAGCCCTGCGTGATTTCCGGCCTGCAGCCGTCGTATTAGACGTGTTGTTGCAAGGCGAGCACTCCTGGGAGCTTCTTCAGGAGCTCAAGCAAACCCCCTCCACCGCAAGCATTCCCGTATTCGTTGTAACCGTGGTCGACAATCGAGAAAAGGCTCGGGCTCTGGGAGCTGACGGATTTCATGCCAAGCCAGTGGAACGAAGTTGGCTCATCGAGCAGTTGGAGGTGATTGCCCGACGCCTGTCTGAGCGGCAGGTTCTAATCATTGACGACGATGAGGTGTCACGATATCTGCTGAAAAGTGTATTGGGGCAAGCGGAATTCCGGTTTTTCGAAGCTGCCGGCGGAAATGAGGGACTGCGGCGAGCGAACGAAGGAAAGCCGGATCTGGTGATTCTGGATCTGGCTATGCCGGACTTATCAGGATTTGAAGTGCTGAACCGGCTGAAAGAAAATCCGCGGACCGCCGATATTCCGGTCATCATTCACACCTCGAAGGTGTTGGATTCTCGCGAAAGGGGGCTGCTAAGCAGCGCCGTGGCGGTCATTTCCAAGGAGCCGAGGTCCAGGGAACTTTCGCTGGCTCACTTCGCAGATGCTTTCAGCAAGGCCGGTTTCTCCTTCAATGTCCTACCAACGAATGAGGCGAAGCATGTCTAACTCGATCGAGACGAAGGACTCAGCTCGCTGGGAGGCTTTCAGCGCAGACCCGTCGGGTAATAGTGCGATCAGAATTCTTACGGTTGATGATAACGAGGCCTTACGCTATTCACTTGCCCGTTCGCTCCGTGATGCTGGTTATCAGGTAGTCGAAGCCAAAACTGGCGCGGAGGCGCTCGCCCGTGCGGCGGAGCTTCCCGATCTGATCACGCTCGACGTGAACCTGCCGGATATGAACGGGTTTCAGGTCTGCCGAAGAATCAAAGCGGATCCTACTACGACTCACATTCCAATCCTTCATGTGTCTTCTACTTTCGTCGATCCACAGTCACGGGTGCAGGGACTTGAAGGCGGAGCCGACGCGTATTTGGCGGAACCGGTCGACCGCGCCGAACTGGTGGCTACCGTGGGAGCGCTTCTCCGGCTGAAGAAGGCCGAGACGACAGCCCGCCAACAGGCGCAGGCGGCCGAAAAAGCACGCCTGGAACTGGCCCAACTGAATGCCACTTTAGAGGCTCGCGTCAACGAACGAACCGCCGAACTCAGAACAGCAAATGAAAGTCTCCGAGAATTGTCCGCGCGCCTGTTGAAGATGCAGGACGATGAACGGAGGCGCATTGCGCGCGAGCTGCACGACAGTGTTGGTCAGCTTCTCGCCGCCATCAGCATGAATATGGCCGTGGTCGATAAAGAATCGGAGAAGCTAAGTCCGGAGGCGAAAAAAGCGTTCGTCGAAAACCGTTCCTTCGTGCAACAGATTTTGCAGGGCATCCGTACGATTTCGCATCTTCTGCATCCCCCGCTGCTTGACGAGTCTGGACTTCCCTCAGCCCTGCGGTGGTATGTGGAGGAATTTAGCCAGCGCAGCGGTATTAGTGTGACTCTGCAGTTCTCCCCTTCATTCGAACGCCTTTCTTCTGAATTGGAGACCGCGGTTTTCAGAATTGTTCAGGAATGTCTAGGCAACATTCATCGCCACTCACAAAGCCCCACTGCGGAAATTCGAGTAACGAAAAGCGGCGACTCCGTGAGTCTGGAAGTCCGCGATGCGGGTCCGGGAATGCCGGCGGAGAAGCAGGAGCAAATCAAGTTGGGCATTCGCACCGGGGTAGGATTGCGCGGAATGCGGGAACGAGTTGCGCAGCTGGGCGGACAGCTGAAAATTGAATCGGATGCGGGTGGAACAACCGTGGTGGCAACCCTGCCTTGTACGCCTTCCACTCCGGCTGCGATCGAGGGAGTCGCTTAGCGGAGCGATCCCGTCCTGAAATATGTGGACAGCGAACATCCTGGGGTCCCGTCCGGGACGGCCCTCGATCTCCGTGAGCGATTTCTTGGCACAAAGTCGAAGTTTCCTTTCTAATACGCGTGAAGCTTTTGCAGAGACGGGAGAGCTGCCCAGAAGGGAAGCGTCCTCTACGAGAATCACCCGCTGCAGGTCACGACGAGTAATTTTCAGCTTATCGATCTGAGCGAGATCTCAAAAGCGTCTGGAGAATGGCGATGCTACGATTCCGCAATACTTTGGTAGTGGGTTCTGTTACCTGGCTGATCCTGCTCGCGGGCGCGCGTGCGCAGAATGCCGAGAAACCCGACTTGAGCAAACAGCCGACCCTCTACGTCGTCGGCTATGCCCACCTCGATACGGAATGGCGATGGGAGTATCCGCAGGTCATTGACGAATATATTCGCAAGACGATGGAGGATAATTTCACCCTCATCGATAAATATCCTCATTACATCTTCAACTTCAGCGGTGCAAATCGTTACCGCTTCATGAAGGAATATTTTCCCGCGGACTTTGCCCGGCTGAAGAAGTACGTGGATGAAGGAAGGTGGTTCCCGACGGGATCGTCCATGGAAGAGGGGGATGTGAACGCGCCCAGCGCCGAGGCAATTATCCGGCAAGTGCTCTACGGCAATGACTGGTTCCGCAAGGAACTGGGCAGGGCCAGCGCGGAATACATGCTGCCCGATTGCTTCGGATTTCCCGCGTCTCTCCCGACCATTCTCGCGCACTCCGGGGTGAAGGGATTCTCGACACAGAAGCTGGTGTGGGGATCGTCCGCGCCTGGCGGGGGTTCAGAGTCGCTGGAGAAAACGCCGGAAGGCACGCCATTCAATGTGGGCGTGTGGGTGGGACCGGATGGCGAGAGTGTGCTGGCAGGACTGAATCCGGGGGATTACAGCGGGGGGATTTACAGCGATCTCAGCAAGCCGCTGCCTCCGCTCCCGCCGAATCCCGCCCTCGAAGAACTGAACAAAAGACTTCAGCCGCTGCAACAAAAAGTGCAACAAGCCCAGCAGAGCGGGCAAACGTTAGATCCGAAAGAAATCGAAGAGTTTCTCGAATTGCGAAACCAGCAGAGGGCGTTCGCCAAGGCCGACGAGGACCGAAAACTAAACCGGCATCAGGGTGATTGGGCTGGCCGCGTCGAACTGAACGGAAAGGTCAGCGGCGTATTCACGGACTATCACTATTACGGAACGGGTGACATAGGTGGCGCTCCGGATGAGGAATTCGTGAAGCGACTGGAAGCCATTGTGACGAAGGGCACGGCGACTCTGCCGCTTGACGCTGATCCGCTTTTTTCTCGGCTCTCGCGCGCTCGGGGTCCTGTGGTGAATGTCGGCGATGGGCCGGTTCACGTAATTTCCGCGAATGCCGAGCAGATGTTCCTCGATATCACACCGTCACAGGCCGCTGGACTTCCACACTACACCGGCGAAATGGAGCTGACGAACCATTCCGCCGGCTCGCTGACCTCGCAGGGATACCAGAAGCGATGGCTCCGAAAAGAAGAATTGCTGGCCGATGCCGCGGAGAAAGCTTCGATCGCAGCGGAATGGCTGGGCGCGCGGCCCTATCCTCTCGGGCGCCTTAATACTGCCTGGACACTGGTGATGGGCGGCCACTTTCACGACATCGCCGCCGGGACCGCAACTCCCAGAGCGTATGAGTTCGCCTGGAACGATGACGTCATCGCCATGAACCAGTTCGCCGGTGTGCTGAACAACGCTACCGGAGCCGTTGCCGCGGCCTTGAACACCGAGGCCAAAGGTGTGCCCATTGTGGTTTTCAACCCGCTGAACATCGCGCGCGAAGACCTGGTGGAAGCCAGCGTCAGCTTTCCCGACGGCATGCCGAAAGCAGTGCATGTGATTGGTCCGGACAACAACGAAGTTCCGGCGCAGATTTCAAACGGCAAGGTGGTCTTCGTAGCCAAAGCACCATCAGTTGGCTATGTGGTTTACGATGTGCAGCCCGGTGCGGGTGCGACTGGCGCCGCGACGCTGCACGTGTCGGAGAACTCTCTCGAGAACCAGTACTACCGCGTGAAGCTGAATTCCGATGGCGATGTGGCCAGCATTTTCGACAAGTCGATTGGCAAGGAATTACTGGCCGCTCCGGCTCGCCTTGCCATCTCCTATGACAATCCTGAGCGTTGGCCGGCCTGGAATATGGATTGGGATCAGGAGCAAGCTGCGCCAAGAGCCTACGTCAGCGGGCCAGCGAAGATTCGAGTAGTGGAAAGTGGTCCGGCGCGCGTGGCCGTGGAAGTTTCGCGGGAGACCGCCGGTTCTAAATTTGTCCAGACGATTAGCCTGTCGGCAGGCGATGCGGGAAAGCGCGTCGAGTTCAGAAACGTGGTCGACTGGAACACCAAAGAATCGAATCTGAAAGTGTCTTTTCCTCTGACAGCTTCGAACCAGATGGCGACTTATAACTGGGACATCGGCACGATCGAGCGGCCCAGCGCGGAACCGAAGAAGTTCGAAGTACCATCTCACCAGTGGATTGACCTGACCGATATGAACGGCGGGTTCGGCGCGACCATCCTGACCGATTGCAAGAATGGATCGGATAAGCCGAGCGACCACACCATTCGCCTTACGCTGATCCGTACGCCGGGCACGCGGGGCGGCTATGCTGACCAGGGCACGCAGGATATCGGACATCACGAGTTCGTTTACGGCATCGCCGGCCACGTAGCCGATTGGCGCAAGAGCCAGACCGACTGGCAAGCACAGCGTCTGAACGATCCGCTCATCGCCTTTGAAGCTTCAAAGCATGCAGGCGCGCTGGGCCGGGAGTTTTCTCTGCTGAAAGTCAGCAATCCGCGGATTCGAGTGCTGGCGCTGAAAAAAGCGGAACATGGCGACGAAGTGATCGTGCGTCTGGTTGAACTTGATGGCAAACCACAGCCGGACGTTCAAGTATCGTTCATCACGCCAATCACGGCTGCCCGTGAAGTCAACGGGCAGGAGCAGCCAGTCGGGACGGCGACGGTGAACAGCGGTGCACTGGTCACTTCGTTCTCCGCGTATCAGCCGCGCACGTTTGCTTTGCGGTTCGCGTCGTCGCAGGTCAAGGTTGCGGCGGTGCGTTCCGCGCCGGTAACGCTGCGCTATGATCTCGCGACCGCCAGCAATGACGGGACGAAGTCCAACGGAGGATTTGACAGCGCGGGCAATGCGTTGCCGGCAGAGATGTTGCCTCCGCAGATCACGTTCAACGATGTGCAATTTCAACTCGCACCGGCGAAGACGGGCTCTCCGAACGCGGTCGTAGCAAAGGGGCAGAAGATTGATCTGCCGGCGGGGCAATATGACCGCGCATACGTGCTGGCGGCCTCGGCGGACGGCGACCAGAAGGCTACATTCGAAGCCGGCGACAAAAAGGTCGAACTGAGTATCCAGGACTGGGGTGGATTCATCGGCCAATGGGACGACCGGAAGTGGAGTTCGGGCGACACCTCCAATGACAACTATGGCGAGATGATCGGCCTCACTCCGGCCTACATCAAGCGCGCCGACCTGGCTTGGTACTGCTCGCACCACCACAATGCCGCGGGTGAGAATGTTGCTTATGGCTACTCGTACCTGTTCGCATATCCCATCGACCTGCCGCAGGGAACTCGGACTATCACGCTGCCCGACAACGGCAAGATCCGCATTCTGGCCATATCGGTGGCCGATGAAAACCCGGAGGTAAAACCGGCCCAGCCGCTCTACGACCTGTTCGCCCCGCCGACCATCCGCCGCTGATTTCACGATCCGAGCACTTCTCCAATTCTTTAAGAACATCCTTCAGCGCCTCTCCCAACGGATTCGTGAAATGCGCGGAAATTGCGCTGCCTTCCACAAAGGCAAAGATCGGAGGAGAAATTTGGACGCCAGCAATCCGATTTGCGCTCGTGCCCGTATCTCACAAGACAGGCGAAGTTGGTGGTACACGCTCCTGAAGCGCCGGGCACTCGCGGCAATCGAGCGATGCACGGCATTAACCAAGATCAAATCCTTTATTTGCAACCCGGTGAGGTTGGAATGGCCAAGTGGCTACTAGTTCTTCTGACTCTGTGTGCCGCATCAGCATGGGCTCAGGCTGCGCCTTCTGAATCCGTCCCGCTGAAACGCGTCGCCCCTATTTCGGAGACGGACAGGCAGATTCAGATACTGCAAGCTCATGTGAGGGAAGCACCGGGCGATTACGCAGGTTATGACGGGTTAGGGTCCGCCTTCCTTCAAAAGGCCAGAGAAACGGGCGACATTGCTTATTATGATTTGGCCGAGCAAACGCTCAAGAGCGCGCTCACTCTGGCGCCGCAAGACTTCCGGGCCGCGGATCCTCTAGTACACCTGGCATCGGTGTATATGGGCGAACATCGTTTCTCCGACGCCCTAGCCTGTGCACAAAAGGCGATCGGTACAGGCTCGGGCAATCTTGCACCATTCGCTATCGAGGGCGACGCTTACACCGATATGGGCGACTACGACGAGGCGGTAACGGCTTATAACACCGTGCAGTCTCTCGGACGGGTGATTTCATCACCCTTGGCGCTCGCCTACATGAACGACAGTCGTATGGCATATCTGAGTTTTTTGCGTGGAGATTCAGCGGAAGCCATCCGGCTGATGAAAGGCGCTATTGCAGCTGCGCTTCAAACCAATGTTCTCCGCGAAAATCTCGCATGGCTCTATTTCGAACTGGGCGAGCGGTACTTTCAAACAGGCGATCTGGAGAGTGCTGGTTTGTCGTATCAGTCAGGCATAACGGCCGATCCTCATCATTATCGCTCCCTGGCGGGACTGGCGAAGGTTCGGGCTGCGCAAGGGAAGCTCGAAGAATCCATTCAGCTCTATCAACGATCGATTGCCATCATTCCTTTTCCCATGTACGTCGCTGAGTTGGGCGACGTTTATAGGAAAGTGGGACGAATAAGCGAAGCCCAGCAGCAGTACGACTTGGTCGACTACATTGGACACCTCAGCAAGTTAAATCGAGTGTTGGCCAATCGTGAACTGGCCCTGTTCTATGCGGATCAAGGGATCAAACTGCCGGAAGCTCTGGATCTCGCGCGAAACGAACTTGAAGTCCGGCACGACATTTACACGTGGGACACTTTAGCGTGGGTTCTCTACCGGAATGGCCAATTTCAAGAAGCGGCCGAAGCGATCCACAAAGCTCTTGCTTTGCACACCAATGATTCGCTGCTGCTTTTTCATGCTGGCATGATCTACCACAGTCTGGCCAAGGATTCTGATGCGGCCGACTTCCTGAGTCGTGCGCTGAAAACTAACCCGCATTTTCATGTCTTTCATGCCGAAGCCGCGAGCCGCGCGCTGGAAGATATCGCGCAATCGCAGAGCAAAGAATTGAGATCCAGCAATGCGCAATAAGAATGATAGGAGCAATGATCGCCGGCGGGGAATCGTTCTGTTCCTGTTTGTATTGATCTTGAGCACCGCGACATCCTTCGCCCATCCGATGGGAAATTTCAGCGTCAATCATTATGCGAAGATCAAAATCGGCCAGCAGTCGGTTGAGATCCGATATCTGATCGATATGGCTGAAATTCCTACTTTTCAGGAGATTCGGCAGTTCGGTATCACTCCCAAGACGGATGACCCGAGCGCCTCCCGCTACCTCGACACGGAGGAGCAACTCTTAAAGGAAGGACTGTCCTTGCAAAGCGATGGTCAATCCATCCGATTGGATACTGTGTCTCGCCAGGTGGCGTTTGCCGACGGCGCCGGCGGTTTGCCTACGATGAAAATCGGGTTCGTGTTTCGCGGCAGACTTGATGTTAACTCCGGCGCTGGCAAACTTTCCTACCTCGATAACAACTTTCCAGGGCGAGCAGGTTGGAAAGAGGTCGTAGTCGTAGGCGACGGAGTTGCGATTCTTAACAGTTCCGCTCCCGACACCGATCGCAGCCAGGAACTCACCAACTACTCCAGCGATGTTTTGAACAGCCCTCCCCAACAACTATCAGCTCTGGTCGGCTTCAAAGTCGCTCCCTCTGACACGGAGAGGACCGCTCCAGCGGAGGTGATCGGAACATCTCTCTTTCGGAAGACCCCCGGTGGAACAAACACGGCACGGCAGGCGACAGTATCACAAAGGCCGCGCCAATCGTTGGGTGCGATTGTGTCAGGCGCAATTGCTCCGTCCGGCCGGCATGATGCACATTCCTTGCCCAGCGGCGTCGTGGCATCCAGCGTTGCTCCGTTGCCTGCGGCCCGCGCGCAGAATACTCCCCGCAGCCGTTTTACCGAACTAATCTCGACGCAGGGTAAGTTGAGCTTCTGGGTATTGATCTCGGCCGCGCTGATTGCGGCAGGGTTGGGCGCGCTTCATGCGCTGGAACCGGGACACGGCAAGACCATTGTGGCCGCCTACCTTGTGGGTTCACGTGGTACGGCGAGACATGCGGTGTTGCTGGGGATCGTGGTCACGGCCGCACACACAGCAGGGGTGTACCTGCTGGGGGCCGTAACTCTCTATGCGTCGCGTTACGTAGTTCCCGAGCAGCTTTACCCATGGCTTGGAGCAATATCCGGCCTTAGCGTTGCCGGACTTGGGATTTTCATTTTTCTCAGACGCTGGACCGGAGAAACCGGAGAGCATTCCCATGCGCCGGGAGAACAGCATTCGCACTGGCTTCTTTCGATGTTCAAACAACGTATGGGTACGAAACCAGCGAATCGCGTGGCGATCTCCGGCGATTCCAAACCAATCGAGCGTGTTCTCTCGCTGCGGGAGCTTTGCATGCTGGGCATCACGGGGGGAATCGTGCCTTGCCCGGGAGCCCTGGTCGTGCTGCTTAGCGCTTTCTCCCTTCACCGGATAGGATTCGGCCTATTCTTGATCACTGCATTTAGTTTGGGATTGGCAGCTGTGCTGGTGACGGTCGGCCTGACAATGGTCTATGCCAAACGTGTGATGTCAACTCGTATCCGCGCCGGCAACGCTGCGCTCCGCTATCTTCCATTTTTGTCGTCTGGGTTCATGGTGGCGCTGGGTGCGGCAATAACAGTATCTGCCGTCGCGTCCGTTCACATCGGGCATGGCCTTCTGTCCAAGGACAAACTGGTTCCGTTCCTGACAGTAATTCTGTTGGGATTGTTTCTGGGGATGCGCCATTCCACTGATCCCGACCACGTGGTGGCCGTATCCACCATCGTGAGCCGCCAAGGGTCGGTCAGGAGCTCGGCGACAATCGGCTTGCTGTGGGGATTGGGACACACGCTGACGATTTTTCTGGTCGGATCCGCGATCATTATTTTTGGTGTCGTGATCCCGCCCCGTCTCGGGTTGTCCATGGAGTTTTGCGTCGCCCTGATGCTCATCTTGCTGGGAGTACTGAACTTGACCGGCGTAATGCGTTGGATCACGGAGCGCCTTACTCCAATGAAGAGTGTAGCCGCAACATCATCACCAGCGTTTTTCCGAGGTCGCAACTCCGAGGGCGTAGGTGAGACAAGCAGCCAGGTTCGCGGACGCAGTGAGCTTTTTCTTGAAAGGACAATTGGGAAACTAGGCTTCTATCAGACCATTCGACCGTTGGTGGTCGGACTCGTACACGGCCTGGCCGGTTCGGCCGCGGTCGCGCTTTTAGTCCTTTCCACGATCAAGAGCCCACTCTGGTCAACGGCTTACCTGCTGGTTTTTGGTGTCGGGACAATGGTGGGAATGATGGTCATGACCGCCGCAATCTCAATTCCTCTGGTTTACACAGGGAAGAAATTCTTCAAGATCAATCGGCACCTGACCGCGATTTCCGGTTTTGCCAGCATGGCTTTCGGCATCTTTCTGGTTTACCACATCGGTTTTGTCGACGGGTTGTTCACTTCACAGGTCCACTGGATCCCGCAATGAATCCGCTTTGAATATCGGGATCGAGATGATTTTCTCAAGCACTATTCGTTTTTGTTACACGTGTGTCTTCGATGCTATGGAATGCCTCCACGCGTTTCTACCAACAACCGGGCAATCGTTTGTATCCGCGATTGTGCCGGAAATATTCTTCATAGGCGAAATCCGTTTGCCGCATTGAAAACGTAGCTTGAATACGTGGGCTAGCCGAAGAGACTGCGACACGCATTTGCTCAGGAGCAGTTAAATCCACGGCGACGTCAACGAATTCTGTAGAGAGGCATTTCCATGAAAAAGTTGAAATCAATTGCAGCTCTCGCGGCGTCGCTGTGCATGCTGGCGCCTGCCAGCCTGTTCGCGTCGAGCCACCGCGAGGCTCCCATCACGGCATTGGACCGTACCGCGGATGTCACCGACTGGTACACCTTTGTCAGCTATGACAATCCCAACAACGTGACCATGATCTTGAACGTTGACCCGCTCCTGGAGCCGACCAACGGTCCCAACTATTTTCCCTTCGACGACAACGTGGTCTATCAGATGCTCGTTGACAATAACCAGAGCGGAGTTCCAAACATCATCTTCCAATTCCGGTTCCATACCGTGATCCGCCAGCCCGATTTGCCTGTTGGATTTGTGGGCGGCATTGCCGGGTTCCCGCCGATTACTTCACTGAACGGCAAAGGTTCTGAGGGCTTGAGCCTGCGCCAAACCTACACCGTAACCATGCTCAAGCTGACAAATGGCAAGATAACTTCCTCAACCCTGCTGAACAATGGACAAACACTTTTCGCGGTTCCCACGAACGTGGGCCCGAAGACCATGCCAAACTACCCAGCGCTGTTCAGCCAGGGGATTAACACCTTACCTGGCGGAGTCACCGTATTTGCCGGAACTGTGGATGACCCTTTCTTTATCGACCTGGGCGCCACCTTTGACTCCGTGAACTACCGCGGAGTCCCGGGATCTCCGGGCGACCCGATTCTATCGGCCGCAATCGATGCTGACAATACCCACAACTACGCTCCGGATTCCGTTGGCGGCTTCAACGTCAATTCCATTGTGCTGGAGGTCCCCATCACGATGTTGACCGTTGACGGCCAGCAGCATGGTGCCGACACCGTGCAGGCTGTCATCGGAACCTATGGCAGCACGGCTCGCCCTCAAGTCACGGTTCGGCGCTCTCCGACTCCAGACGAAAACTTTGGATCGCTGCAGCAGGTAAACCGTGAAGGCAATTCGTTGATCAACGAATTGATCATCGGCACGGGCTTTAAAGACCGCTTCAGCATGTCCTTCCCAAGCGATGATTCGCAGTTCGCGAACTTCGTTCTCAATCCAGTATTGGCAGGTGTATTAGCCAGCGCGGGTATTCCGGTTGCACCCAACCCGCGCAACGACTTGCTGATTCTGGTCCAGTACATGCCTCCCATCTGTCCTGCCTGCACGGCAGCCAATGCGGGGCCGATCGCCGATTTCCTGCGCCTCAACACGGGCATTCCACCAACTCCGGTGGGCAGCCAATTGCGGCTCGGCTTTCTGGCGGGCGACAACGCTGGTTACCCCAACGGACGCAGACCGATCGACGATGTGGTTGACATCTCACTCCGTGCCGTCGAGGGCATCCTGGTCAGTCCCACGCAGTTCGGGCTACCGCTCGGAGATGGCGTGCAAACCAAAGTGGAAGGTTTCAACAATTCCTTCCCCTACGTCATGCCAGCTAACAGTGGACGCGAGAGCGATCACATTGGGCCCGGACAGGCAGGCTGCACCGGTCTGACGGGCGGCATCTGCCCTGAGTAGTTAACCCTTGTGGCCGTCGTTCTTAAAGCGGCGGCCACAATTTTATCTTTGGAAATGAGGCCTGTCATGAAAAGAATTATTTCGATGCTGTGCGTGATGATGTTGGTTGTTGCATTCGCCGCTGCGCAAAGCATAACCGGCGCGGCCGGCACGGAGCTTTCCCCGGCGGAGCAGAGCATGGCAGAAGCCCGCAAAGCGATTCGTGATAGGCCGAAGGAATATGCGGGCTACAACCTGCTCGCGACTGCGCTAATTCGCCGTGCACAAGAGACTTTCGATGTTACCTTCTACGCTCAGGCAGAAGAAGCGGTCAAGAAATCATTGGCGCTATCCCCGGACAATTTCGAGACCGAGAAGATACAGGTTTCGGTCCTTCTGGGCGAACACGAGTATCCCGCTGCGCTGGAGGAAGCCCAAGCATTAAACAAAAGAGTGCCCGATGATCTCCTGATCTACGGCTTATTGACGGATGCGGACGCCGAGCTCGGCAACTACAAGGATGCGGAGGATTCGGCAACGTGGATGCTCAATCTGCGCCGCGGCAATCGGCCTGCCTACATTCGGGCAGCCCATCTGCGCGAGCTCTTCGGAGACGCGGAGGGCGCCTATGAAATGATGGAACTGGCTTTTCAGTCGACGATCCCGACCGAGACCGAAGAACGTGCCCGCCTGCTCACGCAGATGGGCCGTTTTCGGTTGGCTTCCGGCAATGCCGATGCAGCAGAAAAACTCTTCCTGAAGGCATTGACATCTTTTCCAAACTATCCCTCCGCGCTGGGAAATCTAGCCCAGCTTCGTATCATCCAGAAGCGTTACGCGGAAGCGATAGTCCTCTTACGGCAACGCTATGAGAGCGCACCACGCGCCGAGAATCTCTATGATCTGGCCGAGGCCCTGCAGTTGGCGAGCCGCGACAGCGAAGCCAAAAAGGCATTTACTGACTTCGAAACTAAATCACTGGCGGAGTCAGTCCGTAAGGATAATTCCAACCGGGAACTAATCTTCTACTATGCTGATTACGCTCGCCAGCCGGCCAAGGCGCTGGATGTGGCAAAGCAGGAGTACGCGTGGCGTCATGACGTATACACGCTGGATGCTTACGCCTGGGCATTGCACGTCAATGGTCAGGACGTAGAGGCTCGCCGGCAGATCGAGACCGCTTTGGCGGTCGGAATCCGCGATTCCAAAATCTTCGCGCACGCTGGCGAGATCGCTCTAAAGCTGGGCGACCGGGCCGGGGCACAGAACTATTTGCAGGAAGCGGTGTCGCTGCACGCGATCGGATCGGAACATGCGCAGCTCGTCCTGGCCCAGATCCCGGTGCCGGGTAGGAAACGTTAGAAGAGGGGCAGTGCCAAGGCGGAAATGCTTTTACACGGAAAAAATCTGGCAATTCTTGTCTTGTTGCTGACTGGTCTCTCTCTTCCTCTTCTTGGCCAGGAGATCGCGTTGCGGGGCCGAGTCACCGACCCTCAGGGAAACGGGCTGCCCAAGGCTTCGGTTCAGCTCATCCGTCGCGGTTCCGATGGAAAAGGTCAGGCTCTGGGCCAAGCCACTTCTGGACCCGACGGCCACTTCGAGATCAGAGCGCCATCCGCCGGTGACTTTGACATCAGGGTTGACGCCGAGGGATTTCGAGACGTCATAGTTCCCCAGAACATTCATCCCAGGGGAAATCCCGAGATTACAGTCCGAATGAGTCAGATTTCCTCCCGCTTGGAGACCGTCACGGTTACCGCGGATATAAACGGCACGGATGTGCTCGCTCCTGACCCGGCGGAGAAGGTGTTTGTCCGCGAGAATCTCCTGGACGCGAATCCCGGGCGGCCAGGCGCGCCAGTGTCGATTCCGGGATACCCCATCGAAACCGCCTCCAGCGGGATCAAAGCGCCGCAGTACTTTGCGCCAGGTGTTGCGGGAGACCATGGCGAACCCATTGCGCAATACATCGCCGTGGGCAGCTATCTCGTGCCTAACAACTTGTCGGCTAATGCCCACGGCAATGGCTATTCCGATCCCAACATATTTATTCCAGAGGTTTTGGAAAGCGTCCAGGTCGATGGCGGAGCATTCAACGTTCGGGAAGGGAATCATTCGGTCAATCTGGCGGCAACGTACGGACTCCGGTCTCGCCTCGATCCGTTCATTACCATTACCGGAGATTATCGAGACATCGACGTGGTGTCGGGACTTAGTCCCACGCCTGAATCGTGGTTGGCGATCGCAGCCTCCTATGGCAACGGATTCCTGGATCGGCTGGAACACCGCCAACAGTATAAATTCAACGGCGAGCGAGTGTTTCAAGCCGGCGATCATCGGCTTACGCTATTTGGAGTTGGGTACTACGGTTTTTCCTACGTTCCGGGTCTCGTCCCTCTCTTTGCGCTTAATTCCGCCGACGCCGATTTCCCTAATTATGGAGACACGATCGACCCACGGCAGAAAGACCAGACCCATACCGGGCTCATAGCCTTGAACGATGTGTGGCAGCTTAGCAGCAGCCAGCAATTGCATCTCTCCGGCTTTTTTCGGACTTACAATCTCTCTTTGTTTTCGGATTTTGGACAGGGCCTGATTCGCCAGAGTGAGTTTCGCACCGTGGCGGGCGGCAGCGGGAACTATGTGAACAAGATTGCCGAGTATTGTTCTTTGCTGGCGGGGCTCGACTACGAGCGCGAAGCGCCGCGACGTGATGATCTCGACCACTATGGATTCTTCAATCCCAGCACCCCCGCCTTCTACGGTCCTTTTGTTCCCGTAGACGGGAACAACGTCACAGTAGGGTCGGTGACGCCCTACATTGCCGCCGAAGGCGGCCTGGCCCGCTACTTTCGCTACTATCTCGGCTGGCGCCGCGATGAAATTAACGTTGACAACGAGGATCTGCTGCAGTCGCAGAATTCCTTTCAAAAATGGGTGGGCGTGAATTCACCCAAGGCTACGGTCTCTTTTCTTCCCACTCCATCCTGGTATGTTCCTCTCGTCTCACTCAGCTTTGGCCAGGCCTTTTTTACCGAAGACCCTCGGATCGGCACCGGGACTGCCGTGGGCACTCCGGTGGCCACGTCGCATTCTTATCAAGTCGTCGCCAGCAAGACGCTTCACAACACTGATCTGCGGTTTACGCTGGGTCACGTAACCAGCAGCGCGGAACTGGCAAAGATTGACCCAGATACCGGATTGCAGTTTAACGAAGGGCCCAGCCGCCTTCGCTTCATGACGGTCGCGTTGCGGCAAGACTTCCGCTACGGATCGCTTCTGGCAACTTTTTCAAAGGCTGATTCCCGGGACCTGGATTCGGGAGAGCCCACACCAGAAGCGCCACGAACCATCTTTGACCTGCTGGGAACGATTCAGAAGCTTCCGTTTCGTCTGCAAGCGCGAGGGGAATTCGAATATGTGGGGACGAAGCCTCTGGGCACGGGATGCCTGCCCGACTTGAATGCGGAATGCACGGGAACTCCGGTAAAGGAGTTTCGGGGCGCTGTAATGCGGCCCTTTATGAACGGACGCCTCGCTGCAGGCGTAAATTTCCTCATCGCTCGCGGCTATACCGGGCAGACAACAGAAAATTTCTTCCCCTCCGATATTCAGGGAGTTGTAGGAGTACGCATACCATCCTACGCAAGCCTAAGTTTCACCTATCGGTTTCGCCGATCCGTTGGCCCCTGACCGTAACGGCTGGATGAGAGTTGGTGAGCTGAACAATTCTCAGCGGACGCGGCAAAGCTGACGATCCATCGGCCGTTCGCACGGGAAAGGCCGAGGTCCCGAGGCATCAGGTCATCTCTATCGAAAGGCCTAAATTCGTAAATCAGCTAACACTAGAACGCCGCGAGCGCCGCAGATTACCGAAGTCTTTCGTTTGATACCGGGGTATGGTGGGTATATTTCCCAACAAAGCTCTTGCGTGGGTAATCACGGAATCGCTATTGAGTCCGCGAGGTTGTCGAGTCGGCCGGCCCTGTGCAAAGGCTTCCACTTGGCGCTCGAGCTTCATGCTGGCGCACTCCGGACACCTGGGCCTCTGCGGGCCCAGGACAAGACGCTCAAAGCGATGGTGGCACTTCTGGCACACATATTCAAAAATCGGCATGGTGATTTCACCTCGATGAAATCGCGACGACGGCAGATTGATCGCCTGCCAAGGCGGCGTGAAACTGGCTGTCGTTGAGGTTCAGAGAACTATTGAGCTGCCGCAGCGTCTTAAAAAGGTAATAGGGGGTCTGAGTCATATTATGCTTGGTCATGATCGGGTCACTCAAACTCCATGTCAATTTCTGCAGCTTGATAGTTTCAGTGCAAGGCATTCCTCCCCTCCACGTGAGCACGCCGGTCTCATTAAGGCTGCTCACGAGCTGGTTGAGGTAGACGGCGTTGTTGAGATAAGGAACGGTATACAGCAGGGTGTTCTCTTCTGCCCGTCGCTCCCAAGTTTTTAGTACTTCCAAGGCCCGGTTATAAGGCCCGGCCGTCACTTCCAGGCGCAGCATAGCTCCGGAATCGCCGACAGGTTCATTATCAAATTGCCTGCGAATCTTCGCTGGGATCACTCCAATGATTGGGTGGCGCTCGAGGCGATTGACCACAGGGTACACGCCAAAGGCATTCCTCTGCGTGTTGACGCCATCGGTCTTGATCAGCATCGCAAAGCCAGCAGCGCCGAAGCCCGGGTCACCCTTGCCGGCAGCGAGGACCACAAAATAGCGCTGAGGATCAACTCTGGCCCATCGGGTAAGCGCAGCGCCAGGGTTCCCATCCCCGGCCGTAACAAAAAGTCCGTCGTCAAATGTCTTGATCTGCAACGTGGTATTCACAGAGAACCGGCCACTTTTGTCGATGGGGGTTACGATTATGGCCTTGGGTATTTTCGGATCGTCAAGCCTGTATGTGGATTTGCCTGTTGCCTGCCACTCGGAACCTTTGTTTGAACCGCTGCGGGAAAGTTCCGTCGCAATTCCGTTGGATCCAAAACGCTCCCGCGTTGGATTCATTTCACCGTCCGTGGACGATTGCCAAGTACCGGCAATGTTGAACTGGCAGGCCTTCTGCTGTTCCTGACCGACAAAGGCACTTGGGAACACGCCCAGAAAAAGAAGAACCAACGAAAACAGGAAGGTAAGCCGCTTCATGGGAGACTCCTTGGAACCGGACGACCTAATTAAAAATCTTCGCAAAATCTCAGTTGAAAGAACTGCGCCGTCTAAGATCAGGCGCAATATGAGTCACGTCAAAACCGTCGAGGACAAGAACGTTTTCTTGCGAGTAATTGTCCGCAGCCGCAAAAGGCTGGGAATAAGGTCTCTTTTCGGCAACCCCTTATCCCCAGCCTGTTGCCGGAAATGGGAGCCGGCTTGCGCACGGCTCCCACCTCCGGAAGTACAACTTGCTGCTAATCGACCCGCCGACGCATTGCCCAGCAATCCGGCGAGCCCGAAACCCAGCCTTTCTCCTACGCCCCTGCGTGAAATAGCGTTTGGAGTTTTTTCATCCCGTCCGGGTTCTCGTATTTTGCTGTGATCTCCGGCCAGCCGTGGGCGCGCTTGAACTCGGCCCGCTTCGGCGCAGATATCACACTTTCCTTGTCGATCGCCGCCTGCAGTTCGGCATTCTCGCGAACCCTTACTGCAAAGGGTTTGGTTGGCTCAACCCAGGAAACGGCCTCCCTGATCAGACGCGGCGGATCGGGCAAGACCCAGGATGTCCAGCGGCTGTTGTTATCGTTGATAATGCGCAGCATCGAGGCATGGATGTCGACCGAGAAATCCAGCAGGGGATCGTCCAAGCGGAAAAGCTTGAACCGAATGCTGGTAAGGTCGTACTCGCTGCCTGTCAGGAAGAGCCAGCCGGGCCTGGCACCATTGCCTTTGGCGTAGGCCGCCAGCTTGGCTGGAGTATCTTCGTCTGGCTTCAATGTGAAGGAATACATGAACATGTCGCGGCCCAGATGGTCCCCGAGCAGATCCTGTAGTTTTGTCAGGCAGGCGATTGACCTGGGGCAATACTTGTCACAACTTGCGTACATAAAGTTGATGATCGAGATTTTGCCTTTGATCAAGTCGTCATAGAACCGCACCGGTTTGTTTTCATGCGTGCGGAACACGCCGTTGCTGTAATAGCCCGGCCCCAAAGAGGCTGCCGGCCGTGACTTGTCTGCTACGTGGCAGGTAAAAAAGTCTCGTCTGTTCATGCTTTAACTCCTTTCTTGGAGCCCTTTAAGCCGGGGCGATTGAGCTTACTTGTCCCAGGGGGGTTGAGATTGAAAGTGGGTGCCAGCGCGGTTAAGGCCGGGGTGATGTTCGGCTGTGCACCCGAGTTGACCTGGCCGTTACCCGTGTTAGGCGTCCCATCCGAGTAGACTGGAGACGTGACGGTAGAGCTGGGGCCGGTGGTGACATCCCAGCGCACCAGCATCAGGCCATCTTCGTGTCCCAGGTTATGGCAGTGGATCATGTACTTGCCAAACCAGTCGCGGAACTGCAAGAAGATGAGAACCTCATCGTTGGGCAAGATCGGGTAGACATCCCGCCGGCCCTGTTCCAGCGGCGGAACCCCTTGACTATTTATGGTAATAACACCGGTCGTGGGGTTGACCGTAATGTTCCTGCGGTCCAGAACACGTCCCTCCTCCAGGTGAATGTGGACAGGATGGGTCCAGCCTGTACCAGGGAACCGGTTCCGGATGAGCCAAGTTTCTGACGAGCCCTGCTGTACGGTTGCGTCGGCCCGGTTTGGATCAAAGGTTAACCCATTGACATTGAATACCTTTCCCGTCGGGTTTGCCGGATCGCCTTCCGCGCCGACAACATCGTCGTTGAAGTTCCAAACCCTGGTTCCGAACAGGTTGGCCATAGGTTTGGAGATGTTCGGCAATGTAGTCAGTACCTCCGGCACCTGGCTTTGATCCGGGGACGGCGGCGGGCCGGTGATGTTAAAGGCCATGACCACGTTGCCAATGTTGACTCCAGGCGCTGGCTCAGGCTCGGGCGCATTGCCCACAAACTGGGCTGCGACGTTCGTCAGGTACCAGCTTGTACCAGGCGTGGCGTTGGTGAAATCAATGATCACGTCATAACGTTGCGAGACATAGACCGTGAGGCCTGTCAGGGTTGGAACCGAAGAGGTTGATATTACCTCGACGGGGGAGGGCAGTAGATTGCCGTCCGTGGTCACGACGGTCATCGGTACGGGGTTGCCGTTGTTGTCAGACAAGTTGAAGGTCCAGATGCGTGCCGGACCGCTGTTGAGGAAGCGGAAACGATATTTGCGCGTTTGCACGTTGAAGTACGGCTGGATGGCGCCATTGACACAGAACTTGTCAGTTCCGCCGGGAACCGCGTCAGGTGCCGTGGCAAACATCTCGCCGTTGGCGCAAAACAACTTGTCGGTGAAGTTCAGCGGGATGTCATAGATCCCATAGGGCCCGGGCAGCCGCAGGGCTTGTGGGCCCTGGCCGGGGAACTCGAACCCGGTATCAATGTCATCGTAAATCAGGTACATACCGTTGATACCGCGATAGTTGTTGGTGGCAGTGAAGCTGTGCCGGTGGTCGTGATACCAGTAAGTATGCTGCGCTTCGAGTTGATCGCCTAGGGGCGGGAACTCATTGAAGCCGGCATAGACGTTAGGGTAGTGATGATCTTTGAACAGCCCCGGACTCCAATAATCGCCCGCAAACCCATCGCTCTCTGAAGCGGTATGTCCATTGTGCAGGTGGGTGGTGTGGTTGTTGTCTCCAAACCCAATATTATCCACGGGCAAATTGTTGTGGAAGCGCACAACAACGGGAACGCCATAAATATTCAGGAACGTCGGTCCCGGATAGATCCCGTTGTAGCCCCAACAATACGTCGGCGGAATCTGGGGGTGGAATTGATGCATCGTCGGTTGAACCGAAACGTTATATTGCAATAAGGGGAAGAACTGGAACCAATCTTGATGATTGGCGCGTGCGGCCTCGCCGTTAGCAGTATCGGCTGCCAGGGTGGGGAACGGATTCAGGATCGTCGGGATCGCTACTGGTGGAATCGGCAGAGCCTGGACAAAAGGTGTTGTCGCTGGGCTGTTGGTTGGGGCTGGGGCCGCGCAATCCGGCGGCTGCGTCGGGATCGGCGGGAGCGATTGCGCCAGCGTCTTTCTCGAAGTCAGCATGGTCACAACACCGGCGGCCGCGCTGGCCTTTAGCATGGTCCTTCTCGACCAGCCAGAGCCATCTTGAGGCCGAGCGCTCTTTCTGTTTTCTTGCTTTATTTTTGACATAACACATCCTTTCGGTCGGGAGATACTCCCCGACCTGTCGTTCGCTGCCTTCGCGATTGTCTCGTCTTAGGCAGCGCCTTCTGAATCGCTGGAGAGCGGAGGTCGATTGGTTTCCTCCACACTTGCGCACACTCATTAAGGAAGCGCCGCCCTATTGCTGCCGACACTAACTAAGCACCTACACCCTGACGTCGCTTACGAGACCCGTTTTGGTCAGGTCACGCCAGTCAGTTGTGCAACTTTATTGCTCTGCCCCTGAGAAGTACCGCCGAAAACCTGTTCAGCCTAACTTAGGTATGCGAAGCATTGTTGGATTGTTATTACCTATTAGTCAATCTGATTCTGTTAGCAGAACGTGCTATCTCTTAGCATAAGTTGCTGTGCGACTCTGCCGCGTGCTGGATTGCACTCACATTTCTTTCGAAAGAAACGAAGTCAGCTTACTGCTGACAATCTGACAATCAACATTGCAGGCGACCTCTGTAACCCACGTTTCAGTCGATAGCAATAAGTCCGTGGCTATACCGTTCGTAGTTTGAGAAAAAGACAGAAGCAGAGTAGTGGACAAATCAGGATCTCCTCTTACAGTTCCGGCTTTTGGAACACGCGAGCCACTTTTCGGGTCCGTGCGATAAGAGGAGGCTTCTCGCCAATAAAATCGTATCCGTAACAAACATCTAACGATTCCGACGCACTCCCGGCGCATTCTGTTCTAACTCCGTAACATCGAACAGTTTCTTGTAGTGCCGCAAAGAATCCACGCTAAGGTCGGTCGCGGTAGTTTCGGGCACCCCTGCATTTGTCCGGATTTATTTGTGTATTTGCCAAGCCACGTAGTTTACGGCAGTAACCATACTCTGATAAAAAAGAGTTACGCTCCCCTCAACAAACTTACTTTCCCAATTTGGGAAAGTAGTACGGTTACTTGTCTGCTTCTTACTTGTGGTGGCAGGCCGTTTACTGACAACTGCAGTTGTGGTATTAGTAGACTCCAGGCAAAGGATTCCTGTCCGCGCACTCGTGCCGCCTTTGCGGTAAGCATTTACCCCGCTGTAAAGCGCCAACAAACAACCCCTCTTCAGCCAGGTGTCAACCTCGGTTCGAGGAGACTGCTTCGGGCCCAGGAACGATTGAAAGCGGTTGACGGTTTGCAGCGACACGTCGGCTCGGGGATAAGGTACAGAGTCTGAAAGGCGCGGCGGGGACGCTAAGTCTTCCGCCCACACGCGACCCCGCACGAAATCTGATTTGTCGCCCTTTACCGTGTCTTGAAAGAGGTTCTATGGGTGCGTTTCGTCGTACGATTCGAAAGGAAGACCCAAATTTGACGTCGCCGAACTCAGACGCGGCTGGAGTTGCGGTGGGCACCGGGACGGCCAAGAACAACGATGCCAAGCTGAGCGCACTTATTCCGGTAGTGCAGGACGGCCGGCTTCGAAAAATGTTGCATATGATTGAATATTATCCGTCTCGTAAGATTCACGACCTGGCTCAGGAATGCAACTTGAGCGAATCACGCCTTCAACACCTGTTTAAGCAGCGCACTGGACTGGGCCTGGGTCAATTGCTCACTGAACAACGAATGCAGCACGCAACTGACTTTCTTGTGCATACCAACATGAGCATTAAGGAGATCGCCAGCACCATAGGTTACGAACACGCCTCAAGTTTCACTCGCGCTTTTGAACGCCGCTTCCGTCAGGCGCCAAGTTGCTACCGGCAAGCGCAGAGCCAGCACAAAATGCCAATAAAGATTCGATGAGTCTCCACTGGACAACCCGAGCGTCCGCCACAGCCTCCTGAGAACTCGACCAGCGCTTCAGAAACGGGCATAGTCGACTAGATAGACTATTGAATTACTAGGCATTCATGTCCTCCCATGCTGGGGCGGCCATGTTTACGGGGCCGTAAAAGACGACAAACCTGAGTTTCAGCGTCTGCTCAGTTGCCTGATTGAATTCAATCTGGAATGGGCTCAGCATGCCCCGGTGCTCATCTTGTCCATCGCCCGAATGATTTTTCAATCTACTGGGAACCAAACCGGCAAGCTTTCCATGACGTTGGCCTGGCGACTGCCAGTCTTACGGTCCAGGCAACTGCGTCCGGATTAGTAGTGCATCAGATGGCCGGCTTCGACGTCGAAAAGGCTCGCCGGGAGTTTTCGATTTTTCAAGATCATGAACCTGTCGCGGTCGCCGCCATTGGCTACCCCGGCAGCTCCGGCAGAACTGCCAGACAAGTTACGGCAGAAAGAACGGGCCCCGCGACAACGAAAACCGCTGGCGGACTTTGTCTTCGGACACGGCTGGGGACACCCGGCCGCCTGGACGCGGAGAGTCTAGGGCGCGGAGACGTTAAAATTCAGAAGAACAGAACCAAACATCCTGCTACCAGCAGCGCTATCGCCCACAATAGGTCGAAATTGAGCCACGTGTGCCGCAGTAGCCGTAAGCCCACTTTTTCGTACGTTTCAAAAAACACTACCGCGAGGACTCCGGCTACTGCCAACATGCTTGCCGTATGTATCAGCACCGCCAGTCCGATCGTTGTTGCGCTCAACGACGGTGCGCTTAGCGACAAAGGCGTCAGAGGCATTCCTCCCGCCATGCTGTGCGTCATCACCGACATTGGTTGTGCCATCAGAACCGGCAGGAGCATCAAACCTGCACCGTGGGCAGACGCCATGAGGAAGGACCAAACGAATAGATCCCTACCTCCGACTCTCATACCAGCACCACGCGGATGGTTCGCGCGGAAGAGTCGGTAGACACCAAGCGTGAAAAGAATTAAAGCGACGCCCCATTTCAAAATGTTCACGGGGAGAAAATGTTGGACGAAGCGCAGGGCGAGAATCGCCACTGTGATAGCGGCGGCGTGTCCGAGAGCAATCGGGAGGAGGGCGCCGATGACCGCGGAGCGGCGCTTTTCCTGCAGGCCAAGAGCCAGCGCAAACAGCCAGCCCATGGCTGGATTCAGGCCGTGGTAAGCTCCAAGAAGCGCCAGGGCAACCCACGGCCAGTTGTGAGTCATTGTCAGTTGTAACTCACGGGTAGCAGTAGAAGTCTGACGAGGCGTCGCCACCCTGCAGTTTTACCTGATGTGGACGGAGGTCGCCGAACTCGGTAAATAAACTGCGATCGAGTTGAATGCCGCCATCTTCGGCAACGTCCAGCTTAACCATCCAGCCCCGAATGCCGTCGGGATAGAACTGCTTGTCCCATGCTGCGTACAACGAGTTGGTGAAATAGACGCGGCGGCCGTCGCGGCTGATTTCCACCATCTGGGGTCCGCCATTCAATGGCTCGCCCGGCTTGGCAGGGTGAGATGCGCGACGCACGATCCCGCCAACATGCACCGAGCCGATCAGCTTGGGATTAAACGGATCGGAGACATCGTACTGCCGCATTTCTCCCGTGCCCCAGCAGGAAGCGTAAAGAAATCGATCATCCAAAGAGAGATTGATATCGGTAAGCAGCGGCGGTACGGCTTTGAAGCCCTGCAACAGCGGAGGCAGTTGGCTCGCTTCTGCAGGCTCAGCCGGAATCTCAATGACTTTCTTTATCTCAAATTTCCCGTTCGACCCTCCGTTCGATGCTCCATTAGGCCGATGCCACAACCAGATGGAACTGGAAAGATCTTTCAGAGACGTAACCACACCAACAAAGCCGTAAGCCTTCGTGGGATCGTGCGCTGCGCGCAGCTCTAGTACCATCTGCTGTTCTGCACCCAAGTCCAAGCTTTGAAGATGGCGGCGTTTACGGAGATCCCATATATGCAGGCTGTGCCCGTATTTGCCGCCAAGCAACAGTTCAGGATTCACTCCGTTCTCAACCATGTTTGGCGTGCCCCACTCGCTGGTGACGGCGATGTCATGTCCTAAGTGCCAGGCGAAATCGTAGCCAAAGTATTGCGGACCGCGATCGACTTCCCATCGCCCGAGAGGCTCGAAGTTGTAGTGATCCAGGGCAAAGATTCCGCCGGGACCATCGCCGCTGGGCGAGCCCAGGGCGCTCAGGTAGATGCCGTCAGGCCCGCAATGAATCGTGTGCGGACGGCTATAGCCAGTCCTCTCCGCCACGTCCTTTGGCTCAATCACCTTTACAATCTTCGGCTTCTTCGGATTATCCTTGGTGTCGATCACATGGATGCGTGACGAGCGCAGCCCGGGAACAATCAGATACCGCCGCTCCACATGCGGGTGCGGAGCATAGGGGCACAACGCGGAACTGCAAGCGTTCCAGCCGAAATGATGAAGTTCATCTCCCACGTTCGGCATATCTACACGGCCCACGATCTGACCATACTTGTCTGACTCGTGGTCCACATCCACCACAACGAGAGCATCAGGTTGACTGCCACCGCTGGCATTCAACGCGGCCACATATGCCAGCTTCTCTACTGGTGCCTGCATGGCGAGCTTAGGAGATGGATAGAAAGTTGGATCAGTCTTCCAGAGCATCAGATGATCTCCTCGCGAGAATCTACATAGCGCATTAACGAACTAGAGTATATGCCGGCCGCCATCAAGGCGGCTACGGGTGAAGTGCAGCTAGACCAGGTAATACAGAGGCTGCTGGTCGGCTCCTGCGAACTCTGCCTGCATGCAATGGTCGCAGGGATTGTCTTCCAAGAGTTCGTAAACATAGCGAACGGCTTTGAGAGTTGCAGAAAACTTTTCTGCTTCCTCCGGAAAAACACGGTCTCCCGGCAGCCAATCATGGAAGTGCAGATTTTCCATAGCCTTCGCGAATGCTGGCCGAACCCCACAAAGCAGAACCGTTACTCCTCGCGCTTCCATGTCATGCAGGAAATGATCAAAGCGTTCGAGCGAAACCATGTCGGGATTGCGAGAGCGCTTAAGGCGTAACACGACGAAGTGAATGTTTTCGTCCTCGGTGCGGCGCTTCAAATGATCAAAGCAACGGTCGAGCTCCGGGGCTGCGCCAAAGAACAATTCGCCTTCCAAATCGTAAAGCACCATCGCCGTGCAAGGCCGGTCTTCCGGCAGGCGTTCGCGCACGACCCGGTCGCTGCTGACCACCAACTCGGTCCAACGCAGAAGTGCGGCGCGTGGGACAAACATCAGAATCGATAAAGCCACCCCGATCAGGATGGAGAATTCAACACTGATGAAGATCGCAGAGAAGGCAGTAACCAGAACTAAGGCGGCATCGTAGCGAGAGGCCCGCATGGCATATCTCAATCGTTTCCAATCGACCAAGCGGACGGCTGTGACCAGGAGCAGTCCAGCCAGAGCGGCTTTGGGAATGTATCGGGCGAAGGGCGCGAGTGCAACTACGACGAGTGCGACCGTTCCCGCCGCGAAGACTCCGGAAACGCGGCTCACCGCCCCGGCTTGAAAGTTAATGGCGGAGCGCGTCAACGAGCCGGAACCCGGCAAGCATTGGAAAAATCCTCCGGTAAGATTGGCCAGACCCTCGGCCAGACACTGCCGGTTGTAGTCGAGCGACTGGCGCGTGGTGTTGGCAATCGATTTCGCGATCGCCAATGCCTCCAGGAGTCCGAGAAAAGCAATGGCCAGCGCGCTTCCCGACATTTCCTTCACCCACCAGAACTGAATCCGGGGGATATGCGGCATCGGCAGATTGCGCGGGACGCTGCCGACGACCGAGATTACGGTTGTGCCATCGAGCCCTGGCTTAGACCAGCCAAAGGCGGCGGCCAAGAGCGCCGCGACAATCAACGCCATCAGCATGTCAAATTGCGGCAGACCGTATTTGCGCGCCAATTTTCTCAGCAGGATAACGAGAACAATGGTTCCTACTCCAATGCCAAGAGCCCGCGGATTCACGTGGCCGCCGCTAAGCGTGAGCCAAATGCGGTAAAGCACGTGCTGCTGCCCCGTTCCACGATCGCGCAAACCCGTCAGGTTGCCCAGCTGCGTTAGTCCCACTAAAGAGCCGGCCCCGGCCATGAAACCGATCACGACGGACTCGGAGATGTAGCGCGTCAGATCTCCGAGTTTGAATATCGCGATCAGGATCTGGATACAGCCAATCATGATCCCCAACAGGAACATGGCTTGGTACGCTTCGAGCCGCGCGTCGGGATTGAAGAATCCGAGGGCGCTGAAAACCACGAGCGAAATCGCGTTCGTGGGGCCATTGATCAGATGCGAGGACGAACCGAAGATCGAGGCCACGAACGTGACCACAATCGCGGAATAGAGCCCAAACCGCGGGTCGACACCCGCGATGAGAGCGTAAGCCATGGCCTGGGGCAACGAGACGGCCGCGACGGTCACGCCGGCGAGCAAATCTTTGCGCGTATTTCCCCAGGAGGAGTTGAACTTCATTCCGATTTACCCCGCCCTTCATGAGATTTCGACACATTCACTCCGTAGGCCGATAGCCTTCTGGCTGACCGCATTCGTCCACGGAATGAGTGCCAGGGGGAGGGAACAGATCAAATTCGCGCTGTAATCATGCCGCCTTCCTGATTGCGCTGGCGCCTTCCACTTCAATCAGTTTTCCGGAATGAACGTCATAGACGAATCCGTAAACCGGAATCGACTTCGGCACCAGCGGGTGGTTCCGAATGCGCTCTACATCGTCGATGACAGCCTGCCTTTGGTCGCGGATGGTCAACCACTCGATATACTCGCCGGCCCGGGACCCCGGGGCCAAAGTCCACGTCAGCTGACCACCACGAAAGTGGTATTTCAGCCGAACTGTCGGCAGTATACTATATTGTCTATTGCAATACTAGACATACACTGAGGCTGGCGTAGCGTCACAATTTCCTGATGCATAGTGCTGTGTTCCCGACGGCTTGCCGCGTTTAGCTATTGCTTCCTGGTATCCGTGAATCCGGTAGTCCTGGATCTTGCCCAATGTAATCTCGGAAATGCCGAGGTTGCCGAAAAAACGGCCCAAGCGTTTGCGACATCGCCAGTACTGGCCTTCCACGTATCGTTTGTTGCGTTTTGTTGCGTTGTCCCTGCGTGATGATGTCGTATTCGCGGATGTAGTGTGCAGACACTTCGCCAAACGTCTTTTCGTTCTTGATCTCCCCTGCGCGGAGTTTCCCGCAAAGCTGTGGATACCAATCCTTGGCGATTTCCTTGGCTTTGGAGAGGCTCTCTTTCTTTGTGCTGTTGCGACGATTCTTGCCCGCGAAATAGGTTGAGCATTGCCAGAGGCTGCTGTCCGGCCGCTTGTAGACGTAAACCTTTCCGCCAAGGATCGTGTGTTGTTCCGCCATCTTGGTCCGTCGTTCTAAGCAGAGCGATTACGCGAAAATCTGTAATTCACGTGGAGTGACCTAAAGTCTTTCCTTGCGCTCGGTCGCCGGCTTCGAGCAAACGCTGCCAACCGAAGCCGAATAGCTAGTGCTGCACCCACCTTCAGGATTTCGCACTAGGATATCAAGACATCGCTCGACGCCGCTGCAATCACTGTCATGCGGAAGAAGAGGAATAAGGTAGAAGAAGATAACGTGGAGACTCCCACGCAAGCGCAGACTGGTGACGAGGAAACGGATGTGTAAAATCGGGCAACGTGCCCTATCATGAGTGAGACAGCCGCGCGCGGGCGTGGCGGAATGGCATACGCAGCGGACTTAAGCAAAACTTGAGTGCTCGTCTGGGAAACCGGCGATGCAGAACTGCTCAAATTCGGGGAAACCTTAAATGGCAATCCCGAGCCAAGCCCGGAGAGATACCAGCCGGGAAGGTGTAGAGACTAGACGGGCAGCACCTAAGCTCCGGAGCTTTCGGGGGAGGGTGAAGGGATAGTCCAGACCGCAAACCTGGCGTGAGCCTCTAAAGGCCTCACATCCGGGCGGCGAAAGCCGTAGACGGTATGAAAATCCGCAGGGCTTAAACGGCCCATGAGGGTTCAAGTCCCTCCGCCCGCACCACGTTTTGCTCGTGTGATCTTCAGAGAAAAATGACGGGCTTTCTTCGGCGCTATTTGACGTCGCGTTCGCGCGGCGTTCGCCGCCCCCTCGCGAAAAGTTAACCACGTCTGCTTTCCAAAACTGACCCAGGCAATCTGTAAGCAGAGCCTCAAAATGCAGATCTGGCATGGTAATTTCCAAGGGGCGTCACCTGGGATGGGCACGCGGGAAGGGGCAGCGATTTTGACTAGTGTTTGGGAATCGCTCTGCGAAGTATCGTGACGACCTGCTCGACGGTTCGGCTGGCGGTATCAATCACAATATGCTCGCGGCTCCATGGGTGGTACTCTCGTGAGACTACATCTTGCCAAGTAAGGGACCGCGATCTGGCAATGTCGGATATGCGTGTTTCCACCCGATGCTGATGTTCTTTGGTGTCAGAACAGGTGACCTCGATTTCAACGGCAGATACCTGTGCACGGTTCGCGACTTCGACCCACGCATCGCGGGAGAGCGGAATAGGATTCACTGAGTCTGCAATCACTGTCCTGCCAGTACGGAGATTGTCCGCGGCGACTGCGTTGCCCACACGATAGCCGGCGTCATTGATTGGTAAGCTGAGCACCCCTGAATCCAGAATCGCCTCCTCAATAGAATCGATACGCACATGAACTGCACCTAGCTGGCGGGCAAGTTCTCGCGCAATGGTCGTCTTTCCAGTACCTGGCAGGCCACCAAGGATGATAAGCATAGTGAGTTCCCAGTATATTCTTGGCTCCATCACGCCTTGCAATAGAGCTCGGTTGTCAATCCGAAACTGATCCGCTATCTTCCAAGCCTGTCTAGAAAGGGTGAATTGCGGCGAACCTTGTGCGAACCGATTTCTCCATTTGAATCGAACCTTGTGTATAATCCGCCGATGCAAGGAATACCGTGGGGCACAATTGCGCTCGGCTCGCTGTTGCTCATCTCGGCCCACTCAACAGGACGACAGGAAGTGAAATCTCCGCAATCTGAAAAGTCGAAGCCGCCCGTCAAAATGGAGCAGCGCGGGCGCATCCTTGGAATCGGCGGTGTCTTCTTCAAATCCGCCAATCGTGATCAGATGCGCGAATGGTATTCGAAGCATCTTGGACTCACTGACAAAGGGTCAGGCGCGATGCTTCCGTGGCGCGAACACGACGACCCGCAAAAGGAACACGTTACAGTTTGGACTGTTTTTCCCGACTCCACTAAGTATTTCGCTCCCAACCAACCGTTCATGGTCAACTACATCGTGGACGATATGGATGCTTTGCTCGACCGCTTAAAACAAGAGGGAGTAAAGATTGACGCCAAACGAATGGATGAATCCTACGGTCGCTTTGCCTGGATCTATGACCTGGATGGGAATAAGATTGAGCTCTGGC
>Ga0182015_10001002_pt1 | contig 38857 bp, 27 predicted proteins | sample 712P3MmetaG_FD_120478 | JGI IMG/M metagenome (GOLD analysis project Ga0182015, IMG submission 120478) | Permafrost microbial communities from Stordalen Mire, Sweden - 712P3M metaG | ecosystem: Environmental > Terrestrial > Soil > Wetlands > Permafrost | place: Sweden: Stordalen | collected...
GATGTTTTGTTGCTCAGCCCACCCGAAATTGAATCGCTCGATCGGGTGCCGCTGCTTCTGCTGTTGCACGGCGTGTACGGCTGCCAGTGGAATTGGTGGCTGAACGGCAACATCGACGTCGTGGCCATGGATATGCTCCGGAGCGGAACTACGATTCCGATGATGATTGCCATGCCGTCGGACGGACTGTGGGGCGACGGAAGTGGATATGTTCCTCACCCGCATGCCAACTACGAGAAGTGGATTGTCGATGACATCCCGAGCTGCCTGCGGGAATTGTTTCCGCAACTGCACCCTGAGAAATTCCTTCTCGCTGGACTCTCGATGGGTGGTTACGGCGCATTGCGGCTAGGCATGAAATATGCGTCGCGAGTGCAGGGAATTTCCGCTCATTCTTCGATCACACGGGTAGAGCAGTTGTCGCAGTTCATTCCCTTCCCGACTCAGGCATTTCAGTATGCGGGCGAAGTCGATACCGACCTGCTGCACTGGGCAGCAATCAACCGCGATCATCTTCCTCCAATGCGATTTGATTGCGGCACCGAGGACTCACTCATCGCAGCCAGTCGGGAGCTGCATCAAACACTGACACGCATGAAAATTCCCCATGCCTATCAGGAGTTCCCCGGCGGCCACGATTGGCCGTATTGGTCGGAGCACATTCGCGAGACGCTGGCTTTCTGTAAAACTGTTCTTGCGTAGCGCGTTATTTTGCCGTTTCGGTCGCGGCGGCGGGCATTGGCATCCGCACCACCTTCGGGTAATAGACGTCTTCATGCTCGAGTTTTTTGGGCTTCATGGTGTTGCAGACGTAAGTGAAGACCAGCTCACCGGACTTCTCTAATTCGGGATGCTCTTTTCCGGCATAGCAGAATGTGTCGGGATCGTAGCCGGGTGATGTTTTCTGAAGTTCAGGGATGCGGTAGATCACTTCGCCATCTGTCCACGGACCGGTGAGGCTTGGCGAAGTGCGCAGCAGCACTTTGTCGGAGAACAGAGTGGGATCAACGTGCAATGCGATCCATTTCTTCAACTCCGGATGATAGCGCACGGTCAACTCGGACGGACCGCCTCGCATGACTGTCTTCGCTTTCGCGGGAGTCAAGCCCGGATGCCACTCGTCGTCTGAACCGAGGTATTGCAAATTCTTCCTGGGATCGTCGAGCCCAGAGAGCGGGATGCGGGTCAGGATCTCGGGACGTTTGCCATTCTCGTCCAGCGTAAAAATGTAGAGGTAGTCGCCATCGATGACGGTCGATGCGGAGGGACTGGCGTGAACGCCTTCCGGGACGAGGGAAAAGTAAGATACCTTCCAATCCTGCGGATTCTTTTTCAAATCGGTTACGTGGGCCAGATCCGCTCCGCAAATCTCGAAGCCAAGCGCGAAGGCATTGGAATGCGGAGTATTGCGCACGCAGAGCAAGGTGATCCAAAGCTCGTCGTTATTGTCTACACCATCAAGCGCCCAATAGTAGGTGCCATTGTCCTGCTGCGGTTTGAAGAAGCTATCGAAATTGCCTTTGGCATCTCGTTTGATCGCATAGTCGATGCTCCATTTACCGTTCTCACATCTGGAAATGCCGAGGCTGTTATGCACCATCGCAGGCACTTCACCGGCGACGACACGTTTGTCGCCATAGAGCGTGTCACCGAAGATCCAGACGTCGCGTCCGTCGGGCAAGGGGATGGAATAGGCGGCGTCTGCTCCGAGCCACGGCGGACTCAAGGGAAACGAAGGGGTGCAGGCAGAGTCGCGGCCTTGTGCGAACATCGATACGCCGCAGAGTAACGCGAAAACGAAACAGACGGTCCATTTCACAGCCAATCGCATGGCAATCCTTTCTTGATGCACGGACTTCGCCGCTGCTCGAGGTGATGAATCATGCGCGCTCCGGCGAAAGTGGTCGGAACGCCAGGCTATCCCGCGAGGGTGGTCGACGTTTTCGCCGCAGAGGTTCGCGAACCTTCTTAAGCGCCGCGTTGGCGCGACGTTTGGAGGTTGGTTTGTGGAGAGAGCCAATATGCTTATGCAGCAAACTCTCGGCGTAGATCAAATCTTCCAGCACGGCTATGCGGGCCAGTTCCGGCTTGTGATCACGAATAAGAGTGAACACACGTTCGTGCCGTCGCCAGTGCTTATCCCAGTTGTCGATGAACGGTAACACAGCCTTTCGAGCTTCGGATGTCGCGTGATACAGCATGCGCATGGTGCTTTGAATCGCGGCGTTGCAAGATGCCTGGGCAAACGCGTCGTGAAACTCAATGTCAAACTTGTGGAACAATTCGGGATTTCCCCGGGCCAGAGCCATCCCCTCGAGAGCACCTTCCAGGCGATCAATGTCGGCTCGGGTAGCGCGCTTGGCAGCGAGAGCAGCCACATCAGGTTCGATGATTTTTCTCAGCTCATAGATTTCCAGGTGTTTCACTTCCTTGAGCAAGATCATCCACTGGAAATGCTGGTTGAGAACTCGGCTCAATGAAGACTGGACGTAGGTCCCATCACCGGCCCGGGACTTGATGAGGCCGAGATAGACCAAACCTTTCAGGGCTTCACGCAACGAGCCGCGGCTTACGTGAAGCATCTGCGCGAGTTCTGGTTCGGGCGGCAACCGGTCTCCCGCCTTGAGATCGCCACTTCGCAGGAGTTGTTCGATCCGGCGCGCTACCAGGTCCATTACCGTCTGGCGTTGGATCGGCTCAAGTTGTGTGGCAGTAATCGCAATACCCCGGTTGGCCGCCATTTGCTCTTTATCCTGAAGTGCGTTCTACAAATTGATTGGCAGATTGATGCCCGGTCTCAAGTCTCAGAAGTCTCGCTGCACCTTGACCCGAAGACAAAATCACTATATATGTTCAAATGTCCTACAAACAAGTGCGACCAGAATTTTAGACAACAAGGTTCGGAATGCGGCCTGAAGTTCCATTGGAAAAGTTTGAGATGTTTGCAGAGGGACTGGACCATCCCGAGGGACTCGCATTTGACGCCGATGGGGACCTTTGGGCTGGCGGTGAACTGGGCCAAATCTACAAGATCAACCGAAAAGGTAACGTTCGAACCGTCGCCACTCTCGGAGGCTTCAACCTCGGTCTTACTTTTTCCCGACAGCAGGACCTGTTTGTTTGCAACTTCAAGCTTGGCGCCCTGATACAGCTCGACCGGTCGGGCAAGACGATTCGTTCCTGGGAAAGAGCGGGACGATACCGTCTGCGCAGCCCGAATTTCTCGGTCTTCGATGGTGGGGGGAACCTCTATTTCAGCGATTCTGGTGAATTCAAGAAGAATGACGGATTTCTGTTTGTATTGAGGCCCACTGGCAAGATCGAACAACTGCTCGATCAGCTTTCGTTTCCTAATGGTTTATCGTTGAGCGCGGACGAGCGAACGCTTTATGTCGTACAGAGCACGAAAGACAACGTGCTGGCCGTGCCGATTCTGAAATCGGGTTCGATTGGTAAACCTCGTGTCTACGCTTCCGGATTGCATCATGTGCCGGATGGTGCGGCGCTCGACGCAAATGGCAATCTGTATGTGACCTGCTACGCCTCACATAATGTTTACCGCGTGTCTCCGAATGGCACTGTCTCGCTGTTTGCGTATGATCCGGAAGGGACCATGATTGCCAGTCCCACAAACGTGGCCTTCGGTGGTGCAAACTTCGATGAAATGTATTTCGCCAACTTGAGCCGATGGCATATTTGTCGCGCCCGGGTCGGCATCAGGGGACAACTGCTTGCGAACCAGCTTGCGAAATAGCGCTAGCTGGGCGGAGACACAATGAAAATTACTGATGTCCGCTGGACTCCTGCTTTCATCCCGATTGAAGCGCCCTTGCGTTATTCGGTCGGATCGCATCCCGGATTCTCGCGCATTGTCATCGAGGTTGAGACCGATGAAGGCATCACTGGCCTTGGGGAATGCTACAGCGGGGCCAGCCGCGCCGGTCAACTCGCGGATTTGAAACCGTTGCTGATCGGCGAAGATCCCATGAACCTTGAACGAATTCGCTGGAAGCTGGCGGCGCCGAGTTCGGAAAAGCTTTTCGCCTTCACCCTTGGGTTCGCCGGACTTGAGTTCGCGATTCTTGATATTCAAGGGAAGGCATTGAAGCGGCCGGTATGCGACCTTCTCGGCGGACGAATCCGCAACGAGGTTCCCTTCTCCGCCTATCTTTTCTATCGCTACGCAAATGACGACGGCGCTGGCGAAGTATCGAACATCCGGCAGATGGTCGAGTTTGCCGAAGAGGTGGTCAGCAAGTACGGCTTTAAAACACTGAAATACAAAAATGGGGTGCTTCCTCCGGATGAAGAGATCGAAACTTTCATTGCGCTGCGCGAGGCGTTCCCAAAGCACCGCATCCGGCTCGATCCGAACGCCGTCTGGACCGTGACCACGGCCATCGATGTTGCCCGCCGTCTGCATGACTTCAACGTCGAGTATCTGGAAGATCCAGTCTGGGGCATGCGGGCGATGAAGCGGGTGAACGCGAAAGCACCCTGGGTGACGTTGGCATCGAATATGACGGTGTTTGCTTTTGAGGATCTCGCGCCCGCCATCATGTCAGACGTCCTCGACGTGGTGCTGCTCGACCCACACTGGTATGGAGGCATTCATCGCGCCAAGCTCGCGGGACAGATCTGCGAGGCGATGGGAGTGGATGCGGGGATGCACAGCGGCGCGGAGTTCGGCATCTCGCAAGCTGCCATGCTTCACCTCGCCGCATGTCTGCCGAATCTCGTGCTGGCTCCGGACTCCCACTACCACCATCTGACCGATGACATTATTGTAGGCGGCAAGATGCAATACAAGAACGGGGCGATGGCCGTGCCAACCGGGCCGGGCCTCGGCGTGGAACTCGATCGCGACAAGCTCGCCCGCTATCACGAACTCTCCAAGCGCCGGGAGATGGGAACCTGGACGGACGACCCGCGGCGGCCGGGCGTCGTGATTACGCAGCCGAAATGGTGACCCAGTGAAGATGAGAAGCATTGCCTCGGCGGCGTTAGCCGCTCTGCTGCTAGCCGCCACGCTGCCGGCGAACGCTGACGCGACCGAGCAGACGATTTGGGAGATCGGGACTTTCGACGGATCCTCGGGCGAATTCAAAAGCCAGGACATCAACTACGCCGACCCGAAGAGTGACCCCGTGTTCGTGGTCGGCGAGAGCCGCGATAAAGATTGGTACCGCTTTCAGCCCGGACCTGCCAACGGAATGACGGGCGGGCGGCTGCATCCCTTCACCGTGAAATTCCCGCTGAAAGATATGCCGCGCGGCGCGTATCACCTGAAGATCGCCATCCTGTACGAGATGCCGCGTCTGTCATTTTTGAAATTGGAGGTTAATGGGCATTCCGGGTATTTTTATTTCCATCCCAAACTCGATTTTCGCGCCGGCGACTGGGAAGGAACGTTTGTTCCGCAAACCTCCACCGACGAGAAAACAATTTCGATTCCGGCTGCCTGGCTCAGAAAAGGCGAGAACATTTTCATCCTCACTGCGATGGATGACCCGGCCACTGCACAGATGTCGTTCGGCGCAATCGCCCCGGGACATACAGGCCTGATCTACGATGCACTCGAGTTTTCGCAGAATGACGCGGCGCAGTATGACTCAAGTGCCTTCAGCGCTCAAATTGAGCCAACGATCTTCTATCGCGAAACAACAACGGGGATAGCGGAGCTGGTGGATGTCTTCATCAGCGCTTCCACGCTGCCCAGCGCCGGCTCTGTAGAACTGCGAGTTGCCGGGCATTCTTTTAGTAGAGCTTTTTCAACCGGAAATGAATTTGGCGAGGCGCGGATCGAGTTTGAAGTGCCGGAATGGAGCGGCCCCGCCTTAGCCGCGGTGCGCCTGGACAAACTCTCAGCAACTGCCGTGAAGATAGAGCCGGCAAAAAAGTGGACGATCGACCTCATACCACACGAGCATCTCGACATTGGATTCACAGACTATCCGGCTAAGGTAGCGGAGCTTCACTCCCAATCGATCGACCAGGCAATGGACCTGATCAAAAAGACGCCCGACTTTCGTTGGACGCTCGATGGGAGCTGGGTTGCCGATCAATATCTCAACGGACGCAGTTCGGAGGCTCGGCAGCAATTTCTTGAACAGGTTCGCGACGGCAGCGTCGTTATTCCGCCGGAGTTTGCCAATCAACATACCGGGAACGCTTCGTGGGAAGGTCTTGCCCGTTCGCTCTATGGCCAGCATCGGCTTGCAGGCGAATACAAATTGCCGGTGGCGGATGCGGCGCAAATTGTGGACGTCCCTGCCTATACGTGGAGCTATGCATCGATACTGCATGATGCGGGCATCAAGTATTTCGTAGCGGCAAGCAACAGTTGGCGAGCTCCGGTGATGCTGCTCGGGCGCTGGAATGAAAAATCGCCATTCTACTGGGAAGGCCCGGATGGCAGCCGCGTATTGATGTGGTACTCACGCGCCTATCTGCAAGCCCACACATTGTTTGGCGGGCCGTGGCGAATCGAATCGATCCGCGATTCGTTGCCAGTTTTTCTGCAAGCGTATACCCGCCCCGACTACACGGCCAGTACCGTGATTGTGTTTGGTACACAGCTCGAAAACACGCCGCTCGCGAAGGAGCAGAGTGAAATCGTTTCGAGCTTCAGCCGCGAATATGCGTGGCCAAAATTTGAATTTTCTACCGTTCACTCCGCAATGCAAAGGATCGAGCACGAATGGAAGGGCAGTTTTCCTGTGATTCGAGGCGATTTCGGACCCTACTGGGAGGATGGATATGGCTCCGATGCCGCGCACACTGCGATTCACCGGGAAAACCAACATCGCATTGCGACCGCCGAGATCATGGGTGCCGCTGTTTCCTCGATCGACCCGCGAGTTCGCCCCGACCAGGCCATGCTGGACGATGCGTGGCGCAACGAACTCACCTATGACGAGCACACCTGGACCTACGTTAGCGCTACAACCCAGCCGGAGAATCAGAAAAGTGAAGACCAAATCGCGCTCAAGGGCGCTCGCGTGACGCGGGCGCGCGACGATATCAGCGAATCGATTCGGCGCGAGTGGGCACAACTGGAGGCGCTCGTAAAAAGCAAAGACAATTCCGTGGCCGTGTTTAATTCTCTGAACTGGCCACGCAGCGGCATCGTAGAGACTGACTTACCGGAGGGGACTACGCTCGTCGATCCCTCAACCGGCGCTGAGATTCCAGTGGAAATACTGTGGAAAGGTAAAGGCATTGCACTGCCAGGATTCGGCCCAGGCAATGTTCGCGTTCGCTTCCTGGCAACTGGTGTGCCCGCCGTGGGATACAAGCTGTACACCATCAAGCCAATCGCGAAAGAATCTGTTCGGCCGTCTGGTGCTTCATCTGGTGCTTCAGCGGAAATTCGCGGGAACGTCATCGAGAACCAGTTCTATCGAATTATGCTAGACCCGTTATCCGGCTCGATTGCGGGTGTTTTTGACAAGCAACTGGGACGCGAACTGGTCGATTCGGCGAGTCCTTACAAATTTGGCCAATATCTTTACGTGACTGGCGGCGACAGCTATCCTGAAAACTCGCTGTACCGGTTTGGAGCTGAACTGAAACCCCCGTCGTTGACTGTTCATGGGGCGAGTTCAGGAGCACTGCTCTCCGCGAAGAAAACTTCGATCGGGATTGTCGCGACGATGAGTTCATCAGCCCCGAACACGCCATCGATTCAGACCGAGATCCTGATGCCTGACTCCGAAAAAGCTATTCTGATTACGTATCGTTTGCATAAGGAGCGCGTACTCACGAGAGAATCGGCGTACGTGGCGTTTCCCTTTTCGGTTGCCAATCCGAAGTTCACCTATGGCTCTCAGACGGGGTGGGTCAACCCGGCGAAAGACGAGCTCGCCGGAGGAAGTCGCGAATGGTACCTACCCACGACCTGGGCCTCGGTTTACAATCCCCAGCTGACCGCGGCGATCGTTCCGCTGGACGCCCCTCTGGTGGCCTTCGGAGACATCGTTCATGGCAAGTGGCCCGCTGAATTTAAACCAGCGAGCAGCGCGATCTTTTCCTGGCTTATGAATAACTATTGGGGAACAAACTTTCCTGCGTGGCAGGGCGGCGATTTCACATTTCGATACGCCATCACCAGCGACTCGCAGTTTAATCCTCAGTCGCTAACGCGGTTCGGATTGGAAGCGTTAACTCCTCTCGAACACGACGATCTTGCGGCTTCAGAGGATGCGTCTTCACTGCCCAATCGACAAGCGAGCTTGTTGGAAGTTGCAAATCCGGGCGTAACATTGCTGACGTGGAAACGCGCGGAGGATGGCGATGGAACCATCCTGCGCCTACAAGACATGATGGGCGCAGCATCGGAGGTCAGGATTCACAGCCAGTTCCTGACGTTTGAACAGGCGTGGCTGTGCGATTTACTGGAGGAGAATCAATCCGAAATCAAAACCGAGAGTGGTGATCTCAGTGTTCCGATCAAACCATTTCAGGTGGTTACGCTCAGACTTCGCACAGCACCGCATATTCGCCCATACACGACGGCGGGCGACGCTAAATGAATATTGATTTCACAGGCAGAGCCGCCATCGTTACCGGGGGCGCCAAGGGCATCGGAGAAGCTACGGCGCGAAAACTGGCCGCGCTCGGAGCGGCGGTCGCGATTTTCGACGTCGACCGCAGCGCCGGGGAAAAAACTGCCGCCTCTATCGCGAAGAGCGGGGCAACCTGCGATTTTTTTCCCTGCAATGTCAGTATCAGCGCTGAGGTCTCGCAAGCCACTGACGCCGCGGCGAAAAAGTACGGGGGCATCGACGTTTTGGTCAGCAACGCTGGCATTCAACTTTACGGCGACGCGCAAACCACTACAGAGGAAGAGTGGGACAGGTTGATGGGAATCAACCTAAAAGGATGTTTTCTGGCCTCGAAGTTTGCCGTGGCGCACATGCTTGGACGCGGCGGGGGCGCCATCGTGATTGTTGGCTCGGTGCAAAGCATGACGGCAATCAGTAACTCGATTGCGTATGTTGCTTCGAAGCACGGCCTGCTAGGGCTGACTCGGGCCATGTCGCTCGATTATGCGCAGAAAGGAATCCGCGTGAATTGCGTCTGTCCGGGCGCGATCGACACTCCCATGCTCCGCTGGGCGGCCAGTTTGGCGGACGATCCCGAGAAGGTGATGGAGACCTGCAATCGCATGCACCCGTTGGGCCGTGTCGGCAAATCGGAGGAAGTCGCCGACGCGATCGTCTATCTCGCGTCGCCAATGGCATCCTTTATTACTGGGGCGGCTTTAGTCGTGGATGGGGGCATGCTTGTGCCTGCCGGCGGTATGGGCCTTCAGGAAGGCGGCACGGGAGCCGCGACCCGCAAATGAAGCTCGAGGGAAAGACGGCCATCATTACCGGCGCGGCTGCGGGAATCGGCGCTGCCTCGGCTGCATTGTTCGCGCGGGAGGGAGCGAAGATCGTCGCGGTTGACATCGACCGCGAACGGCTGGATCAGGTTTCGGATCAGATCCAGAAAGCAGGCGGCGCTTGCCTCGCCGTCACCGCCGACGTCAGTAAACGGGATCATGTGCAGAATGCGATCCGTTCAGCAACAGAGAAATTCGGGCGCGTTGACATTCTTTTCAATAACGCAGGCATTGTTCCGGCCGGCAAGGTCGAGACCATCAGCGAAGAACAATGGGACCGCGCCATGGCGATCAATGTAAAGAGCCTGTATCTGTTCTGCCATGAGGTCATTCCGAAATTCAGGGCACAGGGCGGAGGAGTGATCCTGAATACCGCTTCCGCAACAGCTTTGCGCGCGGTCGTGGATCGCGCATGTTATACGGCAACGAAAGCGGCGGTGGTTGGACTTACTAAGTCGATGGCGCTTGACTGTGTCCGCGACAATATCCGTGTCAACTGCCTGTGCCCAGGGACGGTCGACACGCCGTCACTGGCGCAGCGGCTCGCGGCATTTCCCGATCCTGCCGAAGCCCGCAAAAACTTCATTGCGCGCCAGCCGATGGGGAGATTCGGGACTGCCGAAGAGATTGCACAGGCTGCACTTTATCTGGTTTCACCCGCATCGGAATTTGTTACCGGAGTCGCCTTTGCAATTGACGGAGGCCTCGGCATCTGAATGTCGCGCTGCGTCGCCGATGCCGTTCAGTGGAAGAAGCGTCGCGCGTACCGTCTTTCGAATGGTCGGGTCGAGGTCACGGCGCTGCTGGGCGGTGGGCACATCGCGGATTTTCGTCTCTGCGGCGCTCCGATGAATGTTCTCTGGGAGTGTCCCTGGCCGACGATCGAACCACAAAACTTTTCTTCGCGCGAACACGCCGCACTCTACGGGGATGGCGCCGCTGGCAGATTCCTGAGCGGCTACACCGGACACGCACTGGCGCTCGGCTACTTCGGTATGCCGTCACCGGCCGAGACTACGCAAGGGCTTGCCCTGCACGGCGAAGCCGCCAGCATGGAATGGAATGTGGTTTCTGCGGTTGCAGATGAGGATTCAGCGACGCTGGTGATGGACGTTGCGCTTCCTGTTTATCGACTGCATTTTCGACGTGAGATTTTTCTGTCGGCTGACGCTTTCACCGTTTGCATCACGGAAATTGTCACCAACCTCAGCCGTGCCGAAATCGAATTTCAGTGGGTGGAGCATGCAGCTTTCGGTGAGCCCTTCTTCGCAAGCGGCGACGCCACCTTGTTTATATCTGGAACTCGCGGCCTCACCTGGCCCGCTGGATATGAGGGCCACGAGATTCTCTGCAATGACGCTGAGTTCCGCTGGCTGTATGCGCAATCGACTGACGGTAAGCCAATCGATCTCTCCCAGCCATTTGTACGAGATGGAACCGGCTTCGTGGCCGCATTACTCACTGATGCCGATCGCGAGGATGCTTTTGTCGCCGTGCACAACCGGCGGCACGAACTGGTCGCGGGATACTCTTTTGATCGCCGGATTTTTCCCTGGATTGCGCTGTGGGAGGAAAACCGCGCCCGCAAATCTGCTCCGTGGAATGGAAGAACCAGAGTTCGCGGGGTGGAGTTCGGCACCAGCCCTATGCCGTTGGGGCTCGATCGCGCGCGCAAGATGCGCAGTTTGTTTGATACGCCCGTGCTGACCTCCATCCCCGGAGATTCGCGCATGCAAACGCAGTATGACCTATTCCTCCATCCGACGCCGCCGCAGTGGACGCAAATCAAGGATGTTCGGCGATTCGGTGACAGTCTTGTCGTGCGAGGTGACGGCAATGAAGAAATCAGACTCAAATGTCGGAATCAACGATGTTAGTCCGCTACTGTAGACCATGAGCGCGCAAGAATGCGCGGATCTTCTCATATGCATCTTCAAGTTCTGCTTCTTTAAATTCTCCGTGGCCGCCACCTTTAATCGTCACGAGTTCGTTGGGGACACCTGCCACGGTGAGCGCATGATGCAGTCGCACCGAGTCTTCGTAGGGGACAACGGGATCCGCATCTCCGTGAATACTGATGATCGGGGGTAACCCGGCGCGAACGTAGGTAAGCGGCGAGACGCGCTTTGCTATTGCGAGTTGATCCGGTTGACTGCCCATCCACATTACCGCATAGTCCCTGAGGTTGGGACTTTGAATCAGGTCGGCTACGTCGCTGATGCCGTACCAGTTGACGATCGCTGCCACTTTTAATTTTTCCTTGCCGTGACAATTGTTATCCAGGTCAGTTCCGTCGGCCAGCATCCCAGTGATCAAGGACAAGTGTCCGCCTGCAGAGTGGCCCGTCAAGACGATTCGATCGGTGTCGATGTTGTACTGTTTTGCGTTCCTGATGGCCCAGCGAAGAGCGCAGCGGCAGTCCTCGACGGCAGCGGGAGCGAGCGAAACGCTGGCCATGCGATATTCAACGTTAATCACATTCCAACCCATCTCCAGATACGGCAGAAAGAGAAGAGTAGCTCCAGTGCGATCGCCGAAAACCCAGCCACCTCCGTGGTAATAGATCAAAGTCGGAGCAGCCGTTTTGGCATCCTTTCGCTGCCACACGTCGAGTTTCAGCGTGTAATTATTCGCCACTCCATACGTGATGTCAGGTTGAATCCAATATTGCTCAGCGACCGTGGAAGCCCAGCGTGCCGTGTCGGAAAGTACTGTAATTCTGTCTTGAGAAAAAGCCGGGGAGGAACACAATGCACACAGCAGAAGAATGAGATAGAAAGCGAGCGCTGATTTCATGAGGCGTTAGCACCGGTAAGAACAAGAACTCGTGTTACGCGTTCGTGCGGACATAAGCCTTGATCGTCGCGCACCGCTGCCCTGCGGACTCACCGTGGGGCCGAATCACATAGTCGCCCACCGCAGCGGGAATAATAAAGGTTTCCGCGTAGTGGACAATGAGCGGCGGAAACTTCCCAGCCGGGCTCTCAACCACGGCTTCGCGTCCTTCACACAGGTTCAGGACATTCACGCCGCCATTCGTAGAATGCTGCACGGGTCCGGTAAACCAATGCCGGCGAGTCTCGATAAATTCACGTTCGTGAAGTCCGGTGCGCTCTTCCTGCCATCCGGGGCCTTGGTCGACCGTTTCAATAGCGTTGACAAGATTTTTTTCGACCCAAGGGGTCGTCCGGTCCCACTGAATATTTCGAAACCCATGTTGCAGATGGATCGGGCGTGGAGTGCCGTCCAGGCCAAGGCGGCCCCAGTCCCACATTTTGAAGGTAAAGATGTAGGGAGTCGCGCTGATTTCAAGCACCATACTGTTCTTGCCCGAGCAGTGCGGCGTTCCGGCGGGAATCAGGAAGTGGTCGTGCTTCTTGGCGGGAAACCGGTTGACGTACTTGTCGGCGTCAAATTGAATCGTGCCCTCTTGCGCCTCGACCAGGTCGGCCATCATCTGGTTGGCGTCGATGTTCTCTTTCACTCCGAGAAACACACAGCCTCCGTCGCCCGCATCGAGCATGTAGTAGCTCTCATCCTGCGTGTAGTTCATTCCAAACTGTTGCTGAATGTATTCGGTCAGCGGATGCACCTGAAAAGAAAGATTGCCGCCATCCATGGTGTCGAGAAAATCGAAGCGGATGGGAAACTCGGTTCCAAAACGCGCATGCACCGCCTCGCCGAGGAGTTCATGGGGATGCTGGAAGACGAGGTTTATCGACGGAATCTCCACTTTTACGTCGCCAAAGCCGAGCAGCAGGCTGTTCTCTTCGGGCACACAATCGAAACACCACGCGTAGTTCTCCGCATCGCGTGGAAGGTCGCAAACCTCTTTCATCCACTGTCCGCCCCATGGTCCAGGATCGAATAAAGGCACCACGCGAAAAGGCCGATGGGCCGCAATCTTCAAACCTTGCAGATGCTGCGCGCCGGTGATCATCTTGGGGAGGTCGCGCTGATTGGTATCGAGCAGAAAATCGATTCTTGAAATCAGTGTTTTCTTCAAACGGTCGGCGACGCGCCAGTCGACAAAATATGCGCGCTTGTACTTTGCCTGCGGGCGTTCCGTGGAATTCTGCAAACCGAGGTTCGAAACTTCGTCAGCCCGCTGGCGCTGCTGGATCTCCCACCTTGCCATGTCGCAGTAAATGAGCAGGTCCCACTGCTCGGCGACAAGAGTTGCGCCCGTGCCGATTACGAGCGTGAGGCCCGATGCCTGGGCTAAACGAGTTCTTTGTTTTGCGAGTTCGCCCTCGTCTTTTCGTTCGTCGAGGAATTCGTGGAGCTCGTACTTGCCCATAAAGGCAAAGACCGGATCGTCGCCCAGATCGCGCGCGCAGAGTGATTCAATGGCGGCTTCGGGCAAGTAACATTCTTCGGCGCGCAACACCGTCTGCGGCTTGAGCGCGTCGACCAACTGCTTTTCAATTTCCTTTTCGAAGCAGCCGGGATAACACTCGACGCAAATCACGAAACGACCCGACGGGATGCTGGATTTCAAGCGCCGGGCAATCGCCGGCCAGCCTGTCTCGCAGTCAGCGCGCGAGGCGGAGACAGGAACGACGGGATATTTATCGTAGTTCGAGATGTATGGCTTCGACATTTAACCTCGAACTTGTGTCCTTCCAAAAATAAAGCGGCAACGATCGATTGTTGCCGCTGCATGACGATGGGCGCGAATTAGAAAATAAATTTCAGGGAGAATTGTGCCTGCCGGTTGGTGCCGCCGCCGATCTGAGTCGAGTCCGCGTCGGCGATAGTTTGGCCAGTGACCCCAAAATCAGAGTTAATCGATGGTGCCCCGTTGACTATCGTGCATTCCGCCGGCGTGGTTGCGGTGACGCTTTGGACAGAGTTGCATATCCCTCCACCGGGGTTCTCGAAATTCGGGTGGTTAAAGAGGTTGAAAATATCCGCCCGGAATTGCATCGTCAGCCAGTTAGTAATCGGAAAGTTCTTCATTCCAGAGAGGTCGAACTGGAAGTAGCCTGGCCCTCGCAGAGAGTTGCGCCCGACGTTTCCGAGTGTGACACCCGGAGTGCCTTCGTAGGTTGGTTCGACTTCGAAGGCATTGATGTTGTAGCTGGAATTTGGCCAACTATGATTCGGAAGCCATAACGGCTGACCCGGCACGTAGTCCGGCCGCACGGGATTGCCAAAAAACCCGCCCACGAGTGTGACATTAGTGGGCAGTCCTGAACGGGTTTGTAGAATACCCGAAGTTTTCCATCCGCCCAGCACTCCGCGAACCCAGGAACTGGAGCCTTTTAAATCCGGCAGACCGTAAACCACGCTGCCGGTCAGATTGCGGCGTACGTCCCAGTCTCCGCTGCCATGATCGATCTTGGGATTCATCGGACTCTCGAAACCGGGGCTAAAGACGTTGACCATATCGTCGAATTCGTGGGACCAGGTAAAGTTCGTTTCGAAGGTAAGGTTCCCCACGCTCCGCCGCAGTTTTACTTGCAGGGAGTTGTAATTCGAACCGAGGCCGTCAGCATCGATGTTTTCATTCGCAAAACCCGAAAGCGGACGAGCGTCGGTGAAGACGTTGGCTGGGTTAGCGTTAAGAGGGTAGAAATCGACGCCAGCCTGCATGTGGTGCGTGTTATTGGCCACGTAATTCACGGTCAGAATCGTGTTACGCGCAACTTCCTGCTCGATGCCGAACAACCAGTTGTTGGAGACCTGGTCTTTGGGATTTCGAGGAAATGCACTTACGTTTTGTGTGCCGGCGATCAGCGGAGGATTGGGGGAAGGATAATTGATCGAAAATGGCGGGTCAGCAAAAATCGCCTGGAAGACGTTGACGCTGTAACTGGAAAGCGCGGGTACGTTGGTGGTGGTGACAAAGTTAAAGTGCATCGGATTGTAGAAGACTCCGGCGTATCCGTGAATGACGGTTTTACCTTTGCCGAAGGGGTCCCAGGCGAAACCGACGCGAGGTGCTATGTCACCTTTCGGCGCAGTGTAGGCGGGCTGGTTGAGCGGCAGAAGCGACTGCGTGGCCACATCGAAATTCTGTCCCTGGCCAGGACCGGTGGCCCAGGTCGTGTTGTAGTCGTATCGCAATCCAAGATTCAGGGTAAGAGTCCTGGTCGCTTTCCAATCATCTTGCAAGTAGAAATCCCAATTGGTATTGCGGTTGCCGACGAAGTTCGGGTATCCGTTTTTTGCCAGAACGAAAACGCTATTGTTTACAAGGTCGCTGATGCTGCCGTAGTCGTAGGTTTGTTGCGGCCGCAGCCACTCGTTATTCCGATTGACGCGAATCTGCGTGCCGAAATTCAGGGTGTGTCTCCCGATGGTCTTGGACACATTGTCAAAAACCTCGATGTCAGTAAACGGGGTGATCTGATTGAAGGTATTTGGTCCGGGAAGCGAGCCGAGATCCGTGAAGAATCCGGCAAACCCAGCGAGTGGTTGAGGGGTATCCGAATTCGTGTTGGAATAAAAGCGGTTGAAGGCCACGCTGAACTCGTTCAGCAACGTCGAGTTGAAGGTGTGGGTCTCATCGAATTTTCCTAGCTGCGTTCTCAATGACTGAGGCGCCACCTGTCCCTCATTGGGGCCATAAGTATAGTTGGTTAAGGAATCGTTGATGTTGTAGCGGAAGAATACGCGATCCTTTTGCGAGAGGTTGTAATCGATTTTCACAGAACCGGTATTCTCGCTGACAATATTGGGCAGAGCGACTGGGTCATACACCATGTCCGAGCCCAACGCTGGATTGGGGTCTGGGAAGTTCAGGTTACCCACACACTGTGCCGGCGCCGGTATGGCGGTACAGCCAGCCGGCAGAGGCGCGAACTGCGCCAATACGGGCAGCATGGAGGGCACGAATTGCGCTCGGGCGGCCGCGCTCAGGGTATGGTTCAGCGCGTTGATGTTGGTGACGTGAGTGCGATCACCTTCGTAGTTCACAAAAAAGAAGAGCTTCCCCTTGACGATCGGACCGCCCAAATTGCCGCCGAATTGATTGAGCCTCAAAGGCGCGGGCCCCGTCGCAAAGTAGTCTTTCGCGTCCAGAGCATCATTGCGGAAGAATTCAAAAAGTTCGCCATGGTAGGAATTCGTTCCCGACTTGGTGATGATGTTCATCTGCGGACCGAGGGAATGGCCAGTTTCCGCCGTGTAGCCGCTATTGGCGTAGTCAATTTCCTGGATACTATCAACGCTGGCGCGCGTGATCCGCGCTCCTTCCTGACCTTCGGTATCCAAAAAGCCATTGATATCGCCGCGCATCGCACTCTGGCCGTCGAGGGTGATATTCAGTCCGGTGAAAATGTTGTCCAGTCCATTGACGCTGCCCTGGAAAAAGCCTGTAGAGCCGACTGATCCGGGACTAATCTCGAGGAAATCGCTGACGTCTCTTCCGTTAATCGGGAGATTGGCGATCTGGTTTGTATCCAAAGTTGTTCCAGCTGTGCTGGATGAGGTGTCAACACTGGTGAGCGTACCCGTGACCTCGATACTCTCCTGAGAGGAAGCCAATGGAAGCGAAAGATTCACGTTCACCGTGGCGCCGACGTTCAGCACGATGGTTTGGCTCTTCGCTCCCTTGAACCCAGTCGCCGTCGCGGAGACTACGTAGTTTCCATAGGGCACCGCAGAAGCAACGAACCTCCCGCTGCCGTCGGCCTGCAAAGTTCTCTGGATTGACGTCCCAGTGTTCACGATCGTGATGGCGGCATGGGGAACAACCGCGCCCGAAGGATCCGTCACGGTCCCAGTGATGGTGCCGATATCGAACTGGGCGAGTAGCGGCAGCGAGCCGAAACCGAGAAGTACCAGCAAGACGATCAAATGCAAGGCGAGTGTGGGCCAACTAATTTTCAAAAACTGCACATTTCGCGTCATGGCGAGGCTCCCGGATCCGTGAAGTTCACGTAGAAATAAAGAGTGTCTGAACCATCGGAATGCTAATGCCGCTCTTGAGCAATAGTCAACATTTTTCTTTCTTTTTATGCCATAAACGATACAAACTTTGTTTCTTTTTGAGTCAAGCGGTGTGTATTTTGGCCTGGGAAGGCTTCCGCCTGTCATTTAATCCATTAATTGATTGCTTTTGGGCGTTGCCGCTGCGATTCTCACCCCTGGGAGATGTCTGGCGCATGTTGTCCAGAATTGCCGTGCTCGTCGGGCTTAGCTTTGCGATCGTTTTACAAGGACACGGAGTTTCCGCCGCTCAATCCCCCGACACCTCAAGCCCGCCGCCTGGCCATTTCGTCGATGTCACGGAAAAGCTCGGCATTCACTTCCGCCAACAAGCTTCTGCAACCAGCAAGAAATACCTCCTGGAGACGATGGGCTCGGGCGTCGCCTTGTTCGATTACGATAATGACGGACGCCTGGATGTCTTTTTCGCCAATGGCGCGCGGCTCGACGATCCCACCCTGAAAGGCTCGATTCCCAGAAAAGACGGTCCGAAGTACTGGAACCGGCTCTATCATCAGAAACCTGATGGAACCTTCGAAGATGTGACGGAGCACGCGGGGCTTACGGGATACGGCTATTCCACGGGCGTTGCGGTTGGCGACTATGACAACGACGGATTCGAAGACCTCTATGTAGCCGGATACGGACGCAGTACGCTGTACCACAACAATGGTGACGGTACCTTCACAGACGTGACCGCGGCGGCGGGTGTCGGCGGCTCGGGCTGGATGACGAGTGCCGCCTGGGTGGACTACGACAACGACGGACGTCTTGACCTCGTCGTTGCGCGTTATATGCAGTGGGACTTTGACGATATTTTGTGCGGACGCCCCGGCAAAGACGGTTTTCGCTCCTATTGTCATCCCGATTTATTCAAACCGGAATCGATATTGTTGTTTCACAATGACGGCAATGGAAAGTTCACCGAGGTCTCGCATCAAGCTGGCATCGACAAACCCGGCAAGGGGCTGGGGTTAGCCATTGCCGACTACGACCACGATGGCTTCATGGACATCCTGCTGGCCAATGATTCAATGCCGGAATACTTGTTTCACAATCGTGGCAACGGAACCTTCGAGGAAGTTGGGCTGATTTCCGGAGCCGGACTCGATAGCAACGGCAACACCTTCGCCGGGATGGGCGTTGATTTTGAGGACTACAACAACGACGGCTGGCCCGATATCGTCATCACTAATCTCGCGCACCAGCGTTACGCGCTTTTCACGAATCTAAAGGATGGAACCTTTGACTATTCGACGACAGTCACGGGTCTGAGCACGATTTCGCTCCTGCATTCCGGCTGGGGTGTGCGTTTTATCGACTATGACAACGACGGCTGGAAGGACTTGTTCATCGTCCAGTCGCATGTGATCGATACGATCGAGATGTATGACCCGAATGTGCGTTACCGCGAACCACCTTTGCTCCTACACAACGAGCAGGGGAAGAAATTTGTGGATGTTTCAGCGCTTTCCGGAGATGTGTTCCGGCAGCAATGGGCCGCACGCGGGTTGGCAATCGGAGACATTAATAATGATGGCAAGGTGGACGCGGTCGTCACATCCAATGACGGGCCTGCGTGGATCCTGCTGAATGAGACAGAAACTGCGAACCATTGGATTATGCTGAACCTGGTGGGTGTGAAGAGCAACCGCGACGCCATCGGAGCGCAAGTAAGAATCTCTACTTCGGCGGGGGAACAATTTGCGACTGTGACTACCAGCAGCAGTTACCAGTCCTCGAGCGACAAGCGATTGCACTTCGGCTTGGGTGGTGCCACTTCCATCCGTGAGATCGAGATCCACTGGCCAAGCGGTATTCGTCAGGTTTTGCGGGATCAAACGGCAGACCGGATCGTAACGATTACTGAGCCGTCGAAGTAAATTGAAGGCCATGGCCAAGGTGCGGAATAAATTCTTATCCAGTGCCGTTGTGTTCCTCTCGATCCTGATGGCCGCAGCTCAGGATCCGCATCAGGGCTCCAACACGTCATTGTTGCAGGATGCCGCGCAGGCCATCACGGCTGGAAAACTGACTCGCGCTGAAGGCGATCTGCAGTCTGTCCTACGCGCCGCCCCGGATGACTATCGCGCTCTCGATCTGCTCGGAGTCGTCCGCATCCTTCAACACCGTGAATTGGAGGCCGAAAAACTCTTCCTGCGCGCCATTCAGAAAAAGCCCGACTTCGCAGCTGCGCGCGCCCACCTCGGCCTGCTCTACGTGCAACTGGGTCGTCCAGAGGAAGCGGTCCCTCAGTTACGCGAAGCCGTCCGCCTTGACCCAGTTCGTAGCGACGCCTCAGGCGCTCTGGTGCGCATCTTGCAGGATCAGGCACGCGCTGCATCTGCAGCGGGAGACTCCGAAAAAGCCCTGGCGTTTCTGATGGACGCCCGGAAATATGCGCCTGACAATCCGGATGTTAACTCCGAACTCGGAACCATTGCGCTGCAAATATCCTTGTGGCAAGACGCAGTTGAGGCCTTCCAGCGCACGTTGAAAATGCGCGCCGACGATCCGCTCGCTCTTTACAATCTGGGACGTGCCTTCCTGGGGCTGTCGCAGTTTGAAGACGCGCGCCAGCAGTTTGCCCGGTACGTCGCGGTGCGCCCGGACGATGCCTCCGGTCATTGTGCTCTGGGGATGACACTCGCCGCTCTGGAGCACGAGCCCGAGGCCCGGAGAGAATTTGAGCGATCTATCGCGCTGGCTCCGGCGCAAAGCGAATCGTACTTCCGGCTCGGGCTCATCGACCTCGATGCGAAGGATCTGGACGAGGCGGCCAGAAACCTCCACCAGGTATTGGCTCGTGAGCCGAAACATGCGGGCGCTCTGTCGGCTTTGGGACGAGTAGCCTTCGAACAGAAGCGTTACCCTGACGCGATCGATCTGCTGCAGCAGGCAATAGCCAGTGACGGATCCTCACGTGAGGCTCACTACTATCTCGGCTTGACGTTCGCCCGACTAGGGCGCAAGGAAGAAGCTGAAGCTCAACTCCAGGTTGCAACTCGGCTGGAGCACGACGAAGCCCAGCATCGCAGGACTCTGTTACGCATTCAGGATGGCGCTCTCACCGATTCGCATGACTCCCAGCCACAAAAGTGAATTGCGTCTTGCAGCGGCGGAAATATAACGCAAAATTTCGATGCGCGGAATGAAAAAAGCGCCGACCGTGCCCTACGCCTTGGCCGCCTCGTAATACTTGCCGTTGACTTCGGTGCCCATCACCGCAAAGCTGCTCTTCGAGGTGTCCAACGGATCCGTCTTGAAAGTGAAATCGATGCCAGGCACGCGAAATGTCGCTTCCAGTTGTGCGCTCGCCCTGAAACCTTCGAATCGGTATTGGCGCGCGGGGTCTTCATATTTTACCGGCTCCCCGGTTGTGGTAAACACAAGCTTGAAATCCATGAATGCTGGATTCGTCTCCGCGTCCATCGCTGGCCAGCGCGGCTGGTCGATGATGGGAACGTTGGACATCTGCAAGGTGGCAACTTTTTCGTCGCCGCTGAAGGTGATGCCGGCCGCCGGTACCGGCGTGACCCAATAGAGGCCTTCGGGAGAAATCGGTGGATGGAAATCGTGGATCTGGTTCGCGGGGACCGCCGGTCCCTTGAACACCGTAAGTCAGGTATGGGCGAAAGTAGCTTCATGCGCCTGGCGCGCTGCCCAGTATTCTCCGGACATGTAACTGTAGTCGGTCGTAGGCGTGCCCCACGCCAGACGGTTGCCTTGGTTGTCAGTGCCCATGCCCGTAAAACCGTTGCAGCGCGCCAACTTTCCCTTGAAGTGATAAATATTGGAAAGCTCTGTATTCGGCATCGGGCTCTGATTGTGATTGCCGTTTTTATCGAGCCACGGAATCGGATACGGGCAAGGTCCCCCGTTGGCCGGTGCGTGGTCCTGCGGAATCGGAGGCGCGCAAGTTTGTGGCACGGATTGCGCATAAAGCAGCGTGCGTGGCAACGACGCCACCAGCCCGGAGCCCAGACCGAACCTCAGCAGCCTGCGCCGGTCCAATTCGAGCCCGGAATAATTCGAGGAATGATCGTGATTCATGGGAACTCCTGAGATGAATTTTGATGCGTGAATTTTGATGCGCGGATTTTGATCCCCGCGGGAATCGTACCAGCCCGTCTCTGGTCAACTTCATACTTTATCTCTTCGCCAGTCTTCTTGTCGTCGCTACTTCTGTTCGGCCATATCTGCTACTCTGCTTTGGGAACTTTTATATCACGCTTTTTCCATCGAACTTTGTGACCAGGAGATCCGGACCCATGCCGTTCTGCAACATTGTCAGAGTTGGATTTGTTTTGATTGTTGGCTTTGCCCTGCCGCTCTCGATTTCTGCGGGCCCGAATAATGCGGGTCCGAATAATAAAGAGAAAACCGCGGCCGAGACTGACAAACCATCGTACGAAATGCCGCAGCCCGCCAAAGAAGAGATCGACTACACGATGTACCAGCGAATTCGCGACGAAGGCATCACCCATTCGCATGTCATGGATTACGCGTCAGCCCTGGCGGATGGCATCGGCCCGCGGCTTACCGGGTCTCCCAATGTGCGCAAGGCCAACGAGTGGACGCGCGATCAACTGAAGGCGATGGGTTGCAGCAACGCCCACCTTGAAGACTGGGGCGAGTTCGGCATGGGATGGCAGCAGCTCAACACCTGGGTGCGGATGACCTCGCCCGACACCGCGGTGTTCATCGCCCAGGCCGCACCCTGGTCGCCCGCGACCAGCGGCGCCGTAACCGGCCCTGCCATTTGGGTTCATATCGCCGACGATAAGGATTTCGACAAATACAAGGGCAAGGTGGCCGGAAAAATCGTTCTGCTCGGAGACATGCGCGACGTAAATCCGGTGGATAAGCCGCTGTTCACGCGCGAGGATGAGAAAGAACTCGCCAAGATCGCCGAGTATCCGCTGGAAAAACCTCGGTCGTTTGCGGATCGAGTGCCAGATTATGTCAAGCGCCGCACGTTACTGGAAAAGACCGGGAAGTTTCTCGCTGAGGAGCACGCTCTGGCGGTTGTCCTTCCCAGCCGCGACGGACGCGACAATGGCGGCTCCGGGGGCACGATTTTCGACGACGGAAGCCTGGGATGGTTCACCTACAAACGCGAACACGCGGATGCCCTGCCAGTCGTGATCATGGCCATCGAGAACTATGGACGCGTCTACCGTCTGCTCAAGGCAAATGTGCCGGTCAGCATGGAGATGAACGTTGACGTGAAATTCTTCGGCGACCATGAGCACGGCTTCGACACGATCGCTGAAATTCCTGGCACCGATCCCAAGCTGAAAGATGAAGTGGTAATGGTCGGCGGCCATCTCGATTCGTGGGCATCGGCAACGGGCGCGACCGACAATGGCGCGGGCACGGTGGTGGCGCTGGAAGTGATGCGGATTCTCAACACGCTGCAAGTCAAACCGCGGCGTACGATCCGCATTGGCCTGTGGACAGGCGAAGAGCAGGGACTGTTCGGCTCGGCCGGGTATGTGAAGCTGCATTTCGGATACGTGCCGCTCTCCACGGCTCCGGACGAGATCGGGAAGCCTGACTTTATGCGCAAGGCCGGTGGTCCGGTCGTGATCGAGCCCGAGCAGGCGAAAATCTCCGGCTACTTCAACCTGGATAATGGGACCGGCAAAATACTGGGAATTTACCTGCAGAAAAACGCCGCCGTCGGCCCCATCTTTGCGCAGTGGATGGAGCCGCTGAAAGATCTCGGTGTCACTACGATTTCCTTGCGCAACACCGGCGGCACTGACCATGAGTCGTTCGACGCTGTCGGGGTTCCGGGGTTCCAGTTCATTCAAGACACGATGGACTACTTCACGCGCACGCATCATTCGAACATGGACACTTACGAACGTTTGCAGCCTGCCGATCTGGCCCAGGCCGCGACCGTCGAAGCCATCTTCGTTTACAACACCGCGATGCGCGACCAGATGCTGCCGCGCAAGCCCATACCCCATCCGGAACTCGACGATCAGTTGCCGGCTCCGCTCAAGGTGATGCCGGGAGCCGTCGAGCCAGAGCCAGAACCTGCGGATAAGAGCAAGTAACGATTCTCGCTTGGAATAATCTTTTGCTTGATCTTCAAAAACATCCCACCACCGCCAAGCCAATTGCTGCGGCGCAAATCGCCACAATGCGATAAGCTTAAGAGTCAGCAATTTTACCGGTTAGGGGGTGATGAGCTATGGCAGAAATTCGACTGCAAGAGGGCGAGTCGTTGGAGAACGCCCTGCGCCGCTTCAAGCGCAAGGTCCAGACGGAAGACATTATTAAAGAAGTCAAGCGTCACTCCTACTACCTGAAACCGGGTGAGAGACGCCGGGTGAAGCAGGCTTTGGCGCAAAAGCGTGCGCGCAAGAAAATCCGCAAAGAACGCGAGTAGAACGCAAGTAGCAAGAACGCAAGTAGAACGACCGCGAGTAGCATGCGGAATCACAATAACCAGGAATGGAAACAGGGGTATCGCTTCGGCGATACCCTTTCTCATTTCTGGAACCTCACTGGTTGGGCGCAGCCGGCGTTACGTTCGCCGGCGGCTGACTCGTGGGGGGTTGGGCCGCGGTCGTCGCTGACATTTGCGCCGTTCGCAAAATGATCTGCTGTGGCGTGGGGAGTGTGGAGGCATCCCAGCCTCCGCCTAGCGCTTCGATCAGTTCTACACTGTCCACAATTTGCGTGATCCGCAGATCGACGGCTGTCTGCTGATTGCTAAACAGCGTGGTCTGCGCCGTAATCACGTTGAGATAGGGATCGATGCCCAAGCGATAGCGGTCCGTCGCCAGTTTCAGGCTGCGCTCGGCGGAAGTAATCGCCGTATCCTGCTCATGAATCTCCTGGGAAAGAACGCGCAAGGCTGCAAGGTTGTCCTCGACTTGTTGAAACGCGGTGAGGACCGTGTTGCGATAGTTGGCAACCGTCTCGTCATATTGTGCGCGATATTGTTCAACCGTCGCGCGGCGCAGGCCGCCATCGTAAATCGTCTCTGAGACCGCGGTGCCGATCGACCAGACGCGGCTCGGCCAACTCAACCAACTGGTGAAATTCGAGTTTTCAAACCCGGCTGCGGCGCTGAGCGTCACGGTCGGATAATAGGCGGCCACCGCGACACCGATCTGCGCGTTGGCCTGCGCCATCAGGCGCTCGTTGGCGGCGACATCCGGACGCCGCTCCAGCAGTTGCGAAGGTACGCCAATCGGAATCGCCGGCGGCGCGGTTTTCAATGCCAGCGCAGGAAGCGAGAACGAAGAAGCCGGTTTGCCAATCAGCAGCGCGACCGCGTGCTCGTATTGCGCCCGCAGAATGCCGAGGTTAGTGTCGAGCGCCTGGGTCGCTTCCAGCTGTGTTTCGGCCTGCGCTACCGATTCATCGGAATCAATGCCGGTCTCATACAGCGCCTTGGTTAATTTCAGCGACTCAGCATAAGCCTTTACCGTGTCATCCAGCAGATTCTTTAGTGAATCCTGCCCGCGCAGTTGGAAGTAATCGGCTGCCAGCTCGGCTTGCGCCGTCAGGCGCGTGTTCTCGAGGTCGGCGGCAGTAGCTTGCGCGTTCGCGACATTGGCGCGCACCAGGTTGCGCACACGGCCAAACAAGTCGGGCGTCCAGGAAGCGTCGAAAGGCAGAGAGAATTCATTGAACGTAGACCCGGTTGTTGCGCCGCTGTTCACATTCGTCGTGGTGCGCTGGCGAGTGGCCGTGGGGGCCGTCGAAAGCGTTGGAAAATATTGTGCGCGCGCCTCCCGCACCAGCGCGCGAGCCGCCATGAAGTTGGCGAACGCGGCGGCGACGTTTTGATTGGAGATACTGACCTGTTCCTCCAGCGTGTTCAGTTCCGGATCGCCGAAAATTTCCCACCACTTGCCATGCAGTGCGCTGTCCTGCGGTTGCGCCACTTTCCAGCCGTCCATTTTCTTCAGATCGTCGGGCGTGACCTCTTTGAATGTTCCCGGCGTATCCACCGAGGGCCGGCTGTATTTGGGTCCGACCACGCAGCCCTGTAACAGAAGCGCGCTCGAGAGAAGCGCGATCGCGGTCCGCATTTTCGTCGTTGCCTTCATCGGCGTTTCGAACTCCTTGCGCAGTTCGCCAGTTCTACGGCAAGCGCGCGTACCATTAAGATGTCATCCGAAGGACGGAAGTTCATGTTGCCCTTCGAGTTTTCCGTGAGCGCGAAGCCATCGCACCCGCATCCGGTCCAGCGAAAGATAGACAACTGGCGTAGTGTACAGCGTCAGCATCTGGCTCAAAAGCAATCCACCAATAATGGTGATCCCCAGGGGATTGCGCAGTTCCGAACCCGGCCCAGTGCCGAAGGCCAGCGGCAGGGCGCCAAAAAGAGCGGCCATGGTGGTCATCAGGATGGGACGGAAGCGCAGGATGCAGGCCTGAAAAATGGCGTCCCGCGGGCTTTTGCCCTCGTTGCGTTCGGCAGCCAGCGCAAAGTCGATCATCATGATGGCGTTTTTCTTGACGATCCCGATCAGCAAAATTACGCCGATGATCGCAGTCAAGCTGAGGTCTTTGTGAAAAATCATCAGCGCCAGCACCGCGCCAACCCCGGCCGAGGGTAGCGTCGAAAGAATCGTGATGGGGTGAACGTAGCTCTCGTAAAGAATCCCCAGCACGATATAGACGGCGGCCAGCGCGGTGACGAGGAGAAAGGGCAGCGTCGCCACGGTCGCCTTGAATGCCTGCAGCGTTCCCGAGAACATTCCGGTTACGGTGCTCGGCAAGCCGATCTTTTGCTCCATGCCCGTAATAGCCGCCACCGCCTGGCTCAGCGAAATACCGGGTGCAAGATTGAAGGAGATTGTAACCGAGGGATATTGCCCTTGGTGATTCACAGCCAGCGGCGCCGTCGCTGGCTCGTAATGAGCAATCGCGCTAAGTGGTACGACCTTCCCTTGCGATGCGCGGATATACACATCATTCAAACTCACCGGCGACTGCCAGAACTGGGGTTCGACCTCGAGCACGACGTGGTACTGGTTAATCGCCGTGTACATGGTTGAAACCTGGGCTTGGCCAAAGGCTTCGTACATGGAGTTGTCGAGCATCTCGGGCGTAATGCCGAGACGCGACGCAGTGGCGCGATCATAGGTCAACCTGGCCTGCAGACCGCTGTTTTGCTGGTCGGTATTGACATCGCGGAGCATCTTCAGTTTTCGCATCTGCTGCAGCAGCACCGGCCCCCACTCCACCAGGTTCTGCACACTATCGCTCTGGATCGTGTATTGATATTGCGCGCTGCTCGCCCGTCCGCCGATGCGCACATCCTGCCCGGCTTGCAGGAAGGTGTTGGCCCCGGTGATACCCAGAAGTTTCGGGCGCAGGCGGTCGATGATCTGGCTTGAGGTTGCATGGCGCTGGCTGAAGGGTTTCAGCCCCATAAAAATGAAACCGCCGTTGGTGGGGCCGCCGCCGCCCGTAAATGCCATGGCGTTGTCCACGGCCGGGTCCGTTTTCACTACGCTGACGATCCGCTGCACGGCTTTTTGCATTGCCTGAAACGAAACGTCTTGCGGTCCCTGAATGCCCCCGAACGCGAGGCCGTTATCCTGCTGCGGAAAGAATCCAAAAGGGATGACCCAGAAAAGGTAGATGTTGATGCCGATCGTGATCGCAAGAACAGTTAGCGTCAGGCCGGAGTGTTCGAGGACCCATCCCAAACTGCGCTCGTAGGCCCCCAGCACGGAATTAAAGGCGCGTTCGCTGGCGCGATAGGCTTTGCCGCGTTCCTCATCAGGAATGTGCTGGAGCAGGCGCGAGCACATCATCGGCGTAGTCGTCAGCGAGATCACCAGCGAGACCAGAATCGCCACCGACAACGTCACGGCGAACTCGCGGAACAACCGCCCCACAATACCCCCCATCATCAGGATGGGAATAAATACGGCGACGAGTGAGATGCTGATGGAGAGCACGGTGAAGCCGATTTCTTTGGCGCCCCTCAACGCCGCCTGCGCCGGCGCCATGCCCTGTTCAATGTAGCGGGTAATGTTTTCAATGACCACGATCGCATCGTCCACCACAAATCCCGTCGAAATGGTCAGCGCCATCAGCGAGAGATTGTCGATGCTGTAGTGACATAGGTACATCACGCCAAACGTTCCAATCAATGAGGCGGGAACGGCCACGCTCGGAATCAGGGTGGCGCGTACATTGCGCAAGAAAAGAAACACCACCAGGATGACCAGCGAAATCGAAATCATCAGTGAGCGCTCGACGTCGTGGACCGAAGCGCGAATGGTTTGCGTGCGGTCGAGCACAATTTCGGTATCGATGGCCGAAGGCACGGAGGCCCTGAGCGATGGAATAGCCGCGCGAATGCGGTCCACCGTCTCGATGATGTTGGCGCCGGGTTGACGATAAATAATGATGAGGACGGACGGCTTGCCGTTCACGTATCCGGCGGCGCGGATGTTTTCCGTGGAATCGTACACCTGCGCGATATCCGACAATTTGACCGCGGCGCCGTTGTGATAGCCCACCACCAGCGGCATATAATCGGCCGCTCTCAGCAGTTGGTCGTTGGTAGTAACGTCGGCCGACGTCGCCTCGTCCGTGATCTGGCCCTTGGGACTGTTCGCGTTCTGCTGGCTCAGCATCGAGGCCACATCCTGCAGGCCGAGACCATAACTATTGAGCTGCGTGGGGTTCACATCCACCCGCACTCCGGGCAGAGAACTGCCGCCCACGCTGACCTGCCCAACACCCTGCACCTGCGACAGCCGTTGCTGCATGATGGTCGAAGCTGCGTCGTACAGCGTGCCCTTGTCGTAGACACTCGACGTCAAACCCACAATCATGATCGGAGAATCTGCCGGGTTCCACTTGCGATACGTCGGATTGCTGGGGAGATTCGTAGGCAAGTAACTGCGTGCGGCGTTGATCGCAGCCTGAACATCGCGGGCCGCTCCGTCAATATTACGATTCAAATCAAACTGCAGCGTGATGCTGGTGGTGCCCAAAAAGCTGGACGAAGTCATCTCCGTGATGCCGGCAATTCTTCCGAACTGGCGCTCCAGCGGGGTCGCGATCGAAGATGCCATGATCTCCGGACTCGCTCCCGGCAAACTGGCGGAAATCGAGATCGTCGGAAAATCGACCTGCGGCAGCGCCGAGACCGGCAACTGCTGGAAGGCGACAGCTCCCGCCAGTATGATGGCCGCCGTGAGCAGCGTGGTCGCCACCGGTCTCTCAATGAATGGAGAAGAAAGACTCATCGTATTAGATCAAACTCAAACCCTCCGACCACTAGTCCGCCGGCATGCCTTCAAATCCGGCGTCATCGGCCCGGCGCGACGCGAAGCGATGCGCCAACTGATCGAAGAAAATGTAAATCACCGGAGTCGTGTAAAGCGTCAGCACCTGGCTCAGGATCAATCCGCCGACCATCGAAATGCCCAGCGGCCGCCGAAGTTCGGAGCCGATTCCAGTGCCCAGCGCCAGCGGCAATCCAGCCAGCAACGCTGCCATCGTGGTCATCATGATGGGACGAAAACGCAAAAGGCATGCTTCATAAATCGCTTCTTCGGCTCCCTTGCCCTCTTTGCGCTCCGCTTCGAGCGCGAAGTCGATCATCATGATTCCGTTCTTTTTCACAATGCCGATCAGCAGGATGATTCCTATGAGTGCGACGACGCTCAACTCCTGACCGCAAATCAGCAACGCCAGAATGGCGCCCACTCCGGCCGAGGGCAGCGTCGACAGGATCGTGATGGGATGAATGTAACTTTCATAGAGAACGCCGAGCACGATATACACCGTGATCAGTGCCGCGAGAATCAGCAGCGGCTCGTTGGATAACGAAGCCTGGAACGAAGCCGCCGTCCCTTGAAATGCTCCCTGCACGCTCAGCGGCATGTTGATTTCCCGTTGCGCCTTGTCGATCGCGTCGGTAGCTTCGCCGAGGGACGCGCCCGGCGCCAGGTTGAACGAGATCGTGACCACGGGAAACTGACCCTGGTGATTGACCGACAGCGGGCTGCTCTTGGTTTCGAAGTGAGTGAACGCGCTCAGTGGCACAGCGCCGCCATTCACCGAACTCACGGCGTTGGGGTTCGCTGAACCGGAACTGGTGCTGGTATTCGGCGAAGCCGAAGGACTTGCCGCAGCCGATGATGCGGAATTGCCGGAAGCCGTTGTCGACGTGACTGTCTGCGTGCTGTTGGCCGTGGTGAGCGCCGTGGGCGCCAGGGCCGAGCGAACGTAGATGTCCTGCAACTTGGCGGGGTTTTTCTGGAAATCCGGCGCGGTTTCAAGCACGATATGGTACTGATTTAATTGTGTGTACAAAGTGGAAACCTGCCGCTGCCCAAACGCGTCATAGAGCGCCTGGTCGATCGCTTGCGGCGTGATACCCATGCGCGAGGCCGTGACCCGGTCGATCAACAGCGACGCGGCGAGGCCGGAAGTTTGCTCGTCCGTGGCCAGGTCGCGAAGCTGCGGAATCGCTTTCAGCTTGCTCATCAACTCCGCGGTCCAGTGATTGAGTTCTGTCTGGTTCGGATCTTCGAGCGTGTACTGATACTGCGTGCGGCTCACGCGGTCTTCAACCGTGAGGTCTTGCACCGGTTGCATGTAGAGCGTAATGCCGTCGATCTTCTCCAGTTTTGACTGCAGCCGCCGGATCACAGCCGAGGCGTTGATTTTGCGATCTTCAAGCGGCTTCAAATTGATCTGGATGCGGCCGCTGTTCAAAGTCGTGTTCGTGCCGTCGATGCCGATAAACGAAGAAAGGCTCTCCACGGCCGGGTCCTGCAGGATCGCGTGGGTGAGTTCCTGCTGCCGTTCCGACATGGCGGTAAACGAAATGGATTGCGTGGCTTCAGAAATTCCTTGAATGATGCCCGTGTCCTGCACCGGAAAGAAGCCTTTGGGAACGATGACGTAGAGAATGATGGTGAGTACCAGCGTGCCGGCAGCGACCACCAAAGTCGCCGTCTGCCGCTTCAGCACCCACTTCAACGTTCTTCCGTAAAAGGCAATGATGCTCTCGAACGCACGCTCCGAAACGACATAGAAGCGGCTTGGCTTTCGCCCGTGAGTGCTCTTCAAAAGCCGCGAACACATCATGGGAGTCAACGTTAGCGAAACCACCGCCGAGACCAGAATGGTCACGCTGAGCGTGATGGCAAACTCGCGGAAAAGCCGCCCCACGATGTCGCCCATGAAGAGCAGAGGAATTAGCACTGCGATCAGCGAGATGGTCAGCGATACGATCGTGAACCCGATCTGCTCCGAGCCTTTGAGCGCGGCTTCGAGGGGTCGGTCTCCTTCTTCAATGAAGCGGATGATGTTCTCGATCATCACGATGGCGTCATCGACGACGAAGCCAGTCGAGATGGTGAGGGCCATCAGCGTGAGGTTGTTCAGGCTGAACCCCGCGAGATACATCACCCCGAACGTGCCCACGATCGAAAGTGGTACGGCGACGCTGGGAATAATGGTGGCGTAAACGTTCCGCAGGAAAAGAAAGATCACCATGACCACCAGCCCCACGGTGAGCATGAGTTCGAATTCCACGTCGGAGACCGAAGCACGGATCGTAGTCGTGCGATCGGTCAGCTCATCCACCTGGACCGCGGCGGGAAGATTGCTCTTCAGTGCGGGCAGCAGCTTCTTGATGCGGTCAACCACCTGAATGATGTTTGCGCCCGGCTGCCGCTGAATGTTGACGATCACCGCCGGCGTCTCGTTCATCCACGCCGCTTGACGGACGTTTTCCACGTCATCCTGCACCAGCGCCACGTCCGAAAGCTTCACCGGCGAGCCGTTGTGATAGGCAATGACGACTTTTTCAAAGTCCGATGCCGTCAGCAACTGGTCGTTGGACTGGATCTGGTAATCCTGTTGCGGCCCATCGAAGTTGCCGATGGCCTGGTCCAGGCTGGTCTGCTGCAATGCGGTCCGCACGTCCTCGAGGTTGATGCCATACGAAGAAAGCGCGGTCGGATTCACCCGCACGCGCACCGCTGGCTTCTGGCCTCCGCTGATGCTGACCAAGCCAACTCCCGGAAGCTGTGCGATTTTTTGCGCGAAGCGCGTATCCGCAAAGTCCTCAACCTGCGACAGCGGAATGGTCTTCGACGAGAGAGCCAACGTAAGAATCGGCGTGTCGGCCGGGTTCGTCTTGCTGTAGATCGGCGGAACCGGCAGGTCGGAAGGCAAATAGGTTTGCGCGGCATTGATCGCCGCTTGCACTTCCTGCTCGGCAACGTCGATGTTCAACTCCAGCGCAAACTGCAAAACAATAATGGAACTTCCATCCGAACTGGTGGAAGTCATCTGGTTCAGGCCGGGGACTTGGCCGAACTGCCGCTCCAGCGGAGCGGTCACCGCCGACGCCATCACGTCTGGACTGGCGCCCGGATAAAACGTCACCACCTGAATCGTCGGGTAATCCACCTCGGGCAGCGCGGAAACGGGCAACTGAAGATACGCGACAAAGCCCGCCAGCAAGATGGCCGCCATCAGCAGCGACGTCGCCACCGGCCGCAAAATAAATGGACGAGAAGGACTCACTGACGCGCGGCTCCGTTCTTGCCTCCGGGAGCGGATCCGTTGCTCTGGCCACTCTGCGACTGACTGGCCTGCGACTGACCAGCCTGCGATTGCCCCGTCTGCTGCTGTCCCGCCGCCGTGCCAGCGCTCTTGCTGGGCTGGCGAATCGTGACTTTCGCTCCATCCAGCAGCCGGTCAAATCCGTTGACCGCCACTACTTCGTTCGGTTCGATTCCCTGCACACCGGTTGAAGCGCCGTCCGTTGTGCCCGGCGTGATCGTGCGGATCGACGCCGTAGCCCCAGTACCGTCACTCTTGATGACATAGACATAAGCGCCCTGCGCGTTGCGCTGGATCGCCGGAGTCGGTATCAGGGTCACATCATGTTGCGTGTCGACCAGCAGCTTTATGTTTACGAACTGGCTCGGAAAAAGTGCGTTGTCATTGTTGTCGAAAATGGCTTTGAGTTTCAGCGTCCCCGTCGTCGGATCGATAACGTTATCGAGCGTCAGCAATTTGCCGGACGCGAGCTTCGTGCTTTCAGCGCGGTCGAATGCGTCCACGGTCAGGGTCTTCCCTTTGCGCAGTTGCTGCTGAATCGCCGCAAGAGAATCTTCTGCAATGCTGAAGATCACGGTAATGGGCTGCAGTTGCGTAATCACTACCAGCGACGTCGTGCTGTTGGCCTGCACGATGTTTCCCGGATCGACCAGCCGCAGTCCAACACGTCCCGCGATCGGTGACGTGATCTGCGTGTACACCAGATTGACTTTGGCATTGGCGAGTTGACCTTCGTCGTTTTGTACCGTGCCTTCATCCTGAAACACCACCTGCTGTTGATCATCGTATTGCTGCTTGGCGATGGCGTTGCGATCCAGGGCTTGCTTGTACCGGTCCAGGTCGATCTTCGCTTCGCTCAGTACCGCTTGATCGTGCGCCAGTTGTCCTTGGACCTGCGTCAACGCCGCCTGATACGGACGCGGATCGATTTCGATCAGAGGATCGCCTTTTTTCACCATCTGGCCTTCGCGATAGTAGACCTTGGTGATTTCGCCCTGCACACGACTGGTCACCGTCACCGTATACACGGGCGTCACCGCGCCGAGCGCGTTCAAAAAGACTCCGATGTCCCCCCGGTGCGCCGTCGCCGTTGAAACCATGACGGGCCGCGAAGCCGGATCGCCGCCGGCTTTGGCCTCAGTATCGGCCCCGCGGCGGCTCCAGATCGTGATCCCGACCAGAAGCACAACCACGGCGAGCACCCAGACCCACCAATGGCTCCCGGATCTGGTCGATTTTTCAGTGATCGGGTTTTCAATGATCGGATTTTCAACGATCGGTGGCTGTGATTTTTCAGTGATCGGCTGCTGCGATGTCTGCGATTCCATAATGTCTGGCGGTTGTTTGCGTGCTCCTCAGATGCACAAAATCCTTGCTGCCCGATGCGATTAGGGACTGTCCTCTGAAAATTGCAAAGATGGGACAAATATTCCTTGGACAAACACTAGAAGGAAAGTTGCAGTGGCAGGCACAATTCTCTCCCCAGCCTCTGGCTGCATCTTACCATTTTCGCTACCTTCATTTTGACGTGTCAGAAGGCAATACGGCGCTAACTTTTTGTGAAGAATTGTCAACGCCTTAGCGATTGGACGCTGGTTACCTCCGCGTCCCTAAGGCGGAATAACGCCCGCGTATAATTCAGGCCGTGACTTCGCCCGCAGACGGCAAACTCGTTGCTCAACGCAGATTCACCCGCAGCCAGATTGCGCAGCGTTCGTTGCTCGCAGCTGTCATCCTGCTGGGAGTCGCCTATGCCGCGGACTCGGCCGTATTTCGATATCGTCTATCCACCAACCATCAGCCCTTCGGCAGCGTGACCATCTCACACTACGATGCCGTGTTCCAGAAAGATGGCAGGAGCGAGCTGATCTTCGATCCTCCGGTGCAACAGACCTGCGTCAATAGCCTGTTCCCGCACGCCGGCGCGACTCCGTGCTGGTATCTGAGCCGGAACGCGGAGCGCCGCACCGACATATAACGCGATTGATTCTCTAACGAAAGTAATTGACCTACGATGGCAGCGTCTGCCCGCGCGTCTCGGCGCCGAACGGTGTAAGCAGTAGCCCGATCGCAAATGCGATCGCTGTGAGCGCCACCGGCTTCCCGATCGAGCCGAAGTGGCGCACCCCTGCTCCTACCAGAAATGTGATTCCTGCTCCCGCGAACCGGGCGAACGACGTGGAGAAGGCAAATGCACTGGCGCGGCATTCCGTGGGATATTGCTCGGGCAACCACAACGTGTAGACGGCGAAATTCGCTCCGCCCAATCCCAGGAAAAACAAACAGACAAAAAGCAGCGGCAGTCCGGCTCCGCCGAGATAGTAAACCTTGCCGAAGGTGAGCGCGATAAACGCCATCATCAGCGCAAAGAAAAAAGCCAGCGCGCCGCGCCGTCCCAGTCGCTCGGCAAGAGTTGGCATCAGCAGACAGCCGAGAATCGTCGCAACCGCGACCAGCATGGTCGCATAGGAAGCCAGTTGCGCCGCTTGCTGTCCCGTTCGCCCGCTGGCTTCAGCCAGCGTTGTCACCGCCGCCGGAACATACACCGTTCCCGCCCACAGGCCGCAGATCGAAACCAGCATGAAGATGGAGTTCAGAATCGTGCGCCGCCGCAGCATCGGATTAAACAGCGTCGCCAGCGGACGCCACCACGACCAGCTCTGCACCACTTTCTCTTTCTGCACCCAGCGCGAAGGTTCGGTCACGCCATAGCGAATCCACGCCAGCAAAAGCGCCGGCAATCCTCCGAAGGCGAACATCCAGCGCCAGCCAAAGTGACTGCCAATGCTGTAGTTCGCCAGCGCCGCCAGCAGAAAGCCAAAGTAGTATCCCGTGTGCATGAATCCTGCGCCGACGATCCGCCGATGCTCCGGCCATTCTTCGGCCACAAACGTACCACCCATCGCCCATTCGCCGCCAATACCAATGCCTGCCAGCAGACGTAAAATCGCAAGCTGCCAAACGCTCACCGCAAACGCGCTTAACAAAGTGAACACCGAATAGCACAACACCGTCAGCATCAGCGTGCGCACCCGGCCAAACTTGTCGCCGATCGGTCCCCACAGAAACGCCAGTCCCCAGCCGATCAGGAAAAGCGCGAACAGCAATCCTCCGTAATAACCGATGTTTCCCTTGGTCGCGGCTATGCCCGAGCGCGGCAGCAACTCGCGCAGCGACGGCACCAGAACCAGCGCGTAGATCACCGAATCCATGCCGTCCAGCGTCCAACCTCCCCACGATGCCCAAAATCCACGCACCTGATTGCGCGTGAGCGATGCGCCGGATTTCACGCTGCTGGGTTCCGCACTGCTAGGCTGAATCGGCATTGGTTGAGCGTTCATCGCGGAGCGGCCTCCGTCGCATTGCTCGCACCGCAGCATACTCTGATTGTTTAGGGGATGCCAGTCGCTCTCTTAACGAGTGATTTCGAGCAGAGGATCGAGAGGCATTCGACAGGCGAACCTGGAGGCGGTTCGCGACGCGGCTCAAGACGCGGTGTGAGAAGTTTAAGAAGAAGCGATTTGAGACAAAGAACTTTTGCCCCTGCCCGCTCCGCCGCGCGCGGCCGACGTGGCCAGGCGATTGGCCTCGCGATTGTTCTCGCGACTCACGTGCGAGATCGAGAACGCGAGCGAGCCGGCAATTTTCCGGCAGATCCAATTCAGCGAGTACAGACGCGGACTGCGGCAGCTGTATTCCCCGCTCATCTGCCGCACCACCACTTCAGAATCTGAAAATACATGCAACGCTCGTGCCTTCAGCTGTTTAGCGCATTGCAGCGCCTCCAGCAGCGCGACATACTCGGCGACGTTGTTGTCCTGCCGCCCAATCCAGCGCGCGATTCGGATCGGGCCCGCCGCCGAACCGTCAATAACAACTCCAATCCCCGACGAGCCCGGATTCCCGAGCGATCCGCCATCGACGTAGGCCACGAAATCTGACATTGCGTGAAGATCTTACCTGCCGCTTCTAATCAATATGCGGGATGCATTTTGCCACGTCAAGAACTTTGCTTGGTTCACATTCTTGGTTCGCATTTTATTGTTCGTGAGTCCCTGGCGTTCCGTTTCGTGTCGCGCCCCTTGTGCAAGTTTGTGTGGAAAATTGGAAAACAATTATTTCTTCATTTGTTAAGCGATTATTAACAAGCAGTTTGCGGCTGCCGATTTTTCTGCTTCGCGCGACGTCAATTGCACCGAAAAAGGGCGTTGACATTTTGCATGCAACTCTTTACTTTGACTCCCGTCGACGGCTGAAAGGGTTGAACGAAACGAAAGTTTCGCCAGTCCGAAGTAGGCTGAGTGATCGGTCCACGCGGGGCGACCCGACGAGACCACCAGACCTGAAAAAACCGACGGCTCTGCGAGGGGCAGTTGGGGTTTGGGACCACGAAAGCGGTGATCGCATCAAGGGCTGTGACGGTGCATGTTCCACGCTGATGGGCTCCCTCGCAGGAGCAGGCAGCTAGAGCATAACCAATGTCACAGCCTTTACCTTTTTTCCCCACCTTCTCATTCCGCCCGGTTCGGCCTCCAGAAAGACTTCGTACCAGTTTCCAACCGTCTGGTGCGATTGCTATGGAGCAGTCTGCGAACTGGCGCCCCGGATGATGCTATCAACCTGTTTTTTGTCAAAGGTGAACGGAAACTTCTTTTGCGCGTCTTTCCACTCTTTTTCGGTCATCGAAGAGCGAATTCTTTTCGCCTCCGCGAGCGCGTCTTGATTCCCTCGCCGCGCCGCAATGAAGAACCACACGAATGCCTGCCCGCGATCCAGCTTGGTGCCCTCGCCGTTTTCATACATCCGAGCCAGAGGCAGCATCGACGCCACACTTCCCCCGCGAGCCCCTTGTTCATACCATCCGAAAGCTTCTTTCAGGTTCGCGTCCACGCCCCAGCCGTGCTGATAAAGATGGCCGAGACAATAGTAGCCACCTGGAAGTTTCTCTTTCGCTGCGGCCTCGCACCACGGACGCGCCTGTCCATAGTCTCCCGTGTTCAAATACAAAGCGGCGAGGCCAATCGTGCCCTCCGCGCTGCCGCGTTCTGCCGCCTTTCGGTACCACGCGGCAGCTAATTGAAGGTTCTTCGGCAGGTCTTCACCCTTCTCATACATCTGGCCTATGGCGAAACAGGCTCCGTTGAACCCGCTGATGCCATGTTCGCTTTGCGAGCGCTTGGCGGCATCCTGACCACTCGAGTTTCCCGCTTCGCTGGATAGCAAGAACCAGGCATAAGCCAGAATGTCGTTGGTACTGACTCCTTCACCGTTGTAATACGCCGCGCCGAGATTAAACATTGCGTCCGCATTACCTTGACGCGCGGCCTTCCGATACCACCGGACCGCTTCGGTTTTGTCCCTTTCAACGCCCTCCCCAAACCAATAGAGAACGGCCAGACTATTTTGTGCCTTCTCGTTTCCCTGTTCGGCAGCTTTGCGGTACCAGATTGCCGCCTGATCCACACGCAGCGGAACCCCGTTCCCATGCTCGTAGGCCCTACCTAGCGCGTACTGCGCGGCCGCGTCCCCGGAATCGGCTTTTTTCTGAAGGTCGGATATCTCATCCGACGAGAGTTTGGCCACGGCACTTCCGGCAACTGCCTCGGGTGCCGTTTGCTGGGAGCCGGCTGCAAGATCGGTGGGCACAACAAGAAGAACTGAAGTTAGTATCAGGGCCAGCATGACAGTGGAGATTACGCCGATTCCACGACATATTCCAGAACTGGTTTCGAGTTAGGCAGAACTTAATCTGCCTGATGCCAGAGCGAACCGGCGGTCGCCTAGCTCACAACCGTCAGATCGGCACTCGTCCCAACGGAACGATGAACTGAATGCCACTCACCTGCTTGCCTTGCAGTCGCTCATCATTGGTGATGAAGAGATCCACCTGCGCGCTCGCGGCGCAGGCCAACTGAATGGCGTCGGGGGCTTTGCACGACCCCCCGGATCGCAGAGCCGCATAAACCTTGGCCGCTTTCACATCGAACGCAATCATTGTTGCCGTTGTTGTAATTGCGTGCTCATATTTTCTGCAAAGTTCAGGGTCGTTCCGCTCGATGGGCTTCACCAGAATCTCACCCAAAGTAAGTGTCGAAGTCAGCAGTTGATCGCCCCGCTCAAGCATTTTCGAACGAAGCTGCGCGACCGCCTTCGAAAACACGCCATAATTCTCGAACAGATAGATGAACAGGTTGGTGTCCCAAAACACGCGGCTCATCAGCCCTCACTCCCAGCCCTCACGCAGACGGCGTACATAGTCGTCGGCGTGCTCGTCAGCCCAAAGATTTTTTCCCGAACCACGAAGCGCCATCAAGGGGTCGTCTTCGCCCGCTCGTTCCGCGGCTGTCGCGCACCAGCCGTGATACCACGAGAAGAGCTCTTTAAACCAGTTTTCGGGCAGATCTTCTGGCTTAGGTGAAATCTTCCCTCCCTCCCGTTGCGGATGATAAGCGTCACCCTGGCGAAACAGACGACGGCGTCCAGGCGCCGTTTCGAAAAGCATTCTGTATCGCCCCGGTTTGGGAGGACGATTCGCGACGCAATGCTGTACTACGTGCACATAGAACCCAGGCCGCAGCGGCCCCATAGATCTCAGTTCCTTCGCCGACTCTGCGAATTCCACAATCTCTTCGATCAAGAAATCCGCGCGCTCGGGATACCGCTGGTGAAGCATGAGGGTCGCAACCCAAACCTCGTCGGCCACTTTGAGGGATGGCTTGGTAACCGTCTGGCTGGTAATTGCGATCGTCATAACGCACTCCCGTGAGGCTATCTCCTCCAGTGTCTAAAAGTATATTACATCATTACTTGGTATTATGTTATTGTCGAATCATTCCTGTCCCCGTTTTTCATCACAATCCCGTGTGACCGCCATCACAGACATCCCCCGCGGCGCGCGAGACGATCATGGTCTGTGTCCCCGCCTCCCGGGAGGCGCTCCAACCC
>Ga0182015_10001003_pt1 | contig 38841 bp, 43 predicted proteins | sample 712P3MmetaG_FD_120478 | JGI IMG/M metagenome (GOLD analysis project Ga0182015, IMG submission 120478) | Permafrost microbial communities from Stordalen Mire, Sweden - 712P3M metaG | ecosystem: Environmental > Terrestrial > Soil > Wetlands > Permafrost | place: Sweden: Stordalen | collected...
CGTTGACTCGTGCACAGCGATTTCGGCTGCCGAGAGGGGCACATTTCGCTGTCGCGTCGTGAGGCCGTTGGGCGGTCAGAGCGCCCGCGAAGTCGGACGTTTGCCGGAAAGCAGCAGGCTTGCGGTGTTACATCTACGCCAAGATCGGCGTCCCGACCCGGGCCGCCGATCTTGGCCTCGCAACACGCCCTCGTCGCCTGACCTCAGGCGCTCGTCGCCCGCAGCGAAAGGCGATTGGCCTCGTCAAGTAGAGCTTTCAGAGGCTCGCAGGCACTGAATGCTTACTCATCAGTCTTATAGCTCGTCGCGATCTTCGCGAAGCTCAAGCTGACCGACTCGGTTGGCGCGGCTTGGGTTGCAGCTGCCGCCCCGCCAATGACGTTGGTCGCCGCCTCGTCGCCCACCTCCAAGTCCCCGAGCGGGATCTCGTCCGCGTCAGTGCCCTCGGGATGCTGGCTGTGCTGCTCATCTCGATCGGTCATCTCACACTCCCGTATCTAGCGTTCGTCGGCGCCTCGCCGCGGGGAGGACTTTACGCCCGAGCAAGGGCATTGGCAATCCTGCTCGCGACCGCGTGCAGTCACGCCGCGCGTCGAGCGCGGAGCTGGCCGGCGGCGCGAGTGGCTCCCCGCGCCGTGAGCGCCCGCCGGCGCGCCCCGTGATCCCCCTCCGGTCAGGGTCCTGCGTACACGACGCCGTGGCAGTCCCAGGACCCTGAGAACGGCGCTCCGAGCAGGCTGGTGAAGGTGCCTCGGCCAAGCAGAGGGCCGCCCGGGACGATGACGGTGTCGCCGAACAGCTGGCGGCCACCGGAGTCGGCCTCGAGGGCCTCGCTCTCCGAGGGGCTTGTCGCGATCACCAGGCTGACAAACGGCCTGCCGGCGTTGCCCGTGGCTCCCTGGACCAGTGTGCCGACGCTGACCTCCAGCGCGCCGAGCGTCTCGCTGCGGTCGCACAGGCCTCCTCCGAAGCGATACGTCCGCCCCCCGATCACGATCACGACCGTGGCGGGTCCGCAGTAGGCGAGCGCGTGCCGCCGCTGGATGGTGCTGATTCGAGGCGAGCATGGCGGCGGCGCGGACGTCGCTGCTGCGACGGGGGCGGTTGCAACGCCGGCGGCGAGGGCGGCGCCGCCAAGCACGAGCATCAGTCGCAAGCGCGCGTCCACCGCTCCCGCCTACCCCAGCCTGATCGTGACGATCGTCGTGTGCGCGACGTTTGCAACCGGCGACTCGCTGAGGTAGGCGGTTGAGCCGCTCAGCGCGGTTGGGCCGAGCGTGATCGCCCCGCCCGGTCCCGTCGGGCGGTTTGCGCAAAGGCTTGCGCTGTTGTAGTCCTGGATGTAGCCGGGCTGATAGCCCGGGTCGCGCAGCACGGTCGAGGGCAGGGTCAGCAGCACACGGTTGTGCTTCGCGGACACCCCCGGTGGCGAGGCGAGAATCAGCTCCTGGGCGCAGCGGTTGGTCTGCTCGTACAGCAGCCGCCCCTCGTCGAGCGATGGGTTTGCGTACTGCACGTTGGCTGTGGCCAGGCGCAGGACGGTGCGCGCGCCACTTGAAAGGTTCTCCTCGTAGATCCCGCTGGAGCGCGCGGTCGAGTAGCTCCAGGCGACCGTCGAGGCCTCGATCGTGGGTCTGCCGATCGACCCGGGCGTCGCCGAGCCGACGATGTAGCGGCGCCTCGCCGGGTGGCGCAGCGAAACCGCGAAGAGGTTCGCGATCCCGGCGGCGCTCTGGTCGCGCACAATCAGCCAGTGGGCAGAGACGGCGAGCGCATCGACGCTCGATTGCATCGGCCCGGGAACGATCGTCGGCGAGGTCGCGGGAAACGGCCTGACCACGACTATCTTCGCTCCCGACACATACGCGAGGTTCCCGCCGCCGAGCGCCGGGAAGCGTCCGGGGAGATGCCTCGTCTCGGAGCGCGCGTACAGCCAGCCGCTGCCGCCGACGCGTTGCCAGGCGAGCGACGCGCCGTAGCCCGAGGGGTCAGTCGCGAAGTCGGTGCCGACGGCCAGCGCACTCGAGCCGGCGAGGGCCGCGGCGCAGGCGCCCAGGCCGATCGCGCCGAGACGACGCAGGCCAAGCCACAGTCGCGGCTCAAGCGCCAGACGTTCGAGCGCCAGATCGCCACGCTCGGTGCCGACGCGCGGAGCGATCCACACCACCGGCAGCGCGCGGCCGACCCCGAATGCGGCGCCGATCACGACGCCGAAGACCGCGCTGCCCGCGGCGAAGCTGATCCCCGCGAGCGCCCAGACCGCGAAGCTGAGCACAAACGTCGTGAAACCAAGACCGAGCAGCAGGCCGTAGAGCGCGCAGGCGAGCGGCAGCGGCATGATCCAGCGCCAGCGCTCGGGAACCTGGCGGCGGATCTGTGGCGCGATCTTCCAGCCGCGCCAGTCAGCCAGCGCCGCAGCCAGCGCGAGGGCGCCCGCGAGCGCATCGCGCAACCCTGCCGCACCGTGCCCGAGCAGCCCGCCGAGCAGCGCGAGCCCGCCGAAGGTCACGACCCCGCCCGCCAGCGCGCCGACCACGAAGGCGCCCGTCGCGACGATCATCGCCTTCGGTCGCGCGTCGCCGAGCGCGGTGCCGATCGTGTCGACCATCGAGAAGCCGCACGGCGACCAGGCCCCGGCGATCCCGGCGACCACGGCCGTGAGCGCGCCGGCGGCGACGAGCAGGGTCAGCACGGCATGGTCGTCTCGTAGTAGGTCACGCAGAAGACGTGGCGGCCCGGATAGCAGTAGCCAGTCAGCGCAGCGTCCCCGTTGATCCGCACGTCGGTGACGCCGCAGCAGTCGCGGATGCGCCGCACCACGCCGCCGCAGCAGCGATACCAGGAGCCGTCGAGGCTCAGCTTGATGTCGTAGTCCCCGCCGGCCGTTTCGCAGACCTGCGTGCGCGGCGCGGGCGCGAGCGGAACGCCATCGGCATCGGTGAGGACCTGGCCGTCGGCGCCGATCGGCTGCCCTCTGGCGTTGATTGGCCGTCCGAGGTCGTCGACCGGAACGCCGTCGCTCGCGCGCAGCGGATACCCGTTGCGGTCGATCCGCGGCAGGCCCGTCGGCGCCGGGCAGTTGCCGGTCGTGTAGGTGTGGCCGCAGAAGTTCGTGTAGGTGTAGGCGTCGGCGTCGGCGGGCAGAACCGCCGAGGCGATCGTCTTCGCGCCGGCGAGGGCGATCACCGCACCGCCGACGCGCTCGAGGAAGCCGCGACGGCTGCTCTGCTGCAGGATCGCGTCGCTCAGCCCCCGATCAGAACGCAACGCCGAGCTCCGCTCCGCGACCGCGGGCCGTGGCGATGATCCCCTCGAGCTGCACGAGGCTGTTGAAAGTACCCTTCGCGAGCGCCGTGCCGCCAAGGTCGAGCGCCACCGCGTAGGGGCTTCCCGGAACCTCGGCGGCCGCCCAGACCGGCGCGTCGGCGACCTCGTCGAAGACCCTGACGGCGATCAGCGGGTCGGCGGCGACGTAGCTGACGGCCGGCAGCAGCCTGCGACACATCGGGCATCCCTGCGAGCTGAAGATCGCGAGCCCAAGCACCGTGCCGGGCGCCCAGCTCAGCGCGCCGGCCCACGGCTGACGCTGACCGACGCGGGGACCCTCGTCGGCGATCTCGAGCGCGCCCTGGCTCGCGAGCGACAACCGCAGCACCCCGACCTCGCGGGCAAGCGCGAGCACGACCACGCCCATGCCGAGAAGCGCGACGAGACCGACCGTGAGGCCGACCGTCAGCCAGCGATCGTAGCCCGATGGCATCGGGCCGAGAAGACGGCGGGCGAGCGCGAAGGCGAGGCCGGCGCCGAGCAGCGCCTGCACCGGGGAGGCGCTGCTCAGGCGAGCCCCGGCACCGAAGCAGGCGCAGGGCGCTCCGGCGCGCCCGCGCAGCAACGCGGCGCCCGACGCGAGCGCGAAGGCGAGAAACAGCGCGCAGGCCGCGGCCGGCGCCCAGGCGAGCGCCGCGAGCAGAGCGACGCCGATCGCCAGCTCGAGCGCAACGATCAGCCCGAGCGCCACGGCGCGCGTGCGGGCACCGCCGAGCCCGTAGGTCGCGAGCGCGTCAGCGCTGCGAGCCCCGTCGCGCAGCTTGAGCAGCGCAGCGGAGAGCAACACGATCGCGAGGAGGGTCTGCGCCGCTGCGCTCATCGCGGCGCAAAGCTACCACCGACGCACCGCCAGCGGGCCACGCATGCACTCGCGACCGCGTCTTCCACCCGGCCGCACCGCCAGCGGAGGGCCCGACTAGGATTCGCCCGCGGTCACTACCCTCAGCTCGTCTAGCGACTGGCGGACGAGCTGCGAGAAGCCTCGCCGGTTGCGCTCGTCGATCCAGCGCTCGAACGCAACTCGGAAGACAGCGATCCCCGCCTCGGCAGTCAAGGTCGCCGCCGGCTCTTTGACGCCACGCCGGCGCAACGCGTCGGCCAGCGCGGCGGCCAGCGTCGCGAGCTTGATCAGCTCACGTTCCCGAAGCTCCGGGTTCGCCGCGATGATGGCCTGGCGGCGGCGGGCGCCGTCGCGACGCGCCTCGAAGATCGTGCCGGCCGCCTCGAGCGCCGCGGCGACCGCGTCGATCGGCGCTGCGCTATCGGGCGCGCCGGAGAGCGTGTCCACCATCAGCTCCTGCAGTGAGCCCGCACCCCAGAACAGCACCTCGCGCTTGTCGGCGAAGTGGCGGAAGAACGTTCGCTCGCTGAGCCCCGCCCGCTTCGCGATCTCCGCCACCGTGGTCTGTTCGAAGCCGCGCTCGCCATAGAGCTCCAGCGCGGCCTGCTCGAGTCGGCCGCGGGCGTCTGGCTCCCATCGGGTCACGTCCCGATCGTACTTGATGACAGGGACTGTCATCTTTGCTACGCTGATGACAGCTACTGACATCGACCATCGGCCCCCGCGCCAAGCCTGCGCGCAGGGCGGTCACCAACTGGAGGTCTTGCTCATGCGTGTTTTCGTCACCGGCGCGTCCGGCTGGATCGGCTCCGCGGTCGTTCCCGAGCTGATCGGCGCGGGCCATCAGGTCATCGGGCTGGCTCGCTCGGATGCCTCGGCCGCTGCCCTCGCCACCGCCGGCGCAGAGGCCCGTCGTGGCACCCTCGACGACCTCGACATCCTGGCGAGCGCCGCCGCCGCCTCCGACGGCGTGATCCACCTCGCGTTCAAGCACGACCTCGCCTTCTCGGGCGATTTCGAGGGCGCCGCGCAGGCGGACCGCCGCGCCGTCGAGACGCTCGGCGAGGCGCTTGCCGGTACCGATCGACCCCTCCTGATCGCCTCCGGCACACTCGGGGTCGCACCGGGCCGCGTCGCGACAGAGCAGGACGGACACGGTCCCGACCCGGCTGCGGCCGCCTGGGGCGAGGGCCCACGCATTCGGCAGGGCACCGCCGAGTACGTCCTCTCCCTCGCCTCCCGCGGCGTCCGCAGCTCAGCGGTGCGACTGCCTCCCACCAATCACGGCGACGGGGACAACGGCTTCATGGCGACCCTGGTCGCGATCGCCCGCGACAAGGGCGTCTCCGGCTACATCGGCGACGGGGCCAACCGCTGGCCCGCCGTGCACCGGCTCGATTCCGCGCACCTCTTCCAGTTGGCGCTCGAGCACGCGCCGGCGGGATCGACCCTGCACGCGGTCGCCGACGAGGGCGTGCCGATCCGCGACGTCGCCGAGGTGATCGGTCGCCACCTGAACGTGCCGGCGGCCTCGATCGCGCCGCAGGACGCCGTCGAACACTTCACCTGGCTCGCCGGCTTCATCGGCCTCGACGCCCCGGCCTCGAGCGCGCTCACCCGCGAGCTGCTGGCGTGGCAGCCGACCCAGCCCGGGCTGATCGACGATCTCGACCAGGGCCACTACTTCCATGGCCCGGCCGCCGGCAGCTGAAGCTAGACCGCGGCGACCGAGAACACCGGCGGCAGCCGCGTCGCGACCGTCGACCAGGTCGCGCCCGCGTCGCCCGAGCCGAACAACTCGCCCGAGGTGGCGCCGAAGTACAGCTCGAGCTGCTCGCCGCTCCCGGCGCGGCTGAATGCCTGGCGCAGCACCGTGAGGTACGCGTGCTGCGCGGGCAGGCCGTCGCCTCGCTGCGCCCAGCTGGAGCCGCCGTCGCGAGTCTCATAGACGCGGACGCGACCGTCGGGCGTGACCCGGTCGGTGTCGGCGACGAGCGGTATGACGAAGGCGCTATCGGGATCGGCGGGGTCGACCGTGAGTGGGAAGCCGAAGTCGGACGGAAGCCCGCCGGCGCCGATATCGGTCCAGCTTTCGCCCGCATCGTCGGAGCGATAGACGCCGCCATGGAACTGCATGAACATCCGCTCGGGGCTGGCGGGCGCGCGCTCGACGTGGTGCACGCAGCGTGCCGCGTTCTCGTCCTCGAGCGCGTCCGCCGGCAGGTATCCCGGGTTGAGCCCGCCGTTGCCCCGCCGCCAGCTGCGGCCGCCGTCCTCGGTCAGCCACATCCCGGCGGCCGACACCGCAACGGCCAGCCGGTCGGGATCACCCGGCCAGGTGCAGATCGAGTGCAGGCAGAGCCCCCCGCCGCCGGGCTGCCAGTGCGGGCGCGACGGCTGCTCCCACAGTCCGGCGTTGATCTCCCAGCTCGCGCCGCCGTCGTGGCTCTCAAACAGGACTCCGGGGTCACCCCCGGCGTACAGCGTCGCCTCGGCCTCGCCGCAGGCGATCACCCAGATCCGCTCGAGCGCCTGCTCGCCGCCCTCGGGCAGGGCGACGCCGTCGGCCTGCTCCCACTCCGCCTGCGGATCGCCGTCGGTGTAGAAGATCTTCGGCCCGTAGAACGGCGAGGTCACGGTCGCGAGCAGTCGGCCACTGCGGGGATCGCGGGTCGCGAAGTCGACCGGCTGCCCGGCGAAGGCGCGCGCTGCGATCTCGAACCCGGAAGCGGCCTCGCCCTCGAGCAGAAACAAGCCCTTCTTCGTTCCCACAACCAGCTCGGTCAAAGTCTCAACCGCCCGTTATCGCCGGTAGCACCTCGACACGGTCTCCCGACCGCGCCGCCGTCGCCCCGTCCCCCGGCTCGCCGTTCACGAAGACATTGATATGCCGGCGAATCACGCTTCGCTCGTCAAGGATCCACCCCCTGATCTCCGGGTGGTGGCGCTCGAGCGCCGCCAGCAGCTCAAGCACCGTCGCGCCCTCGAGCTCATGCTCCGCGCGGCCGCCCGCGAGCTTGCGCAGTGGTCCCCGAACACACACGACGGCCATTGCCGGACATCCTAGTGTCCGCCCGGCAGCGGCGCAAAGCACAACTCTGACGAAACGGGCACGCAACTGCAACTACATGTGGGAGTCCTACCGTGTGAGTGAACGCTGAAGGGAGTTCACCATGAGTCACGAGTCAGAATTCGACACACCGTCCGAACCGGAGCTCGAACTCGCAAGCGACCTCGCCCACTGCATCAGCAGCCAGGCGCAGGGGACGAGAGACCGCGAGCGACTCTGGATCTACGCGGCCGCGCGCCAGATCGAACGCCTGCTCTCGGGTTCGGCGACCGCGATCGACTTCGCGCGAGCCCGCACGCACCTCGAGCTGGTCGACCTGGCCGACGAGCGCGACGCACAGCCCACCCAGGCCGAGCGACGCCGCACTGCTCCCCGCCAGACCCCCGAGAAGTCAGGCTGCGAGAGCCGCCAGCGGAGGGCAGCGTGAGCGCCGGCCGGCCGTGAGCCAGATTTTTAGGAGCGCGCCGTCGGCGCGCCGGACGAAAGTGTGGGCGCAGGGGCCGACGCCACGACGCTGCCGCCCGCCGGCATGGCTCCAGCCGGCCGCTCATCCGCGCTCGCCGCCGACAGCGAGGCGTGCGATGAATCGCCGCTCAGCGCGTCCTTGAAGCCGCGCAGGCCACTGCCGAGCGAATGGCCCATTTCAGGCAGGCGCTTGGCACCGAACACGAGCAGCACCACGACCAGCAGGATCAGGATGTGAAGTGGGTTTTCGAGTCCCATGGCTGAGCCCTCCGAGCTTGTTGTCTTGCCCGCCCGCGTGGGCGCGGCCCTGAGAGTGACTACGTGGGCGCCGGGCGCACGGATCAGCCGGGCGAGGGTCCGCCGCGCTAAGCGAGGGCGAGCTGCTCCGCCGCAAGCCCTTCCCAATCGTCGCGTTCGTGCCGACCAGCGCGACCGAGTGAAGGTCGCCGATAAGACCGTGCTCGGCAATGGGTAGATAGTCGCTCACGGTCGGCTGCGCGGCACCCTATCCAAGTGTCCGCCTCAGTGGGTCACGATCCGGGCCGCGATCGCTCGCGCGAGCTGCCGGTCGCTGGGCGCGGCCGGCGGCCATGTCGCTCAGTCCGCGTGGCGGCCGGGGCGCACGCTCACTCGTCGATCGGCAGCAGCGCCGCGGCGCTCTCCGGCGCCTGGGCGTGACCGCCTCGCCAGCGCTGAAAGAGCTCCTCGTCGAGCTCGATCCCGAGCTGGTCGAGCAGCCGGTTCACCGTCTGATCGACGATGTCCTCGATCGTGGCGGGACGGTGATAGAAGGCCGGCATCGGGGGTGCGATGATCGCGCCGAGCTCGGCGGCCGCGACCATCGAGCGCAGATGCCCGAGGTGCAGCGGCGTCTCGCGCGGCGCCAGCAGCAGCGGCCGTCGTTCCTTGAGCGCGACATCCGCCGCGCGCACCAGCAGGTTGTCGCTGAGCGAGTGAGCGATCGCCGAGAGCGTCCTCATCGAACACGGAACGACGGCCATCGCGTCGAGCCGGAAGGAGCCGCTCGACGGAGCCGCGGCGATGTCGCCGAAGCGGTGGACGACGTCGGCCAGCTCGTCGATCTCCCGGGGGTCCCGGTCGGTCTCCAGGCGGATCGTCTTGCGCGCCGCGGGCGTCGTGATCAGGTGCACCTCCACGCCGGGCACGCTCGCCAGTACCTCGAGCATCCGGATGCCGTACACCGCACCCGAGGCCCCCGACATGCCGAGCAGAAGCCTCATCGGCAGGCTGCGCCCGGCTCGGGCGCTGCGGCCCAGTTACGCCCGCTGCGCGCGGGCGAAGCACGACGGCCGAGGGCCACCCTCACGCGCGTCACTCCTTGGTGTGCGGAGCGTAGTCAACCCAGCCGACCTGGCCGAGCACCGGCTCCTCGATCGGAACGCCCATCGCCGAGTGCATCGTGTTGTACATCTTCCAGAACCCCATCACGAGCACTATCTCCACGACCTGCTCGGGAGTGAAGTGCTCCGCGAGCCGGCGACGGAGGTCGTCGCTGACGCCCACCGGGTCGAGGCTCGCCTGATGGACGAACTCGAACGCCACCGCCTCGCGCTCGTCCGCCGGCTCGTCGAGGCTGAGGACGCCCTTGAGATCGCTCTCCGAATACTGCCAGCGACGCTGCAGCGTCTCGGCGTGGTGCGCCGTGCAGTAGGTGCACTCGTTGTCGCGGCTGGCGATGAACGCGAGCTTGTACTTGAACTCCTCAGACAGCGTCCCCTGCTCGCCGCGCATGATCTGGTTGTTGAGGCGGATCAGCGGCTCAGCCGACCACGGGTTGTGGAGATAAAGCTTGATCGCGTTCGGCAGAAACGCCATGCGCGAGATGTAGTAATGCACCTCCGGGCGCACGTTGATCGGTACGTGCTCGAGCTTGTCCCCCAGGGGCGGGTACGGGATGAAGGCCTCGGAGTCTCCCTCGGAGACGATGGCCGTGGTGGTCGGCATCGGCGGAGCCTGATGAGCCATGGACGGGCCCTCCTTCACTTGGCGTCAAAGTGGTATGTGGTATACTACCAGCCGTGAGTTGCCACCGGTGGGTCCTCCCAGACTGACCGTCGGTGGCGGACCTCGAGCTCACCTTCGCGGGCATCGACTACCTCGATCGCACCCGCGCCCTGTTCGCCGGCTCGCTCCAACCGGCGGGCATCCAGCTCAAATGCCTGACGTTCGGACCCTACGAGCTCTTCCAGCGAGTCGCGCAGAAGGTCGAGTTCGACGTCGCCGAGATGTCGGCCTCGACCTACATCACGCTCGTCTCCCAGGGCGACCGCCGTTACGTCGCGATCCCGGTGTTCCTGTCTCGGCTGTTCCGCCACGGCTACATCTTCGTGCACGGCGCCTGCGACGTCCGCGAGCCCGCCGACCTCGCCGGGCGCCGCGTCGGTGTGCCCGACTACGAGATGACGGCGGCGGTCTGGCAGCGCGCTGTCCTGACGCACGACTACGGCGTGGCGCCCGAGCAGATCCGTTGGTTCCAGGGTGGGGAATTTCAGCCCGGGTTCGTCCAGAGGGTGAAGCTGGACTCGCGGCCGGGACTTTCGATCGAGGTGATCCCCGAGGACCAAACGCTCCACGAGATGGTCGCGACCGGCGAGATCGACGCCGTGCTCTGCCCGCACACGCCGGCGGCGCTGCGCGATGGCTCGGGGCGCGTACGACGCCTGTTCGGAAATTACGTCGAGGTCGAGCAGGACTACTACCGGCGAACCGGCATCTTCCCGATCATGCACCTGGTGGTGGTCCGCCGAGATCTCTACGAGCGCCATCCGTGGGTCGCCGCTTCGCTGACCGCCGCGTTCGCGCAAGCTCAGGCGCTGGGGTGGATGCGGATGGGCGAGGTCGGCGCCCTGGCCGTGATGCTGCCGTGGCTCAACCGCGATCTCGAGGAGATCTCGCAAGTCATGGGTCCAGACCACTGGCGCTACGGCTTTCGCGAAAACGATGTCGTGCTGCGGGCGCTCTGTCGCTACAGCTACGAGCAGGGGCTCTCGGCCCGCGAGCTCACGCCTGAGGAGATCTTCGCCCCCGAGACTCACGACCTGCGCCTGTGACCGGGGAGCGCCCGCTCGAACACCGGGTCGCCCTCGTCACCGGCGCCGCGCAGGGCATCGGCGCCGCAGTCGCCGCCGGCCTGGCGGAGCAGGGCGCGCGGGTCGTATGCGGCGATCTCACCGCGCCGGCGGCCACCGCCGACGGGATCCGCGCCGCCGGTGGCCAGGCCGACTCGCTCACCCTCGACGTGACCAGCACGACGGACGTAGCGGCCGCGATCAACTTCGTTGCCGCCGGTATCGGCGGCCTTGACATCCTGGTCAACAACGCCGGGGTCTTCCCGCGCTCGCCCGCGCTCGACCTGGATGAGGCCACGTGGGACCGAGTGCTGGACGTCAACCTGAAGGGGACTTTCTTCTGCGCGCAGGCCGCGGCAAGGCTGATGGTCGAGCAGGGAAGGGGCGGGCGGATCGTCAACATCACCTCGGGCGCCGCGTTCGTACCGACGCCGCAGAGCTCCCACTACGCCGCCAGCAAGGCGGGCGTGGTGGCCGCCACGCGCGTCCTGGCGCTCGAGCTCGCCTCCGCCGGGATCACCGTCAATGCGGTCGCGCCCGGTCTGACCGACACCGCGCAGCCGCGGTCGTTCTACTCCGAGGACGACCTCGCTGCCATTGCCGCGCGGATCCCCCTGGGGCGGATCGCGGCGCCGGCCGAGATCGTGCCCGCGGTCTGCTTCCTCGCCGGCGCGGGCGCCGGCTACATCACCGGCATGACCGTGCACGTCAACGGCGGGCTGTACATGCCCTGAGCGGACGCGGCGCCCGCCCCCAGGCAGCGGCTGAGCGGCGAGCGATTCACAGGGCGGCGCTCGGAGCACCGCCTGAGTCGGCCGGCGTGAGCGGCCGATCGTTGTCGGCCGCCGATCCGATGTGGTCGCAGGTCTCGATCGCGTAGTCGATCTCGAGCAGGCTCTCGGTCGAGGGGTCGCAGAGTTGCGCCCTGAAGCGTGGGCTGATTCGCATGCCCGCGACGGTCGGCAACGTTCCGCAGAAGAGGACGAAACTGCGGGGCTCGCGGCGCCAGGGGATGGCCGCCAGCAGCTCGCGCGGCGGCAGCAGGGAACCGAGGGCGCCTTCCTGGTAGAGCTCGGAGGCGTCCGCACCGATCCAGCTGCGCAGGCCCAGGCCGTCCCAACGGTCGATCACGTCCTCCAGGCGCCACGCCGAGGATCCGAGCAACTTGTCGCACGAGCGCTTGGACAGCGGGATGTCGAGGCGCTCGGCAGCGCGGTCGGTGTGGTCGGAGCCGATCGCCACGAAGATCTCGCCCTCGTGCACGACGAGCGTCGCCTCGGCCTCGCCGGAGGTGGCGACCTCGGTGGTGACGAGGGCTGCCCCCTGCGTGAGCAGCTGTGGGGGCACGCTGTAGAACGCCGGCACGGACGCCGGGGGCGCGATCCCGAGCTTCTCGAGCTCGTGGATGTGCTCGTCGATCGTCGTGCGGTCGCGGCCGGCATAGCCCGCGATGATCGCGACCTCGGGTCGCACAAGCACCTCAGGGCCGCCGGGCTCGATTGCAAACCGCAGCGGACGGTCTCCGTTTGAATGGCTTGCCATGTCGTGGGCCGGGCGGCGGCTGGGAGATCTCGACAGCACCGACACGCCACCCGTCGCCTAGTATTCTACATGGCAGCCGAGCATCGAGTGAGAAACCCGCGCAGGGTTCACTTCGCCTGGTGGTGGCGGCTTCGAGATACCCGGCGAACCGGCGCGAGCGGCTCGCCGGCGGCCCACAGAGACGAGCGACCGAGGGAGGCAGGTTGTGCGCACGTACGAGACGGTGAAGATCGAGCGCGAGGCCGGGATCGCCTGGGTGATCCTGAACAGGCCCGAGAAGCGCAACGCGATGAACCCGACGATGCACTACGAGATGCTCGATGTGTGGGAGGAGCTGCAGTTCGACGAGGAGACGAAGATCGTCGTGCTCACCGGCGAGGGCGACAGCTGGTGCGCCGGACAGGATCTGAAGGAGTCCTTCCTCGAGACCGCGAACGATCCACTCGCCCACCACCGCTCGAGCTGGGCAGCCTCCGAGTGGCGCTGGCGGCGCCTCTACTACTTCCCGAAGCCAACGATCGCGATGGTCAACGGCTACTGCTTCGGCGGAGGCTTCACACAGCTGATCGCCTGCGACTTCGCACTCGCTGCGGAGGACGCGACGTTCGGTCTCAGCGAGGTCAACTGGGGCTCGTTCCCAGCCGGGCTGGTGAGCCGGGTGCTCGTCGAATCGATGACCAACCGTGAGGCGCTCTACTACATCATGACCGGCGACACCTTCGACGGTCACCGCGCCGCCGAGCTCGGCCTGGTCAACGCGACCTATCCGCGCGAGCGTCTGCGCGAGGAGACGATCAAGCTCGCGGAGAAGCTCGCGAGCAAGAATCCCCACACGCTGCGCATGTGCAAGGAGGTCTTCAAGCACGCCAAGGAGATGAGCTTCGTCGACGCCGAGGACTACATGTGGGCGAAGCTGGACACGCTGAACCGCCTCGATCCCGACGGTCGCAAGCACGGGATCAAGCAGTTCGTCGAGACCAAGAGCTACAGGCCGGCCTACAGTTCCTACCAGCACGAGCAGTGAGCTACGGCATCCGGCATGCTGAATGACCTCGTCGCGCTGGACCTCGCCGGACTCCAGGGCCAGTTCACCGGACGCATCCTCGCCGACCTCGGCATGCGCGTCATCAAGGTCGAGCCGCCCGGCGGGGACCGCTGCCGCGCCGTCGGCCCGTTCAAGGACGATGTCCCCGACCGCGAGTCGAGCCTCCGCTTCGCATTCCTCAACGCCGGCAAGGAGAGCATCACACTCGACATCGAGAGCGCGGACGGCCGAGAGATCCTGCTCGAGCTCGCCGGCCGCGCCGACGTCCTGATCGAGAGTCACGCGCCCGGCCATCTGGCCGCCGCGGGGCTGGATCACGAGACGCTGAAGGCGCGAAACCCAGGGCTGATCGTCGCCTCGGTCACCGGCTTCGGTCAGTACGGACCGCATGCCGCCTTCGCCACGACCGACATCGTCGCAGTCGCCACGGGCGGGCTGATGTACATCTCGGGCGCCGCCGGGCTGCCGCCGGTTCGCCCGCCGGAGACCCAGGGTTACTACTACGCGAGCGTGTTCGCGGCCTACGGCGTGCTTCTCGCGCTCTACGCTCGCGGCTCCGGCGCCGCCGGGCAGGCGATCGACGTGTCGATGCAGGAGAGCATCGCGACACAGGAGCACATGATCCGCGAGGCGGCCTTCGACGGCGTCGCGATCACCCGCAACGGCAGCCAGCACAAGCACACGGCCCCGGCGAACATCTTCGCCTGCAAGGACGGCCACGTGTTCCTGTTCATCCTCGCCGCGCGTGACTGGGCGCGCCTGCTCGCGTTGTGGCCCGACCACCCGCCTGAGCTGGACGCGGAGGAGCTTCGCCCCCCTCACCACCGGCGCGCTCATGTCGAGCTGATCAACCCGCTCGTCGAGCAGTTCACGAGCCGCTACACGAAGGCCGAGCTGACAACCCTGCTGCAGGAGAGCGGCATACCGTGCCTGCCGGTGAACTCACCGTCGGACTTCCTCGCGCAGGAGCAGGTCCTGGCGCGCGACTTCCTCGGCGAGGTCTCGAGCCCGAAACTCGGCACCTACTCGATGCCGCGCTTCCCGGCGCTGTTCAACGGCGAGCGCCCGCCCGCCTCAGGCCCGCCACCCTCGTGCGGGCAGCACAACACCGCGATCTACGGCGGCTGGCTCGGGCGCAGCGCCGCGGAGCTCGAACTGCTTGCCGCGCGAGGCGTCATCTGATGGCGGGATTTCTGGACGGCGTGCGCGTGCTCAGCCTCGCCACCGGGATCGCGGGCCCCAACGCCGCGCGGATGCTCGCCAACTACGGCGCCGAGGTCTTCAAGGTGGAGTCCCGCGCCGGCGGGCTCGACGCGTTTCGCTCCTACGGCGACAACCCCGAGGCCTCGCCGCGTTTCGTCGAGGTCAACCTCAACACGCGCTCGGTCACGCTGAACCTCAAGCACCCCGAGGGCGTGGCCCTGCTGAAGGAGCTCGCGACGCACTGCGACGTCGTGATGGACAACTTCCGCCCCGGCGTGATGGAGCGCCTCGGTCTTGGCCCGCAAGACCTGCTCGCCGCAAGGCCCGACCTGATCGTCGTGCGCATGCCGGGCCTCGGCTCGACCGGGCCGCTGAGCGGCTACGGGACATGGGGCCCGACGCTCACCGCGTACTCGGGCCTCACATACCTCTGGAACCACCCAGGCCAGGACCGGCCGGTCGGCTCGCAGGGCGTCTACCCCGACTACCTGACAGGCGAGATGGCACCGATCGCGGTGCTGGCCGCGCTGATCGAGCGCCGGCGCACCGGCGCCGGAACGGTGATCGACGTCGCCCAGGTCGACCTCGCCGCCTACATGCTCGGCACGACCTTTCTCGACGTGCTCGTCAACGAGCGCCCCGCCGAGCCCGTCGGCAACGACTCAGCCCACATGGCGCCGCACGGCTGCTACCGCTGCGCCGGCGAGGACCGCTGGTGCGTGATCGCCGTGCAGGACGACCGCCAGTGGCAGGCCCTGTGCGAGACGATCGGCGCTGCCGAGCTCGCCGCCGACCCCCGCTTTGCGACGTTCTCGGCGCGCGCGCGCAACAAGGCCGAGCTCGACGCCGTGATCGCCGCCTGGACGGCCGGGCACGACCCCTTCGAGGTGATGAATGCCCTGCAGGCCGCCGCCGTGCCGGCGGGCGTCGTTCAGAGCGGTGGCGACCTCGCCGCCGATGAGCATCTCGCCGCCCGCGGCTTCATCGAGACGGTCACCCACCCGGTGCTCGGCGAGATGCGGATGGCGGGCCTGCCGATGCAGTTCAGCGCCGGCGGCCATGAGCCCTACCGCAGCCCACCCCCGCTCGGGGCGGACAACGCCTACGTGATCACCGAGCTGCTCGGGCGCGACCACGCCGAGCTCGAGCGCCTGCAGCGCGAAGAAATCGTCTACTAGAGAGAGGGTCCGCATGAGATTCGACACGATCATCGAGAACGGCACCGCGGTCGACCCGCAGCTCGGCCCGCGCGAGGTCACGATCGCGATCCGCGACGGGCGGATCGCGGCGCTGGTGCAGCCCGGTGAGGCCGTCGAGTCCGAACAGCAGATCGACGCAAAGGGGCTGTTCATCTTCCCCGGGCTGATCGACCCGCACATGCACATCGGCTTCGTCGGGCTGCCGCTCACCGACGTCGCGAGCGAAACGCGATCGGCGGCGATCGGGGGCGTGACCTCGATCATCAACTACGTGTTGAAGCCCGACGACTACGCCGAGCCCTTCCGCGAGTTCGTCGACCACCTCGAGCGGCTCGCGTACGTGGACATGGGCATCCACTTCGGCATCTTCTCGTCCGAGCAGATCGCCGCGATCCCGAGCTACATCGACGAGTTCGGTGTGTCCTCGTTCAAGTTCTTCATGACCTACAAGGGCGATGAGGGGACGCGTCGCGGCGTCGGCACGACCGACGACGGCCTGCTGTACGAGCTGCTGCGCGAGGTGGCCAGGCATCCCGGCACCGTCGCGAACGTGCACGCGGAGAACGTCGAGATGGTCTGGCGTGATGAGGCGCGCGTGCGCGAGCTCGGCCTCGACGGCCTCGCCGCCCACAACGAGGCGCGGCCCGGCATCACCGAGGCCGCGGCGATGGTGACCGCCGGGTTCCTCAGCCGAGCGGCCGGCGCCCCGCTCTACCTGGTCCACACCAGCAGCAAGGAGGGGGTGGCCGAGGTTGCGAAACTGCGCAGCGACGCCGCCGGGTCCCCGGTGTATGTGGAGACCACGCCGCACAACCTGGGACTCACCGTGGAGTCGCCCTGCGGCCTGCTCGCCAAGGTCAACCCGCCGGTGCGGAGCCTCGAGGACGTCGAGGCGCTGTGGTTGGCCGTCGAGGCCGGCGTCGTCGACTCGATCGGCACCGATCACGCGCCGCGGATGCGCGCTGAGAAGGCGGGCAACGTGTGGGAGGCGGGCGCAGCCTTCCCGGGCGTCGGCACGATGCTCTCCGTGCTGCTGACCGAGGGCTTCCACCGCCGCGGTGTGAGCCTGCAGCGGATCGCGCAGATCTCCTCGTGGAACACCGCGCGGATCTTCAACCTGCATCGCAAGGGCTCACTCGAGGTCGGCGCGGACGCGGATCTCGCGATCGTCGATCTCGAGCAGGAGCGGACCGTCAGCGCCGAATACCTGCAGTCGCGCGCCGACTTCTCGCCGTGGGAGAACGAGCGCCTGAAGGGATGGGCCGTGCAGACGCTTGTGCGCGGACAGACGGTCATGCGCGAGGGCGAGATCGTCGGGCGGGAGGGCTTCGGCACATACCTGCGCCGCCCGCCCCTCGCCTGAGCGCCGCTCAGTCCAACGCGACCATGAGCTCGCCAGCTTGCGTGCGACGATCGACGAGCCCGTGCTCGTAGGCGAGGTCGAAGACGGGTTGGAGATCGGCCTCGCGCAAACTGCGGTCGAAGTAGGGCACGTGGAGGCCCGTGGGCGCCGGCTCGCCGCGCAACTCGTCGATCGCCCGAGCCAGCGCGCCGGCGATCGCCCGCGCCGCGCCCGGATTGCTGACCACCCAGGCTCTTGAGGCGGCGAGGCCGGCGATCATGACCCGCTCGCTGTCAGCCAGCTCGGCGCTCAGCGAGCCGCGGTCGATGATCTGAGCGAGACCGTCCGCCGCGAGCTGCGCGGCAAACGGGTCGGGGGCGGACGCTGCGGCGATCTCCCCGCTCTCAAGCGCCGCCGCCAGCTGCGCGAACGGCATCGCCCGCAGCGTGAGCGTGCCGTAGTCCGCGCCCTGCGCGCGCATGTAGATCCGCAGCTGCAGCTCGCTGATCGCGGCGAGCGCGCTGACGCCCACGATCGCTCCCTCGAGCTCGCGGCCGCTCGATATGCGCCCGGCCGCCACGAGCGCGATCGGCAGGTGGTCCGGTGCGCGCTCGAAGCCGAGCGGCGCGATGAAGACCTGGTCTGCCCCGGCGAGCGTCGCGGCGAGCGTCTGAAGGTGCCCGCCGACCCCGGCGTCGACCTCGCCGAGGGCGAGCGCGCGGGACATCTCGGACCCATTGGCGAAGCGGGTCAGCTCGAACTCGACGCCGGCCTCGGCGAGATGGCCACGCTCGATCGCGACGAGCACCGGCGCCGAAAAGGGGTTCTGTACGTGACCGAAGCGCAGGCGCACCGGCGTGGGGTTAGTGGGCGGTCTGGCCGCCGTCGACCGGGATCGCTGCCCCGGTGATGTACGAAGCGTCCTCGCTGCCGAGGAAGGCGATCACCGACGCGATCTCCGACGGCGCCGCCCAGCGTCCCAGCGGCACGTTGCCGATCAGCAGCGACTCGTCGACGTCGCCGCTCTCGACGATCCCGGCGAGCCGCTCGGTCCGCGTCGGCCCGGGGCAGACGGCGTTCACGCGTATCCCTTCCGGCGCGTAGTCGAGCGCGACCTGGCGTGACAGGGCGATCACGCCGCCCTTGGCCGCCGAGTAGGCCGGGATCCGCGGAAAGCCCATCAGGCCCATCGTCGAGGCGAGGTTGACGATCGCCGGCGCATCGGAGCCGCGCAGCAGCGGGATCGAGTGCTTGAGACCGAGGAAGATGCCCATCAGGTCGGTGTCGTGCAGCGCCCGCCAGTCCTCGACGGCGTAGTCGGTGACCATCGCGACGTGGCTGAAACCGGCGTTGTTGACGAGCAGGTCGAGGCGCCCGAAATCCTGCGCGATCGCGGCACAGACGCGCTCCCAGTCCGCTTCTAGCGAAACGTCCATGACGTGTGTGACGACCGTGGCGCCGCCGTCGCTCAGCGCCGCGGCGGTTGCGGCGAGCGCCGCCTCGTCGCGGTCGGTGCCGATCACGGTCGCGCCCTCTGCGGCGAGCCGCGCCGCGGTGGCCTTGCCGATGCCGTTCGCGGCGCCGGTGATCAGCGTCACGCGGCCGTCGTAACGGCGGACCGCGCCGGCGACCTGTTGGGCGGGCCCGCTCACCGCGTTGGCGAGCCGGCGCTCGCCGCGGCCGGCTCGAGGGCGTGGAGGCGTTCCACGACGACGCTCGAGGGGATCACGTCGGCGTACTTGGCCTGCATGTCGAAGAGGTTGATCGCGTGGGTCACCTGGCCGCGGTCGAACACACCATCCTCGACGACGTTGATCTTGAAGCCGCGCGCATGCGCGTCGACGACCGTCGCGCGCACGCAACCGCTGGTCGCGCCGCCTGTGACGATCAGGCAGTCGATGCCGGCGGCGTGCAGGCGCTCCTCGAGGTCGGTGCGGTAGAACGAGCTCGCGGTGGGCTTCTCGATGATGATGTCGCCCGCCTGCGGCGTGAGCTCGTCGGCAAAGGTGTAGCCGTCGCGCGAACCGCTGTAGTCCATCCAGCCCGGCATCTTCTCCTCGAACCGGGCGAGCGTCTCGGAGGGGCGCGCCTGGGGCGCCTGGGGAATCGTGTAGACGATCGCCAGGCCGGCCGCGCGGGCAGCGTCGATGGTCTCGGCGATGTGGGGGATCGCCGCCCAGCCGTACTCGCCGCAGCAGGACTTGCCGAAGCGCTTCATCGCTTCGAGGATCGGCAGCGGCTCGTCGCCGATGCTCTTGTTCAGCACGTCGACGACGACGACCGCAGGGTGCAGACCGATCCCGGTCTCGCCGCCGAAGGCCCCGCTCGCGTAGACCTCGCGGTCCTGCTCGGTGATCAGGTCATCCCAGATGCGCTTGGCCAAGGTGAACAGCCTCCCAGGGTCTCAGTAGCCGAACCGCTCGACCACCTGTTGTGCCCGGTGGAGGTCGGCGCTCACGTCGGGCCGCGCCGAGAGCTCCTCGAAAGCCTCCTGCGCAAACTCCTGGCGCGAGATCTCACCCGGCGGCACGTACTCCGGCAGGGTGCCGATCGAGACCGCCTCCATCAGGTACTTCTCAAAGCCCGTCGCAACACCGTCGATCGGGAAGGGCATCCGCTCGGCGTGCAGGGCGGAGCCGAACTGAAGCTGGCGCTTGGGCTCATCGGGGTCGGGGCTGTGGCGGCGCAGCCGGCGCTCGATCGCCTGCGTGACAGCCACGTTGTCAGGCATCGTCCGCATGAACCAGTAGGCGCGGATCATCGCGCGTACGAACGCGCGCACCTGCTCGGGCTGCTCCTCGAGCACCCGCCCGGTCGCGGCGATCACGCGGTCCGGGCGACCCTCCGGGTACTTCGAGCCGACGTCGAGCAGCATCGTGTAGCCCTCGGCCGTCACCACGGGAAGGTCGATGCCGTCGACGAACGCCGCGTCGACGCGCTTGTCGCGCAGCGCGTCCGGCCCGCGGCGCGTGTCGATCTTCGTCACCCACTCGACGTGCGCGAGATCGATACCGGCCTGCGTGAGCCAGTAGCTCAGCATCGTGACGAGCACGTCGTCGAGGTCGATGATCCCGATCCGCTTGCCCTCGAGGTCGGCGAGCGAGTCGATGCCCGGCTGCGCCATCACGTAGAACGGCTGCTGGTTGCGCCATCCGGCGATCACGTAGAGCTCGTTTCCGAGCAGCCGGTTGTGAGCGACCGTCGAGGGCTTGGCGTCCATCGTGATGTCTATCCCGCGCTCCTTCAGCGTCTGCCAGAGCGTGTCGCGCTCGAACATGAACGGGGCGTGGCTCTCCGGGATCAGCTGGTAGGTCTCGCGGCCATCCTCGTCCGCCAGCCCCTCGTCGACGAAGAAGTTCATCTCATGCGCCACCGTCGGTGGGATGAGATGCAGCACGTGGTAGCACGACGGCCCCATCCGCAACATCCGCGCCATGGAGCGGGGCGTGCTCACCCGCTCAGTCCTCTTGCTTGATCAGGTGGCCCACCTCGAGCTTCACCCGGAACTCCATCCTGCCGTCGCGGACCCGGCCGGCCAGCTGCTTGGCCTCGAACCACTCCATCCCGGGCGTCGCCTCGTGGGCGGCGGCGAGTCCCCGCTTGGTCGCCTCGCCATAGTTCTCAAAGGACGTGCCGATGAACTCCGTGATGCGATAAACAGACACCGAACCTCCCTATCGTCATGGGCTAGCTGCAACGTAGCATACAAGCTGTCACGTCCTCTATGATGGCGGCGGCAGGCGCAGAAGCGAACCGCAAGGGAGTGGCGATGACGGCAACGGTTCCAGTCTCACCGCAGGATTTCCTGTCCGACCAGAGCTTCCGGATGCTGATCGGCGACGAGTTCGTCGGCGTCGCCGATCACGGCGGCGGTGCGCTCGAGACGCTTGATCCATCGACCGGGGAGACGCTCGCGAGCGTCCCGGAGGGCGACGCCGCCGACATCGACCGCGCTGTCGCGGCCGCGCGGGCAGCCGCGCCGGGGTGGTATGAGATGGGTCTTGCCGGGCGCTCCGAGTGCTTCGCGAAGCTCAGCCGGCTGCTGGTCGAGAACCGCGAGCGCCTGGCGGTGCTCGATGCGCTGGACTCCGGCAACCCGCTGCGCGCGATGCGCGTCGACGTCGACATCTGTCACGACTACCTGCGCGCGTATCCGCTGCTCGCGGCCGCCCTGCACGGGCGCGTGATGAACGCGAGCAAGGGTGGCCTGCACTACACCGGCGCCACGCCATACGGCGTGGTCGGCCGCATCCTCGCCTTCAACCACCCGATGATGTTCGCCGTCTCGCGGCCGCTGCCGGCGCTCATCACCGGCAATTGCGTGGTGATGAAGCCCGCGCCGCAGACGCCGCTGTCGTGCCTCGCGCTGGGCGAGCTCTACGCAGAGGCCTTCCCGCCCGGCGTGATGAACATCGTCACCGGCGGCGCGGCCGCAGGCGACGCGCTCGTCCGCCATCCGCAGGTCAAGCGGATCGCCTTCACCGGCAGCGTCCGCACTGGCCTGGCGATCCAGGGCGCGGCGGCCGCAAGCGGCCATGTCAAGAACGTCTCACTGGAACTGGGCGGCAAGAACGCGATGATCATCTTCCCCGACGTCGACGTCGACACAGCCGTCGAGGCGGCGGTTTTCGGGATGAACCTCAGCGTCTGCCAGGGTCAGTCATGCGGCTCCAACTCGCGCGTGTTCGTCCACGACCGCCTGCACGACGATTTCGTGCAGGCGCTGGCGGCGCGCCTTGACGAGTTCCGCGTGGCGCTCGCCTACAGCGAGGACACGGACATGGGCCCGCTGGTCTCGGCCGCGCACCTGGAGCGGGTCAGCGGCTACGTCGAGTCCGGTCAGGCCGAGGGGGCGCGCCTGGTCACGGGCGGCGGACGCCCGTCGGAGGCGCCGGCGGGGGGTTACTTCCTGCGCCCGACCCTGTTCGATCGCGTCGCACAGAGCATGACGCTTGCCCAGGAGGAGATCTTCGGCCCCGTCATCAGCGTCCTGCGCTGGAGCGATTACGAGGCAATGATCGAGCAGGCCAACGCCGTCGAGTACGGCCTCACCGCCAGCGTCTTCACCAACGACCTGACGCTCGCCCACAGGACGGCCGATCGCCTGCAGGCGGGCTACATCTGGATCAACGACTCGACGATCCACTATGTCGGGACGCCGTTCGGCGGCGTGAAGAACAGTGGCATCGGGCGCGAGGAGTCCGAGGAGGAACTGCTCAGCTACCTCGAGCAGAAGGTCGTGCACACGAAGCTCGGCACGCCGGATTCGGCGATGACGCGCCACGGCTGGTAGCAGCGGCGAGATGGCCAAGCCGGAACTCGAGTTTCACGCACCCGCGGCGCAGTGGCGAGCCACCTCCACACCCGGCCAGGCCGAGCAGATTCTGGCCGAGGACCCGCTGGAGCGAACCTGCACGAGACTGCTGCGTTTCGATCCCGGATGCGACACGAGTGCGAGCGGCACGCTGACGCATGACTACTGGGAGGAGATCTACGTCGTCTCGGGCGATTTGACCGACCTGCGCCTGGCGGAGGAGTTCGCCGCCGGCGACTACGCCTGCCGGCCGCCGGGCATGGAGCATGGGCCGTGGCGCTCGCGAAGCGGGGCGCTGTTGTTCGAAGTGCGCTACTACGCGCGCTGAGTCGCCCTCAGGCCAGATGGGGCCGCAGCCGCTCGAGCACGGCGGGCGGGCGGGTGAAGCCGGCGATCGACACGGCCGGCAGGCCGTCCACGAACAATTGCAGCGCCGGCAGCGCTCCGACCTCGAACTCCTCGGCGACCGTGGCGTCCTCGACGCTGACCTTCAACACCGACACGTCAGCGGGCAGCGTCTGCGCGACGCGCTCCACCACCGCCGCCATCGCGCCGCACTGGCCGCACCACGGCGCCCAGAACTCGACCAGCAGCCGGCCGCCGCGCGCAACCGCCGCGCGCAGCTGCTCGCCGTCGGCATCGGCGACCATCACAGGTAGTCCTCGAGGCTGACCGTCGCCCAGTCGAGCGGCCACGCCCGGTCGTAGTCGCGCCGCTGCGGGCGGTAGGCCGGCGGTTTGGTCGCGTTGATGCCCCAACGGGAGCCGACCGCCGGGTAGCGCATGCTCGCCGCGCTCTCACTGGCCTCGGCCTCTGGGCGCGCGCGGGGGTCGAAGATCCAGCCGCGGGTGCCGTCGACCGTGATCACGTCGCGGGCCGGGTCGACCCGCGTCGCGAGCGCGTAGAGGACGTCGCGCTCGCTGTGCACGTCGATGTCGGAGTCGACTGCGACCACCATCTTGTTGTTGCTGAACGACCCCATCGCGGCGAGCAGCGCGTCCTTCGCCTGTCCCTCCTGGACGGGGTCGATCTGCAGCACGAGCAGCAGCGCGCCGCCCGCGCTCAGGTAGATGACCTCGCGGACCGGGATGCCCATCGCGCGAATCCGCTCGAAGAGGATCGCCTCCTGCCACAGGCGCGGCAGCTCCTGGTGGTCGGTGAACGGCGTCATCTGGTGGTTGCGGTAGATCGGGTCTCGGCGCATCGTGATCGCGCTGACCTCGAACACCGGCTGCTGGTTCGCGTAGGGCGTGAAGAGCATCGTCGGACCCGGCGACGGTCCGTCCTGGGCGGTCCGCTCCGGATCGATCCAGCCCTCGATCACGATGCTCGCATCAGCCGGCACCGGCAGTCCGTTGGTCTCACACGTGACCATTCGGCCCGGCTCGCCGGTCAGCGATTCGAACAGCTCCAGCTCCCACCACCCCTCGTGCAGATAGTTGTAACAAGCGGCGAGCTCCCAGGCCGGGTGGCACCCGATCGCGATCGACTGGGCCATCTTCGTGCCCGCGGCCTTGTGCGCGGCGTGGATCGCCCACGCCGTCGGCGTCACGAAGGAGGCGACCATCTCCCGCGGTCCGAGCACGCCGCAGCGGGGGAACATCGAGTTCAGGGCCCCGCCGGGATGCTGATGGGTGACGAACGAGGTCGTATAGGGATAGGGATCAAGGTCGGTGTGCGTCACGATCGGCAGCAGAGCGAGATCGACGTCGTCGCCGAACAGCTTCACCTCCTTGCACGGGGCGTCGTCGACGCTCACGAGCGGCCTCGGCCCGCGCGCGAGCGCGGCGCCCATGCTCTTCAACACGTCCGCCGGGTCGCAATCGAGCACCCGCGCCTGCGCCGCACGGTCGATGAAGAGTCCGTCCACGATCGGGATACGATGGTTCTCGATCTGCGTGAAGACGATCGGTCGGCAGGCGCGACCCGTCAGCGCGCCGACCGCGCTCAGGGGGACCGGCTTGTCGATCCAGAGAAAGTGCTCGCGGTGGCGGTCCAGGAAGCCCTGAAGGTCGGTCGTCACGGTCTGCGATCTATTCATTCGCATGTAACATGCTACCTTCATCATCGCGAGGAGGAGGAAATGATGCGCGAGTTGAGACTGCCGTCGCCCGGATCCCCGGTGCGCCGCCCGCCCGCCGAAGTCATCGTGGCGGCGACCGCGATAGCAAGCCGCGCGACGCCGGGGCAACCCGCAGGCGCTCGACCCTCCGACCCAGCGTGACGATGAGGGGTGGCACATCGGAGCCGTTGCCGATCCCGTCGGTCTTCCGGGTCGAGACGCTCGCACGCCAGACCTATACGGCAATCCGCGCCTCGATCCGCTCGGGCACCATTGCGCCCGAGGGGTTCTACTCGGAGGTGCAGCTCGCGCAGGCGCTCGGCATCTCGCGGACCCCGGTTCGCGAGGCGCTGATCGAGCTGGAGCGCGAAGGCCTGATCGAGATCATCGCCCAGCGCGGCTTCCGGCTCCGAACGATCCCCGAGTCCGAGCGCCGAGAGGCCTTTGAGCTGCGGATCCTGATCGAGTCAAACGTCGTCCGGCGCCTCGCCAAGGACGCGACCGACGCCGACATCAACGTGCTGCGCGGGATCCTCGACGACCAGGAGCGCGTCGTCTCGGACTCGGCGGCGTTCCTCGATGCCGACGAGGAGTTCCACCTCACGATGCCGATGCTGCTCCAGCTCGAGCGAACCCGGCGCATCCTGCTCACGCTTCGCGGCATCATCTGGCTCGCCGGCCACGATGCGATCCGAGCTCCGACCCGCGCCGCGGAGGTCATCGCAGAGCACCGTGCGATCGTCGATCGGATCGCCGCAAGGGACCCCGCCGGGGCAGCCAAGGCGGTCCGCGCGCACGTGCAGCTCACGCGGCGGGCAGTGAAGACCAGGACGCCCCGCGCGTCCGCCCGCGTCGGCTGAGCGGAGCCCTGCGCGGAGGCGCGCGGCGGGCCGAACCTACCGGCACAACCACCGCCACTAGTATGCTATATACCACCGACTAACATGCAGGCGCACGCTGGCGAGTGGTCAGTCGCGGGGTAAGCGCGGTGCGGCGTAAAGCGCCTTAATCAGACTGGAGGGGCGTCCATGAGATCTGTCCATGCGGTAGCCAAACACGACCGGGGCGACGATCGAAATCGCCATCGCCTCAGAGGCCGCAGGACGGTTGCCGGCGTCCTTGCCGCCTGCCTCGTGATCGCGGCGGCCGGAGCCGCCTACGCGGCGTCGACGAAATCGCCGCCGGCCTCGGCGCTGACGGCGGCGCTCAAGTACACCGGCGGCAAGGCCAAGGCGGCGAATCCGAAGCTGTCCCCGGTTTCGGTCGGATGGGTCAGCGACGAGACGGCGCTGACCGGACACCCGGGCAACACGGCGGGCGTCAAGGCCGCGATCGCGCTGGTCAACGACAACCTCGACGGAGTGGACGGCGGTCACCCGCTGAAGCTCGTCTACTGCCCGATCACCACCACGGCGTCGCAGGGCGCGACCTGTGCCCAGACCATGCTCAACAACTCACAGGTCAGTGTCGTCGCCGAAGGTGAGCTGCTCACGGGAGAGACGCCGTTCATCTCGACGATGGCAGGAACGAAGCCGGTGGTCGGTGTCTTCACCAACGGCACCGGAACCGACCCGAACGCGTACTACGTCGATGGTGCGATCCAGGCACAGCTTGCCGTGGTCACCTACCTCGCGACGATTCAGAAGGCGAAGTCGGTCGCCGTGCTGGGACCCGACCTACCGGGAGTCTCGACGGCCCTCGGGATGTTCAAGGCGCTCTTTGGGGCGCTGGGCGTCAACGCGACCGTCATCCTCTATCCAAACGCGGCCACCGACCTGACCGCCTCGATCGAGGCGTCGGGGGCATCCGGAGCGAACGCGATCTTCGCGGTCGGCTCCACATCCTCCGAGTGCATCGCGCTTTCGCAGGCGTTCACCTCGCTCAACATCAAAACGCCGGTTGTGTCGCTGCCCGAATGCCTCGAGCCCGCCGTCAAGGCGGCCCTCGGTGACTATCCCAAGTGGAGCTACGTGTTCACGAGCCAGAACCCGTCGGCCCCCTATGGCAAGAGCAGCCAGATGGCCGCGTTCACCGCGGCGATGACCGACTACAGCAACGCCGCGGACGTCAACAGCGGCTACGCGCCGCTGACGTTCGGCACGATCCTGACGATCGCGAAGTGGATGAACGAGCTCGGGAAGACCTCGGCCATCACCCCGACGGCGATCGCCGCCAAGGCGGCCGCCTTCACCGGCCCGATGTACCTCGGCGATCCGCACCTCGTGTTCGGCACCAAGCCGTTCGCCTCGATCGGGTCGGTCCGGGCGCTGTTCTACGGCTACCTCGGAAAGAACAAGTTCTACCCGGAGGGCGGCGGCAAGTGGCTCTGCCCGCCAGTGCCTGCATCCGGCTGCACGGGACCGCCCGCACCGTGACGGTTGCGGAGCGGGTCTGAGGTCAAGGGAATCGGGGTCACGGCGACGGCGCTCAAGGTAGCGTTGGTCGCCGTGACACCCGCTCCCGGGAGCCTGCCGTGAACCAGCTCCTGCTGTTCGCGGTCCTGGGTCTCGCGACGGGCGCGCTGATCGCCGGGATCGCGGTCGGCCTGGTTCAGAACTATCGCGGGTCGGGCGTCACCAACCTGGCGCTCGGCGCTGTCGCGATGGTCGGCGCCTACGAGTACGACGTGCTGCGGACCGCGGGATCTGTCTGGATCCCCCTACCCGCGGTGCCGCTGGCGCACCTCGGGCATCCCTGGGGTGTCGTGCCGGCGCTCGTGTTGGCGCTCGTGCTCTGCGCGCTGCTCGGGGCGTTCTTCGACATGGCGATCATGCGGCGCCTGCGGGCCGCGTCGCCGCTCGCGAAACTCGTCGCCTCGCTCGGCCTGCTGCTGACGCTGCAGGGGATAGCCATCCAGCGCTTCGGGGTCGGCGGACAGTCCGCCCCGGCGGTGTTGCCGGCCAGCACGTCCACCCTCGTTCACATCTTCGGCGGCGTCGTTCCGGCCAATCAATTCGTTCTGACAGGCATCGTCATCGTCATCACCGCGGGCCTCGCGGCCGTCTACCGCTACACCCGCTTCGGTCTCGCGACGCGCGCGGCGTCGGAGAACGAGACGGCGGCCGACCTCACCGGGCTCGCGCCGCAGACCATCTCGGCAGTCAACACGATGGCCGCCTTCGTGCTGGCCGGCGCACTGGGCATCCTCGTCGCCCCCACCTCCCAGCTTGACCCCACGACACTCCCGTTCATCGTCATTCCGGCGCTCGGGGCGGCGCTGCTGGCTCGCTTCAGCTCGTTTGCGATCGCGGCCACGGCGGGGATCGCAATGGGGATCATCCAGTCAGAGCTCATCTATCTGCAGACCAAGTCGTGGTTCCCGACCTCCGGGGGAATCCCGCTCACCGGCGTCGCCGACCTCATCTACTTCCTGATCATCGGCACCGTCCTGCTGTTCCAGGGCCGCGGCCTGCCGACGCGCGGAGCGCTGTTCGAGGCCAGGCTGCCGGCCGCGCCGAGCGCGCGGCGGATCCTCGCACCCGCGCTGATCGCGACGACGGTCTGCGCGGCGGCGCTGCTTCTGTTCTCCTTCTCCGTACGCGGAGCGATCATCAACACGCTGATCGGGTCGCTCGTGTGCATGTCGCTCGTCGTGATCACGGGCTTCGTCGGCCAGGTCTCGCTGGTTCAGGTCGGGCTCGGCGGCATCGCCGGCCTCAGCGTCGCGCGGCTCGCGCTCAACGCGGGCATCGGCTTCCCGATCGGCGCGATCGTCGCAATCCTGATCGCCACCGGGGTGGGGGTGATCGTCGCCCTCCCCGCATTCCGCGTTCGCGGTGTGAATCTCGCCATCCTGACGGTCGCCGCGATGGTCGCGATCGAGAACTTCGTTCTTGACAACCCCAGCTGGGGCTCCGGGCCGGGAGGCGCGCTCGCCGTGTCCCCGCCGCGGTTGTTCGGCGTCGACCTCGGACCGAGCGGCGGGTTTCTCGGACTTCATTACGGCGTGCCGACCCCGACCTTCGGCCTGATCTGCCTGGTGGCGGTGCTCCTCGTCGGCATGCTGGTGGCCGCGCTGCGGCGCAGCCTGGTCGGCCAGCGGATGCTGGCCGTCCGCTCGAACGAGCGAGCCGCCGCCGCCGTGGGGATCAGCCCGCGCGCGATGAAGATGCTCGCGTTCGCCCTCTCCTCCTTCATCGGCGGCCTGGCGGGGGTGCTCTACGCCTACGACCTCGCGTCGGTCTCACCGGCGCAGTTCGGAACCACGACGGCGCTCGAATTCGTCGCCTTCGCATATCTCGGGGGGATCACGACCGTCCGCGGCGCCATGGTCGGCGCGCTGCTGGCGCCCGGCGCGCTCGTGGCCCTCGTGATGGGCGACCTCAACATCTCCTCGGTCTACCTGCTGATCATCGGCGGCGTCGGCCTGATCATCGCGATCGTGAGCGCGCCGGAGGGCATCGCGCTGACCTCGATTCGCGACCAGCCGCCGGTGGCGCTGGCCCGCTACCTCGCGCGCACGTTTCTCGGGCGCGGCGGAGGGCAACCGCCGATCGCGAGCCCAGACGAGGCGTCGGCATGATCGCGGACGACAGCGACGCGGTCCTTGCGACCGACGGCCTCTCGGTCAGCTACGGCGGCGTGCACGCCCTGGTCGACGCGGCGGTCGCGGTGCACCGCGGTCAGCTCGTCGGGTTGATCGGGCCCAACGGCGCCGGCAAGACCACCTTCATCGACGCGGTCACGGGCTTCACCCCCTCGCGCGGACGCGTCTGGCTCGACGGGGCCGACATCTCGAAGCTCGCACCCCACCGGCGCGCGCGCCGCGGCCTCGCGCGCACGTGGCAATCGACTGAGCTGTTCGACGACCTCACGGTCGCCGAGAACCTCGCGGTCGCGTCGCGGCCACCAGGTGCCGGCCGGCTTCTCGCCTCGGTGCTGAGCGGCCGGCCGCTGGCCTCCGCGGACGTCGCCGCGGCGATCGCGCTGCTCGGGCTCGACAGCCTCGCCGACACCTTCCCGGCGAACCTGAGCCAGGGCCAGCGCAAGCTCGTGGGGGTCGCGCGGGCGCTGGCGGCGCGGCCGTCCGCACTCTGCCTCGATGAGCCGGCCGCCGGGCTCGACAGCGAGGAGAGCCAGGTGCTCGGCCAGCGGCTCGCCGAGGTCGCCCGTGGCGGCACGGCGACGCTGCTGATCGATCACGACATGGATCTCGTGCTGACGATCAGCGACTACGTCTACGTGCTCGACTTCGGACGTCTGATCGCGCAGGGACCTCCCGAGCGTGTCCGTGAGGACCCGGCCGTGGTACAGGCCTACCTCGGCCGGCCCCGCGAGCCGGCCGGCGCCCAGGCAGCGTCGGCCGCCGGCGCGCAGGGACCGTCCGCACAGGAGGAGATCGCGTGAGCGACTCGTTGCTGGCGGTCGAGGGCCTCACCGCGGGCTACGGGAGCGCTTCGGTGCTGCGCAACCTCGACCTGACCGTCGAGCCGGGCGAAATGGTCGCTCTCCTCGGAGCCAACGGAGCCGGCAAGACCACCGCGCTGCGCGTGATCTCGGGGCTGATCCGCCCGATGGGCGGGACAATCGTCTTCGACGGCCGGGCCGTTGGATCCTCGACGCCGCACGCGCTCGCCCGGCGCGGCTTGGCCCACGTTCCGGAGGGTCGCGGGATCTTCCACGCCCTGACGGTCGCCGAGCACTTTCGTCTGGGCTTCGGGGGCCGGAAGCTCGACCCCGAGGCGGCGTACGAGTACTTTCCGGTCCTGCGCCCGCTGCACCACAGGCGGGTTGGCCTGCTGTCCGGAGGGGAGCAGCAGATGCTGGCGCTGGCAAGGGTGCTCGTCTGCGACCGCAAGCTGCTGCTGATCGACGAGCTTTCGCTGGGGCTCGCGCCGGTGATCGTGGATGCGATCCTGCCGACCCTGCGCGACTACGCCAAGCACACCGGAGCCGGCGTGCTGATCGTGGAGCAGCACGTACAACGCGTCCTCGAGGTCGCCGATCGTGGCTACGTTCTCTCGCACGGCGAGACGGTGATGGCGGGATCGGCCGCCGAGCTCGCCCGCGACCGCCACCTGATCATGGCCAGCTATCTGGGGCGCAACGCGCCGTAGTGGACCCCACGGCCCACGCCCGGGCCACTGCACCGGCCGCCAGCCGCCGGCCTAGCCTCGGCGCCAGAATTCCAGCGCGACGCCGAGCAGGACCAGCGCGGCGACCGGAAGCAGGATCCGGGCCAGGGGCGCGACGTTATAGCGCACGAGCAGAGCGTTCACGGCGAGCAGCGCGCACGCGACCAGTCCAACGACCGCGAACCTGGGTCGCGCCATCAACAACCGCCGCCGCGACCGCCGCCGTGCGATCTGCGCCTGCTGCGCGCTATTCCTTCGCCTCGGCCTTCGCGATGTTCGCGGCGAACGCCGCCATCGTCTTCTGCGCCTCGGGCGCGGGGTTGAACTCCAGGTTCTCGAAGTCCTCGATCGCGAACAGCTTGTGGCCCGGAGGGCAGTAGTAGAGGTCGCCGGCGTTGATCTCGAGCTCGCGACCGTCGCTGAGGCGCAGCAGCCCCTTCCCCTTGATCATGTACCCCCAGTGCGGGCACTGGCAAAGCTCGTCCGGGAGGCCCTGGAACGCCAGATCGCCGCCGGGCGGGAAGCCCTTCGGGACGACCTCGAAGGCCATCGCATGGCCAGCCCACTCGACCCATTGAGCCCTGTATGGACCCATGCTCACGGTCGGCACGTCGTCCTTCGCAATCACCAGGTCCTCGGGCTTGAAGATGTCGGCCATCGTCGAATGCTCCTTTCGGGCTGGGTATCGAACCGTTATGTAGCATACTAGTCAGCCATCCAGGCGCTCCCGCGCCAGCGGCCCGGAAACAAGCTCGCCGGTGACAACGGATCCCAACCCCATGGCCGGCGGCGAGATGGCCGCGAGCCCGCGGAGCGCACGCGAAGGCGGGGCCTACACCCACGTGTACGACCGCGAGCAGCTCGAGTGCGATCTCGCGCGCGCGGGCACGCGGACCGCCTCCGCGCCGCTGCGCGGCTGGACCGTCGCCGTGAAGGACCTGATCGCAGTCGCGGGCCGGCCGCTGCGAGCCGGGTCGCGCGCGCGCGAGGGCGCGGCGCCCGAACCGCGCGACGCACCGATCGTCTCGGAACTGCGCCGGCTCGGCGGGGTCCTCGTGGGCACGACCACGCTGCATGAGCTGGCATTCGGCGTCACCGGGGTCAATCACCACGCCGGCACACCGGTCAACCCGCGCGCGCCCGACAGCGTCCCGGGCGGCTCGAGCTCCGGCTCTGCGGTGGCCGTGGCCGAGGGTTCCGCGCGAATCGCGCTCGGCACCGACACCGGCGGGTCGGTGCGGATTCCGGCGGCGCTCTGCGGCGTCGTCGGCTTCAAGCCCGCCTACGGCAGCTATCCGACGGCCGGCGTGCTGGCGCTCTCGCCGAGCCTCGACCACGTTGGGGTGCTCGCCGCGTCTGTGGCCGACGTCGGCGCCGTTCACGCGGCGCTGCGCCACGGCGCCACGACGGGAGCCCGGCGGCCGCGCATCGGCCTGATCAAGACGGACCTGGAGGACGCGCAGCCGCAGGTTGCGGCGGCTGTCGAAGCACTGCTCGCGCTGGCCGCACGCGGAGGTTGCGCGATCGTCGAAACCACGCTCTCCGAGCGAGAGCTGGTCATGCACACCAGCACGACGATCATGTTCGCGGAAGCCGCGCACGTCCACCGCGAGATCCTGGCCGACTGCCCCGAGCTCCTGGGGGACGACGTGCGAGAGCGGCTGGCGGCCGGCGCCGCGATCTCCGCCGACGAGCTGGCGGCAGCGCGGCGCGCCCGGGATGGCGTATGCGAAGCCACCGCGCAGGCTCTCGAGGGCGTCGACTGCCTTCTCGGCCCGACCGTCGGCATGCTGCCCCCGCCCCTGAGCGCAGCCGCCGAGCGCTCCGTCGGCCTGGGGCTGGTCGCGAATACGCGGCTCGCGAATCTCACCGGAATCCCGTCGCTGTCGCTGCCGCTGCCCGCAGACGGAGCGATGATCGGCCTGCAGGTCATGGCGCGCAGCGACCAGAGCGCCCTCGCGGCGGCGGCCTGGCTGGAGGCGCTGACGCGCGCCTGAAGCGCGCCGCAACGGCCGCCGCGACGGTTGGGGCCGACCCGCAGCGGGCCGGCCCTCAGACGCCGCCGAAGACGCCGCCGATCAGCTGCTCGTCCCGGTCGCGGCGGCCGGCGCGCTCAGCAGGCTCTGACACTTCGCGTTGGCCGCGATGAAGGCGCTGGTCGTGCGGTTCACCTTCGTGCCGAAGACGAAGCCCGACCCGCCGAAGTTGGGCGTCGGCAGCGCGACGCCGTCCTTCTTCATGCAGGCCGCGTAGCTGATGACCCTCGCGCGGTACGCCGGGTTGGAGGTGCTGAGTCCGCTCGCGCCGCTCGCACCGGCAAAGCGGCCACCCCCGCCGAAGCCGCCGAACGTGCCGCCGCACTTGGCGATCGCCGCAGCGAACTTCGGGTTGGACGCGAAGAAGCCGCCGGCGCCGGCGCGCGGGAAGCCGCCGCGGGAAGCGCCGGTTGCGCCGGTCGCGCCGAAGAACCGCCGGCCCGCGCCGGATGCGCCGGTGCCGCCGAAGTGGGGGAACGCGCCGGATGCGCCCGTGCCGCCGAAGCGCCGGCCGCCACCGAAGCCGGCCGGCAGCGACACGCCCTGCTTCTTCAGGCACGCGACCAGCGCGGCCTGGCGAGCGGTGGCCGCGGCGCCGGTCGCGCCGCCCGGCGCCGCGGCGGAAGGCGTGGTCGTGCCGGTGTTTGTGGTGCTCGTCGTCGTCGAGGAGCCCCCGCCGCCGCAGGCGGCCAGCACGACCGCGGCGAGGACGGCGAGCGCGGGGACGACGGTGAGGCGTGCACGTCTTGCGTTCATGTACTGCTCCTTGTTTCTATCGGGTGGGCCTTCTCGACCCACTGGTGGGCCGCCCGGAAATGTTCGACCCGAAATGGCGGCTCCTGCCTGTGCCCCGAAACGGGGTAGATGCCGCCTGGCTTTGTCCTCAGTCGCGGCAAGCCTTCCAGGCTTGCTCGCTCCCTGCGTCCGTGCCAGTCGACCCCAGGATCTCGCCACAAGCTGCGTTTCAGGCCGAACATTCCCGGACGACCCACTATCCGCCGCCGAAGAGGCCGGACGAGCCGCTGGTTGATGTCGTGCCGCTCGAGCTGGAGGTGCCGGTGTTGCCCGAATCGGTGACCGTGCTCGCGGTGAGCGCGCCGCTTGGGCCCGTCACGCCGCTGACGACCACCGAGTCACCGGGCTGGATCGACTTCAGCCCGACCGACTGCGTTTTCTTGAACTTCGACTCCGCGTTGGTGATGACCTCGGTCATCGTGCCCGCGGCGGTCGTGACATAGAGCTTGTTGCCGTTGATGTCGGTGACGGTGCCGATCGCATCGCCGCCGCCGGCGGCGCCACCGCCGCCGAACAGCGAGGCGAAGCGGCTGAAGCCGCCGGCGCCCGCGGCGCCGCTCGCGCCCGCGGCGCCGCTTGCGCCCGAGCCGAAACGCGAGGCTACGGCGGCGCCGAGCGTCGTCGTGCTCGAGCCGTTCTGGTTCTTCTGCACGAGCACGCCGCCGACGAAGCCGCACGCGGCGAACAGAACGAGCATCAGAACGACGGTGAGCGGCGTCAGGAAACGCGCGCGCGGGCGCGCCGGCAGCTCATCGGGTTCCTCGTACCAGCCCTCTGGCACGTCGGAGCGCGCCGGCGGCGGCTGGTAGGGAAGCGGCGTCGGCACGGGCGGTGGGGGGTCGTGTGGGGTCGTGTCACTCAAAGCGCAGAGCCTCGATCGGTCGGAGGGCGGCGGCGCGGCCCGCCGGATATGTGCCGAAGAACAACCCTGTCAGCACGGCGGCGCCGAAGGCGAGGAAGATCGAATAGGTGGCGATCGCCGGATGGACGCCCGCGATCGTGAACTGGCTGCCGATCACGCCGAGCGCAACACCGGCGAGACCGCCGAAGAACGAGACGAGCACGGCCTCGGTCAGGAACTGCTTGAGGATGTCGCTGCGGCGCGCGCCGACCGCCTTGCGGATGCCGATCTCGCGGGTGCGCTCGGTGACGCTGACGAGCATGATGTTCATCACGCCGATCCCGCCGACCAGCAGCGAGATCGCGGCGACCTCGCCCAGCAGCGTCGTGAACACGCTGCTCGACGCGCTGGATGCCGTCAGCAGCGACCCCTGGTTGATGACCTGGAAGCCCGGGTTGGTCGTGTCGGTGATCCCGTGGCGCTGCTCGATGATCGAGGTGACCTCGGCCTCCGCTGCGTTCAGCGCCGACTCGGACTTCGCCTGAACGGTGATCGAATCGATCGACCCGTAGCCGGTCACGGTGTCCTGCACGGCCGTGATCGGGGCGAACGCGATGTCGTCCTCGTTGGTCACGCCGTTGGTCCCCTTCGGCGTCGTCACCCCGATCACCTGGAAGCTGACGCCGCCCACCTGGATCGTGTCCCCGACCGGGTCGGCGCCGTCGAAGAGGTTCGTCACGACCGTCGGCCCGAGCACGATCACGCGGTCGTGCTTGGACACCTGCGCGGAGGTGAAGAAGCTGCCGGCCTGGAGCGTGTAGTCGTGCGCGGTCGCGTAGGCCGGCGTCGTGCCGACGAATTGCGAGGGCGAATAGGTCGTCGAGCCGTACACCAGGGTCGGGCTCGCGGTGACGGCTGGCGCCGCCGCCTGCACGTCCGGCGCCTCCACCTTGTTGGTCAGCGCGCCCGCGTCCGCGATCGTCAGGTCGACGGGAGCGGTCACGGCGCTCACGGCGGTGCCGCCGAAGCTGAAGCCCGGCTGGACCAGGAGCACATTCGAGCCGAGCGCCTCGATGCTCGACTGGACCGCCTTCGAGGACCCGTTGCCGACCGCGATCAGCACGATCACCGACGCCACGCCGATCGTCATGCCGAGAATCGTCAGACCGGACCGCAGCTTGTTCGCGAAGATGCCGGTGAGCGCGAGGCGCAGCGTCTCGAGACCCATCAGACGGCGCTCCGCTGCGGCGGCATCGGAAGGCTGCGGTCGGGCATCGCGAAGTGCTCGTCGTCGCCGATGACCAGCCCGTCGGCTAGGCGGATGACGCGGCGCGCGTGAGCGGCGACATCGGGCTCGTGGGTGATGATCACGATGGTGCGCCCCTCGTCGTGCAGGCGCTCGAACAGCTCGAGCACCTCGGCCGTCGAATGGGAGTCGAGGTTGCCGGTCGGCTCGTCGGCCAGGATCAGGGTGGGGTTGGTCACCAGCGCGCGCGCGATCGCGACACGCTGCTGCTGACCTCCGGAGAGCTCGGAGGGAGCGTGATGGGCGCGGTTGCGCATGCCCACCTCGATCAGCGCGGCGGTCGCCCGCCTTCGGCGCGCGTCACGCGGGACGCGCGCATAGGCGAGCGGCAGCTCGACGTTGGCCAGTGCGCTGGTGCGCGCCACGAGGTTGAAGCTCTGGAAGACGAAGCCGATCTTGCGGTTGCGCAGATCGGAGAGGTCGTCCTCGTCCATCGTGCGAACGTCGACGCCGTCCAGCAGATACTCGCCCGTGCTCGGGATGTCCAGGCAGCCGAGGATGTTCATCAGCGTCGTCTTGCCGCTGCCGGAGCTGCCCATGATCGCGACGAAGTCGCCGCGCTCGATCTCAAGCGAGACGCCGCGCAGCGCGCGAACCTGGATCGACCCCGTGTCGAAGGTCTTCGTCACGGCGCGCAGGTCGATCACGCGACGCGGGCGCCGGCTGACCCGCGGCGCGTCGATCGCCGGCGGCCGTGTCCCCAGCCGGCGCCGGCGCAGCACGATCCGCGCGAAGGGACGCTCGGGGGCCGACATCAGCCGCCGCCCCTGAAGAACCGCCCGCCGCCACCGCCCGCGCCCGAGAGGGCCGCCGCGGCGCCGAAGCCGCTCGAGCCGAGCGTCCCCGATGAGCTGGTGGTCCCGGTCGCGAGCGCGGTCGTGACCGGGATCGCGACCTCGTCGCCGACCTTGACGGCGCCCGCGACGATCTGCGTGGATGAGGTGCCGACGAGCCCGGTGATGACCGGGACGACGGTCATCTTGCCGTTCTCATCGAGGGTCAACGTCGACGTGGTGCCGCGTGAGTTGACGGCCGCGTTCTCGACCGTGAGCGCGCCGGCCGCCTGACCGGTGATGATCGTCGCCGTCGCCGACATCCCGGCGCGCACCTGGCTGGAGAGCTGGGTCAGGACCAGCGTGACGTTGTAGCTGACGACGCCGCTCGAGCTGGTCGGCAGCAGCGAGATCGCCGTCACCTTCGCGGCGAACTCGGCGTCGGGCAGCGCGTCCACGCTGACCGTCGCCGGCTGGCCGGCATGAATATCGCCGATGTCGGACTCGCTGACCGAGACGACCATCTCCATCTGGCTCAGGTTCGCCACCACGATGAAGCCCGTCGTGCTCGAGCTCGAGCCCGTCGAGGCCGAGCTGGTGGAGGCGGCGGCGCCGAAGGCCGACGTGGCGGAGGAGCCCGAGGAGCCCGTGCCGGAGGAGCCCGTCCCGGAGGAGCCCGCGCTGCCGGCGGTCACGGCGCTGCCGACCGCGCTGGAGATCGAGGCGATCGTGCCCGTGGCCGTCGAGTAGAGCTTGGTTCCAGCGAGCGCCGTCTCGTCACTCTTGACGGTCAGCTGCGCGCTCGCGACCGACGCCTGAGCCTGCGCGAGGTTCGCCGCGATCGTCGCCGGGGACGCGGTCGTCGCGGTGCTCGACGTGCTGCCGGTCGAGGACGTCGAACCGCGTGAGGTCGTGCCGGTCGAACTGGTCGCGCCCTTCGAGCTGGTCGCGCCCTTGCCACTCGTCGCGCCTTTGCCGCTGGTCGAGCCGGTCGTCCCCTTGCCCGAGGTCGAGCCGGAGCTCTTCGGGGCCGTTCCCCTGCCGCTGGTCGAGCCGCCGGCGCCGGTCGTGCCGGTGGCGGAGGTCGAGCCGGTGCCCGCGCCGCTCGAGCCGCTCGACCCGGTTGCGCCGGTCGTGCCGGTCGCGCCGGTCGCGCCGGTGCCGCCACCGAACGCCGCGGCCCTGGCGACCGCCGGCGAGCTCGCCGACGCGGCATGAGCGCTCCCGCCGGTGGAGGAGGATGAGGAGCCGGACGGATCGGCCTCCACGGAGGCGAGGTTCGCCTGCGCGGACTTCAGCGCCGCCTGCGCCTCCTCGAGGGTCACCTGGGCCGAGGTCGGATCGATCTCGGCCAGCAGCTCGCCGTCGGTGACGTGCTCGCCGGCGTGGACGTAGAGCTCGGTGAGGATGCCGCTGGCCTTGAAGTCCAGGCCGACCTCGGTCGCCGGCTCGAGGTTGCCGCTGGCCGAAACGCTGGTCTGGACGACGCCCCGCGTCACGCTGGCGAGGCGAATCTCAGTGTTCGAGCTCGTGCTCGGCGGGCCGACGAGGAGCACGCCGGCGACGATCGCCCCGGCGGCCAATGCCACCAGCACGACAATCTGGACCGGACTTGCCCGGCGGACGCCCCTGCGCACGCCACATTAGTAACGCCGCAGGCTTCACCGCAGCTAAATGTGTGAATCGCGGGCGGGAAGGATCGCCGCGACGCGGGGTCTTCGTCGGAGAAAGGCTCACCACGCAGGGCGCCCCGAGGCGGGCGGATCCTCTCCCCAGGGTCCGCCCACCTGGGGGCGCCCGCGCGCCGCGGCGGCCCAGGTCGGCGACGCATCCGATCGCCGGGCCCGCGCGTATTAGCGGGAAACCACGCCTGATCGGAGCCACCATGAAGCGCCTCGCACTGCTCATCGCCGTCAGCTCAGTCGCCGTCCTCGGCGCCGCATCGGCGTCAGCCGGCACCGCCACCGTCACGGTCGCCACAAGCCGCAGCTCGCTCGGCACCTACCTCTCGAGCGCCGGGCGCACGCTCTACCTGTTCGAGGCCGACAGCCGCAACCAGTCGACCTGCAGCGGCCCCTGCGCCGGCACCTGGCCGCCGCTCACCACCAGCGGGCGCCCGGTGGCGGGCCCCGGCGTGAAGGCGAGCCTGCTCGGCACGATCAAGGACGGCTCAACCAAGCAGGTCACCTACGACGGCCATCCGCTGTACTTCTACAGCGGCGACACCAAGCCCGGCGAGACCAACAGCCAGGGCCTGAAGCTGTTCGGCGCGAAGTGGTTCGTGGTGTCCCGCAGCGGCGCCGCGATCACCAAGCCCTAGAGAGGCCGTTCGGGTCGGCGCATGCGCCGACCCGCGAGACGGCGCATGCGCCGTCTCGCCGGGGGGTGCACGCACCCCCCGGGACGGCAGATGTCAGAGGCCGGCGGGCAGGCTGCCGGCGATCCTGTCCTCGACCGCCGCGCGCTGCTCGTCGCGGGTGAGGAAGTTCAGGAACACCGCCGCCATCGCGATGCCGA
>Ga0182015_10001004_pt1 | contig 38749 bp, 32 predicted proteins | sample 712P3MmetaG_FD_120478 | JGI IMG/M metagenome (GOLD analysis project Ga0182015, IMG submission 120478) | Permafrost microbial communities from Stordalen Mire, Sweden - 712P3M metaG | ecosystem: Environmental > Terrestrial > Soil > Wetlands > Permafrost | place: Sweden: Stordalen | collected...
CCTCCGTAAAAAGGCCCCAACGGTCGGCAAGGCTGTCACCATCGTGGACGCAGTCTTGGTGAAACGGAGCAAGCGGGCCAACAATGCGGATTGTGCTCCCTACTATGATCGTTGGTTGCTGCGGGACGTCTCGAAACGACAGCCGTCTTTACTGCAATGGGCTGAGAAAAACGAATTCACCATGCTGGCGGACATTACATCCACAGATGTGGACCGCTGGCGCAACACTTGGGTCTTCCGTGAGGAGTCCTACTCCTTGAAAAACTCGAACGCCCGGATCAAAGCATTTTTCACTTGGGCTGAAAAGTTCGAACACCTTGATAAAAATCCCTTCGACAAGTTGGACAAGCTGAAGCTGACCGCCGTGCCAACGGTGGAATTGCTGGGTCGGTCAATCAAAGTGAGCATACCACCGAGACGGATAGAATACGCAGGGTCAAATTATTTTGATGGGCGAATCTGGGGCGAAGGCTATGGCTGCCTCCCATTGTTCAACTTTTTGTCGAGAATTTCAGCCGCTACTTCGTCCGTACTTCCGAACACAACCTTGTAGGGAATGCGGTCGGGATTGTTAACTGCCATCCTGAGGAATACGTTCCAAGGCTGAATGTTGATGGTTCTCTTCCTTGCCTTCAGGATTTGGTATAGCTCAGTCTCAGCCCAACAGAGTTGGTTGAGAAAGGTACTAAAACCACGCACCGATTGCTTTGCATAAGCAAGCATCGTGTCCGTTCGATCAGAGTCTTTGAGATTCCTGTCACGCTTCTTCACCGCAACATCCAAATCACCCAACTTGTCCCCGGTGCCCAAAAAACTTCCGAAGACAACGACAGTTTCAATAGTGAAGATTTTGTCCGAATCGAGGTTGTATTGCTCAACCCTCTTCAACAATCCCGCCAAAGCATCCTCTGCTGTTTTGCGGCTCACTTTGCTGGCGGCTGAAGCCCGGACCAATTCTCCAGCTTTGTCGGTAAATTTGTATACGCCGTCCTGCGCTTCTTCAACATACCCTTGAGCCATAAGCTCTGACGCCAGAGCCATTGCAGATTTCTCATCCAAGGAAAGTTGCTCCCGTAGACGTGGCAGATCGAATGAGTCTCTATGCCACGCCACAAGGTTTTTGAAAAGGCCGCGAACCTGCAGGATGGGGATGCCGCACACAGCATCCGTACTTTTGATTTGTAAAGTCATACATCAAGTGTATGGACCGACGGTCTCCGGCGGCCAACGACTCTAACAGGCTACACGCTTCGGCTCTGGCGCTCGAAACAGCCCACAGGGCCCATGTACACACCTTTGTACACATCGTGTACACAAAAGCAAGGTGACGACTTCTAGCCGTTTTCCCGACAAAACTGCAAAATTCTCCGTATGCCCCGAAAGCCCACTAGAATCAGGGTTCTCGGGCATTCTCCTCGTTTTCCCCTCAATTACAGGCTTTACGATTATGCTTGACGAAGATACCCTGTAAGGTGCGCTCGAAAACTTCTGAAATGTCCCGCCTGCGCGTTGCCGACGACATCACCCAACTGGTCGGCGAAACTCCCATGCTGCAGTTAAAGCGGCTGGTTCCCGCCGGGTCGGCCGACATCTTTGCCAAGCTGGAGTACCTGAATCCGGGTGGCAGCGTAAAAGATCGGGCGGCCATCGGGATTATTCGTCGCGCCGAGCAGGAAGGGAAACTAGCGCCCGGTGGCACCATCGTGGAGGCGACCGCGGGAAACACCGGCATCGGCCTCGCACTGATCGGTGTGAACCGAGGTTACAAGGTCAAATTATTCGTGCCGGAAAATTTTTCTCAGGAGAAAGTGATCATTATGCGCGCCCTCGGCGCCGACGTGGTCCGCACTCCCGACGCCGAGGGCATGCAGGGCGCCATCCAGCGGGCCAAGGAACTGGTCGCCAGCGATCCCACCGCCTTCATGGCCGGTCAGTTCGAGAACCTTGCCAATCCCGAATATCACTACGAGACCACGGCTCGGGAAATCTTTGAACAGATGGAAGGAAAGATCGACGCCGTTGTGCTCGGCTGCGGCACCTCGGGAACTTTCTCAGGAGTTGCCCGCTACGTGAAGGAAAAGTTGCCGCGAGCTCTAGCCTTTGCGGTCGAGACGCAGGGCTCGACCCTGGGCGGCGGGCCGGCCGGGCCCCATAAAGTGGAGGGCATCGGCACGAGTTTCATCCCCCAGACCTTTGACCGCTCGGTGTGCGATGAAGTCGTAATGGTTTCGGATGAGGACGCGTTCAGCACGGTTAAAAGGCTGGCGGCGCAGGAAGGTGTGTTGGCGGGATCGAGCGGCGGGGCCGCTGTGTTCGCCGCGCTGAACGTTGGGAAGATGCTGGGGTTGGGTAAGCGTGTCGTAACCATCATTCCAGACTCAGCCGAGCGCTATTTGTCGAAGAAGATTTTTGAGGGCGGCATCTAAGCACCCGCCATCTCGCAGATTCACGCTCATGAAAAAAAATAAGCAACCAGGCTTTGCGACGCGCGCTATTCACTGTGGGCAGGAGCCGGATCCCTTGACTGGCGCCGTAACCGTGCCCATCTATCCCACCTCGACCTATGTGCAACAAGGCATCGGCGAGCACAAGGGATACGAATATTCTCGCGTGTCGAATCCCACGCGCACGCGGTTGGAACAGAATCTCGCCGCGCTAGAAGGCGGCGTAGCCGCTCCGGTATTTGCCAGTGGCATGGCCGCCATCAACGCCGTCGTCAGCATGCTGAAATCCGGCGACCACGTGGTGTGCGGCAACGATCTCTACGGTGGAACGCCGCGGCTATTCAACAACGTCATGGCTGGCTTCGGCCTCGAGTTTTCTTACGTTGAAACTTCCGACGCGGGGAACGTTGAACGGGCTATCCGCAAAAACACGCGTATGGTTTACGTCGAGACGCCGACGAATCCGTTGATGGGGCTCAGCGATCTGGCGGCCATTAGCCAGATCTGCCGCCAGAAGAGAGTTTCGCTGGTGGTCGACAACACATTCATGTCGCCGTATTTCCAGCAGCCGCTCGCACTGGGTGCAGACATGGTCGTACACTCCACCACGAAATTCCTGAACGGCCACAGCGACGGTCTGGGTGGAGTCGTGGTCTGCGCAAAACAGGAGCATGCAGACCAGCTCGCGTTCCTGCAGAAGGCCGCCGGTGCGATTCTTTCTCCCTTTGAATGCTGGCTGGTACTTCGCGGAGTAAAGACACTAGCGGCGCGCATGGAGATTCATGATCGCAGCGGCCGTATTGTGGCCGACTTCCTCTCCAAGCACAAAAAAGTCAAGGCGGTGTTCTATCCCGGTCTACCGGACCATCCCCAACATGCTCTCGCCCGGCGGCAAATGAGCGGTTTCGGATCGATGATCACGTTTGAGACCGGCTCTCTGAAGAACGCCAACAAGATGCTCAAGAAAGTGCGCGTGTGCTCGCTGGGCGAGTCGCTGGGGGGCGTGGAGACCCTCATCTCTCATCCCGCAACCATGACGCATGCGGGGTTGGGCGCGAAGGGCCGCAAAGCAATCGGCATTAGCGATGGCATGGTGCGAATTTCTGTTGGCATCGAAGAGGTCGACGACATTCTCGACGACCTCGAGGGGGCGCTGAACGCGATATAAAAAGTTCGCGGCCGTGGATTCCAGGGATGAACGCGGATCGACCGGGCGATGACTTCCAGGCGAAATCAATCTTCTGCGCGCGAGTGGAATTCCGAGGTCTATCACCGTTTATCCGGACCCCAGGTCCGTTGGGGCAATAAGGTGCTATCGCGGTTGCGTCTTCGGGGCGACGAAGTTGTGCTCGATGCGGGATGCGGCACCGGTCGCCTGACCGCGGAATTAATTGGTGCATTACCGCAGGGACACGTGATTGGCGTTGACCTTTCCCAGAACATGTTGCACTCGGCTCGCGAGCATCTGGCCGCGCAGTTTGGAGGGAGAGTAAGCCTGGTGGCTTGTGACCTTCTGCACCTTCCTTTTGAAAGCACCTTCGATGTCATCGTGAGCACGGCAGCGTTTCATTGGGTGCTTGACCACGATCGATTGTTTGCGACCCTGCGCCAGGCCCTCGTTCCAGGAGGAAGGCTGGAGGCTCAGTGCGGAGGCGGCCCGAACATCGAGGCCCTGCGCAACCGCGTGAACGCTCTGGCCGCGACGCCAAAATTCGCCCGTTTCTTTACCGGCTTTCATGAGCCCTGGCTCTATCAGGATGCGGAGGGAGCGGCGCAGAGTTTGCGGCGGGCTGGGTTTGTTGCAGTCGAGACCTCGATGGAAGCGGCGCTCACGGTTCTCGAGGGCGCCGAGCAGTATAACGAATTTGTGCGCAACATCATTCTGCGGCGGCACCTGGAGAACATCCCTAGGGAAGAACTTCGGGCCGAGTTCATGGCAGAGCTGACTCAGCAGGCTGCTGCCGATCATCCGGCGTTTTCGCTGGACTATTGGCGCCTGAACCTGCGTGGTCGCGTCGGCTAAAGACATTTCCGGGCTTAGAATCCGCCCGATGCTAGGCGTGCGCGCTGCGGCCGAAGCGCCGCTGTTCCAAGCTGGCGCTGGCATTCACCCTCGCTCACCCAGTTGGCAGCGTTTCCGGCAGCCCGCTACCTCACCGACTGGTCGATCCATCCCAGGTAGGCTGCGCTACCATCCTCGATGCTGATCGTGATGCACTCCGGCAGTTCGTAGGAATGCAACGCTTGAATGGCGTCTCGCACCGCCGGAGATTTCTCTCCCGTCGTCTTGATGAGCAGCAACCATTCTGCGCTCGACTCCACCTTATCCTGCCAGCGGTAGATCGATTCAATCCGGGGAATGATGTTCACGCACGCGGCCAGCCGCTCGTCGACCAGATGGCGTGCGATCTTGCGGGCCTGGTCTTCGGACCCGGCGGTGGAGAGGACGATTCGTTTATCAGTCATATAAAATCAGCCGTTGGCCCTCAGGCCTCGAATGCGCCACGAGGGTTGCTGCCACAGAGCCGAGGAACGAGGGTCCTTTGATGCTAACGCAAATCAAGTTTGGCACGTCGGGTTGGCGGGCGGTCATGGCGGAGGAGTTCACTTTCGCCAACGTGCAGCGCGCGGTGACCGGCATTGCCCGCTACGTGGCTTCGCAGAAGCCGCAGGGAGCGCGAGTCATCGTGGGGCGCGATCCGCGCTTTCTGGGCGAGACTTTCTGCGCCCGGGCGGCGGAAATCCTGGCCGTGCACGGAATCGCGCCCCTGATCGTTTCGGAACCCGCTCCCACCCCGGCATTTGCCCACGCCGTAATCCACAACAAGGCCGATGGCGTCATCAATTTCACCGCCTCGCATAATCCGCCCGAATATAACGGAATTAAGTTTTCTACTCCCGATGGCTGCCCTGCTTTACCCGAGGTCACCAAGAAAATCGAAGCAGAAATTGTTGCCGGCGATCGGGAGAGTGCGCCGTCCGCCAAGGCTGCCGGCGCCGCAGACTCGGCGCAGCGCGCAACCCTTGATCCGAAGCCCGCCTACCTGAAACGCCTGGGGGAAATCGTCGAGTTAGATGTCATTCGCAAGGCGAACCTGCGCGTGGTTTTCGATCCCATGTGGGGCGCGGCTCGCGGATATTCTGACGAACTGTTGCGCGACGTCGGCGTGCAGGTAGCTACCGTGCACGACTACCGCGACGTACTGTTCGGCGGACACGCACCCGAACCCGACGATCATCTGCTGGAAGATCTGCGGAAAAAGATGCGCGAGACCAAAGCCCAGATCGGCATCGCGACCGACGGAGACGCCGACCGCTTTGGCATCGTCGACTCCGATGGAACCTTCTTGCAGCCGAACTACGTCATTGCTTTGCTCTTCGACTATCTCGTCGAGAGTCGTGGCTGGAAGAACGGCGTGGCCAAGTCCGTCGCTACCACCAATCTGATTAATGCTTTGGCGCAGGCTCACGGCGTCGAATTGCACGAGACTCCGGTGGGCTTCAAGTACATCGGCGAACTGATCATGCAGGACAAGATCGCCATTGGCGGCGAAGAAAGCGCAGGCCTATCGATCCGACATCACGTGCCCGAGAAGGACGGCTTGCTGGCTGGCCTGCTGTGCTGTGAAGCGGTCGCGCGCCGAGGCAAGTCTCTAGGCGAACAATTGAAGGCGCTGAGTAACCAAGTTGGTTCCTACTATCCCCAACGCGAAAACTTCCGCTTGACGCCCGAGGTCAAGGCGAAGTTCACTGAGAAGCTGCAGTCCGATCCGCGCGATTTCGCCGGGCGGGTGGTGATCCAGGTTGTCCGCACTGACGGATTGAAGCTGCTGTTCGGCGACGGTTCCTGGGTCTGTTACCGGTTATCGGGAACCGAACCGGTTGTGCGGGTCTACACCGAAGCGCGCAGTAAGAAGGGGTTGGAGGCGCTGAGTGCGGCCGCGAAACATTGGATTTTTGAGTAACGGCAGTTGCGGAAGGTTCCGACCGTGAAACCCTTGTACCGGATGGCCAGATTCCCGCGCCCGGAGGACGGTCTGCGTGCCATGGCCGATCGCGCGCCGCAGGCGGAAGCGTTGGCCGCGTCGTGGATCGAGCGGGCTCGGCCAATGCTCCTCCGAATCTACGCTCTGCGGCGCCGCATCGCGACTATGGCTGTGGCTGTGCTGGCCGCTTCGTTGTTCGTCCATGTAATGTTCGGTGCGAATGGAATGGTCATCTATAAGCAGAAGCGTGCCGAGCACGATGCGTTGCACAAGCAGATTGTTCAGGTGCAGCAGGAGAATGATCGCTTTACCCAGAAGATTCAGGGCCTGAAGAGCGATCAGAAGTCCATTGAAAAAGAGGCGCGCGAGCAGTTGGGCTATGCCAAACCTGGAGAGTATGTCTACGTCCCTCCGTCTCCGGCGAAAAGCGCTCCTCCCGCCACCCATTCCGCGAAGAAGTAGCATTGCCCATTTCCCTGCCCTCCCAGTCCCGACCTTAGATTTGACCGTTTCCTGACAATCTCCGCATACCCTTGTGGTATATTTCCCTTGCCTCACTTCACAACTTAGCGAGGATCGGCTGCTCCCGAACGGGGTCGGCACCATCTTTGATGAACAGTGGTTGTGGCGGCGTGCGACCGCGATTTGAATTCTAAAAGGAGAAAAACCGGCCATGAGAAAAGTATTAGTGCTATGTCTTGCGATATGTTTTGTGTTCGCCCTGACCGCGATGGCGTTTGACGATATGGGAAAGAGCGCCACCGTCAAAGGTTGGGTGGGCGACGACAAGTGCGGCGCCAAGGGTGCCAATGCTGGGGCCGAGGCATGCACGAAAAAATGCCTGGCCGCGGGCGCGAAGATGGTAATCGTAACCGATAAGGATCAAAAGATCCTGATGGTCGACAATCCGGAAGCGCTAAAAGGACATGAAGGCCATCACATCGCCGTGACGGGCGCGGTGACGGGCGATTCGATTCACGTTGAAAGCGCGAAGATGTTGTGACTGGGATTTAGGCAAGTCCAGGCGGCGACGAGCCGCCTTTTTTTATTGGGGGAAACCGAGATTGTCTTGTCTTTAGCCGGGGTGTTTCGGATTACGGCGAGAGAGCTGTGGCAAGGCACGAAGTTACGGGCGAGAGCACCCCCGCCACGGCAACCTAGCGTACGACGCCCTCCAGGGGTGAACTCGCTGTGGCATATAGCTTTCTTGGCATACGACCGGAAAGATAAGCCTGGCGTCCCGCCAACACGGCGTGGTGCATGGCTTCGGCCATCAGTACGGGATCTTGCGCGGCGGCAATTCCGGTATTCATGAGCACCGCGTCCGCGCCCAGCTCCATCGCGATCGCTGCATCCGACGCCGTACCCACTCCCGCGTCGACGATCAACGGCACGCCCGTAATCATTTCGCGCAAGATGCGAATGTGGGCCTGGTTCTGAATTCCCATGCCGCTGCCGATGGGCGCGCCCAGCGGCATGATCGTGGCCGCTCCCGCGTCGATTAGACGCTTCGCAAAAACAATGTCATCCGATGTATAGGGCAGAACGGTGAAGCCTTCTTTCACCAGCGCGCGCGTGGCTTCGAGGGTCGCCTGCACGTCCGGATAAAGAGTGGCTTGATCACCAATCACTTCCAGCTTGACCCAATCGGACAGTCCGACTTCGCGGCCCAGGCGCGCCGCACGGATGGCCTCGTCGGCGGTGTAACAGCCGGCCGTATTGGGCAGAAGGAAATATTTCTTGGCGTCGATGTAGTCGAGCAGCGATTCCTTGCTGCGATCAAGATTTACGCGGCGCACCGCGACCGTGACTATCTCCGCGCCGCTGGCTTCGAGTGCCCGCGCCGTTTCCTGAAAGGATTTGTATTTTCCCGTGCCCACAATGAGGCGCGAGCGGAAAGAGCGTCCGGCGATAATCAATGAGTCCGACATGCCACTATTGTAGCGCCGCCGCCCCGGCGGCTGGGCTGGCGGGCTTGCGCGCACGCCGTGCCGAAACCGTCCGCGCCCAGGGCGACGCGCCCTGGGGACAGCCGGCAGCATGCCGGCGCTACCCATGGTGCCTAGGTCGCGCCGGTTTCCGCTTGAGCATACAACTCATCGATCTGGCCGCGGTAACGCTCTTCAATTACTTTGCGTTTCAGCTTCATCGTCGGTGTAAGCGCGCCGTTCTCGGGGCTGAATTCGTCCGCCACGAGCAGGATGCGCTTTAGTTTTTCGAAGCGGGCTAGATTTGCGTTCACCCCCTCGACGATGCCTGCGTAGAGCGCTTGCACCTTCGGATGAGCGACTAGTTCCGCTCGCGAAATAAACGGAATATTGTTTTCCCGCGCCCATTCTTCTAGGGGAATAAAGTTGGGGGAGAGCAGAACAGCGGGGAACTTGCGCCGGTCGCCGAGGATGGCGGCGGTTCCGACCAAAGGATTGAGCTTAAGCGAATTTTCTATGGGTTGCGGGGCGATAAATTTTCCGCCGGAAGTCTTGATGAGATCTTTCTTGCGATCGGTGACGGAGAGATATCCATCGCCATCGAGGTTGCCGATGTCGCCAGTCTTGAACCAGCCATCGACGATCGCCGCCTTCGTTTCCTCCGGCCGGTTCCAGTAGCCTGGGAAGACCGACGGTCCGCGCACCAGGATTTCGCCATCGTCGGCGATGCGAACTTCCAGATTCGGCAGAATTTTGCCCACCGTGCCGATGCGGTGATTCAGCGGCGTATTTACTGCGATCACCGGTGATGTTTCCGTAAGCCCATAGCCTTCATGAATGCGGATGCCGGCATTGGCGTACCACTCGGCAAGCTCGCGACCCAGCGGAGCACCGCCGGAGATGAAAGTCTCCACCTTCCCTCCCATGCCTTGCCGAATTTTTGAAAAGACAAGCTTATTGGCCAGCTTCCAACTGCGCGACGTGGGGGTTTTTCCCGCAAGAACTTCAGGTTTATTGTGCTGGCCCACCGACAGAGCCCAATCGAAGATGACGCGTTTAGGCAGGCCCTTGGCTTTCTGCTCCGCCGCTGCATAGATTTTTTCGTAGACGCGGGGCACAGCAACGAAGAGGGAAGGCTTCACCTCTAACAAGCTCACGGGCAGCTGATCTAGAAAGGGGCAATAGGCCAGCGTCACTCCGTGATACAGCATGGCGAAATCCACGTGACGCGCCGTGATGTGGCAGAGTGGTAAAAACGAAATGCTGGTCAAGCCGGGGCGCATGTCGAACTCGCGCAGCGAATAGTCGATGTTGGACGCGATGTTGCCGTGGGTCAGCATCGCCCCTTTGGAAGTGCCGGTCGTGCCCGAGGTATAGACGATGGTGGCCAGATCATCGGGGACAACCCGGCGCGCCCGGCTTTCGATCTCGGAGTCCAAGTCCTGCGGCCCTTGCGCCGTTATTTGATTCATCGCTACGCAGGTGCCCGCGAACGGAGCGAGATCCCCATGGAAGTTCAAAGGGTCCATGACCGCAATTGTCTTAATCAGGGTCTGCGGCAGGACCGACAGGATCTTGTGCAGTTGCTGAGCGGACGACAGAAAAATGGCCCGGCAGCCTGAGTCATTCAGTGCGAATGCAGTCTGTTCCGCGGTGAGCGTGGTATAGAGCGGGACTGTGACTGCGCCGAGTAACAAGCTGGCCATGTCGGCGATGGGCCACTCGGGCCGATTTTCGCTGAGGATGGCAACGCGATCCCCCGCTCGAATTCCCCAGGCATGCAGCGCACGCGACGTTCTGGCGACGCTCTGGCCAAATTCGCGAGAGCTCACCGGCAACCACTTCCCGGCCTCGCGGTACAGCATCATGCGATCGAGGTTGCGTTCGACCGCGGCGAAGAAAATGTCGTTCAGAGTGGCAATGCTCATCGCGTCTATCGGGGCGGAGGCCTTGCTTACAGGTGGGCAATCGGCTCCGAACAGAACTGTACTGTTTTGCCGGTGTTTTGGGCAATGTGTCCCATGACATTGTTAGGTACTTCTCGGTGTACCATACAGCCACGGCGGGGTACGCCGGGCAATTACTACCGTTGGAGGGTTCAAGAATGCAAAGAACGAGGCTAGCATTTCTGTTGGCAAGTCTGCTGTTAGCGATGATGGTAGCGCCAGCGATCGCACAAACCAAAGACGATTCGAGCATGCCCAAGGTGGGCGACGTGGCGCCGGACTTCACGCTGAAATACTTCGATGAAGGAAAGCTGAAAGACATGAAGTTGAGCGACTATCGCGACAAGAAAAATGTCGTGCTGGCGTTCTACGTCTTTGCCTTTACCGGTGGTTGAACCCAGCAAATGAAAAACTTCCAGCAGAACCTGAAAACGCTGGAAGCAGCCGACACCCAGGTCCTGGGTGTGAGCATGGATAGTCCCTTCGCCAACAAAGCCTTCGCCGACCAAATTGGTGTAACGTTCCCCCTTCTCAGCGATTGGGGCGGAAAAGTAACCCACGAGTACGGCATCTACAAAGACGAATATCACGCAGCCCGGCGCGTAAACTTCCTGATCGGCAAAGATGGGAAGATCAAGGAAGAGCAGGTGGACAAAGACGCCATTGATCCTACAAAGATCGTGGATGCCTGCCAGCGTCCTAAACTGAAAAACTAACCGCGGAGCCGTCGTAGAGACGTAGCTCGCTACGTCTCTGCCAACCGCCTTTCGAACGATGGCGAGAGAGAGGTTCGAAGCAACGTCTCTACGGCAAGTCTGCCATAGGCAAGCACTTCCGTACCCAGGGAAACTTAACCGATCCTATTGTGTTTACAGGGATGTCGGTAAGATCGACGACATACGGACTTCGATTCTGTCGGAGCGAACACATTCGGGGCGAACCTATGAAGACACGCAAGTGGTGGACTTGGGTTTTATTGCTGGCCAGCTTTGCACTTATCCTGCAGGTTTCGCTTACAGCCAGAGCGCAGGACGACGGCCAAGGTCAGAGTCCGAATCCAGACCCTAATCAGACCCCCAACCAGAGTCCCAACCAAAGTCCGGATCAGGACCAATCCCAGGATCCGCCCGGCCGCGTAGCGCGCCTGAGCTTCTCTGAAGGCTCAATCTCATTTCGTCCAGCCGGCGAAGACGACTGGGTCACCGGAGTGCCCAACCGGCCCATGGTTACCGGCGATGACCTTTGGGCCGACGAAGATTCCCGCGCCGAAGTGCATGTCGGTTCGGCGGCAATCCGGTTGGGACCGAAGACTGGAATCACTTTCCTGGCGCTCGACGACCACACCACGCAAATTCGCCTGGCACAGGGTTCGCTCATTCTGCGAGTGCGTCACGTCGATGACGATGACAACTACGAGATCGATACGCCGAACATCGCTTTCAGCCTGTTGCAACCCGGCGAATATCGCGTCGACGTGAGCGAGGATGGAAGTCAGTCGATCACCACTGTCTGGCACGGCCGGGGCCGGGTAACGGGCGGCGGAGATACCTATACGGTGGTTGCCAATCAATCCGCAACGTTCAGCGGCGGCGATCACCTGGATTACCAGGTCGCGCAACTTCCCGACCCCGATGATTTGGATAGCTGGGCGTTCGAACTCGACAACAGCGAAGATCGCGCCGACTCGGCGAATTATGTTTCCCGGGAAATGACCGGGTATGAAGATCTGGACGAATACGGCGACTGGAGCTACGTGGCGGGCTACGGTCCTTGCTGGCGCCCTCGCGCCGTTGTCCTGGGATGGGCTCCATATCGTTTCGGTCATTGGATTTATGTTGGCCGCTGGGGCTGGACCTGGGTCGAAGACGAGCCCTGGGGATTCGCTCCCTTCCACTACGGACGCTGGGCGTTGGTCAACAATGGTTGGTTCTGGGTGCCCGGGCCGGTAGTAGTGCGGCCGATCTGGGCTCCAGCCCTGGTCGCATTCGTCGGCGGCGGTCCCGGTTTCCGCTTCTCCGCGGGCCTTGGCTTGGGATGGTTCCCGCTTGCTCCGGGAGAAGTTTATCTTCCCGGATATCGTGTGAGCCGCGCCTACGTGAATAACGTGAACCTCACCAATACATCGGTGACCGTCACCAAGATCACGAACGTTTACAACACGGAGTTCGTGAACCGAGGCACCACCGTCTACCACATCCCATATGTAAATCAGCACGTCGCGAACGGCGTCACTGTGGTATCGCACGACGCGTTTGTGAATGCGCGCCCGGTTGCGCAGAACCTGATGAAAGTTGATTCCAGGGAATTGGCCGCGGCGCCCGTCACTCGGGTTGTGACGACCGAACCAATCCGCGCTAGCGTGACGGGCGCCGGACGGCCCTCATCCGCCAGGCCGCCGGCAGCGGTTATGAGCCGTCAGGTAGTGGCGGTCAGGACGCCTCCCGCGCCTTTGCAGTCCATCGAACAGCGGCAGGCGCAGGCGGGTGGACATTTGAATCAGCGGGCCCTGGTTCGTCCCGTGGGGGCCGCGCCGCCCGCTCAGACAAATATAGGCGGACGGCTGACGCCGACGACAACGCCAACCAAAGATGGCTTCCGGCTGTTCACTCAGCCCAGCAGTGGTAATAATCAGGTAAGACAACTCCCGCAGACGCAACCGCGGACTTACGAGCAGCAGGGAACTCCGGAGCCGGAGAACGTGCAGCGGCCCGACAGTGCCAATGCGCAGTCTGCCAACCGGCCGGCTTCAGAAGGGACGCATCCGTTGGTTCGGCCCGCTCCGCCGGTGCAGCAGCGCAGCCCGCAACAGGAGCAGCAGCAGGAGCAGAAATTCAATCAATGGCATGAACAGCGTCCAGCTGCTCCGCCGCCTTCAAGGCCGGCCCCGCCCGCGCCGCGGGCTTCGGAGCCGAAACCGCAGAGCCCGTCCAAGAAAGGCCGTTGACGTCCAGGGGCTGCTTGCGATGTGATAGGTTCGCATGCGATGGGTTGCGCGGACCTGACAACCAATGAAGGGCAGACGCCGGGAGAATCGCAACCGCTCCCGGCGTAGTCTTTTAGCGAATCGGTTTTCGTGCGCGGTGTTCCCGTGCGAAGCCGGGTAGTCGAAGCAAAATGACGGAAGCAAAATGACAGAAGAAAAATGATCGAAGCCAAGCGTCCCACCATTAACTGGATGGATGTCCTGTGGCTGGTGTTGCTAGCCTTACTCGCGGTCCTGCCGCCAGTGCAGGAGATCCACAAGCAGTTCATCTTGCTTGCCTTCGGCGTACTGCAATTGAGCGAGGGTTGGCTGATTGCCCGCGTGCCTCGCCGCGCCCCGATTTATCTGGTCCTGTTGAAGATCGCCCTGGCCACGCTCCTGGTGGATCACACGGGAGAAATCCCGATCAACAGTTATTACTATCCCATTTACTACTTGCCTGCGGTTACGGCGGCGGAATTTTTCGGCCCCTGGGCCACCTTGCTGTGGACGTCGCTGGCATCGGCCGCCTACTGTTCCTATCTCTATCCCGCCTTGCAGGAGTACGAAATCTTCCCCGAGGATTACGGACGGCTGGCGATCCGCATCGTCTTTTTTTTCCTCGCGGCCATGGTGGTCAACCGTTTCGTCATCGAGAGCCGGCGCCAGACCCAGCGCTATCAGGAACTCGCCGCGACTCTGGCCGAGACCAACCGCCGCCTGGAGCAGGCGCAGGCCGAGGCGCGGCGCTCCGAACGATTGGCCGCCCTCGGTCAGCTTTCCGCGGGACTGGCCCACGAGATCCGCAATCCCCTGGGAGTCATTAAAGGCTCGGCGGAAATGTTGACCCAGAAGCTGGGAGACTCCAATCCGCTGGCCACCGAACTGGCGGGATATATTTCGACGGAAACCAACCGGCTTGGCGCCCTGGTCACGCGCTTCCTGGATTTCGCCCGTCCCCTGCACGCGGATCTGACGGCGCAAGATATCACCACGGTTCTCGATCGTGCCTTGAATGATGTGGCGCAGTTGTGGAAGGGAGCAGAGGTTCGAGTGGAGAAAGAGTATGAGCCTGATCTGCCACTGGTGCCGCTGGATGAGAGCCTGTGCGAGCAGGCATTCGTTAATATTGTGCAGAATGGCTACGATGCCATGGGTGCCGGCGGAGGCAAGCTTTTCGTCCATGTCCAGAAATCGAGTGCGGAGAGCCGTGACGGCGGCAGGCTGGACGGGGTCGAAGTGCGCATTGCAGACACCGGGCCGGGGATTCCTCTGCAGTTGCGGGAACAGATCTTTAATCCCTTCGTGACCACCAAGAAAAGCGGCGTCGGCCTGGGACTGTCCATCGTCTCGAAAATTATTGATGGACATCAGGGTACGATCCGCATCGAAGCTCCAGAAGATTCCGCCGGCGAAGTCGCGACAGGCTCGGGTGAGCCAGGGAAGCCTGGACCAAGCCAGGGCGCACAGTTCGTGATTTTTTTCCCCGCCGCCAGCGCGCAGACCGCCGTCGGAGAGACGGCTCATCTGGTGATCTCATGAGACCCGGCAGATTCAGTGAAGCGAGGAAGACGCATCGATGCCGACCATTCTGATCGTCGAGGATGAGGCCAAGATGCGCCGCTTGCTCGAGCTAAATCTTGGCGACGACGGATTCGCCACGGTTTCTGCCGGAGATGCCGAAACCGGCCTCAAACTGCTGCGCGAACATCCCATCGATCTCATCTTGACCGACCTGAAACTACCCGGCATGAACGGTCTGGAATTTCTGCAGACTATTAAGCGTCAGAACGCAGTTCTGCCGGTCGTTGTGATGACCGCTTTCGGCAGTGTCGAAACCGCCGTCGAGGCCATGAAGGCCGGGGCCAGCGACTACGTTTTGAAACCGTTTTCGCTGACCGAGATGCGGATGGTCATCCACAAAGAACTCGATGTACACAATCTGCGGGAAGAGAACCGCTCGCTGCGCGAGGCCTTGGGCAAGCGCTTTTCGCATCCCAACATAGTTTCTCGCAGCCCGAAAATGCAGGAAGTGCTGGCCACCGTGGAGCGGGTGGCCCCGACGAATTCCACCGTGCTTCTGGGCGGCGAAAGCGGTGTGGGCAAAGACTTGATCGCGCGCGCCATTCACGAAAAATCGCGTCGCGCCTCAGGCCCCTTCCTGAAGATCAACAGCACTGCCATTCCTGAAAATCTTCTGGAAAGCGAATTGTTCGGCTTTGAAAAAGGAGCCTTCACCGGTGCCGTTGCCAGTAAGCCCGGCAAGTTCGAACTTGCGGATAAAGGAACGCTGTTCCTCGACGAGATCGGCGACGTGCCGCCGGTAACGCAAGTCAAATTATTGCGTGTACTGCAGGAGCGCGAGTTCGAACGCCTGGGCGGAACGCGTACCGTGAAGGTCGACGTGCGCCTCATTGCCGCCACCAACAAGGATCTGCGCCAGGCGCTCGAGCAAGGCACATTTCGCGAAGATCTCTACTATCGCCTGAATGTCGTCCCAATCGACATTGCGCCGTTGCGCGAACGGAAGGAGGATATCCCCGATCTGGTGAACCTGTTCGTCTCGGGTTTCACCGGAGAATCCGGCAAGCCCGTCGAAGGCATTACTCCTGAGGCGATGCAAATTCTCGTGGGCTATCACTGGCCCGGAAATGTTCGCGAGCTGCAGAACATTGTGGAGCGTGCCTGCGCGCTGGCGAAAGGCAGCGTGCTCGGCCCATCCGACATACACCTGGATGTGCGCCCGGCAAAAGCCGGGAATGGCGCCGGCGGATTTCTTCCCGATGGCATGACCCTGGAGCAGTGGGAAGATGAGATGGTGCAAGAAGCCCTGCGTCGCGCCAATGGCAACAAGAGTCAGGCCGCTCGACTGCTGGGACTCTCGCGCAATGCGTTGCGTTACCGCCTGTCAAAGATCGGAATCACCGACGAGGCGGACAAAGAGACCTGACCCTGAGGATCGATTTCGGGAATGTCCTTAGCCTTAGGGGTGAGAGTTCACCACCTACTGCCAGCCGCTGGGGAGTCCGATGTGATTTACTAATCGGCTATGATTTCTCGACCCATCTTCCGCCTATTGCTGGTCGGCCTTCTTTTCTCCACGCTCGAGGCTTCCGCGCAAACTTTGGCGGACCGCCTGGGCTACGCTCCCGGCACCAAGCTCATCATTGTCCACGCCGACGATCTTGGCGAAACGCACGCCGTCAATGCCGCAGCCATGAAGGCTCTCACGGGCGGCACGATCAACTCCGCGAGTCTGATGGTCCCTTGTCCCTGGTTCCCGGAGATGGCCGACTACGCCAAGTCCCATCCCGACGCCGACCTGGGGCTGCACCTCACCCTGACGGCCGAGCGAGTCTACTACCGCTGGGGTCCGGCCGCGCCAGCGGACAAAGTGCCGAGCCTGGTAGATGAAAACGGCTACTTTCATCACGATTGGGAACAGAACGGGGCAAAGAAAATCGATGCGAAGGAAGTCGAGATCGAACTGCGCGCCCAGATCGAGCGCGCGCTGGCGATGGGAGTTCGCCCCACGCATCTCGATTCGCATCAGTATCGGCTGATTATGAGCGGTCAGGATCTGTTCGATGTGATGCTACGGGTGGCGCATGACTACAAGTTGCCAGTGTTCGTTACGCGAGATTGGTTTGCTGCCTATCCCTATCTGTCGGCCCGTCTCGGTCCCGGAGATATTGTGCTGGATCACACGGTCACGATTGAACCGGAAGTCCCGCCGGAAAAGTGGGCGGACTTTTACCTGACCGCGCTCAGGAATCTGAAACCCGGCGTCACGGAGTTTGTCATCCATCCCGGTTACGACGACGAGGAACTGCGTGCCGCGACCCGCGAACGTCCCACCTGGGGTGCGGCCTGGCGGCAGCGCGACTTCGATTTTTTCACGAGCGACCAGTTCCGCGAGGTTCTGGCGCAACAGAACATCAAGCTGATCACGTGGCGCGAACTTGCCCGCGCGGCCGCCCAGAAATAATCCTCCCACGGTGACGACGTGCCGCGCCAGCTTTATTCATACTTGAGCCGCCTCTCGATCATCCGGCGAAGGAACTGACACACGAATCCGATTGCATTGGAAAGGGCCGGGCCATGCTGACTCAACAGTTCACGCCGACCGCGTCGTCCATGCTTTGGGCGATTCCACCCGCCGTGCGATCGTTGAAAAACTGAGCCGAGGCCCAGTCTCTGTCTCCCAGCGGGCAAAGCCTCTCGCCATCAGTCTCGCCACGGTGGTTCAGCACTTGCCGGTCCTTGGAAAAAGCGGACTGGTGCATACGGAAAAGACGGGCGGATCCGGACTTGTCGTATCGAACCCAGGGGTCTTACGGGGGCCGAGAGATGGATCGCCGATCGGGGTTCGCTAGGGGCGCTTCGATCGCCTGGGCAAGATGCTTGCCGAAGAAGATCCATCACTACTGCTGTTGCTGAGTTTCGGCCGAGTGAGATTGCTCAGTCTCGTCCAAGAATTGGGACCATTCTTCGTCGGCCGCGAATTCCTCGTCGGGAGGAAGCACCGCTTGCGACGGGGTCACTCGAACTCGCACCTGGAGTTCGGTGTCCGCTTTTCCCTTCATCATGCCCATGGTGGGGGGAACGTCGGCATAATCGCGGCCGATCGCGGTGCGAATGTGCTTCTCCCCTGCGCCCAGATTCGTGGTGGGATCGAATCCGATCCAGCCAATCCTTGGCAGCAGAGCTTCCACCCATGCATGGGTGGCTCCGTCGGCGGAAGGATGCGCATTTTCGCCACCTTCGTAAAGGTATCCGCTGACATAGCGACAGGGAATCCTGGCATTCCTGACCAGTGCGATCATGATGTGAGCAAAATCCTGACACACGCCCTGCCTGGAGCGAAGCGCATCCTCTATCGGTGAATTTACCGCCGTGCTCTTCTTTACATAGCTGAAACTGCGATGCACCCCGGAGGCAATATCTTGAAGGAACGCCAGGGGACTACGACCCTTTCGCTCGGTCGCTCCGATTTCCCCGGCTAACTGTTCCAGTTCCGGTGACGAGCGTGCGAAATGGCTCGGCATCAGCATCTCCCAATAATCTTTTTTTTCGATTAGATCTTCCAGTTCCTGCCACTGTTGGTATTCCATGATTTCGGGAATCGATGGCTGGACGTCTACATCTACCAGAGCGTCGGAAATGATGGTGAGCTGGCCATGACGGGGAGGCAGGTCGAAGTGGTGCACTAGATTGCCGTAGGAATCGGTATAGCCAAAAATCCGGGCACGCGGATTTACCGACAGCTGAAAGACAAAGCAGCGTTGGTTGCCCTCGCTGCGGGGGTGCATGCGAACCTCCATCATGCTCTGCCAGACGGAGCGACTGTAGCGGTAGCTCGTGAAATGGCGAATGGCGTAGAACATTCAGTTTTGAAAAGCAACTTCAATCGGATATTCGATATAGAGCTCGTGCACAGCTGCATGCAGTTCGCGGCATTGCTCGATAATTGCCGCCAAATATTTGTGCAATCCGGCGATGATTTCGCCGATCTGTACATAGGTGACCATCGATCGCAAACGGCCGATCAATCTTTCGACACTCTCGCTCCGGCGGCTCAAGGAAAGATTACTGATCGCGGTCAAGGCCTGGTGCATTCGGTCCACCGAATAACGGACCGAATAAGGGAACTCGGGCTTGAGCAGCAGAAAATTCGCGATTCGCTCCGGTTTAAGTTCCGCGGTGCACGCCTTGCAGTAAGCTTCAAAGGCAGCACAACTGCTCAGCAGGCCGACCCAATCCAGATCGTCGGCGTGCTTGCCGACGACAAAATAAGCGTCCAGCATGACGCAGAGATTGCACGCTCTCTCGATATATTTGCCTAACTGGATAAAATGCCAGGCCTCGTCGTGATTCATAGTCGCGGCGGAAATCCCATTAAACCGGTACGAGCCTTCGCGAATCAGGCTCACCACTCGCATGGCGCCGACATCGTCGTCGGGTTGCAATTCAAAACCGGTTACGTCGTGGAAAAGGCGGTTCAGGTGTTCCCACATCTCCGAGCTGATTTCCTCGCGGACTTGTCGAGCATTTTCGCGAGCTCCACTGATACATTTGACAATCGAAAAAGTTCCGTCCGGGTCCGCTACCAAAGAAAACAGAGCCCGCTGTGGGTCGACGTTTTTGGAAGCCGTACCGGGGGCTAGCGAGGAGACGGCGCGAAACCACCGCTCTTCGGTGGAAAACTTTGCCGGATTCAAAATCAGACTGTAGGTTGCCTTGAGCACACGCGAAGCATTGTCCGCCCGCTCGAAATAGCGGCTCATCCAGTACAGACTGTCGGCAACGCGGGAAAGCATGAGCTTTTTTCACCCAACTCTTCCAGATCTCAATTCTGCAAGACCCAGGTATCTTTCGAACCTCCGCCTTGAGACGAATTCACGACCAGCGAGCCCTTGCGCAAGGCCACTCGGGTGAGGCCGCCGGGGACGATGGTGATCTTGTCGCCGTAGAGAATATAAGGACGGAGATCGACGTGACGGGGCTCGATGAGCCCGTCGACAAAACACGGGGCAGTCGAGAGATTGATCGTAGGTTGTGCGATGTAGTTTCTCGGCTGAGCATAAATCTTTTGTCGAAATTCGGAGCGCTCTTGCTCCGAACTATGCGGGCCGATCAGCATTCCATACCCACCGGACTCGCCCACCGCTTTCACCACGTACTCCCCCAACCTCTGGCAGACGTGTTCGCGCTGCCCGGGATCAGACATCAATAAAGTTTCGACGCCGTCCAGGATCGGATCCTGATCGAGATAGTAACGAATGATTTTGGGCACGAAGGCGTAAATCGCCTTGTCATCGGCGACGCCAGTGCCCAGGGCATTGGCGAAGGCTACGTTTCCGGCGCGATAGGCATTAAAAAGACCCGCCGCACCCAGGCTGGAGCCATTTTCGAAAACTAGCGGATCGAGATAGTCGTCGTCGATTCGACGATAGATCACATCCACGCGCTGCAGACCGAAGGTCGTTCGCATGTAAACGATATTGTCGTGGACCACCAAGTCTTGTCCCTCGACTAGTTCAATCCCCATCTGCCGAGCCAGATAGGTATGTTCAAAGTAAGCGGAGTTGTAAGAGCCGGGCGTCAGCAAGACCACGGTCGGTTCGGAGCGGCCTTCCGGGGCCAAAGACCGCAGGGTCGACAAAAGTACCTGGCTGTACTGCTCAATGGGCCGCACTCGGCATTTTTGAAACAGTCCGGGGAATATCTGTTTCATCACCCTGCGGCTGGTGAGCATGTAAGAGACTCCGCTGGGGACGCGCAGATTGTCCTCCAGGACCACGAAGTTTCCCTCCGGGTTTCGGATCAAGTCCGTGCCAACCACTGTGATGTATACGTCTCGGGGAACTTTGACGCCGCGCATTTCGCGGCGGTAATGCTTGCAGGTGTAGATAATGCTTCCGGGCACGACGCCGTCTTCAATGATTTTGCCCTCATGGTAGATATCGTTGAGAAAAAGATTCAGCGCCGTGATCCGTTGCGTCAGTCCGCGCTCAATTTTTTCCCATTCCGCCGCCGTGATGATCCTGGGTAGCAGATCGTGGGGAAAAATTCGTTCCGTCCCTTTATCATTTCCATAGACCGTGAAAGTGATGCCCTGATTGAAGAAGGATTGGTCAGCCTCGTGTTTGCTGCGCAGTAACTCGTCCGGGCCCAGGCTCAGAAGCAAGTTGTGCAGCGGACGATATTGTTTTCGGGGATGGTCCACGGCGCTGAACATCTCGTCGTAAGCGCCATTGAATTGGTATCGGCGGAGGGCGTTCCCACCGCTACGATCGGACATGTCCGTTTCTGTGATCATGATGACGCCGTATGCCTCGCCAGAATAGCGTATCGACAGCGAATTGAGGATCGGGAAAACCGATTCGCGGCATGGAAAAAGCTTCTGGGAGCGGTCTAGATAGACTATCCCCTGGACTGTGCGACTTCTCGGATGCTTTGCGGCGGGTTTTCGCTGCCCGAAGAGTCGAATTCGATGTCAGGCAACTGTTCCACCGCCCGCCGCAGGGATTGCTCCCAGCTTGAGTGAATTAAGTTTAAGTCTTTGTCGCCGGCGGAAACTCGGCGGTATCGAGTAATTTGCAGGCTGTCTTTCTTGTACAGCAACAGATCGAAGGGGGGACCGACGGTCACATTCGAGCGCATGGTTGCATCGAGTGAGAGCAGAGCATATTTCGCCGCAACCTCGAGGGAGGTTGTGGATTGAATGCCGCGGTCAAGAATCGGCCGGCCGTACTTGCACTCACCCAGTTGCAAATACAGGGAATCTTCCGTGGCCGCCAGAGGATTTCCCTGGGGATAAATCAGATACAGGTTGGGCGCTTGTCCTCGAACCTGCCCCCCGAGCAGCAAGTGAACGTTGAAGCTGAAGGAATCACGTTCCAGCGAAGCGCGGTCAATGTCGGAGATCCGGCGCACGCAGTCTCCCACAATGCGAGCGGCGTCATAGAGCGAATTGGCCTGGGCAAGCCCTCTTCCGGAATCAAAATCGTCGCCCAGCAAGGTGATCACCGATTGGCTGATCGAGAGGCTGCCACTGGTCAAAATTACAAATACTCTGTCGCCAGGCTGAACGAAGCGATACATCTTGCGGCAGACGTTGACCTGATCAAAACCCGCATTGGTCCTCGAATCCGAGGCCAGTACCAGACCTTCGTGCGTCGTAATTCCTAAACAATAAGTCACTTTGCCCTCAGAGGTGAAGCTACCGCATCATACACTGGTTGCTGGTGCCGAATTTGTGATCCAGAGCAGCAAGAAAAAATATGCCAGACCGACCAGTTTAGCGTGATACTTTCTGCATCTCATCCCCGCTCAAGCAGACCGCTCGCCCGAGGAACCCTGATACCCATGCTGATTCGACTGGGCTATGACATTCAATTCGAGACGGTCGGCGAAGTGCCCATCGTGACTTTGCTCAACGTACACCCGTCGCGGAGGAAAGACTTACGAGAGCCAGATGAACTGCACACCGACCCCCTGGTGAACGTGGAGAACTACGAAGATAGTTTTGGCAATCATGGCTGCCGCCTGGTGGCTCCGCCCGGCAAGATTCGATTCCAGAATTCGACGCTCATTGAGGACTCCGGACAACCCGACCTTGTGGATCTTGATGCAGCCGAGGTTCCTGTCGATCGGCTGCCGCTGAATGTTCTGCCCTACCTGATGAGCAGCCGGTATTGTGAAGTTGATCTGTTGTCGAACACGGCGGTGGAGCTGTTTTGCAACGCTCCAAAAGGATGGAACCGAGTTCAAGCAGTGTGCGATTGGGTGTATCAGAAAGTCAGTTTTGGATACGAGTTTGCGAATCCAATCCGCACGGCTCTGGGGGTGTATACCGAGCGAGTGGGGGTCTGCAGGGACTTTCAGCATCTGGCGATCACTTTCTGTCGTGCCCTGAACATTCCCGCTCGTTATGCGACGGGATATTTGGGCGACATCGGCGTGATCGTGGCCCCGAGTCCCATGGACTTCAGCGCCTGGTTTGAAGTGTACCTGGGAAATCGCTGGTGGACGTTTGACGCCAGACACAACGTGCGGCGAATTGGACGCGTGGTAGTGGCTACTGGCCGCGACGCAACCGACTGTGCGATTACCACGTCCTTCGGAAAAGCACGGTTGATTTGCTTTCAAGTCGTCACCGATGCGGTGCAGAAGTCATGATTCGGCACGCCTGGGTTTTGCGTTAAAAGTGGCCGAAAACCACCACCCTTGGCTGAGGTCGGCCAGGGGAACGACATTCTGTCGTGACTCCGGCTGAACACCCTCCCTGCTTCACTGAAAACAAACGAGTTGTAAGAAGAGCATCCCACCCTGTTTGGCATGGCAGTTGCCTCTCCGTTACCGGGCGATAGCTTCGGGCTGAGGATCGACGTTGTGAAGAGTGGATTATGAAAAACGCCTGGACGACAAATTTGGCGGTTTTGACATTAGCGCTGTCGGGCGCGTTGTCGATTAGCGCTCTGGCGCAAACCACCGAAGAAGGTCCCGCGCCCTCGGATCAGCCCAGTGCGCCGATGGAGATGGGCCAGGCACCCCCGGGTGCGCAACCTGGCTATGCGCAACCGGGCAACGGTCAACCGGGCAATGGTCAACCCAGCGACTCACAACCCGGCGACGCCCAGCCCACTGAAGCGCAGCCCGGCGGACCGTCGGGCGAAGCTCCAGCGCAGACGGACCAGGGCGTGGCGCGGATCAGCCTAATTCACGGCGACGTGTCCACGCAGCGGGGGGATTCCGGCGACTGGTCTGCAGCTACGTTGAATCAACCGGCCATGACCGGCGACAAGGTTTCCACTGGCGACAACTCGCGCGCGGAATTGCAACTCGACTTCGCCAACATTCTTCGCCTCGGCCCGAACTCCAAGGCCAACCTTGCGAACCTCACGAAAAGAAATATTCAAATTCAGTTGGCCGAGGGCATTGCCACCTTCAGCGTGTCGAAGGACAGTGAGGCCGAACCCGAGATCGATACCCCGAACGTGTCCATCCATCCCGCTCATCACGATGGTGTGTTTCGCGTGGAAGTACGGCCCGATGGAGACACCGTCGTGATCGTGCGCCAAGGCGAAGCGCAGATTGCCACGCCGCAAGGTAGCACCGAAGTCAACGCCGGAGACATGGCCACAATCCGCGGTGACTCCGAGTCGGCTCAGTACAAGATTTCCCCGACTCCGGACCGCGACGACTGGGATCGCTGGAATAGCGACCGCGATCACTTGATCCGCAACGCGAACTCCTGGCGTCACACCAATCGCTACTACACCGGGTCGCAGGATCTGGACGCTAACGGCCGCTGGCAAAACGTTCCTGATTACGGAGATGTGTGGGTTCCCAACGAGCCCCAGGGATGGGTTCCGTATCGCGACGGCAACTGGACTTATGAGCCCTATTATGGCTGGACCTGGGTTGGCTACGAGCCTTGGGGATGGGCGCCGTATCACTACGGTCGCTGGTTCCCCTACGGCGGAGCCTGGGCATGGTGGCCTGGACCGATCTATGGCGCCGGATTCTACCGTCCCTTCTGGTCGCCTGCCTACGTTTCGTTCTTCGGCTGGGGCGCCGGTTTTGGCTTCGGATTTGGTTTTGGCGGGTGGGGCGGATTTGGCTGGCTGCCGATTGGGCCTGGCGACTGGTTCCATCCGTGGTGGGGTGGATACGGTGGCCGTTTCGGTGTGATCGGTTTCCGCGGGGGCTTCAACCGCTTCGGTGGTTTCGCGCCGCTGCATGGTGGCATGCGATTCTCGAATATCGCGAACCTGCATAGCGCTGAAGTTGGCCGGGGTCTCTCGACCGTGAATGCGGGTCACTTCGGCGCCGGCCGGGTGACGGCCGTAGGGGCCAGCCGCGCTCAGTTGAGCGGAGCGCGCGTGATGGCGGGCAATCTGCCGGTGGTTCCTTCTCGCGCCAGTTTGTCGGCGAGCGGACGGGCGGCAGCGCTATCCACCATGCGCAACAGTGGTTCGCAGCATTTCTTTGGATCGGCGCACAACAACGTATCCCGGCCGGCGTCGTTTCAGCAACAGACTGCAAATCTGCGGCAGTCCATGGCAGCGAACCACGTGGGTGCAATCCCCGCTGGCGGCCGCTCTGGCGCTGGAGAATCCACCGGGTTTCGGGGCGCGACTGCGTCGGGAACCACGTCGGGAACCATGCAGAAGCCAAGTGCGGGGACCGTGGGCGAAAGGGAGAATAATTCCGCGAGTCGAAGCGCGGGCAATCGTTCGTTCAGCGCACCCAGCAACAGCACTCATTCGTCGAGCGCTGCAGAATCGGAACGTACAAGCGCGGGCTCTTCCAGTATGGGTTCGCGGAGCGTGGGTTCGGGAAATATGGAATCGCAGCGGGGCACGAGTCAGTCTCCCGCTGGCAACGGTGGCGGATACCGGTCCTTCACGCCGCCCTCGTCTTCTTCTAGCAGCCAAGCCTCGCGAGGCGGAGGAGCCTATAGCGGATCGAACGCATCAACGGCCCGCAGCAGCAGCAGCAGTGGCGGTTACTGGAATCGGACCGCGCCGAGTTCGAGTTCGATGGGAGCGCGTGGCAACAGTTCATATTCGGGCGCGGGCAGCTACGGACGCGGAGCATCCTCCCGTCCACAGTTGGATATGCGACAGCCGATTGCGCGGTCGCCCGCTGGCGGATACGGCGGCTATTCACGCGGAGCGGCCCCTGGATACGGCGGATATCGCGGCGCCCCGAGCTATGGCGGGTCTCGCGGAGTTCCCAGTTACGGTGGTTCCCGTGGCGCACCTGGGTACAGCGGTGGCCGCGCCCCGAGCGGCGGCGGACACTATTCAGCGCCCAGCGGGCACTCCTCTGGAGGACATTCCAGTGGCGGCGGTGGGCACTCGGGTGGTGGGGGCGGCCATTCCGGTGGCGGAGGACATGGCGGCGGTCATCGCTAAAAAGCTTGGAGACAGCACGTCTCTGAGGGAAGCAGCAACTTAACGCAAGTAAAGTTGTTGTAAATGAAGTGAAGAAACAGAGGCGGGAAGGGCGTGCTAATCGGCACGCCCTCTCTGTTGTGTGCCGAGCATGTTCGACAGCTTGGAGGTGCAAGTCCTCTACCCAACCTGATGGAGGTGCAGGGTTAGCGAAGCGCAAAGGTGAAATAACACTCGTCGCGAGGCGGGGCCTGAAAGAAGCGTGGAGCAAAGACGCGAGCCGATGAACAAGAACCGGATAGGAGGCCTACGGTGGCGGGCGAGCGGGACAGCGGGTGATGGAGAGTGTTACGCACTTCATCACGCACCGACTCAAGCTCAAGGTGAATCAGGCGAAGAGGGCAGTGGCCCGACCGGGGCAAAGAAAGTTTCTCGGATTCAGCTTCACCGGCGAACGGGAACCTAGGCGGCGCATCGCCCCCAAGGCCAGCGCTCGCTTTAAGGAGAGGATTCGGGAACAGACACGTCGCACCCGTGGCATCAGTCTGACGCAGATGGTCACACAGATCGCGACCTACCTGCGGGGATGGCTCGGATACTTCGACGATTGTCAAACGCCCTCGGTGTTGCAAACCCTTGAATCGTGGCTACGCCGTCGACTTCGGTCGGTGGTATGGAAGCAATGGAAACGGGGACGGACGCGATTTCGCGAACTTCGCAAACGGGGTGTGGGCAAAGACCTGGCGGCGCAAACCGCCGGCAGTCCTCACGGCCCGTGGCGCATCGCCAACTCGCCCGCCTTGGGCATTGCTCTGCCGAATGCCTACATTGCCAAGCTCGGGCTTCCGCCTATGGTCGTGCGGTCTTCAGCTTAATCCGCCGAATCGCCGTATGCGGACCCGCATGTACGGTGGTGTGGCAGGGGAGGCGGGGCGACCCGTTCCCCTATGCCGATGTGGGAAAGCGTTTTAGGCTTTCTGCACTTTATGTTCTCGAGCGTTGGGGCGTTGCCATGGAGGACAGCCGAGGCGGCAGGTTAGTACGTGGGCTGTCAGGGTCGTGCGTAAGCCGGACTATCTGGCTCGGGACGGTCATAATCGCGGCCGTATTTGTTTTTATGTGCGAGCGTGAGGTCAGACTCCGCCAGCGTGAAAGTTCCCAGCGACGTGGCACCCGGAGCGACTGTGATCTCGCGGTTCATGGCACGAAGCGCGTCCGGAGCCACCGAAGAGTGAAAAACCTGCAGTTGGTAGCGGCCCGGAGGAACCTCGGGAATGCTGAGCTCTCCCCTGGAATCGGAAATGGCGTAGTAGGGCGTCGCCAGGACGATGACTACGGCACTCATTTCAGCATGAATGTTGCAAAAGATGAAAGAGATGCCAGGTTTGTCGAACTGGACGAAGCGCGTGCTTCCGCTCTCATAAAGTCCAAGATCGAAACGTTTGCCCTCGAACAGGGAAAACACGTTGTGGAAGAACGGATCGCGGTTGGGAAACTCCACCTTGCCGCCGACTGGAACCACCAGAAGCGAAGGCTGAAAGCTTTTGTTCTTCTGTACCAGTTGCGGGATCTCCGAGGGTTTTTGTCGAGGTGGCTCGACGGCGGTTCCCACAGGCGTCAACCATAGGACTGCTTTCGCAGCATTGCTCAGGGAATGACCGTTCTTTGTCAGCTCCACCCGCGCTTTAAGCGCCGCCTGCTGAGCTGGCGCGCCGACGGCTGCCGCCATTACGACGATAAGCGGCCATCGGCCAGGCAACGATCTGCGGAGGCGGGAGCAAGTTTTCAAAATAAAATCCCCAAAGATAGATTGAGTTGGTTGGTTATGCTGCTGCTGCTGTAGACGGGGAAAGTGCGTAGCCGTCTGAGTTCCGCGGAAAATATGAGGTCGGAGCGTGGACGAAGAACGATGTTGCCGAGGGCGCCGCGATTCCGCCCTAGAATTGGTCCAAAATTGTTCTGATCGACGGCGAAGCCGCGCACGTCGCCGGCAAACGCGTCGTCTTCCGCGATTACGGCATTGAACTCGATCTTCGGAGTCGCCTGGAATTTCAGTTGGGTCCATCCTCCCGCGGTGTCGAGACCCCGGATCGGAGTGGAAGGCAGCTTTGGGCTGCCGCCGTACAGTATGGATGTCCCAATGGCTCCGCCCAGCCCGCCAATGCCGCGCCCGCGATAAAACTCACCCGAGAGATTCAAGCGCGAAACCACGGGAATCTGCCAATCTGCCATCCCGGCCCACGCGTCGACGAAACGATCCCAAGTCCAGTTTTGACGGCCATAGTAGCCGGCGACGCCGAAGCTGAGCGGGTGCTCCCGCAACGGACGCGACCATGCCGTGCGCAAGGCATAAGCGGGCTGTCCGGACAGTTCGCCGGCTTGCGCCGAACGGTAAAACGAATTGTAGGGATATTCCCAGTCGAGATTGTCGAGAATTCCCGCCTGGACGATTACAGTCTGCTGGTCGGAGACCGAGAAGCGGTGCTCGACTCGAAGTTGCGGCGTCCAGCCCCAGAGGTTTCCCGCAAAAGCAAAAGCCGGTGTGGCCAGCGATGCGAAGGAAGTCGGCGAGAGAGGCGAGATGAACAAGGAATCCTGGCCGGCGACGACCGAAGTGTGTTCCCAATCGAATCGCAAATTGGCGGTCTGCAGGCGCACGATTCCGAAGTCAACGCCGTTGCCGGTTGCGGGGAATCCTCCGGCGAAGTCGAGCTGAACGTCGGCGGATGTGTGCGCTCCGGCGACGTTGGGGCCGAAGATTTCGAGGCCGATTTCCGACTGGCGCAGTGTCGCACCGACAGAGGCCAGAGGCGCGCCCGCCGGAACCGGCTCGGAATAGCTGGGGAAGTCCAGATTGTCGGAGCCGCCGACATTGCGGAAGGCGTTCATCAGGACGATGCCGTGAAGCCGGGCACGATATTTGGAAGCAGTTTCAACTTTGGTTTGATATTGCTCATCGATCTTCGATCCGATGAGCGAAGTGGATTCTTCCAGCTTCTGAACGCGTTCCTCCAGTGGGGTTGAACTTTGGGCAGTGGATGCGCTCGATGCGGCAGGGGGTCGGTTTTCCGGGGAAGCGGATTGAGCCCCCGCTGCTGCGGGCTCGCCGCTCGGGGCGGTTGCAGGCCGTTCCAGCAGCGCGCGCGTAGCTTGCAGATCCTGACGCAACTGGTGCATCTCAGCGCGGGATTCGGCGTTCTCGGCGCGCATCTCGTCCACCAGACTTCGAAGTTGACGGACCTGATCTTCGAGGTCACGCACCGCGCTTGCGCTCTCCCCAGGCGTCGGGGCGGCAGTGGGGGGCTGATCCTGGGCAAGACCGATGGTGTTCAGTAAGACGAAAGCGGCAACCGCCAACGCGGCCCCGCGAACCGCAGAAGTCCTCAGGCTTTTCACACCGTCCTCCTACGCTTTCCTCTACGCTTTCCGGGTCGGCACTGGGCGAAGAGACGGACTCTGCCTACGAACCCGGATGCGTGATCGAATTCTGGGCATCATCCCGCTGTGCGGGGACAAGAGAAGACTCATCGGCGGTGGGCTGACGGGCGCCGCCGTAGGCGTCTTGCTGATGCCCCGGCAGCACGATCCGGAAGACCGTTGTGCTTTGAAGCGTACGTTCCGTGATGATTTCGCCGCCGTGATCTTGCACGATCTTCTGCACCACCGCCAGCCCCAATCCAGTTCCATTCTCTTTGCCATAGCTGACGAAGGGATGGAACAGCCGGTCGCGGATGGATTCGGCGATCCCGGGGCCGTTGTCGGCGACCGAAATCGTAATGAAACCCGCAGTTTCAAAGGCCGTGACCGCGACGTCGCCTCCGACCGCAGGAGCGGCTTCGCACGCATTCAAGAGCAGGTTATACAGAGCACGTTCCAGCTTGCGTTGGTCAAACCATCCTGAAACATGCGCACCGCACACCACGTTGATGGACCGGACGTGATGCCGCGGGTGCAGGCGGACTGCCTGAACCGAGCGGTGAATGGTTTCTGCGACATTCGCGTATGCGGGGTTGAGCGATTCGCGAGTGCGGGCGAATTCGAGCAGGGAATCGATGAGGTCGGTCATGAGATTCACGCCGGTGCGAACTTCCTGATAAAGCTCCTCGCGTTGCGCGGCAGTGAGGTGGCTGTCGCAAAGGAATTCGGAATTGGCCACGATGGCGGCAAGGGAGTGGCGCAGATCGTGAGAAATTGAGCTGGCCATGCGTCCGATGGTGGCAAGTTGCTCGGACTCCAGCAGGTCGCGCTGGCTCTTTAGCAGGCTGGTGCGCATGCGCTCGAAAGCGCGGGTTAGTTCGGCGACTTCGTCTCCGCCGCGGGGATCGAGGGGATGATGGAAGTCTCCCCCTCCCAGGGCGCGTACGCCGGCCACCAGGCTGCCCAGTGGCCGGGTGAAGGTGTGCGAGATAAAGAATACTAACCCACTGCCCACTAGGATGGCAGCCAGGCCCAGCAGAAGGAGATAACGATTCAGTTGATTGACGAACTTCGTAGCCTGATCGTAGGAGCCCAACACGCTCAAGCGAACCGGCGTGGGTTGAGAACCCGATAACACCAGGGAAGTGGCCAGGAAGCGTTCGCTGCCGATCTCGATCTCGCGGGGATCCTCATGGGCCGAGCCGGCAATCAGATCCTGAATGCTGCCGCCTTTTAGCTGTGCGGGCGGTAAGGTGGTGGCGACGATTTCGTTTCCGCAGGAAAACGCCACTTCACTGCCGGCTACCTTGCTGACTTCCTGAGCCAGACGATGGTTAATCTCGTACCCAATTACGAGGAAGCCCAGCAAAGTTCCGTCGGTTCGAGTGCCGCGATAGATGGGTTCCATGAAAGTCTGGTAAAGGTGATGATCTCCCAGCCACCAGTGGCTGGACTCTCCGCGGTCGTCATCGAGAGTTTGCCGGAAATACTTCTCGGCGGCCTCGGGGGTGAGGCCGGGAGACTTCGTATGCAGCGCGACGACTCGACCACGGTGATCGACCAGCAGGAAAAGATCGCTGGCCGCGATCTGCGAAATATGTTCCGACGCATCCTGGATGGTGGCCGGCGACGGACTGGTCATAATAGCGCGCGTGATGGGAAGGTCCGCCAGCAGAGCCACGTCGCTGGTCAGCATGGTTTCGCGTTCATGCCGGAAATCCTGGAAGGCGGCCACGGAATTCCGCAGATTGACCGCAATGCTCTGGCGGACATTGCTGCGAATGCTGCGCTGCACCAGTAGCAGGCTGGTGGTGGTGAGGCTGGCCGTGATCAGCAGCATGGAGAGCAGAAAACGGGTGCGCAGACGCAGGCGCGGAAGACGTGTGCCGGCAGACTCAGTGGGAGAATGCGGCGCGGGCTCGGGAGACGGGTTCACGAGAATCACCGAACAAACTTATATCCCATGCCATGTACGGTGCGGAAATGTACCGGGCTCGACGGGTCTCTCTCCAACTTCTGGCGGAGTTTGAGGATGTGATTATCCACGGTTCGGGTGGAAGGATAGTTCTGATATCCCCAAACTTCGTTGAGCAGTTCGTCGCGGCTGATCACTCGATCGGCATTCTGCACCAGAAACCGGAAGGTCTTGAATTCCTGGGCGGTCAAAACTACGACGGCGCCGTCGCGCTTGACCTCCATTTTCTTGAAGTCGGCGGAGATGCCGTCAAAGCTGACGAGTTGCACATCAGGCGTCCGCACGGTATGGCGGAGTGCGGCACGGACGCGTGCCAGCAGTTCCCGAGGACTGAACGGCTTGGTCACATAATCGTCGGCGCCCAACTCGAGCAGCAAGACTTTGTCGGAGACATCGCTGGCCGCGCTCAGCACGACGATCGGTAGCGTCGGAGCCAGCGCCTTGATCTCTTTGCACACGTCGCGGCCGGAAACCTTAGGCAAGCGCAGGTCGAGGACAATTGCCGCGGGCGCTGAAGATTGGAAGCTGTCCAGCGCAGATCTGCCATCGGCCTGAGTTTCCACAGCATAGCCCTCAGTCTCGAACAGCCGACGAAGGGCTTTCTGAACCGCCGGGTCGTCTTCCACGACGAGGATGCGGCCGACAGGTTTTGGCGCAGTGGGCGGATTTACCGCTCTCGCGGTGCTAAGCGGTGTGGCGAGGTTCCCCATAAATAATTTGTCCTGTGTGCCAGGGAGCTTTCCGGTCCCCTAACGAGATCACCGGAAGTGGATCGACCTTTGAAGCTTACAACGGTTTGACGACAAAGTAGGCCTACCACGGCCGCTTTTGACATTTTTTTTACAATTACAACTTGGTGTCAAAAGACACTGCGGAAGCCGACTTGCACAAATCGAGTGCTGCCAATTGGGATTCGGATCGCTATGGGCTGCTCCTTCCTGCGAAACAATTCTGGACTCAACCTGTCGTAAAATTGATCTCTTGCCTGTCCAATCGGAACTTGGTGGTCTCGTGGTGGTGCTAGTGCGCCCGCGTAATCCTCTGAACATCGGGGCTGCGGCTCGCGCCATGAGCAATTTCGGGGCTCGCCGGCTGCGCCTGGTGAATCCATACGCTCCCGGGTTTCGCGAGGCGCGTTCCGCGGTCGGCGCCTCTGACTTGCTCGATCAGGCAGACGAATTTAAGACCGTTGCCGAGGCCGTTGCTGACTGTGCACTCGTTGTGGGGACTACAGCGGTGCGCAATCGGGTTTTGCAGCAGCCGGTGGAGCGGCTTGACGAACGTGCCGGTACAACGATTCGCTTGCGACTTCAGACGGAACGGGTTGCGCTCTTGTTCGGCTCGGAGAAAATCGGGCTCACCAACCGCGACTTCAGCCATTGTCACTGGCTGCTGAATATCCCCACGGCGCAGCAAAACATCTCCATGAATTTGGGACAGGCGGTCGCTGTGTGTCTCTACGAACTGGCGCGGACTACACTGGCGCGGACTACGCCGCTCCGGCCAGCTACAGAGGATGCGAAGCCGGCGACCGCGGGCGCGGCCGAGCAAATCACCGAAGGCTTGCTCGAGGCGCTGCGGATCAGCGGCTATGTGAAGCCGGGTACGGAAGCCATGTTCGAGAAAAAAGCCCGCCGTCTAGTCTTGCGCTTCCACCTCAAAGCCTACGATGCCAAGCTCCTGCTTGGCATGGTGAGGCAGATCGTGTGGAAACTGCGTCACGAGAACAAAACCAGTTAGTTCTGCCTTATTCCGTTTTTCGTAACAAAACAAATGTCTTTGTGACCTCAACAATTACAACACCCTGAGAGGAAATACCGAGGAGTTTTTTATGAGCAAACATATCCTAGCTGCAATTCTGCATCTTGGCCGCAACGGGCAGGGCGGGGCGCAGACGAATGCGAGCATAGCAACTCGATGGACAAATCGAGAGACGCTCTGCCTCCGGATATGACTGTTCCGGAGACGGAATTACGAGGGACAGTGCAGGTAATGTTCGCGACTCTTGTTCGGGAGGGCGGCCTTTCGGGTGGCGTGGCTCTCTCTAATCAAGAGTGTTCCCAAGGTCCTAAAATCTCGGTTTCCATCCCGGCCGGAACAAGCCTCGACAAGGCGCTCGGCCAAGTTGCTGCGAGCGAATCCGCATCGGCGTGGCAACTTCGTGACGGTGTCCCGAACCTGCTTCCCGCAGGGCCCATACCGCCGCTGCTCGTGGTGCGCGTTCCTAAGTTTACGTGGAACAGGACGGACTCTCCGCCGGAAATCCTCAGCCGTTTGCGTCAATTATCCGAAGTCTCGGCGGAAATCCGAAAACTTGGCCTGAAAGAGGCACCGATCGAGGGCGGGGCGGCAGCAATCTGCGTACCGGGTGCTTGTCAGCCTAAACCCACATCTGAAGTGCCAAAAGTCATCGAAAATGTGACGCTACTTACGGCGCTCAATCGAATCGTCCATTCTCGCGACGGCGCTGTATGGATCTATTCAGAATATCGCTGGCGAGAGTACTCAATTCTCATCGAACTTATTGGCCGAATGAAACGCGGGGAAGCGGCGCTTCAACATGCGGCTCAACTGGTCGCTCTGCTAAAGGTGAGGGATTATCTTGTCAACTAGTGGCCTTGATCGGGTAGGCGCGCTTGGGTATTGAGCGCCGCGTACTTTTGGGGGCGTCGCCATCGTGCCATACGAACGCGAATGTATTCGGCGAGCTTATGTTAAGGCTTTGCTCGATCGGACAGCCGAGGGGGCAGTCCCCATATACGCATTGCTACTTCAGCGAAATCAGTTTCTCCACTAACTCCGAATAATCTTTCTTTTCGATGCCGTGGACCTGCCTGTTGTATTCATCGACCTTCGACGAATAATTCATGGAGCAGAATTTGGGGCCGCACATGGAGCAGAAGGCTGCCTCTTTGTAGAAGTCATCCGGCAAGGTTTCGTCGTGCATGGAGCGCGCGGTTTCCGGGTCGAGCGAAAGCGCGAACTGTTTTTCCCAATCGAATTTGTAGCGGGCGTAGCTGAGGGCGTCATCGCGGTCGCGGGCGCCCGGACGTCCGCGGGCGATATCGGCGGCGTGCGCGGAAATTTTGTAGGCGATGATGCCGTCTTTCACGTCCTTCTCGTTGGGCAATCCTAAATGCTCTTTCGGGGTGACGTAGCAGAGCATGGCGGCGCCGTACCATCCGATCATGGCTGCGCCGATGGCGGAGGTAATGTGGTCATAGCCGGGAGCTATATCGGTGACCAGCGGGCCCAGCGTGTAGAAGGGCGCTTCGTAGCACAGTTCGACTTCTTTTTCGACCTGCTCCTTGATCTTGTCCATGGAGACGTGGCCGGGACCTTCGATCATAACCTGCACGTCGTGCTCCCAGGCTTTCTTGGTGAGTTCGCCCAGAGTTTTCAGTTCGGCGAATTGGGCTTCGTCGCTGGCGTCGGCGACGCAACCGGGGCGGAGGCCGTCTCCGAGCGAGAAGCTGACGTCGTACTTCTTGAAAATCTTGACGATGTCGTCGAAGCGGTCGTAGAGAAAATTTTGTTTGTGATTGTAGGCCATCCACTGGGCGAGAATGGCTCCGCCTCGGCTGACGATACCGGTGATGCGCTTGGAAATCAGAGGAAGATATTGGATCAGCACGCCGGCATGGATGGTCATGTAATCGACGCCTTGCGCGGCTTGCTCTTCGATCACTTCCAGCATGACTTCTGCGTTCAGGTCTTCTACCCGCTTCACCCGGGCGATGGCTTCGTAGATCGGGACGGTGCCGATCGGAACGGGGGAGTGGCGCAGAATGGCTTCGCGAATCTCGTGGATGTTGCCGCCGGTGGAAAGGTCCATGACGGTGTCAGCGCCGTAGTGCACGGCGGTGTGCAGCTTCTTGAGTTCTTCGTTTACCTCCGAGGTGACGGCGGAGTTGCCGATGTTGGCGTTGATTTTGCAGAGCGATGCCACCCCGATCGCCATGGGCTCGAGTTCAGGATGGTTGATGTTGGCGGGAATAATCATGCGTCCGCGGGCGACTTCGTCGCGGACGAGTTGGGGCGTCAACTTTTCTTTGTGGGCGATGTAGGACATCTCTTCCGTCACGACATCCTGGCGCGCGTAGTGCATCTGCGAAAAATTGCCGCTGGCGTTTTCCTTCTTGCGGCGAGCCAGCCATTCTGCGCGTGGTTGGGGGACGCTGAAACCGTTGCTGCCATTTCCATTGCCATTCGGGGACGTCATGATCGGACCAGCCTTCTGGGAATTCGGTGAATCTTGATTATAACCGCGACGAGGCTGCCGCCGGTTGTATCAGAAGCCGTTGTCGCCGGACAACCATCCACTCCGCGATCAGCAGATTGGGAATCCAGCACAGCCAGGAGACCGTGATGTAGGTGCGCGGAAAAGGCCAGTGCAGAACCGCCAGCAGGAACGGAATGTAGAGGCGAAGAGTGACGGCGGCGAGGCTCAATGCGTAGTTGCGAATCATCCACTGGCGGTGGGCTTCGATGTTGCCGCGACGGACCAGGCGATATGCCTGCAGCCCGGTGAAGAACCACAATACGGCCAGGATGCCGAAGCCGAGGTGAGTAGGCAAGCCTTGCTCGGAAACCAGAGCCATGGCGAAACCCGCGATTGACCCCAGCCCTACTTCCAGCAAATAGAAACGCCCCAGCCAGCGATGAAAGTTCAGGGCGCGCGCCCGCAGCCGCTGGCTGAACTGCCACGGGCCCGCTAGCAGCGCCCCGATGCCACCGGCAATGTGCAGGCGGAGCGGCAGGATGTAGTGGGCGAAGTGTTGGTTGTCGGGTATCCGGATGAAGTAAGTGGTGCCGTACACCGCGACAGCAGCCGAAAGCAGCAGCATCAGTCCCCAGAGAGTGTTCGAGATCCACGATGAGGCGCGCGATTCGGTGAGCGGAAGGCGCGGAAGTTGCGTGAGCTGAGCCATGAAAGAGTCCTATGTTCTTGGGCAGATCTATGCCCTTGGCACACTTGAACCTGTGATCGATAGAGCTTGATACGGAGAATACCGAAGATTGTTCCGCAACAGAATATCCACGGCGGGCTTTCCGGCGGCCGGTAGCGGCCTTCGAGCCGGGTTGCTCGGACAAAGCTTGCGGCATAGAATCGCAAGCGTTGCCCCTTATCTGCCACCTAAGGAGAGTTCTCTCATGCGTTGTTTCCGGTTCATTCTGGCCTTCCTGCTAATCCTGACTGCAGCCGGTTTCTCGCAGACTGCCGATTCTGGCAAGCCTGGCCCGGGCTTCAACCTCGACAACATTGATAAGACGATCGACCCCTGCGTGGATTTTTATCAGTACGCTTGCGGGAACTGGATCAAGAATTCGGAAATTCCTCCCGATCAAGCGCAGTGGGTGAGCTTCGTGGAGTTGCATGAACGGAATTTGGAGGTTGAGCACGGCATTTTGGACAAGGCTGCGGCAGGCGGGGCCAGCCGCAATGCCATCGATCAGAAGATTGGCGACCTTTATGGATCGTGCATGGACGAGAAGGCCGTGGACAGCAAAGGAATTGCGGCAGTAAGGCCGGAGTTGGATCGGGTGGCGGCGGTGAAAGACAAAGGCGCGCTGATCGATGAAATTGCGCATATTCACCTCACGGGCTCGAGTCCGCTGTTTAATTTCTATTCGTCGTCGGACATGCACAATGCGGATCAGGTGATCGCCTACATTGATCAAGGAGGACTGACTCTTCCCGATCGCGATTACTACATCAAAGAAGATAATCCGAAGATGAAGGAGATGCGGCAGCACCTGGTGGACTATGCCACGCAGCTATTCACGCTGGCCGGGCAGACTCCGCAGCAGGCGGGCGAATCGGCGCACACGGTGCTTCGCATTGAGACGGCGCTGGCTCAGGCCGCGATGGACCGCACGGAACGCCGCAAGCCGGAGAATCGCGATCACAAGATGAGTCGCGACCAGGCGCTAGCGCTCGGCCCCGACTTTTATCTCAACCGCTACTTCGCTGCCGTGGGCGCTCCAGCTTTTGCGCAGCTCAACGTTACGAATCCTGATTTCTTTAAGAAGGCGAATGGAGCGATTGATTCGGAATCGCTCGATTCTCTGAAGATCTATGTGAGCTGGCATGTGCTCAACGCGGCGGCCCCGTGGCTGTCGCAGCCGTTCGTGGATGCGAATTTTGGATACCAACAGGCTCTCACCGGGCAAAAGGTGATTCAGGCGCGCTGGAAGCGGTGCGTGAACCTTACCGATCGGGAATTGGGCGAGGCTCTGGGGCAGAGATATGTCGACGCGACGTTTGGCCCCGAAGCCAAGGCGCGCATGCTGAAAATGGTGGACGCACTGGAGAAGTCGTTATCGGAAGATATTCACGACCTTTCGTGGATGAGCGAGGACACGCGGAAGCAGGCGAAGGTGAAGCTGGATGCGATCCGGAACAAGATCGGCTATCCGGAGGTGTGGCGGGATTACAGTTCGGTCGTAATCAAGCCAAACGATTTGCTCGGCAACGTGCAGCGCGCGAATGAATTCGAGTCCAAGCGGGATATCGCGAAAATCGACAAGCCGCTGGACCGCAAGGAGTGGGGCATGACGCCGCCCACGGTGAATGCCTACTACAGTCCGTCGTATAACGAGATTGTGTTTCCCGCGGGAATTTTGCAGCCGCCATTCTTTGATCCAAAAATGGACGACGCGGTGAACTTCGGCGGGATTGGGCTGGTGATCGGGCACGAACTGACGCACGGCTTCGACGACCAGGGGCGCAAGTTCGATCCCCAGGGAAACCTTCATGATTGGTGGACTGCAGAAGATGGAAAGGAATTTGAGAAGCGCGTGAGTTGTGTGGCCGACGAGTACTCGAACTTCGTCGCCGTGGATGACATCAAGCTGAACGGCAGACTTACGCTAGGCGAGAATACGGCTGACAACGGTGGGGCACGGGTCGCGCTGGCGGCGCTCGAACGCATGATCGCCGACGACAAGACCGGAAAAGAAGGACAGAAAATTGATGGCTACACGCCGGAGCAGCGATTCTTTCTAGGATTTGGACGGGTGTGGTGCGAGAAGCGACGTCCGGAAGTGGCGCGCATGCGGGCGGTGACCGATCCCCATTCGCCAGGAAAGTATCGCGTGGACGGCGTGGTCGAGAATATGCCTGAGTTTCAGAAGGCATGGGGCTGTAAGGCGGGTCAGCCGATGGTGGCGGAGAACGCCTGCCACGTGTGGTGACGTCACAGAAGTAGTTGGGGTGGCTCGGCAGCGCGCCGCGCCATCCCACATCATCGCGGATGGTCCCAGCCATGCAGACGCGGCCGCCAGCGGCTTACGTTTCGGCGATACTCTTCGTATTCCGCTCCGAACTTCTCACGCAACGTCGGCTCTTCGTAAAAGACGACGAACAGATGCACGGCGACAGCAACCGCTGCGACGGATGCAATCAATTTTGAATTGGGATGCCCGAAGATTATCCACAGGCCGATCCATCCTGCCGCAAAGCCCACGTACATGGGATTGCGTACGTGTCGATAGAACCCGGCCGCCACCAATCGTTTCGGCGGAACGATGGGGCAGGCGTGCCACGTCCCGTCCAACTGAAGTCCCAGACGCAGCGTAGGGCGACCGCAAATCCCAGCACGGACGGAATCGCGGCCAGCCATCGCCAGCGCGCGGCGCCCGCCATTTCCACGGTGAAACCCAGCCATCGCGGTAGCAGCCA
>Ga0182015_10001005_pt1 | contig 38736 bp, 32 predicted proteins | sample 712P3MmetaG_FD_120478 | JGI IMG/M metagenome (GOLD analysis project Ga0182015, IMG submission 120478) | Permafrost microbial communities from Stordalen Mire, Sweden - 712P3M metaG | ecosystem: Environmental > Terrestrial > Soil > Wetlands > Permafrost | place: Sweden: Stordalen | collected...
AACTAAAACCAAGCCGCAAACGGCTGCGGAAAATAATGTCTGAATATTTTTCATAACAATGTTTCGGAACTTTTTCTATTCAAAGCCAGTATACCGTTGCATCGTCAATTGTCAACCCGTAAAAACCAGGCCGATTTCAGGGCAGGCTCGTGATTTTTTGCCAGTTGATCCCCTGCATTCCGGCATAAATGGCAAACGCCTTTTCATTCTGGATCAGCACCGCGCGTACCACGCTTGAATCATCCGCGCGGCCCAGTTCAAGAATGCTTTCGGGAATAATCCCCATTTTTTTGTGCGCGTAGAGCAGCGCAAACACCGATTGCGCGACCGCGATGTAGGGCAAATCCTTGTAAGCTCCTTCGACGGCGTCTTCAACGGCGTCGGCCAGAAATTCCAGTTGATTGACCAGATGCGGAAATTTCGGCGCGTTGATCTGGGTGAATTCCAGTTTCCACTGCGGCAGATGGTGAAGAATTTTTTCAGCCATCGCCGGCGTGATGCTCGCCGAGCCGTTGTTGACGAATTTTGCGATTTCGGACATGACGGCAATCTAGTGAATGCCGCGCCTGCGTAAAGGGAAAATTGTCAGACAATTCCCGCGCGTTGCAGCACAAGTTCAAAATCATATTCCGGTTTGCACGCCTTGCGTCCACGCAGCGCGTTCGCCGCGTCGTCGCCGACAAACATTTCCGTCACGGCGTCCCACGCCAGTTTGCGTTTCAATTTCATGCCGATCCATGCGGCGGCGCAGGCTTCGAGGCTGTAGGCGGATTGCTGAATTGGCGACGGGTTGGCGGTTGGCAGCAATGCTTTCGAGCCAGTTGCCGTGATGCGATTTGCTCGGCATCCAGCGCACGGCATCGCCGTTCGAGCGGCAAAAGAATTTTCGGATCGCTCGCACGCAATGGCAATAACACGTCGCGGTACATCGGCGCGTTGGGATCGCTGGCGGTGACTTTTTCCTCACCGCGCGTGCAGAACACCAAACCTTCGTCGCCTCCGAAACGCAGACCGGTTTCAAATTGGTTGTCGAGGATCACACGTTTTTCGGATAAAGCGTTTCAACATGATTAAAGTGGTGTGAACCGTCCATGTGTCATTCGTCATGAATTCCGCGTGCGCGTCAATCGTTAGCGGCCCGCCGAGTTCTTGGCCCATCGCCCAGTGCGCGATGCCCACGTGATGCGCGCCCCAGTTTGTGATCATGCCGAGGCCAAAATCTTCGGTGGTGATCCGGCCTTCGAGGCTGTTCTGTGGATGCACGCGACGTTCCATGTAGCATATTATATATGAAGCCATTGGCTTGCCACTCCGCCATGGAAGAAACCCACAATTTGTATTTTGACTTCACGCTAATTTCATCAAGTCAATTATGCCGAAAGAAAACCAACCGTAAACCGCAAGCCATTGAAATGCTCATTACCGTTTGACGAAGCCATGCGCCGGATTTTGAGCTACAAGCCGCCGAAGAAAACTTCCCAGCGGAAAAAGTGATTTTCCGCTCCTCTGGCACTTTACATCGTTTTTAGGTAAAACTTGTGAAGTGCATAATCCCATTGAAAAGATTCACCCAACCATCCTCCGCGCGCAATGCTGCTGCTGCAAACGTGACAATTGCAAAGGAGAGAGAAAATATGTTATGAAACTTGGTGTGCAAGATTTGATTGCCAAAGCCGCAACGCTCCTTGAAGCGTTGCCTTACATCCAGAAATTCAGCGGCGAGACGTTCGTTGTCAAATACGGCGGCAGTTTCATGGACTCGCCCGACGCGAATGTCCGCAACGGCGTCGCGCGTGACATTGTTTTTCTGGAAGCGGTGGAAATCAATCCTGTCGTCGTCCACGGCGGCGGTAAAACGATTACGCGCGCCATGGAAAAAGCCGGATTCAAAGCCCATTTCATCCAAGGCCAGCGCGTTACGAACGAAGCCACCGTGAAAATTGTGGACGACGTTTTGTCGCGCGAAATCAATCCCGAAATCGTCAAGACCATCAATTCGCTCGGCGGTGCGGCTGTCGGTTTTTCCGGCGCGGATATTTTCAAGTGCCGCAAGCTGTGGCTCGACGACAAGGAAAATCCCGGCAAAAAAATTGACATCGGCTTCGTCGGCGAAGTGATTGAAGTGAATGTCGCGCCGTTGAAAGAATCAATTTGGTGCGGCCACACGCCTGTCATCAGCCCGACCGCACGCGGCGAAGACGGAAAAATTTATAACTGCAATGCCGACGTTGCCGCAGCGATGTGCGCGATTGCGTTGAATGCGAAACGTCTTGTTTTTATGAGCGACGTGTCCGGCTTGATGCGTGACCCGAAAGACGTTTCAACCGTCATCGCGCATTTGCAAACTAGCGAAGTTCCCGCACTCAAAGAAGCGGGCGTCGTGGACAAAGGCATGATTCCGAAAGTAGACAGCGCCGTCGCTGCCATCAAATCCGGCGTGGAAAAAATTTCGTTCGTGGACGGCCGCGTGCCGCACGCCGTGATGCTCGAAATTTTCACCGACCGAGGCGTTGGCACGGAAATTGTATTATAACCAGAAAATTCCTTGCGCTTTTTCGGTTATTTAGAACATTAGAACACCACCAATAATTCCATTCATTATTTATGAAAAAAACCATAGCACTGACTCCCGAACGCATCATGCAATTAAGCTGGGGCTACGCACCGCCGCTCATTCTCGAAGCCGCAGTCAAACATCGCGTGTTTGATTTGCTGGATCAATCTCCAAAAACCGCGCAACAACTTGCCGCGAAAACCGGCGCTTCCGTGCGCGGCCTCACCGCGATTTGCAATGCGCTCGTCGGACTGCAATTTCTGGCGCGTGCCGGCGACCGTTACAAACTCACGCCCGAAAGCGCGACATTTCTCGTCTCCACAAAACTGGCGTTTCACGGCGCATTTTTTAAACACATTTCCAAACAATTGATTCCGCAATGGCTTGGCCTGGAAAAAACTGTTCACACCGGCAAGCCGGCGAAACGCGCCAACGCCGAAAGCGAAGGCTCGAAATTTTTCGGCGAATTTGTCGAAGCGATTTTTCCATTGAGTTACGCGGCGGCAAAAACATTGGGCGAACATCTCAAAATTCCCAAAGCAAAAAATCCCGTTCCCGTTCTGGACATCGCGGCTGGCTCTGGCGTTTGGGGAATCGCGCTGGCCGAGCAATCAAAATATGTCCGCATTTCGGCGGTGGATTGGCCGGACGTCCTGACCATCACGAAAAAAGTCGCCGCGCAGCACGGCGTCGCCGACCGGCTCCAAAAAATCCCGGGTGATGTATTGAAAGCAGATTTCGGAAAAAATCACAGCGTCGCCACGCTCGGCCACATTTTGCACAGCGAAGGCACCAAACGCAGCCGCAAACTGCTGAAAAAGGTATTCAACGCACTCGCGCCCGGCGGTACGATTGCCATCATGGAATTTCTAGTGAATGACCAGCGCACCGCGCCGCCAGTCTCGCTTTTATTTGCCGTCAACATGCTCGTCAATACCGAAACCGGCGATACGTTCAGCTTTAAAGAAATCAGCCAATGGCTGCGCGCCGCCGGTTTTGTAAAACCGCGTTTGCTCAATGTGCCTGCCGTTTCGCCGCTTGTGCTGGCGACAAAACCGTGACGTTGTTGTGGAAGAAATTTTTCCATCACCGCCGCCAATTGTGCGGAATGAATTCGAGTCCATCCGCGAACTGTTCACGAAAAACGTCGTGCCCAGTTACGGACGTTTTGAAATCGTGCTAAACCACGGCGCGGGCAGTTATCTTTTTGATGTCACCGGCAAACGCTATCTCGACCTCGGCAGCGGCATCGCCGTTTGCTGTCTCGGCCACGCGCATCCCGCCATCACCGAGGCGCTCGTCGAACAATCACGCAAACTCATTCATGTCTCGAATCTTTATTTCACCGAACCCCAGGGACGGCTCGCCGCCGAACTCGTCAAGCGCATCGGGCCGGGCAAATGTTTTTTTGCCAACAGCGGCGCGGAAGCAAACGAAGGCCTGTTCAAGCTCGCGCGCAAATTCGGCCACGACGAAGGCCGTTTTGAAATTCTGACGGCGACAAATTCTTTTCATGGACGCACGCTCGCCGGCATTGCCGCGACGGGGCAGGACAAAGTCAAAAAAGGTTTTGAGCCGATGATGCCAGGCTTCCGGCACATTCCATTCAACGATTTGGAAGCGGCGCGCGCGGCGATTTCGCCCGCGACCGTCGCGATTTTGATCGAAGGCGTGCAAGGCGAAGGCGGCGTCACGCCCGCCATGCCCGAATATTTGCTCGGCCTGCGCGCATTCTGCGACGAGAAAAAACTCCTGCTGCTCATGGACGGCGTGCAATGCGGGCATTACCGCACTGGAAAATTCCAGAGCTTTCAAAAAATTCTTAAAGATGTTCCCGGCGGTGGAAATTTTCTGCCTGACGGCCTTTCGATGGCCAAGTCGCTTGGCGGCGGATTGCCCATCGGCGCGTTCTGGGTGCGCGCGCCGTTCGCGGATTTGCTCGGACCGGGCACGCACGCGACGACGTTCGGTGGCACTCCGCTCGCGTGCGCTGTTGCGTTGAAAATTCTTCAGGTCATTGAACAGGAAAAACTCGATGAACAGGCATGCACACTCGGTGACTGGATAAAAAATGAATTGGAGCGGCTCGCCAAAACTTATCCTGGCGTCGTCAAAAATGCGCGCGGATTCGGCTTCATGCTCGGGCTGGAACTGGCGGGGAAAATTCCGGCGTTTGCATCAAGCAACCAATCCACAGCAATTCAATTCGTGAACCGGCTGCACGCGGCGGGCGTTTTGACAATTCCAGCCGGAACGCAGGTCGTTCGTTTGTTGCCACCGCTGAATCTGAAACCGCAGGAAGCCGCCGAGGGCATCGCTAAAATCGAGGAACTCGTCAGATCACTGGCCTAATTTTATGACTCAAGCCGCGCACATACATTTGGCTAAACGCGATCCTGTTTTGCGGAAACTCATCCGCGAGCACGGAAAATGTTCACTCAAGCCGGAAAAATGGCGCTCACCGTTTCAATCACTTGTTCAAGCCGTCGCGCACCAGCAACTGAACGGCACGGCGGCGAATACGATTCTCACACGTTTCAAAAAATTATTTCCCGGCAGAAAATTTCCGCGACCGGAGGATTTGGCGAAGGTGACGGACGTACAAATCCGTGCCTGCGGATTTTCCTTTGCCAAAATCAAATCCATCCGCGACATCGCGGAAAAAACCTGGTCGGGCGTCGTGCCGACTTCACGGCAGATTGTGAAATTGTCCAACGATGAAATTGTTGCGCGGCTCACGGAGGTGCGCGGCGTCGGGCGCTGGACGGTTGAAATGCTTTTGATTTTTCAACTTGGACGCGAAGACATTTTGCCCGCCGATGATTTTGGCGTGCGTACCGGTTTTCGTGATGCTTACAAAAAACGCGAAATGCCGACGGTGAAAGAATTACTCGCGTTTGGTGAAAAGTGGAAGCCGCATCGCACAACGGCGGCGTGGTATCTTTGGTGCGCGGCGGACGCGGCCAGGAAAAAGAAGTGACGACGCGTTTCGCTTCGGTTATAAAATTTTTTGGGCGGAAATTCCCGAAGTTATTAAACCATGAAACATCTGTTGTCGTTGGAAAAATTACCAATCGCGGATTTTGAGAAAATCCTGCGCGACGCCGTCGTCTTCAAAAGTGAACGTGGTCGGCACAAATCGCAGCCGCTCAAGGGCCAGACCTGGGCGCTGATGTTTTCCAAATCATCCACGCGCACACGGGTTTCGTTTGAAACCGGCATCCGCGAGCTGGGAGGTGAATCACTTTTCTTGAGCGCGAACGACATCCAACTTGGCCGCGGCGAGCCGATCAAGGACACTGCGCGTGTGCTCGGTCGAATGATTCACGGCGCGGTCATCCGTACATTTGCGCAAAGCGATGTCGAGGAATTTGCGAAGTTTTCCAAAATCCCGACCATCAACGCGCTGACGGACAACGAACATCCGTGCCAAGTGCTGGCGGACATTTTTACATTTGAAGAAAAGCGCGGGACAATTGCTGGAAAAATTGTCGCGTTCATCGGCGATGGCGCGTGCAACGTGCCGGTGTCGTGGATTTTTGCAGCGGCAAAACTGGGTTTTGAATTGCGCATCGCCGCACCGAAAGAATTTCAGCCCAGTCACAAATTAATAATGAGCGCAGCGAAAGCCGGGGCGGAAGCAAGCGGAACAAAACCAAAGTCTGAAGACATTATTTATGTTACAGATGACTTGAAAGCTGCCGCGTCCGGCGCGGATTTGCTTTACACCGATGTCTGGGTTTCGATGGGCAAAGAAGCCGAAGCTGCCGAGCGCATCAAAATTTTGGGCGATTATCAAATTAATCAAAAGCTCGTTAGATGGGCCAAACCGGACGCGTTGGTGATGCACTGTTTGCCGGCGTATCGCGGCAAGGAAATTGACGAGGAAACTTTTGAGGCGAACGCAGACACAATTTTCACACAGGCGGAAAACCGGCTGCATGTGCAAAAGGCGATTTTGAACTGGGCGGTTTCGTGATTAGCCATAGAGTCACAGAGAACACCGAGAAGATTAAAAATGTTTGCTTCGCGCCTCCGTGACAAAACTATTTTGAAAACTGGCGCAGGTATTTCACGGCGACTTTCAAATCCTTCGGCCATTCGCTTTTGATGGTCACGGCTTCATTTGTGACCGGATGTAGCAAGATCAATTCTTCAGCATGCAGCGCGACGCGTGAAAGCAAAGGGCGCTCCTCGCGTCCGGGTTTGAGTCGATAATCCTGTTTGAGGCGAGAGAGCCAGAGCGGTTTGCCGCCGCAAGTGTCGTCGCCGACAATTTTCAGTCCAATGTGTGCGGCGTGAACGCGAACCTGATGCGTGCGTTCGGCGAGCGGTTCGCATTTCAGCAGCGCGTAACCGTGGCGCGGGAAATTCTCCAGCACTTCAAACCGGGTCGTCGCCTGCTTACCACCCTGCGGGTCAACACGCATCACGCCGGGATTGACCGGATGCGGCGACAGTTTGGCGTTCACTTCAAATTGATTTTCCAGCGGCTCGCCGCGCATGAGCGCAACATATTTTATTTGCGCCTTTTCGGAACTGAACAGATTGGCGAGCGCGATGAATGTCGGTTTGTTTTTGACGAACAAAAGCACACCGCTGACATCGAAGTCGAGGAAGTTTGCGTTGTTGAGATATTCCAGATTGCGTTCCTTCGCCCACGTTTTTTCCCCCGCGATGCCGCCGTGAAGCAGCTTCATCAGACTCGGACGCGCGAGGTCATCAGCGTCAGGAGAAGTGAGCAGCCGCGCAGGTTTGTCCAGCGCGAGCAGATGTTCGTCTTCGAAGAAAACGGGGATCTCCCAGAACTCACGCGTCGCGGGCGACGAAAGTTTGATGGCCGCAGTCACGGCGGCTTATTGGGTCGCCATCCGGCGCGCAAACTTCGTGTCGCGCAGGGCGCGTCCGGCTTCGATCTGAAGCCATTCATTGAACGCCTCGTTTTCGCGCGAGCGGCGAAGTGTTTCAGTGAATTGCGGCAGTTCAGCGGACATGACCGACTGGTCAACGGGCAGTTGCGACTGGACGAAAAAAACGAACCCGCCATCGTCGGTTTCCTGAAAATTACTGATTTGGCCGACCGCCGTGTTGAACGCCGCCTGCTTCACCTGGTTCAATTCGGCGCGCTCGCCGAGTTCCGGCAATTCGCGCGTGCTCGAGGAAAACGGTGGCAGCACCTGCGGCTGCAATTCAAGCGCGGCGCAGGCGGACGCAAAACTTTTTCCGGCGGCCATGCCGGCCGTCAGTTTGGCGCAGAGGTTCGTTCCGGCTTCGCGCGCGCGCGCGACGGCCTGTTGCATCTGATAATCCTGCGTCACGCGGGCGCGGATGTCCGCGAAGGGCTGAATCTCGCTCGGCAATTGCCGGGCGAGCGCGATGACGTAAATTGCATTCGTGCTGATGATCGGGTTGGCGAACGGTTCATCGGGTGTCAAACCAAATGCGGTTTTGGTGAAACTTTCGGGCGCGATGAATTCCTGCGGACCGGTTTCGGCGGCGAACGGCGCGGTGGTTTGCACGTTCAATCCCTTTTGTTTCGCGACGGTCGCGAGATTTTCCGCGCGAGCGGGTTCGAGGTTGAAGACGGTGCCGGCAAATTCGTTGGCCTGCGTGCGGGCATCGGCCAGTGCGCGCTGGCGGATCATCATTTCGCGGATTTTAACCTTGGCGTCAGCGGGCGTCTTTGCGTCAGGAAAAGCCTGCGCGCCATACTGGAGATAAACCGCGTCAATTTGCGCATCGAAATTCGTTTTCGCCAATTCCGCTTTTGATTGCGCTAGAAAGTTCGACAAATCAAACACGACATAATTGACCTGCACGCGGTCGGGCAGGCGATATTCCGCGAGGTAATTGGTATAAAATTTCCCGAGGTCATCCGGAGTGACCGTGACGGACGGAAGATAATTTTTTGCCGAAAAGAAAACGATCTGCGATGACAGTTCCTGATGTTCGCGCTGGTAAATGCCGGCGGCTTCCTGCGGCGTGACAAGCGTGCCGGACAAGCCGATGGCCTGGATGAGTTGCTGGATGGTAACTTCCTGGTGGACAAAATTCTCAAAGTCCGTCACGGTCAGTCCCTCCGGCTGCAAAACCTGTTTCGCAAATTCGTCCACCGTCACAGTCTGGCCGTTGCGTCCGAGCGACCTGAGCATTTGGTTCGCCGTCGCCGCCGCCGTATCCAGGCCTACATGGATGCCGAGGTCGGAGGCTTTTTGCATCAGCAACATGCGGATGCAGGTCTCGCGTTCCATGTCCATTTCGGACACGTTGGCTTTTTTGTCCGGCCAGGTGCCGTAATGGAACAGGTAGAACAATTTGAACGCATTGAACGCATCCGCATATTCCTGTTGTGTGATCTTTTTCCCGTTGATGGAACCAAAATCGCCGCCGTCACGCCCGCCGCCGTTCATGCGCGATGGGGCTGCGCCCCAGTAAATGAAGGAGATGACCGTGAGGGTGATGATCACCACCCACAGCCATTTAGAATGTTTGCGAATTGTTCCAATCATAGTGAAAAATGAACGCGGAGCCTAACTTGCCTGAAGGAACATGGCAAACGCAAAAGCAGGTCAACCCTTCAACCACTTCGCCACGTCCGCCGCCGCGTAAGTGATTAAAATGTCCGCACCCGCGCGCCGCATCGCCAGCAGACTTTCCAAAGTCACCGCACGCTCATCAATCCAGCCGTTCGCAGCGGCGGCCCTGATCATCGAATATTCCCCACTGACGGAATAAGCGGCGGTCGGATAACCGATTTTTGTTTTGATGCGATAAATCAAATCCAGATATGCCAGCGCCGGTTTGACCATGACGATGTCCGCCCCTTCCTGAATATCCAGCGCCACTTCGCGCAACGCCTCGTTCGCGTTCGCCGCGTCCATCTGATAACTGCGCCGGTCGCCGAATTGCGGCGCAGACTCGGCGGCTTCGCGAAACGGCCCGTAAAAAGCCGACGCAAACTTCGCCGCGTAACTCATGATTGGCGTTTCTGAAAAACTATTTTTGTCCAGTGCCTCGCGGATGGCACGAACGCGACCGTCCATCATGTCGCTCGGCGCGACGATGTCCGCGCCCGCCACCGCATGGCTCGCCGCCGTTTGCGCCAGCAGCTTCAACGTCGGATCGTTCAAAATTTTCCCGCCCTGCACCACACCGCAATGACCGTGCGCCATGTATTCGCACAGGCACACGTCCGTGATGACTAGCAGCGAGGGCAATTCCTTTTTCAGCAGCCGCACTGTCTGCTGCACGATGCCATTCTTCGCGTAAGCACCGCTCGCCTTCGCATCTTTTTTATCGGGAATGCCGAAGAGCAGCACGGCGGGAACGCCGAGCGCATGGGCGCTGGCCGCCTCGCGCAAAATTTCATCCGGTGAAAACTGGAAGACTCCCGGCATGGAATTGATAGGGTGGCGCAACTTGCGTCCGCCGCGGACGAACAATGGCAGCACGAGCTGCGAAACATTTAACGACGTTTCCGCGACGAGCCGACGCATCGCCGCCGACTGTCGCAAACGGCGCGGGCGATAATTTGGAAATTGTCCAACGTGTAAATTCACGAAGCCCATTCTAGTTTCAAACCGTGAAGTGCAAAGCCGAAAGTGGAACAGGTGAACAGGTGAAGCCGACTAAATTTCAATTTGTAAAAATTCGCGCAATCCGCGTCATTGAATCTATGCTTTATTTGCGGCCAAAAATTCTTGGTTCCGGCTTTGCAATTGGCCGGCTTGGATTACCTTTCCGTCATGCGGCAACTACGGAATTTTCTCTGGTCAGTCACGGCGGTGGTCGTGCTGGCGCTGGCGGTTTATCTCACCTATACCATTGCGCACTGGGCGGGGCGGGGCGCGGGCCTGCATTTTGGGGATACCACAAGCGTCGTTCATGAAGTCCAGCCGCTTTCCGATCTCGTCACGGTGAAATATGTCATGGACAAGGTGGTGGTGCTAGAGGACGTGAAATGGTATGGCGAAAACCGCGTGCTGTTGCTCGCGCATGGCGTGGTCAAGGCGGGCGTTGATCTCAAACGCCTCACGCCGGCGGATGTCACGATTTCAGACAAAAAAATCTTCCTGCGCCTGCCGCCGCCGCAAATCATGGATGCCTATCTGGACGACAAGAACAGCCAGGTGATTGACCACACGACGGGACTGTTGCGCGTGTTCGACAAGGACTTGGAACAAACCGCCCGCGCAAATGCCGTGGACGACATCTGCCGCGCGGCACGCCGGGCAGGAATTCTCGACGACGCGCAAAAGCAGGCGCAGGTGCAACTGGGGTCGTTCCTGCATCAGGCCGGTTTCGAACGGGTGGAATTCCGTTGAAGAAATTCCAAGCGCGGCACTGTCTGAAAATCAGTCAATATGTCTAATTTTCACCGGGTGCTCAATTTGCGCGCGGGTCTCGGTATCCACGGCAATCGGCAACTTTCTTTTCAGCGGGGAAATTTTCGTCTTTGGCAACCGCAACTGCATCAGATAAAGCGCGGGTGAGACCTTCGCGGGCAGACGGTTCGTGAGTTCGGCCTGTCCCCGGGTTTCCTGTGTGAGCTTCATCAGATTGACTTTTTTAGCCATGCTGCGAAAGCTCGCAATTCATGTGCCAGAAATTTTCGTCACTTTTTGCCGAGCCGCTCCAGCAATTTTCCGTGAATGCCGCCAAAGCCGCCGTTGCTAAACACGCAAACCATGTCGCCGCCCTGCGCGTTTTTGGCAACGTGCGCGACAATGGCATCCACGTCTGGCAAATACGCCGCGTCCTTGCCGGACGCTTTCAAAGCCTGCATCAGTTTTTCAGGGTTTAATCTTTCTTCGGCCGCAATTTGTTCGAGACGCGCAACTTCTGAAATCACGACGGCGTTTGCGTCGGCAAACGAATCGGCCAGTTCGGTTTGAAAAACATTCCGGCGCGTGGTGTTCGAGCGCGGCTCAAAAATCGCCCAGATTTTTTCGCGCGGATATTTGATGCGCAACGCGCGCAGCGTTTCACGGATGGCCGTCGGGTGATGGCCGAAATCGTCAATCAACGTCACGCCGCCCGCGATGCCGCGCACTTCCATCCGCCGTTTGATGCCCTTGAACATATCGAACGCAGCCTGAATTTGTTTGTTCGAGAGACCGCAGTGTTTTGCGGCGGCAACCACCGCGAGCGCATTGCGAACATTCAATTCGCCGACCAGATTCAGATGAAATTTGAAACTCGGAATTTCAAATTCCGTCGCCGTCGGGCCAAAGCGTAAATTAAAGGCCCGAACGGAATTGTTTTCGCCAAGACCAAATTTTTTCACCGGACAATGAGTCGCGTTGAGCAGTGGCACGAGATTTGAGTCGTCGCCGTTGCCGAGCAGCAAACCGTTTCGCGGAATAAGCCTGATGAAATGTGAGAAAGATTTTTTAATCGCATCAAGATTTTCAAAAATGTCCGCGTGATCGAATTCAAGATTGTTGACGATGGCGACTTCCGGCTGATAGTGGATGAACTTGCTGCGCTTGTCGAAAAACGCGGTGTCATATTCATCGCCTTCGATGATGAACCACTCGCTGTCCGTGAACCGCGCGCCCTGCGAAAAATTATTCGGAATGCCGCCGATGAAAAAACTCGGGTTCAAACCGTTATGCTCAAAGAGCCACGCCAATAGCGAAGTCGTCGTGGTCTTGCCGTGCGTGCCAGTGACGACGATGGAGCGTTTGCCGCGAATGAAAAATTCCTTCAACAGTTCCGGCAGCGAGCAGTAGCGCAATTTGTGGTCGAGAACAAATTCCGCTTCAGAGTTGCCGCGCGAAATCGCATTTCCAATCACGACCAAATCCGGTTTGTGCGACAGATTTTTTTCGTCGTAGCCGTTCATCACCGCGATTTTTTTTCCGGCGAGAAATGATGCCATCGGCTCATAAACATTTTGGTCCGAGCCGGTGATGCGAAAACCTTTTTCCTGCATCGCGGCGGCGACGGCGGCCATGCCCGCGCCGCCGATGCCGACGAAGTGAACTGATTTGATTTGCGACGAAAACATTTACTGACAATTAAACCACCAGGGCACGAAGGCACAAAGCTTTTTGAATCCTTGTTATCCTGGTGACTTTGTGGTTAAACCTTCAATTTCTTCTCCAAAATTTCGCCGATGAGATTTGGGTTTGCTTTGCCCTTGCTCAACTTCATCACCTGCCCCTTGAGAAAATTCAGCGCGGCGGCCTTGCCGGATTTGAAATCGTCCGCCGGGCCGGGATTGGCGGCGATGACTTCGTCGCAGAATTTTTCAATCGCGCCCGTGTCGCTGACCTGCGCGAGACCTTTTTCCTGAACAATCGAAGTCGGAGATTTTCCGGTTTTGTACATTTCTGGAAGAACAATTTGCTGTGCGACCGAAATGCTAATGGTTTTTGCTTCAACCAAGAGAACTAATTCAACAATCGCATCTACCTTGAATTTTAGATCGCCTTTTCCAAAAAATGCATCTTCTTTGAATTCGTAATTGGATTGAATTCCCGCGAGCGCATCATCTACGGCCACCAGAGCTCTCAAATTATTGATAAGCAAATTGGCGATAGTTTTCCACAAACGTAAATTTTTATCTTTTGAAAAATTATAAGGGAATAGTTCTTTAGCGCATTTCTCAAAGAAATTTCCGAGCAAAACGTCCCACACCAAAACCTGTGCGTCATCCGCTGGCAAACCGTAATTTTTTATGAACCGTAGCTTGCGCGCGAGCGGCAATTCCACGACGCGTGATTTCACCTCGGCAAGCCACACGTCCGTTGGCGCGAGCGGCATCAAATCGGGGTCGGGAAAATAACGATAGTCGTGCGCGTGTTCCTTCGTCCGCATTCCTTCGGTGATGCCCGCGACATCGTCCCATCGGCGGGTGGATTGGATAAGCTTTTTACCGCGCTTCACGGCTGCGATCTGGCGTGGAATTTCGTATTCCAACGCGCGGCGCACGCCTGAAAAGCTGTTCATGTTTTTGATTTCGATTTTCGCTCCGAGTTCTTTTGTGCCGACCGGACGCACGGACACGTTCACATCGCAGCGCACCATGCCTTTTTCCATGTCACAGTCGCTCACGCCGCCGTAAATCAAAATGTCCTTGAGTGCGTTGAGGTATTCGCAGGCCATATCCGCGCTCGTGATGTCCGGCTCGGAAACAATTTCCATGAGCGGCACGCCGGCGCGGTTGAAGTCCACACCGCTGTTGCGCTCGAAATGAAAACTTTTGCCGACGTCCTCTTCGAGATGCGCGCGGGTGATGCGGACACGACCCAAGCCATTTGCCGAACCGGCACCGCTGAATTCGAATTCGACAAAACCATTCAGCGTCGAAGGTTTGTCGTATTGCGTGAGCTGGTAATTTTTCGGCGCGTCAGGATAAAAATAACTTTTACGGTCGAATTTGGCGAAGCGCGGGATTTCGCAGTTCAAAAGGCAGCCCGTCAGCACCGTCAGACGCAACGCCTCGTCATTCGGCACAGGCAGCACGCCGGGCATTCCAAGGCAGACGGGACAGACGTTCGTGTTCGGCTCGTCGCCATATTGGTTGGCGCAACCGCACCACATCTTCGATTTCGTTTTGAGCTGGACATGGGTCTCCAGTCCGATGACGGCTTCGTATTCCATTGCGAAAAAAGTTTAACCAAAACACTGCGAAGCGAAACATGGATTTTCAAGAATCATAAAATTTGAGCAGAACAAAACCTCAACGGGAATACGGACAATGAAAGCGGAGAATTGGTGGACGCACGACGATCTGGTCGCCAGGTGATTCAGTCGCGGTCCAAATCTTCAATCTCCAGAAAGCCGTTCAACTGCCGCAGGCGCGTAGGATGGCGCATTTTGCGGAGCGCCTTGGCCTCAATCTGCCGGATGCGTTCGCGCGTGACATTGAATTGCTGGCCGACCTCTTCGAGCGTGCGCGCGTTGCCATCGCCGAGGCCAAAACGCAGTTCCAGAACTTTCCGCTCACGTTCGTTCAGGCTGCACAACACATCGCCCAGTTTGCCTTTTAACAAACTGAAGCTCGTCATGTCCAGCGGGCTTTCGGCGGCCTTGTCCTCGATGAAATCGCCGAAGTTCGCGTCCTCGCTGTCGCCCACGGGCGATTGCATCGAGATCGGCTGCTGCGCCATTTTCAAGACGGCGCGCACGCGATCAACGGGCAACTGAAGTTCGTCGGCGAGTTCGTCCGGCGTCGGTTCGCGGCCAAAATCCTGGATCAGCCGCTTCTGGACGCGCATCAATTTGTTGATGATCTCAATCATGTGAACCGGGATGCGGATGGTACGCGCCTGATCCGCAATCGAGCGCGTGATGGCTTGCCGGATCCACCACGTCGCGTAGGTGGAAAATTTATAGCCGCGCCGATACTCGAATTTTTCCACCGCCTTCATCAACCCCATGTTGCCTTCCTGAATCAAATCAAGGAACGATAACCCGCGGTTCGTGTATTTTTTGGCGATTGAAATGACAAGGCGCAGATTGGCCTCGACCATTTCGGTTTTGGCCTGGAGCGCGTGTGTCGAAAATTCACGCAATGAATCGAACGCCTTGAGAAAACCCTCCACCGGCATCCGCACAAACTCTTCGAGCGCCTTGATTTTTTGTTTTTCAGCCACTACCAGATGCTGTTGCGCGCTAGATTCGCGCTGCATTTCGGCCTCGGCAAGCGCGCGCAGGCTGTATTGTAATTTGTCGTGGATGTTCTCGGCGACGAGCGCCATTTCCTCGACGACCTTTTGCTTGAAACAAAATTTGGGGAACACGCCCTGAAGTTGCCGGTCAGCCCGCTTGAACGCCGCCTGCACCAGCCCGCTTTGGGCCTTGCCATGGGCGTGACACCACGCGGTATATTTATGGTCAACCTCCTCGTCTGTTTTGCGGACGCGCTCAACAAATTTGCGGAGAGAGCGCAAATGAGCATCGCGGCTGTCCACCTTCTTTTCCAAAATGACGCGGTCGAAACGCTCGCGCGGCGGTTCGGCCAGCAGTTTTTCCGCCAGCGCAATGTGTTCCTTGCCCGCAAAACCAAGACTGTAAATGATCCGAGTGATTTCCAGTTCGGCATTCTCGATGCGTTTGGAGATCTCCACCTCCTGCTCACGCGTCAGCAACGCCACCTGCCCCATCTGGTTCAAATACATCCGTACCGGATCGTCCAGAATATCCAGCCGTGTCGTGTCCTCCTCCTCGGCTTCGGACTTCTTGATGTTGTCCACCTCCGCCTGGTCAACGATTTCAATTTCAAGCGCGCGCAGCTTGGAAAAAATTTCGTCCAGCTTTTCCGGCGTCGCCTCGTTTTCCGGCAACGCCTCGCTGATATCGTTGAAAGTCAACTGTCCCTGCTCCTGCGCGAGCCGGACCAGATCTTTGATTTTTTCCGAAAGCTCCGTAGCAGAACTTTTCTGCAAAGCGGCAGTAGATTCCGAAAGTTGGACAGCGAAAGCTGCAATACTGCGTTTCCCCCTTTTCAGAGATGAATTCGCCCCGGTTTTGCGAACCTTTGTTTTGGACATACTACTTACAACATACACCTTCGTTCACGAAACGAAAGTGAGCGCGAATATGGTAAGCCATTTCAACTTCGTCAAGCGGCGAAACGGTCTAAAAATCATTTTCCCGGCGCGACGTAAATTCCGCGCGCCTTGAGCTGCGCCAGAATCATTTCCACCGTGCGGTCAAGCGCACCGAGATTTTGCGACACGACCTTGAGCGCGTTGCGACCAAGCCATGCGCGGCGGCTTTCGTCCGCCAGCAGTCCGGCGATGGCCGCCTCAAGCGCCTCCCGGCTGCCCACCTGCACCGCGCCGTTTTGCGCGAGAAAACTCCGCGTCACGTCCGCGAAATTCTGCATGTTCGGCCCGAACACCATCGCCTTGCCCAACGCACCCGGCTCAATCGGATTTTGTCCGCCCACGGCCGTCAAGCTTTTGCCGACGAACACTACCGTCGCGTGCTCGTAAAAAAAACGCAGCTCGCCCGTCGTGTTGACCAGCAGGCATTCAATCTCGCCCTCACTTTTTTTTGTCTTTGCAGAAAATTCGCTGCGCCAGAAAAACTTGATGTCGAGAGCACGGAGTTTTTGTCCGACTTCGCGGCAGCGTTCAAAATGTCTTGGCACCAGCACCAGAAACAGTTTTGGAAACCGGGCGCGCAACCGATTCGCCATTTCCGCCAGAATGATTTCCTCGCCGTCATGCGTGCTGCCGGCGACCAGGATTGGCGCGTCCGCCGGCACGCCCAATTGCCGCAACATAGTAGGAACGTCGAGCGTGCGCTGTTCGTCCAGTTTTGCCGCATCGAATTTCAGGTTGCCCACCACGCGGATGGCTTCGGGGTGGCAGCCGACTTCGCGCAAACGCACGGCGTCTTCTTCATTTTGCGCGCCGACGCCGGTGAACGACGCAAACAAAGGCCGGAACAAAAGCGAAAATCTTTTGTAGCGCGGATACGAACGTTCGGACAGCCGTGCGTTCGCCAGAAAAACCGGGATGCCGAGCCTTTGCGCGCGCCAGAGAAAGTTCGGCCAGATTTCCGCCTCCACCAGTACGATGGCACTGGGATTGATTGTCGCCAGCGCGCGGTTGACGAATTTGCGCCGATCCACCGGATAGTAGATCTTGCTGACGTGCGTAGGCAGGCGGCGGCGCAGCTCGGCCATGCCGGTGGTCGTGGTCGTGGACACGACGATTTTAAGGTTCGGCACGCGCGGTTCGAGCACGCGGATGATCTGCGTGCAAAGATTGACCTCGCCGACGCTCACGGCGTGCATCCAAATGACGTGGCGGTTGGTCAACGCCTGTTTCAGGCTGGGGTCGTATTTCGCAAACCGCTGGCCAAAACCCGGAAGCCAGTTGCCGCGCCGTCGCATCCGCCAGAAATAATACGGTGCGGACAGCACGAAAAAAATAATGAACAGGATGTTGTAAAGTGTGCGCACTCTGGATGCCAGACCGATTGCGCCTTAATCTTCCGAAAAGGGACGCTGCGCGCAAAGGAAATGTTTTAGAATTGTCACTCTTAATTGTGGAGGAAGAAAAGTAACCAGACAGTTAAAAGCACCGGCAGCAGAAACGGCAGTGCATATTTGAAGATAAAGCCGAAAAAGGATGGGGTGGAAACTTTCTACTGGTCGGCAACCTGAAATGCAAGCGAGTCCAGTGCGATGAAGTTTGGAGTTTCGTTTATGCGAAGGACAAAAACGTGCCAAAGAACATGAAAGCCAGCGGAGCGGGCAGCGTTTGGACTTGGGTTCGTGTCAGGGTTCGCGCTGGCGCGCCGAGATAGGACAGAATCAGCACGTCATTTGTCGAGCGCACAAATCTCACTGTGCGCCATTCTAACAAGCAATTTGCCCGTTTAGGCTTGGGCTATTCACACGCAAGCTGTCTAATCACCGGCACGCAATCGCTCTGTTCGTGTTCGCGTATAATTTCTGCAAGGTTCTCAACACGCTCGGTTGCACGCCAGCGGTGGGCTTGAAATTGGCTACTGAAACGTGGACAATCGAACGACTGATTAACGAACTCGCACCATGATGAAAAAAACTTTTCCTATACTGGCTCTTTTGTCTATTGCGACATCGGTGCTTGAATTCGTTAATTTGGTTGGCTCTCCCTGCTTGGGAAAACTTTTTCTTGATTTGTGCTTGCCAATAGTGGGATTTTTTTTGGGGTTATCGCACTCGTTATACGTGAAAAATCTCCTGCCCTTGCCGTATTTGGGTTAATTACAAATGTTACGGCAGCAGCATTGGTTCCGTGGTTTGGATAATTCCATCAACAATCTGCGACACCACGACCTAAAAAGCTGTCGGCGCAATTTTTGAATCGCGTTTCCGAAGTGCATGCCGCAACATGGAACGGGTATGCTAATCATTGTCCGGGGCTGGATCTTACTCTCAACCCTGCTCGTAAGTGCCGGATGGATTTTGTCGGCGCTGCATCAGTTGAATCGCATTGGTTATGGAGTGTTTTTTGCGCTCGCAGGAATCACGGCTGTTTTCTGGCAAAGAAAAATCAAATGGCGACCGCCGAAAAATCCGGCGCAACTCAATCAGAAATTCCGCCGCCGTTTCAAACGTCCGGCCCCGATGTTTTTCTTTTTGCTAGTGCTGCTGGCCTTGTTGTCCGGCTCTTTGCAGCCAGACCTGGACTACGATGCCAACGCCTACCGGCTGCCACGCGTATTTCATTGGCTATGGTTTGAGCAATGGCATTGGATTCGCACTTTTGATGCGCGGATGAACATCAGCGGCTGCGGTTTTGAATGGTTGTCGGCACCGCTGATTTTATTCACGCACACCGACCGGCTTTTGTTCTTCATCAACTGGATTTCCTATCTGCTGCTGCCCGGACTGATTTTCAGCGCTTTCATAAGGCTGCAAGTGCGACCGCGCGTAGCATGGTGGTGGATGTGGTTTCTGGCTGCGGGTTGGTGCTTCGCGCTGCAAGCTGGTTCCGTGGACAATGACAGTCTGGCGGCAGTCTATATTTTGGCGGCTGTGGATCTGGCATTGCGCGCGCGCGAAAAAAAATCCATCACTGATCTTTGGTTATCGCTGCTGGCTGCCGCACTGGCAACCGGCGTGAAACAGACCAACCTGCCACTGGTGTTGCTGTGGATTATTGCAGTCTGGCCATGCCTGCGACTGTTTTGGCTGCAGCCCATCGGAAGTGTTTTGGTTGCGGCATTTGGCCTGCTCGTCTCCGTGCTGCCAATCAGTATTTTGAACTACGAACATTACGGAACGTGGCTGCCGGTGGATGTGGCTGGATTGCCGTCGGCGGGAAGATTTCATCTGGATCCATTTTGGGGCGTCATCGGCAATGCGTTTTGCATTCCCATCCAAAATTTAATGCCGCCGTTCTACGAATTGCTGCCGCCGTTTTATACTTATTGGGTCACGCTCTGGAACGAACAAATGCGGCACTTCCTGTTCACGCCGTTGGGTTCTCATTTTTTATCGTTTGAAAATTTCGGATACTTGAGCGCCGATTATTATCGCGGTATTTGCAGCGGCAATGCCGGCATCGGTCTGGGCATTTGCATTTTAATATTTGCCACCCTTCTCGAACTGCGACGACAGCGAAAGGCCACTCCCGCCGACGAAACCATCCGACGCGACCCACTCCTGTCATGGCTGCGCACCGTGCCGTGGGCGCTGCTCCTCCTGTTCATGGCCAAAGTCGGAACTTTTTCAAACGCGCGGCACCTCGCGCCCTACTACATATTTTTATTCCTATTTTTCCTCGCCAAAACCAGACACGCCAGAGTTGTGCGACAACCTCGTTGGCAGCGGCTCGGTCTGGAAATAATGGCGCTCACCGCCATCGTGGTGGCCGCCGCCGGCAACCGTCCGTTGCTTCCACTCCCAGCCATCTGGGAAATGCTCCACAAAAAATTTCCGGGAAACGAACTGGTTGCAGGCCAATACTCGCGTTACGCGGAATCCGATTATCAGGCAGCCAAGGCCCGGACAATTTTCCTCGATCAATCCCTGCCGCCAGATGAATCCGTCATCGGCTATTACCCTATTATTTGCGACGTGGACGAACCCGGCCTCTGGCTGCCATTTGGACACCGCCGCGTGGAATGCGTTTCACCCGGCGATTCTCCGGAGCGACTGCGCTCGCTCGGTATCCACTATGTCGTCGCGCATCTTCACCCGCAAGACGGCAGCATCACGAATTGGATGGAAAAATATCAAGGCAGCGTTGCCGCCCAATACACATTCCCCAGACCATCCATCAAAACCATCACGCCCCCCGATCTTTATCTGGTTCGGCTACATTGATAGCGCCCCGCTTGACGAAATCAATTTTCGCTGCGAACTTTCCCGCGCTTGCCGCAAAACGCATCGTCGTCAGCGACAGGCAAATTGTTCGCTGACATCTCGCAAACTCCCGCCGTGCAATCCCTTGCCGGGCGGTTGGAGAAGGGCGGAGCGTTGATTTTTTCCGGCGTTGCCGCGCCTGCGCAACCATTTTTGGCCGCACTGTTTCTAGAAAAGTTTCCGCAACGTCCCATCATCGTCGTCACGGAAAATTTGAAAACACAGGAAAGTATTCAACAGGATTTGGAAACGTGGTTGCAGGTTGCAGGTTGCAGGTTGCAGGTTGAGCCAGACGCGAAGAAAATTTTCAACCTTTTATTTTATCCGGCTTGGGAAGTTTTGCCACACGAAGGCAAATTGCCGCACGCGGATGTCATCAGCGACCGGCTCGAAACACTTGTCGCGCTTTCTGACAATTCAAAAAATAAAAATTCAAGACTTGTCGTCACAAGCGTCATGGCTTTGCTGCAAAAAACATTTGCGCCGGACGAATTGAAAAGCCGCCTGCGCAAATTGGAGCGGGGCGATAAGATTACACCGCTTGATTTGATTGAATTTCTCGAGGAACAAGGTTACGAGCCGGAAGCACAAGTTTCGCAAAAAGGTGAAATCGCCTTGCGCGGTGGTATCGTGGATGTTTTTCCGCCGACAAGCCCATGGCCCGTGCGGCTGGAGTTTTTTGGTGACGAACTGGAATCGCTGCGCTATTTCGATCCGCTCACGCAAATCTCACGCGAAGAAATTCTGGCAATCACGCTGCCACCTGCCGGCGAACTAGGAATTCTCAAAAAAAGAAGTCAAGAGTCAGAAGTAACAAGTAAGAACGAAATTGCGCTCGCCACACTGCTCGACTACTTGCCGTGTGAAACCATTTTCATTTTGTTCGAACCGGAATCGCTCGCCTTTCACGCTGATGCCTACGAACAGCAGATTCCGAGAAACGATCCCTTTTTCATTTCGTGGCCGGATTTTTTGGTCGATTTGAATCGCCGTGGTTTTACCTCAATTGGACTCGTCGAAGACGCTGAAACTGGCGTAACAAATCCGCAATCCGAAATCGCCAATCCGCAATTTGAAAGCCTTGAAGCGTTTCGTCCATTGGCCGAGCGCGCACAGGAACCGCAAATCGCCGAGGCACAGCGCCATGAGTTTTTCCAACAACTTCACCGCTGGCTGCGTCAGGATTACGCCGTGCATGTCTTCTGCAACAACGACGGTGAACGCCTGCGCTTCGAGGAAATCTGGCGAGAGCAGGGGGGGGTTGCGGAGGAAAAATGGGGAATCCAAATCGGTTCGCTCGCGCGCGGTTTCATCTGCGACGAAGCAATGCTGGTCGTTGTCACCGACACAGAAATTTTCGGCCGCTATAAAATCCAGCGCCCGCACCGACAAAAATCTTCGCACGCGTTGGCCACACGCTCCGCGCTCGACATTGATTTCACCGACCTGGAAGAAAGCGATTATGTCGTGCATCTGCAACACGGCATCGGTCGTTATCTCGGCTTGAAAACGATGCCGATTGGCAATAGCCGTCATCCATTAACCAGCAACTCCCAAACATCAACTGAATGTCTCGTCATCGAATACGCGCCCGTAAATTCCGGCGACGAGCCGCCGAAACTTTACGTGCCCGTCACCGAGGCACACCTCGTCAGCAAATATGTCGGCGTAGGCAAGGTGCGTCCGCCGCTCAACACCCTCGGCGGCACACGCTGGCACAAGGCGAAGGAACACGCCGAACGCGCCGTCCGCGATGTCGCCTCCGAACTTTTGCGAATCCAGGCCGCGCGCGAATCGCAGCCCGGTCACGCGTTTGCGCCGGATGCAACGTGGCAGCGCGAATTTGAAAGCGCGTTCATTTTTGAAGAAACTGCCGACCAAATCACCGCAATCGCTGAAACCAAATCCGACATGGAGCGCCCTAAGCCGATGGACAGATTAATTTGCGGCGACGTCGGTTTTGGCAAAACGGAAATTGCCATTCGCGCCGCCTTCAAGGCGGTCATGGGCGGAAAACAAGTTGCCGTCCTCGTGCCGACCACCGTTCTGGCGCAGCAACATTTCAACACCTTCCGCGAACGCATGGCCGATTATCCAGTTCGCGTCGAACTGCTCTCGCGTTACCGCACGCTGCGCGAACAGCAAAATGTCGTTAAAAATCTCGCGGCGGGCGCGGTGGACATCGTCATCGGCACACACCGACTCGTGCAGAATGACATTGTTTTCAAAGATCTCGGCCTTGTCGTGATTGACGAAGAGCAACGCTTCGGCGTTTTGCACAAGGAAAAGTTCAAACGCCTACGCACGCTTGTGGATGTGTTGACGTTGAGCGCCACACCGATCCCGCGCACGCTTTACCTCGCGCTCACCGGCGCGCGCGACATGAGCACCATCCAGACGCCGCCGCACGACCGGCTGCCCGTCGAAACGATTGCGACGCAATATGACGAGCGATTGATCCGCGATGCGATTCAGCGCGAACTCAATCGCGGCGGACAAGTTTTTTTCCTGCACAACCGCGTAACGACGATTGAAACGATGCGCGCGAAATTGCAATCGCTCGTTCCACCGGCGCGTATTGTCGTCGGCCATGGCCAAATGAATTCCGACGAACTCGAAGAAGTGATGACAAAATTCGTCAATGGCAAAGCGGACGTTTTGCTTTCGACAAGCATCATCGAGAGCGGTCTCGATATTCCGAACGCGAACACGATCATCATTGACCGCGCCGACCGTTTCGGCTTGAGCGACCTTTACCAGTTGCGCGGGCGCGTCGGGCGTTACAAGCATCAGGCCTACGCGTATCTGCTCTTGCCGCGCCACGCGAGCCTGCTCACCGACGTGCGCAAACGCATCAACGCCATGAAGCAATACTCCACGCTCGGCAGCGGTTTTAAGATCGCCATGCGCGACCTGGAAATCCGCGGCGCGGGAAATCTGCTCGGCTCGGAGCAAAGCGGACACATCACCGCCGTCGGCTTCGAACTCTACTGCCAGTTGCTCAAGCAAAGCGTCAGTTCGCTCAAAGGAGAAAAAGTGAAAACGCGCGTCGAAGTCCGCATCGCGCTGGATTTTCTCGGCGACGCCAGCAATCTGCCGGAAAATTACGCCACCGAGCCACAGCACCGCATCGAAATTTACCGCAAACTCGCGCAGGCCAATGAAAAAGCCGCGCTGGAAAATTTGTCGAAAGAATTGCGCGACCGCTTCGGCCCAATTCCGCTGCCGGTGGAATTGTTGCTGGCCGTGGGCGAACTGAAAATTCTCGCCAGCGAAAAATCCGTCACCGCCATCGAAGTCGAGGAAGACAAATTAAAAATCACGCGCCACAACGATTTCATCACGCTCGGCGGCAAATTCCCGCGGCTCACGAAAAAAGAAACTAAAGCGCGGCTCAAGGAAATCAAACGGCTGCTATTGGCGATTTAATTGACTACCACGCTGGAAATAATATCGGCAATTTCCTTGTCGTCTTTTACTTCAACTGCTTGGCCAATTGCTTCAAAAGAAACAAGTATTTGACCTTGCATCCAACTCTGGCCAAAACAATTGAATGTCACGTTGGGTTTAATAATTTGAAAACGCAATTGTGCTACTTCACGTCCGCCAACAGTGTTGAGTGTGAATTCTTGTTCCTGAAGAGTGCCGTGAAAATTATCGCGAGACGAATCCAGTACGCCACGTTTCCAGTCATCAGCAGCCGACTTAAAATCACGAGAAGCTTCGTCTTTGGAAAGAATAGCTGTCTGAATTATCACGATTCGCTTTTTGTCATCATTTTGTAGAATTACCATGTGACCAACTAAAGTGCCGTTGTTATCAGCCAGAGGCGCGTCCTTTTTTATTAACCAAGAAGGAGGCAATTGTGATGAAAAACTGATTGCGGCTTGTGTTGTAGAGATTGCAGATGGCGTCGTAGACAATGGAGTTACAGGCATCTGTGACGGTTGCTTTTTATTTTGCGCTCCGAGAAAACCAAATACTAGAAAAAGAACAATTACAGTTGCAGCGAATCTACCCCAGTTCCATGATTTCTTGCTAAAGAAACTCCAAACACCTGTAATTAAAGCTGGGAAAAAGCATTCGCCTAAAACGTAGCCGCCGCGATAACTCAAGTTTGGGACTTTTGTAAGAATCAATGCGATAAGAATGGCGACGAATATGACGCCGCCGCAGATAAATGACTTTTGAAATGGTTTGTCGGTTCTCATCTTGAATCGAAAGACTAATAAATTTTTGAAAATTTGTCAGCCAAGATTTAGTTTCCGTGCTTTGCTCCGAAGGAGCATCGGAAATTAGCCAACCACATTGTGGCTGGAAACCGCGCCCGCAAAACCTCGCGCCCTGAAAGGACGCCGGAAAACATCCGCCTGATTCCATCGTCTCTCGCGGGACAAATTCATTTTGTCCGCCGCCACCAGCCACTTCGTTGCTGGCTAATTTCCCGCGTCGCTTCGCGACAAAGATTTTGACGCGAATTGCGCGAATTTTCGCCAATTAAATTCGCGTCAAAAAATCTGCGTTCAATCTGTGTTTCATCCGTGGCTAAAAATTGGCTACCCAATTCTCATCCAAACCGTTTTCAAATACGCCGGTTCGGCGCGGCTGATGGGAAAAATCTGGCCCAGAAACAGATTTGATTCTTCCTTCATAATTCATCATGCTTCTTTCGTTTGAATATTCCCGAACATCGCAAGGCGATTGACAAGCTGGACGCGTACATCGTTCGGCTGCTCAACGAGCGCACGCGCCACGTGCTGGCCATCGGCGACATCAAGCTCGCGGCGGGCGAGGAGATTTACGCACCGCATCGCGAACGCGCGGTATTCGAGCGTGTCTGCAAGTCCAACGCCGGACCGATGACCGACGAACAGCTTCGCGCGATTTATCGTGAAATCATGTCCAGCGCGCTCGCGCTCGAAAAGACCATGACCATCGCATATCTCGGCCCGGAGGCGACGTTCACGCATCAGGCGGCGATCCGCCGGTTCGGTTCGAGCCTGCGTTACGCATCGCAAAAAACCATCGCGGACGTTTTCACCGAGGTCACAAAAAACCGCGCGGATTACGGCGTCGTGCCCGTGGAAAATTCCACTGAAGGCGTCGTCACACACACGCTCGACATGTTCGTGGACAGCGATTTGAAAATCGTTTCACAAATCGTTTTACGCGTGCAGCAATGTCTCTTGAGCAATTCGCCGCGTTCGAAAATTCAAAAACTGTTCACGCACCCGCAATCGCTCGCGCAATGTCGCAGTTGGATTCAAAATCATCTGCCGCGTGTGGAAATCATTGAAACGTCGTCCAACGCGCGTTCGGCAGAACTGGCCGCGAAAGAAAAAAACACGGCGGCAATTGCAGGAATTCTGGCCGCTGAAAAATACGACCTGCAAATTTTGGAGCAGGACATTCAAGACAACGCCGCGAATGCAACGCGCTTTCTTGTTCTTGGTCGTCAATGCAGTCCGCCAACGGGTGACGACCGCACGAGTTTGATGGTGAGTGTTTCTGACAAAGTCGGTGCGCTGCACGAAGCCATCGCTGCGTTCCGCCGTTACGAAATCAACATGACAAAGATTGAATCGCGTCCGAGCAAGCGCAAGGCATGGGAATATTTCTTTTTCATCGATTGCGACGGCCACGCGCAGGACAAAAAAGTTGCTAGGGCGATTCAGCTTTTGAGCACGCACTGCAATTTTGTAAAAATCCTCGGCTCGTATCCGAACACGGATTAAAGCGTATGAACCATCTCGCCAAAGCCCGTGAAGTTTTTGACATCGAACTGGCCGCGCTTAAAAAAGTGCGCGCGCAGCTTGACGCGTCATTCGATGACGCAGTTGAAACCATTGTCGAGGCTGTCAAGCGACGCGGAAAAATTGTCATCGTTGGCATCGGCAAATCAGGAAACGTCGGACAAAAAATCGCTGCGACGCTTACAAGCACCGGCTCGACGAGTGTTGTTTTGAATAGTGTTGATGCCTTGCACGGTGACGTGGGAATCGTCAATGACGGCGATGTGATCCTCGCCTTAAGCTATTCGGGCGAATCGGAGGAATTGCTAAATTTGCTTCCGGCGCTCAAGCGATTTTCCGTCAAAATCATTTCGCTCACCGGCAATTTGAAATCGTCGCTCGCCAACCACAGTGACGTCTCGCTCAATGTCAAAGTTCCGAAGGAGGCGTGCCCGTTCAATCTCGCGCCGACGAGCAGCACGACGGCAATGCTTGTGATGGGCGACGCACTGGCGATGGCCGTTTTGCAGGCGCGCGGCTTCAAACAGAAGGATTTTGCAAAGCTGCATCCGAGCGGCGCGATTGGCCGCGCATTGCTCTCGCGCGTCGGTGACATCATGCGCACAGGGAACCGCAATGCGATTGCGGACGAAAATCTGACTGTAAAAGAAGCGTTGCTTGTGATGACGCACGCGAAGTCCGGCAGCCTGGCGGTCGTGGATGCGCGCGGAAAATTGGCAGGCATTTTCACCGACGGCGATTTCCGGCGTCACATGGCAACCAACGAAAATCTTTTGTCACTGCCTTTGAAAAAAGTGATGACGCCAAAACCGATTTGCATTTGTGAGAATGCCCTCGCCGTTGAAGCCCTGAAAATTTTCAACGAGCGGAACATTGATGATTTGATCGTGTTGAACGCGAAGCAAGAACCGGTGGGACTGGTGGACTCGCAGGATTTGCCGAAATTGAAAATCATGTGAACAGCGAAATGTCAAAGCGTCCGACCGTTTTGATTTTCATGGGCGTGTCCGGCAGCGGCAAGACGACGGTGGCGAAGTTGTTCGCAAAAAGAACCGGCGCAATTTTTTACGAGGGTGACGATTTTCATCCGCCGGAAAACATTGTCACGATGCGCTCCGAAATTCCGCTGACCAATGCCGACCGCAAAAAATGGTTGCAGACATTGAGAAAAATCATTGTTCGCGCGCTTGCGAAAAAAGAATTGTCCGTGCTGGCGTGCTCGGCCTTGAAATCAAAATATCGCGACGAACTGGCTGGCGGCGATTCGGGTGTGAAGTTTGTGCATCTGACCGGTTCTCGAACTCTGATTGCAAATCGGCTAAAAAACCGACGCGGACATTTCATGCCGCCGGCGTTGCTGGAAAGCCAATTGGCGATTCTCGAACCGCCGCCGGACGCGCTCGTTTTCAGTTGCGTGCAATCTCCAAAAAAAATTGTCGCAGAACTCATTCACGTTTTAGGCATCACCGTTCCTGCTTGAATTTGTCTTGTACTTTTCGGCAGCAAAAATGCCAGCGCAGCGGCGAGCAGCATTCCGATTCCCAGCGCGGTGAATGGCACGGCGATGCTGCGATATTCCGTTTTGAGCCAGCCGACGATGTAAGGTCCGGCAAAACCGCCGGTGTTGCCGAGCGCGTTGACCAGTCCGATGACCGGGCCGAAAACATTGCGCGGCAAGGTTTCGGTCGGGATCGCCCAGAACGGCGCGAGCGCGGCGAACGGGCCAGGGATTGCGAGGCACATGCAGGCGTAGGATAACCAAAAATGTTCCTTTGTCAGCACGCTTAAAATCAAACTCAATCCGCTGATGGTGTAAACCAGCGCGACATGTCCGCGCCGTTCGCGGGTTTTGTCTGAATGCCATGAGTTAATCACCATGATGACGGCGGTAACGGCGTAAGGCGCGGCGAATAGAAATCCGTATTGCACCGCGCTGAAATTTTTTGACTTCAAACCGTCCGTGAAAAAAGTCATGCAGCCGTAGGCCGCCGAGTTGTGCAAAAAATTCATGACAATCATCACGAAAATTTCGCGGCGCGCCAGCCATTGCCAGAACGGATATTTTTTCGCCGGTTCCAATTGCGCCGATTCTTCCTGGAGTTTTGCTTCCAAAAAAAATTGTTCTTCGGCGAAAATCCATTTCGCGTCGCGCGGATGATCGCTGATGAAAAACCACCAGATGGGCAGCCAAATGAAAGGCAGCGCGCCTTCCATAATCAGCATGGTTTGCCAGCCATACGCGCCGAGCAGCCAGCCGGTGAACGGCGCGGAAGCAGCGACGGCGAGCGGCTGGCACAGGTTCCAAAATGCATTGGCCCGCGCACGTTCGGCGCTGGGAAACCAATGCGCGAGCAAAACAATGGTGGCGGGAAACACGCTGCTTTCGGAGACGCCCAGAAGAAATCGCGCGATTTCAAATTGATAAAATGTTTTTGCCAGGCCGCAGCCAATGGCGCACACGCCCCAAAAAATCAGACACAGGCCGACCAGTTTTTTTGCGCTCCATTTTCCGGCCAGATGACCGCCGGCCATTTGCAGTAGAACGTAACCAAGGAAAAAAATTCCCGCCGCCTGGCCTTTCATCCGGTCGTCCATCAGCAGATCGTGCATCAGGGATGAAATTTTCGGATCCAGCGCCAGCGAAACGTTCGTCCGGTCCACATACGAAATCGTATACATGACCAGCGCGACGGGAATGATGCGAAGCCACCGTTGTTGAATCATGCACCGATGGTGTCGAAAGCCGCCGGGACGTGCAAAGGTTAAGTCAGGAATTTCAGGTAAATCACCTTCAAATATTCCGCCTCCTTAAAATTAGCCGGATGATCCGGAGGATGCCGCACTGTTTTCAGTTCCGAAAATTTTCTGCCTGATTTCATCGCCGCGCACCGCGCGGCATCGAAAAAATCCACCGCCGAAACGTGCGCGGAACACGAGCCGGCCACGAGAATTCCATCCCGCGCCAATTTTTCAATGCCAAGCGCATGAAGTCGTTCGTAAGCGCGGATCGCGCCTTCACGTTCCGCCGCGCGTTTGGCCAGCGACGGCGGATCCAACACAACCAACTCAAATTTCACATCGCTTTTTTCCAGCCATTTAAACGCATCAGCCTGAATAATTTCGTGACGGCAATTCGCAACGCCGGGGGAATTTTGGTTCAGCGCAAAATTGCGTTTTGCGGATTCCAGCGCATGCGCGCTGATGTCCAAATCGGTCACGGATTTGGCGCCGCCGCGCGCGACATAAACGGAAAAGCCGCCGGAGAAACTGAACGCATTGAGAACTTTTTTGCCGCGGGAAAACTTTTCGACTTCCGCGCGATTCTCGCGTTGATCTAAAAAGAATCCGGTTTTCTGCCCGCGCAAAACGTCGGCTTCAAAACGAATTCCGTTTTCCAAAAAAATCACCGGCGCGTTTGGCGGCGAGCCGAAAAGAGCTTGCCCATCGCACAAATGGAATTGCTTTTCTGCGAATGATTGAATGTTCCGACTCATGCGGAGAATGATTCTTTCGCACGACACTTTTTTTTTGAGCAACGTGAGCGTCTCGTCCAGTCGCGGCAGCCACGCCGCCGTGTAAATTTTCAGCACGAGCGTCGAATCGTATTTATCCAAAACCAATCCCGGCCAGCCGTCACTCTCGCCGCAAATCAGTCGAAGGCCGGTGGTCTGTGAATCGAATAAATCGCGGCGGTGATTCAGCGCTTGTTCCAATCGCAATTTCCACCACGCATGGTCAATCGCCTGCGGTTTGCCTGTGTGCAAAATGCGGACGCGAATCGGAGAGTCGGGATCGAACAAACCAACGGCGAGAAATTTATCTTTGCGATCGTAGATGACGGCGAGTTCACCGGGTTGTCCGGCGCGATTCAATTCAAGGACGCTGTCGGAAAAAACCCACGGATGACCGCCACGCACGATGGTTTCGGCGGCTGCCGTGATGCGAAGCCGCAGACGAACCGCTGCAGCCTGATTTGCGGCGGCAGGACTCATTCCAATCCGCTCGCCTGGCGCGCACGCTTCAGAACGGTTTGCGCCAGAGTGCGCGCTTTGGTTGCGCCGTCGGCGAGAACCTTGTTCACAAAATCCAAATTCGCCGCGAGTTCGGCGCGTTTCTTTCGCGCGTCGGCGAAACAATTCCAATAGTTCTCGAACAACTCCTTTTTCAAGTCGCCGTAGCCAAGACCACCGGCGCGAAGGCGATTCTCAAAATTAATCCCGACTTCGGCAGGCGCGACCAGCTTGAGCAGTTGCATGGCCAAGTTTTTTTCCGCATCGGGCTTCGGCTCGGCAGGCGTGCGCGAATCCATCGTGATTGCCATGATTTTTTTTCGAATGTTTTTTTCGTCGCCGAAAATCTCGATCGTGTTGCCGTAGCTTTTGCTCATTTTCTGGCCGTCCACGCCTGGGACAACGGCGACTTCATCGCGGATTTGCGGTTCTGGAATCACGAACGTCTGGCCGTATTGTTCATTGAACTTGATTGCGATGTCGCGCGTCATTTCAACGTGCTGTTTCTGGTCTCGTCCAACCGGAACAAGGTTTGAATCGTAAATCAGAATGTCCGCTGCCATCAAAACCGGATAGGCAAAAAGCCCGTGACTCGGAGAAATTCCTTTGACGGTTTTGTCTTTGTAACTGTGCGCGCGTTCGAGCAAACCCATCGGTGTGACGGTCGAGAGCAGCCACGAAAGTTCCGTGACTTCCGGCACGTCTGACTGCTTGAAGAAAACGGATTTTTTTGAATCGAGTCCGCACGCGAGAAAATCGAGTGCCACGTCCAAGGTGTTTTTACGGCGTTCGTTCGCATCGAATAACGACGTCATCGAATGATAGTCCGCGATGAAATAAAATGCCCCGCCCTTTTCCTGAAGTTCGATGGCGGGGCGCATCATCCCGAAATAATTTCCGAGATGCAGCGCGCCCGAAGGCTGGATGCCCGACAAAATTCGCATGAACGAAAGATAAAAAAAATGGACACAGATTGCACTGATTTTTACGGATTCAAATTTCTATCCGTGCTAATCCGTGAAATCAGTGTCTCAACAAGTTTCCGGCTTTTACTTCCCACTTTTGCAAATCCTTTCCGAGTTCGCTTGGCCAGTTTTCCTCCGTAACCGTCATAAAAACCTGGCCGTTCGTTTTGCGCGCGTGCTCGATCAATGGCAGCAGACCGCTGCGGCGTTTCACGTCAAGTTCGCCCATCACGTCGTCAATCAGCAGAATCGGCGCGCTGCCGTGAATGCCTGCGAGAAATTCCGCCTGCGCCATTTTCAACGCAATCGCCAGCGTGCGTTTCTGACCTTCGCTGCCGAATTGCGCCGCGGACTTTTCGTTGAACAACAATTGCAAATCATCGCGATGCGGGCCAACCAACGTGGCGCGGAAAGCTTTTTCGCGCGCGCGCGATTGCGCGAGTTCGACGGCAAAATCATTTTTCGCACTTGGTTGATATTCGATGCGCAATTCTTCCGCGTCGTTGGAAATGCGGCGATACGCGAGCCGCGCGAGCGGCGAAAATTTTGGAACGAGTTCGCGGCGCGCGCGGATGATTTCGTTGCCGAGCTTCACGAGTTCCTGCGAAAAACTGTCGAGCGCGGCTTCGTCGAACGAGCGCTGTTTAAGCAAAGCATTTCGCGCGCGGACGCTGTGCATGTAACGCTGTAGCAGCGGCAAATAAATCGGATTAGTTTGCGCGAGCAACAAATCCAGAAACCGTCGCCGCGCACGCGCCGGGCCTTTGATGAGCAGCGAATCTTCCGTGCAAAAAACAACCGTCCGCAGCGCGCCGAAATAGTCCGCGATTTTTTTCACCGGCCGGCCGTCGAGCGACAGATTCCGTTCGCGCGCCGACCAGAACATTTTGATTTCCCGCCTGCCTTGTCCGACGGTTTTTCCACCGACAAAATAGCCGCGCTGCCCGTGCCGGATCATCTGCGCGCCGCCAACACCGCGGAACGACCGCAATGTGGCCATGAGATAAACTGCTTCGAGGATGTTCGTCTTGCCCTGCGCGTTGTCGCCCAATAGTAGATGGAAGCCGGGCGCGAAATCCGCGTCCAACCGCGCGTAATTGCGAAAGTCGCGGAGTCGCAGATGGGCCAGATGCACAGCGATAAAATGAATTGGAAAAAAAGCGGCGGCGAGTTTTTTCGGCAGTCTTCCGGACATACCAGCTCGGCCAGCCGCGTTTCCAGGCTTCATTTCCGCGCACAAAAATGTTTCCATCGGGTCATGGCACCGTGCGTGATTTTTGAGGACGAGCATCTGCTGGTGGTTCACAAGCCCGCCGGCTGGAACACGCACGCGCCAGGTCCATTCGCGGGTGAAGGCATTTACGACTGGCTGCGGCATCGCGAACCGCGCTGGCCGTCGCTCGCGATCCTCCACCGGCTCGACAAGGAAACCAGCGGCGTGCTAGTCTTTGGCAAAACGCCGCTCGCCAATCGCTCACTAACGGAACAATTCACCCAACGCCGCGTCCGCAAAAAATATCTCCTGCTCACCGACCGCGATGTGCCGGAAAAAGAATTTACCGTAAAAACCTCGCTTGTCCGTGTCGGCGAAAAATACACGAGCCGACCCGGTGAAGAAATAGCCGAGACAAAATTCCGCCGCGTCAATCTAAAATCTGCAATTTCAAATCTGAAATTCATGGAGGCCGAACCTTTGACTGGCCGAACTCATCAAATCCGCGTCCATGCGGCGGAAAATGGATTTCCGATCCTCGGCGATACGCTTTACGGCGGCACCCCGGCGGCGCGCGTTTTTTTGCATGCGGCGGAAATTTCCTTCGCGCTGCCGGCCACTGGTGATCTGGTGACATTTTTCGCCCCCGCGAATTTTGACGCCGATTCGCGTCTCGTTTTGCGCACGGCCATCACCGAACCGTATGCGACGAACGCCTTTCGCGTCACTCACGGCGCGGGCGACGGTTGGCCGGGCTGGTTTGTTGAAAAGCTCGGCGATTTCCTGCTCTCGCAATCCGTATTACCGTTGAGCGCAAAGCAGGACGAAGAACTATCGTTGATCGCGAAGATCTTCTCTTCGCGTGGCGCGTATCACAAAATTCTTTCGCGCCAGGTTCGTCGCTCAACCACGACCGAAGCCTCGCCGCAACTCGTCTTTGGCGAAGCTGCGCCGGAACGGTTTGAGATTTTGGAGAATGGCGTCCGTTTCGAGGTGAGTTTCAATGAAGGCTATTCCGTCGGATTGTTTTTGGATCAACGCGACAACCGCCGCCGATTTCTCACCAGTCACATCGCAGCCGGTTTTCCTTTGTCCGATGCACGATTGGAAGTTCTCAATTGTTTCGCCTATACTTGTGGCTTTTCCGTGTGCGCGGCGAAGGCGGGCGCGCGGACGACGAGCCTGGACCTCTCGAAAAAATATCTCGAATGGGGCAAACGCAATTTCGCGCTAAATGGACTTGACCCGGCGGCGCACGATTTTATTTACGGCGACACGCTCGACTGGCTGCGGCGGCTGGCGAAGAAAGGCCGCGTGTTCGACGCCGTGGTGCTCGATCCGCCAACGTTTTCGCAATCGAAAGAACACGGCACGTTCCGCGCGGAAAAAGATTACGGCAAGCTCGTGACCGCCGCGCTGCTCGTCCTCAAGCCAAGCGGAGTTTTGTTCGCCTCGACGAACGCGGCGGACTGGCCACCGGAAGAATTTCTCGCCAATGTCGAAACGGCGGTTCACGCCGCGAAGCGGAAAATTCTGAAACAACATTACGTCCCGCAACCGCCGGATTTCACCATCAGCCGCGCCGAAGCGGCGTATTTGAAAACGGTGTGGTTGCGGATTGATTGAGTCATCGAATGAAATGGGAAGGAAGAATCAAACATACAATACGCGATGAAAACCAACGGCTTTGCGCTGTTTTCAAATCTTCCTAGCTTGGACTTTCCATGACGACGGTGTGAAGGTCATCTTCAAAATCGATGATTTGTTTCCCATCGAATTGAATCTCTTTTGAAGTAGTTACTTTGCCGGACGAACCTGCTTTTGTCATTCGCGTAAAAGTAAAATGCCAAACGTCTTTATCTCGATTTCTTCCAACGAACGTGCATTTGAGTTCAGACTCGCGGCCAGGCGAAGTGACAGTATTTTCCCCACCATTGCCCGGATAAATGCAATCTGGAGCTAAACACGCACTGCTGCCTCTCATGCCTGAATTAATTTTCCCTTCAAAACAATCAACCTTGAATTTTAATCGTGTAGGTTGATTCGTTGAAATTTGCGCGCCCGCACAAAATGTCAGTCCAATTAAAATGACGGAGAATAGAATTGTTTTCATTGCGTCGGATTTGTTGATACGCCAATTGCTTCTTCCTTTTTGATTTCATCTTCCGTTCTTTGCAACTGCAATTGCTCCGGTGGAGTCGTGGCCAGGCCGGGATCAACCGTTACGGGCGCGGGCGGTTTTTCGACGGGGATGCGGCGGAGTTCGTCCGCGGCGGGCAAATCTTCCAGACCGCGCAGGCCGAAGTATTCGAGGAACAGCGCCGTCGTGCCGTAAGTGTTCGGGCGGCCGACGACTTCCGCGCGACCGACCGACTCGACGAGTCCACGTTCCATGATGGTCTGCATCGTACCGTCCACGTTTACGCCGCGAATCTGCTCGACCTCGGCGCGAGTGATGGGCTGGCGATACGCGATGATGGCGAGCGTTTCCAGCGCGGGCTGCGAGAGCCGCGACGGACGAATCTTCACCCCGACGAGCGCGCGCAACCATTGTGAAAAATCCGGCTGCGTGACGAATTGCCACGACCCGGCGACGCACGCGAGCCGGTAACTTCGCGCGGCGGTCTCGTGTTCGCGCGCGAGCTGTTCGAGCGCGGCGGTCAAGTCGGTCTCCCTGATTTTGGCGAGCGATTTGGCGGTGGCATCGGCGTCCTCGTGTTCGGCGGCGCTGGCGAGGACGTCGCGAAGTTCCTTCACGCTCAAAGGTTTTTGCGCGGAGAACAGCAGTGATTCGAGAATGAATTTAAGTTCCATGATTTTTGAAAAATTACTGCGAGGGGCGTTTGAAAATTAAAAATATTTTTTCCGTGCGTGTGAATCCGTCGTGCGTTTGCAGCAATGGAACGGCGGAAACCAATTCCCATCCATCCTTTCCTGCCTTGTCTATTTCTGTTGGATTCTTCAAAGTCTTTGGAAGTTGCGACTTCATCATTTTCAATTGTGATAGTTTTGTATTCCCAATTCGATGGAGACGGCGAGGCGGCTGGTTTGTTGCAGCCGCACAACAGCGCGGCAAATAAAATTACAAGAATAGTTTTCATTTCATTGTGATTTTGGATTCGTTTCAGGCACAGGCGCAGCAATAGTTTCAGAAATTTGCGCGGCATTTTGCGCACGACGAATTTCAATTTCCGCAAATGCTTCGGGCTGGACGCAGACGAGTTGCTTGAGCCGGATCAATTCCAGCAGCGCGAGAAAGGTGCAGATGACTTCCGCGCGGCTCGCGGCGCTTTCAAACAATTCGGCGAAGCGCACGCCATCGCGCTCGGCAAGGATTTTCAGGATGCTTTCGATCTTTTCGCTGACGGTCCATTTGTCCTCGAAGATGTCGCGCGCGTCGCCCTCGCGCTTTTTGAAGCGTTGCAGCACGCCGTTGACGGCGTTGAGCAGGTCGAAAATGGAGACATCCGGTTTCGGCGCGGGCGCGGCGGATTCAAATTCCAATTTTCCCGGCAGGCGCGGAAAAATATTTTCCTGTTCGGCTTCGCGCACCTGCAATTGCGCGGCGGCGTCCTTGAATTTTTTATATTCGACGAGCTGCCGGATCAATTCCCAGCGCGGGTCTTCGCCTTCGTCCTCGCCTTCGACAACGACTTGTTGTTCGACGGGCAGCAGTTCACGGCTCTTGATATACATGAGTGTCGAGGCCATGACGAGAAATTCGCCGGCGACCTCCAAGTCGAACTCGCGCATGAGGTCAATGTGTGCTATAAATTGGGTGGCGAGTTTGGTGAGATTGACCTCGTAAATATCTACTTCCTCCTGCTTGATGAGATAAAGAAGCAGATCGAGCGGTCCTTCAAAGACCTCGAATTGAACTTTGTATTCGGCCATGAACGGAAAAATTCTAAAGCGCGCGAACGGCGTTGGCAATGGTGGAACAAAATGAAACGCGGCGCGTCACAATAATTTAACTGTTCTTCCGCCGACGGTTCTGGCATGATTCATGCGGATGTCATTGTATTGCCAGAGAGTGACGCGGTATTTTTAATTATGCTGTTTATGGAACATCTTATATTTTGGTCGGCGGTCGGCTTCAGCGGAGGCGTGATTTTCTCGTCTTTTTTTGAATGGACGCTGCATCGTTACTTAATGCACCGGCCATTCTGGAATTTCACCTACGCGTTCAACGCGCATGCAAAAGTGCATCATCACATTTTCAAATCCGACCACACCTATCATGTCATCCATGAGCCTGACAAAAAAATCATTCCAATGGCATGGTGGAACGGCCCGCTGCTCATCTTTTTGGGAATGCTGCCCGTGCTCGCGCTGGCGTGGAGCATTGGCCGTTGGGAATTGATGATCGGCTCGTTCCTTGCATTCGCCGGCTACTACGGCGCTTACGAATACATGCATTGGTGCATGCATCTGCCGAAAGCGCGGCGTGTGGAGCGCTCATGGATTTTCTACCGGCTCAACGGTCATCACCTGCTCCATCACCGTTATATGCACAAAAATTTCAACGTCGTGATGCCCTTTGCCGATCTCTGCCTCGGCACGCTGATGCTGCGTTCGAAGATCAAATTCCCGCAGGCGCGCGGCGCTGCCGTTCCCGACGTCCAACCGAAACTACACAGACCAGCGCCGTCGCAAACTTGACGCGTCCGCCGGAAGAAACTAGCTTGTGAGCCGGTTGGTGGTCGTAGCTCAATGGTAGAGTCCAAGCTTGTGGAGCTTGTTGTTGCGGGTTCGAATCCCGTCGGCCACCCCACCTTTTTAATCCTCAATAAAGCATTGAAAAAAGGCTTTATTGAGGTTTTTTGCTGCTCGAAAATAATCACGTATTGACATTTTCCTACAGTTTGCCTACTGTATCCCTACCTTATGAAAGCATCATCCAAGACTGAAAAAACGAAGGCGTGGCGCGTTGAAAAGACCGGCAATTCCACCGTTTCCATTTATTGCCGCAAAAAACATCACAAGGCCAGCGGCAAGACGTATCAGGTGTTTGAAGTTGCCGACTACACCACCGGCCAGCGTCGCCTGCAAAGTTTTTCCGACCCGGCGAATGCCATTGCCGAGGCGCAACGCATTGGCCGTTTGCTCGCCACTGGCGAGACATCCGCCGCCAAGCTGCGGGGCAGCGAAGCCGCCAGCTATGGCCGCGCCATTGAACTTTTGCGCGCCGCCGGACTGGAAACACCGCTTGAACTAGTTGCGGCGCGCTACGCCGAAGCCGTGAAGCATCTTGGCGCGGATTTGATTGTCGAGGCGGCGAAATTCTACGCCAAGCGCAATCCCGCGAACCGCGAACCGCGAACCGTCCAGCAAGTTGCCGACGAATTGATCGCCCTGAAAGAAAACCGCAAAGCCAGCGTGCGTTACATCCAAGACTTGCGGGCGCGGCTCAATACGCTGGCGAAAAGATTTTCGATGAATGTGGACATGGTGACGACGCCCGACTTGCAGGCGTGGTTTGACGGCATGGCCGCCGCGCCGCGAACCGTCCGCAACTTCCGCAGCCACGCCAGCACCCTTTTCAAGTTTGCCGAATCGCGCGGATACATTGCGCGGGGGGAAAATCCCGTCACTGCAACCGAGCAAATCAAATTCAAGACCGCCAGCGCGATTGAAATTTATTCGCCTAAGGAAATCCGCCGGTTGCTCGACGCCGCGCCGGAAGATTTTCAACCGATTGTTGCCATTCAAGCCTTCGCCGGTTTGCGCTCCGCCGAAGTCATGCGGCTGAAATGGCAGGACGTGAAGCTCAAGCGCGGCCATATAGAAATCACTGCTGGCAACGCCAAGACCGCCAGCCGCCGCATCGTGCCGATCCTGCCGAATCTCGCCGAATGGTTGAAACCGCACGCCAAAAAAACCGGCCTGCTATTCCCGCCAGACAACTCGACGGCATTCAATAACAAGCAGAATGAAACCTCGGTTGCCGCGAAAGTGAAATGGAAAGCGAACGCGCTCCGCCATTCGTTCATTTCCTACCGCGTCGCGGACATTCAAAACGTCGCGCAAGTCGCGCTTGAAGCGGGCAACTCCCCCGCCATGATTTTCGGCCACTACCGCGAACTGGTGACAGCGGGCGATGCGAAAACATGGTTTGCCATCGCGCCAAAGCAACCGGCAAACATCATCAGATTGCCACGCCGGGCGAAGTCAGAAGCAATGCAAACTCGTCGTTACGCGACCGCAACCGCGGCCGTGCGCTGAGCGAAATCTAATCCTGGGTATCGGAAAAAGGCTCGCAGCTCGGCCCCGGCTCGTATTAACTCGATGCTGTCGGATGACGTGACTTCACTTTTTCGGGCCACCTGATGAGTTAGTCTGGGACTTAAGAAAGGACCAGACGATGAAAGGCAAACGATATACGACGGAAGACAAGATTCGCATTTTACGGGAGGCGGA
>Ga0182015_10001006_pt1 | contig 38725 bp, 32 predicted proteins | sample 712P3MmetaG_FD_120478 | JGI IMG/M metagenome (GOLD analysis project Ga0182015, IMG submission 120478) | Permafrost microbial communities from Stordalen Mire, Sweden - 712P3M metaG | ecosystem: Environmental > Terrestrial > Soil > Wetlands > Permafrost | place: Sweden: Stordalen | collected...
CAGATCACAGAACACAAGCACCTGGCCGCGCAGATTCTCTACTACATCGGTTCACAGCCGAGCATCGTCCGAAGGGCGTTGGCTACGCTTGGGGTGGTGGAAGACTACACACTGCTGGACTTTGGCTGCGGCAAAGGCCGCGCGGCGATAGTCGCAAGCGAGTTCCCGTTTCGGCAAGTGATTGGCGTCGAGCTGTCTCCTGTGCTGGCTGCCAAGGCCCAGGCGAACGTGGCGATTATCGCGAAGAAGTTTCCCGAGCGGCCGGGCATCGCGATATTCAACGCGAACGTGCTAGAGGTTGCCCTGCCAAGTGGAAAGCTCGCGATCTTCGCCTACAATCCTTTTGGCGCAGAGATACTCACCGGGGTGGTGAAGAGGCTTGAGGCTGCGCTCGCGGCCGACACGCCGCACATCTTCTTCGTCTACGTCAACTCCAAGCACGCGGACGTTCTTGACGCCTCGCCCGCGTTCCAGCGGTTCTATGCCGGAGTGATTCCCTATGACAAGAGCGAGTTGGGCTTTGGGGCGGACAAGCACGACGTCGTGGTGATCTGGCAGAGCGTGCGAGGGGCGATTCCCAAGCCGCACGTTGAGATCGCTTGAACGGTGAAGGTTATGAGCGGCAAGGCGGAGCTGGAGGAATAGCGTAAGCGATTCGGTTCTGAAAGCGGCTCGGCTCGCGAGCACCGGGCACAAACCTTATCATTCCAATTGGAGGAAACACTCAATGAATCTCTCGGGAAACACGATCCTCATTACGGGCGGCGGATCGGGTATCGGCCGCGGGCTTGCTGAAGCTTTTCACGGACTGGGCAACCAGGTGATCATCGCCGGGCGACGCCGCGGGGTATTGGACGAGGTAACGCAGGCGAATCCGGGCATGAAGTCGCTGACAGTCGACATGGAGAACCGCGCCGCGATTCGCACTTTTGCCGCGCAGGCCGTCGAACAGTTCCCTTCGCTCAACGTACTCATCAACAACGCGGGAATCATGCGCGTCGAAAAGCTCACCGCCCAGCAGGCGGACCTGGCCGACGCGGAGGCGATCGTGACGACCAACCTGCTCGGGCCCATTCGACTGACCGCAGCGTTGCTGCCACATCTTCGGCAGCGATCTTCCACCATCATCACCGTCTCTTCCGGATTGGCTTTTGTGCCACTCGTGTTCACGCCGACCTACTGCGCCACCAAGGCCGCGATTCACTCCTATTCGCAATCGCTCCGCTATCAGTTGAAGTCGACGCCTGTCGAGGTGATCGAGCTTGCGCCGCCCTATGTGCAGACGCACCTTATGGACGGTGCCGAAGATCCGCGCGCCATGCCGCTCAAAGAGTTCATCGCGGAAGTGATGGAGATCTTCAAGACGCAACCCACGCCCAGCGAGATTCTTGTGGAGAGGGTGAAGCAAATGCGCAATGCGGAACGTGAAAGCCGCTACGATGGAACTTTCGCGGGCCTGAATGGTGGGATGGCCGCGAGATTTGAAGAAGAATGGAAAGCATGAGGTTTGAGGAGCAGCTAATTTCATGGGGTTTGAAGAATAATGGCAGTTATGAAACAGGATGAGGTCGAGCACGCGCAGCAATTCGCGAGCGACAACTATGCGGGGATCTGTCCGGAGGCGTGGTCGGCCCTGGAGGCAGCAAACGAGGGCCATGCGACAGCTTATGGCGACGATGCGTGGACGGCACGCGCGGCCGATGAGTTTCGTTCGCTGTTTGAGAAAGACCTTGAGCTGTTCTTCGTGTTCAACGGGACCGCGGCAAACTCATTGGCGTTGGCTTCGCTCTGCCAGTCGTACCACGGGGTCATCTGCTGCGACTCCTCGCACGTTGAGACGGACGAGTGCGGGGCGCCCGAGTTTTTCTCGAACGGATCGAAGTTGCTCGTGGCCGCGGGGCGCAATGGCAAGCTGACTCCGGCTGCGATTCATGAGCTGGCTACCAAGCGAACAGACATTCACTTCCCCAAGCCGCGAGTAGTGACGATTACGCAGCCGACTGAGCTAGGCACGGTGCACACGGCGGATGAGGTGAAGGCAATCTCTGCCGCGTGCAAGGAGCACGGGCTCTGGCTGCACATGGACGGCGCCCGCTTTGCAAACGCATGCGCGTCTCTCGAGTGCTCACCGGCCGAGCTGAGCTGGAAGAGCGGCGTGGATGTGCTGTGCTTTGGCGGCACGAAAAACGGGATGGCGGCAGGCGAGGCGGTGCTGTTTTTTGATAAAGCGCTGGCGGTGGATTTTGACTATCGCTGCAAACAGGCTGGGCAACTGGCCTCGAAGATGCGGTTCCTGTCAGCGCCGTGGATCGGAATGCTGGAGAGCGGGGCATGGCTGAAGAACGCGGCACACGCAAATCGCTGCGCGGATTACTTTGCCGAGCGAATTCAAGCGATTCCCAACATCCGGATCGCTGCGCCGGTGGAGGCAAACTCCGTTTTCATCACAGCGCCGGATGAGGTTCTGGACCGGATTCGTGAACGCGGATGGCGCTTCTACACGTTCATCGGCGGAGCTGCGCGGTTCATGTTCGCGTGGGATGCGAATCTGGAGCGAGTAGACGCGCTGCTGGCCGACATGAAGGCGTGCGCGGAGGCGTAGAGCCGTCTTTTACCTACACCCGCGCCGTCGTGCCGCGCTTGCGGAAGACTACCAGCAACTCGCGACGCCAGTGTTCGCCAAGAGCGAGCAGTTCCCACTCTACTGCGGGCGAGAAGTAGCGCAGCACCGGCTCGTTTGCGGGATGAATGCGAAGCGCTGGAGCAGCGAGCAATAAGCGCGGCTCAAGCTCGGAGACTTCGGTTCCGGCAAAGTAGCTCTGGCGCTCAAAGGCGGAGATTGCGCGTCCTCCAGGCGAAACCGGCTGTCGTTCGGCATTCAGTGCGCGTACGCGAATCCAGTAATCGAGGGCCTGCAGCGGAAGGTGAAGGTCCTCTTCCGCTTTGAGTTCGATGACGGTGAGGCGGCTTGCCCGGTCGAGGGTGAGCAGGTCGAGCATGCCGCGGTCGCCAACCGAAATGGCTGGAACCTGCGAACAGAGCAGATCGCCGCGCAGGCCTGGGAGCAGTTCGGCGAGTTCGGCGCGCAGGCGCGCTTCAAGCCAGCGCTCGGGCTGCATGCGATAGAGCGGGTCGGTGTGAGCGCCGTCGGGGCGGCGGCTCTGAAAAAGCCGGGCAAGCATCGCTGCGCAGACGCCCTCGTTTTGATCCGTGAGGGGTGTCTCGTTGGCGCCCGCGCCAAATGTGACCTCATCATGGCGGGAGAAGGAGTGTTGCGCAACCCCGTGGCGAACGCGTGCGAACTCAAGGCCGTGAAGAAGCAGGCCTATTTCAGTCGGCGACTTGACGTGGACCTCAACCCGCAACCGTGCTGCCGCTGGGACAAGCGCCAGAATTCCTTCGACACCAGAGGCGCAACGATCCCGCGCGGCCTGCTGGTCAAAAGCATGAACAAGTCGCGACTCGATATTCCCGGTATCGCGAAAATCGACGAGTGTGAGCTCTTCGCTGCGTTCGTCCAGAGTGTAAAGCTCGAACTTTGCGGCGCCGTGGTTGAGCCAGGTGATTCGCTCTGCGGTGGTACGCCACGCGCCAACGGGCACAATCACCTTGAGTCCTCCAACGTGGCGGCGGCCATCGCTTTTCTGGCGGCAATGATCGAGCCAGAGAATGCCGAGGGTGAGAATGCCATCGACGATCGCCGACGATTCGGCCTCAGCAACGCCGATGACCGCATCGACGCCGGTGCCTAGCAAGAGCTTGCCGCGCACGTATGCCGGGCCGAAGCTGTGCTCAAGATCCATGGCCGAGCGCAGACCGTCGACCTTGGCGCCGATGAAGCTTCGGTTGAGAACCCGCTCGAGCAGGCGGAGGTAGTTCTTGCGGGCTGCGTCGCGTGCAGTCGGGGTGCGGCGGTCGTTGGTGGCGATGAGCTCGAGGGTCTGTGGCTTGGCAACGCCCATGCGGCGCGTAAGAATGCGCAGGCAATGCGCACGGAACTGCAGATCGACGACGGTGCGGACGATGTTGCGCTCTTCGCTCCACATCTGGAGCAGGCAGCGGCCATGTTGCTCGCTCACCGAAAAACGCGCGAGGCGCATGTCGAATAGCACGCGGCCATCTTCGAGCAACGCGGCGGCAGGATGGTCGGCGAGATACTCTTCGAGGGCCTGGACAAGCTGGCTGGGAGACAGGGCTTTCGCAGCGCTTGCTGAAGGCTCGGCGGCGATGCGAGAGATTGCGGTCACACGGGCATTACCAGCCCTGACGGGTGCGCAGCGCAGTGATGTGCGCCACGTGATGGCGTGAGTGCCAATCGTAGATGGCCAGCACGACGGCCAGCGTCTGCTTTCCGTTTTCTGGGTGGCTAAAGCCCTTGTGGAAGTCGTCTTCTGACATCGACTCGAGCAGCGAGACCCAGCGAGCATGAAGCGCCGTTATCAGAGCCAGCGAGACATCGATCGGCATGCGGCTGTCGGCGAGCATTGCCCAGGCAGCCTCATCGTAGCCCTTGATCGTTGGCCAGTCCTCTGTCAGCGCCAGTTTGAACCGCACGTAACAGTTGGCGTGGCTATCGGCAACGTGATGCACAAGCTGCCTGACCGTCCAACCGCCCTCGCGATAGGGGGTGTCGAGTTGAGCGTCATCAAGGCCTGCAATTGCCGCGGTCAGGCGCTCCGGCAAATGGCTGAGGACCTGAATATGAGCAGCGCGAATACCCGGCAGGCTGCTGGCGGGCTTGAGAAATTTGCCAATCGGATAGCGGAGGTCAGATACATCGGTCATAGCACATCGGTCCTGGCGGAACCTTGGCAGAGATTTGATGGGGAGTGAAACGGAGTCACCGAGCCGGTGCGGCTATGCGGCCGCTCTCTGCTTGGCTGGGCCCAACGGCGGCTAAACACCCGCAGGGCCCGGCCAGGTCTTAGGCGTGGTGATGCGCGCCGGAGTGATGGTGGTGATGGTGGTGGTGATGTCTTGTGGCGGCGAACGCCGGACTGGCAAACATCACCAGGAGGAGCGAGGCGAGGAGAAACTTTTTCATGGGTCGAATGTAGCACGATTGGCGAAAAGTCGGAAAGATCGCCGCGCGTTGGGCATCAAGAGAGGAAACGTGCATGGAGGGCGTGCAATTGGCCCAAGGAGCGCTATCTGCTCGAATCCGGCGACGCGAATGAGCGGGAGAGTAAACTGAAGAGACGATGATCCTTCCGCAGACCTCCCCGCAAACGAGCCACGAGCAGTACTTTTTCCAAAAATTTGGCATCACCGAGCGCCTTCTGGAGCGCTGCCTTGGCGAGGCACTCTCGGCGGGCGGCGATTACGCCGACCTCTATTTTGAGTCGGTTACGGCGACCGCTCTTGGGGTTGATGAGCAGATTGTGAAGTCCGCGAGCCAGGGCGCCAGCGCCGGTTGCGGGGTGCGCGTTCTCTCCGGCGAGCGAACGGGATACGCCTACACCGACAACTTGAATCCGGAGCGGCTGCTGCACGCGGCCCGGACGGCGGCGCTGATAGCCTCAGGCCCTTCAAAGGAGACGGTGCAGGGGTTTGTCGAGACTCCGATGGCCGACCTCTATCCCGTGCCGATGGGCGGGTTCTCGCTCGACCTGGCGGCGCGGCTGGAGCTGATTCTGAGGGCCGATCGAGCGGCTCGGGCTTATGATCCGCGGATTACGCAGGTAAGGGCGAGCTACTCCGAGGAGCTGCGTCGCATCCTGATCGCTGCCTCTGACGGTGCCTATGCCAGCGACACGCAGCCGCTGTGCCGGCTCAACGTTTTTGTGATTGCGAAAGAAGGCGCAAACCTTACCAAGGGGTCTACCGGAGCAGGTGGGCGCGCCGGCCTTGAGCAATTCACTGGGAGCAAAAGCCCGGAGCATCTGGCCCATGAAGCGGCACGCGGTGCAATTCTGCAGCTTGGCGCGGTCGCGGCTCCCGCAGGCGAAATGGAAGTCGTGCTTGGGCCGGGCTGGCCGGGGGTTTTATTGCACGAAGCGGTGGGGCATGGTCTTGAAGCCGACTTCAACCGCAAAAAGACCTCGGCGTTTGCCGGGCTGATCGGCCAATCGGTGGCCAGCTCAAAGGTGACCGTGGTGGACAACGGCACCATGACCGGCCGGCGCGGATCGCTCAATGTGGACGACGAGGGCTCGGCCACGCAGGAGACGGTGCTGATCGAAGGCGGCGTGTTGAAGGGCTATTTGACCGACAAGCTCTCGGCGCGGCTCACAGGGGCGGCCAACACGGGCTCGGGCCGGCGCGAGAGCTACCAGTGCATTCCCATGCCGCGCATGACCAACACCTACATGCTGGCCGGAGACGACGAGCCCGACGACATCATCCGCTCAGTCAAGCGCGGCCTCTATGCCGTGAACTTTGGCGGGGGCCAGGTGGACATCACGAACGGGAAGTTTGTGTTCTCCGCCTCGGAGGCTTACCTGATCGAGGACGGCAAAATCACGGCTCCTGTGCGCGATGCGACGCTGATCGGCAACGGGCCCGAGGCTCTGAAGCATGTGTCGATGGTAGGCCACGATCTCAAACTCGACGAAGGCATCGGCACCTGCGGCAAGGATGGACAGAGCGTGCCAGTGGGTGTGGGCATGCCCACCATCAAGCTGGACAAGATGACGGTGGGGGGAACGGGGCGGTAAGGCCGGAGTGAGCGATGGCTCGAATGGTCGAAGTGGAAGTCCGGAAATGGCATGGCAACGGGGAAAGCCGTGCATTTGGCTGGCAGCTCGTTTCGGTAGAATATGGTTTGCGCCTGCGGGATGAAACTTTTCGTTGCCCCGAGTGCTTTGGAAAAGTCAAACTCATGTCGGCTTCAGTAGACCCGCCGATGGCCGCTCACGGAGAGCATTTCCGGAGAAACAAAGGATGCAGCCTGGGCGATTGTTTCGACGGAACGAAACGGACCCATACCTCACCACTCAATTGAATATGCTGTGTTCATGCCGCGTCCTCAAGCTTGACCGTTACGCCCCGTCCAAGCATTAGCCCCGCTACTCACCGCCAGCGGCAAGAATCTTCTCCTCCAAAGCCGGAGAAACAAAGAAGTAGGCTTTGGAGCGTAGGATTTCCATCTCCGGTTTGACGCCGGGAATCTTGCCAGCGCGGTTGGCGCGAAGGAGAACTCCCAGAACACCTGTGACGGCGAGACCGGTCCTCGATGCCAACTGGCGCCCCTCCTGTTCGTCAATTAGAACGAAGTCTGCATTCAAGTCGGTCGCCAGGGAAATCGCCTCGGCCTCTCCTCGATGGAGTTGCAACAAGAGAAGACGGAACAGGGCGGAATCTTGCGGTGTACGAATCTGTATCCACTGGGCTCGAATGGCGTCCTGGATCATCGCCTGCGCAATGGGGTCAGGATTGGCCGCGAGTTCTTCGGCTACGGCATCCGGTATCCATAGCTCAGAGAATTGGGATTTAAAGAGTTCGAGTCGGCCAATCGATGCCAGGTTCGAGATCGGAGGGGTTTTGCTAACCGCGAGCATATTCGAGGTCTTGAGCTAGCTCCTGCTCCGCATAGTGACGCGGTATCTGGCGCTGTCCCAGGAGCTCCGCGAACCCATACCGGGAGATTCCGGCCAGTTCAGACGCCTTACCAAATGGCAGGATGCCTTGGGCATAAAGCGCTACCGTAAGCTCGGCCCGCAGGCGTGATTCCATTTCAGGCTATGGCAGCCTCAAGCTGCTGGTAATGGATTCCGGTATGTCCAAGTGCAGAGTCATTGAGGTTGCCGGTCGCTTACCGGCTGATTCTACACCGAAAAAGGCCAATCAAGCCGCAGCCGCACTCCGCCCCAGCGGCAACTCCAGTTCAATGCGGTCATGGACCACCTTGGCTGCAATCCTTCCGCGTGGGCCGCGATCGAGTCGAACCAGTCCGTAGTTGGCCATAGTTTTGAGCGTGCGCGACAGGTTCGACTTCTGCCGACCCGTCAACTGGGCCAGTTCATCGAGAGACGCCGGAGCTTGCTCGTCGATGACTCTGAGCAAGTCGCGATTTGCCGCTGAGAGCACCTTCGCGAAGGACTCGGTGGAGGGGAACCAGATGCGCGGCTCGTTGGGCGCGAGGCGGCGCTGCCCCCGCGCAACGGCCAGGGTGAGGGCCTTCATCTCTTCGTAGCTGGCGATGCCAACTTTCAATGTGCTCATTTGTGTCCCCCTCCCTGTTTCAGTACCGCATCGACTTCGGTCCAAAAGTCAGCAAGCAGCGTGGCGGCGTCGGTGTAGCCGTATGACTTCACCGTCCTGATGCGATGGCGATGATCCTGGGGATCGCCGCGCTTCTGCCTCCCCACCGGATGGGCGTTGTCGAAACCAACCAGCCGTTCACCGTTCCGTCCATGGAGCGTCAGCGAATAGTCCAGACCGTGAGGCTTCTCCGCAGTAACCGGAACGCGCGTCACCACAAAGCGAACCCAGCGGCCGCCTTCGGGGTCAACAACGAACGTGAGGCCATCAAGATCGAGCAAGGCATCGAGGGCAGGATCTTGCTTCTGCATCGCGAATACTAGGTTATCACAAAGAGATAACTACTGTAACAAGTTCTCCAACAAAAGCTCGGTACAAATTTTGAGCGAATTCGATTACGGGATAAACTGAAAGCAGGAGGACCACGCCATGACGTAGGTACGCAACTGCGACCTGGAGTTTGTCATGAGCCGTTCCTTCCGCCGCCCCTATGCGGCGATTACTGGCACTGCGAGCGCGAAGAGCGACAAGCAGCTGGCCCACCGCGGCGTGCGCCGCAAACAGAATCTCACTATCAAAACGTGTCCTGATTTCGAGAACCTGCTTCTTCCCCATCGCCTCGAATGCCACTGGAATAACACCTACAACTGGGGCCGCGACGGCGCGCAGTCCTACCTGGGTTCCATGCGCGAAGCAAAAGACGATTCCAGCCTGAAGTACTACCTGAAGATGTTGCGCAAATAGGCTTCTGCGACCGACCTCAGACCCAGGCGGAACGAAGGCCGCCATCCCGGCGGCCCTCATGGTTGCTTTCGACTGCCCCTTACTGCTGAGGAGCGGGAGCGGCGCCACCCGGCTGCATTCCACCATGCCCATGCATCTTTTCCTGCATGGCGTCGAACTTTTGCTTCTGCGCGTCAGTCAGGACAGCTTCAATTTTGCCGTGCGTAGCGTCCTGAATCGCCTTCATTTTTGTGTGACGATCTGCCTCCGCCAGCGACTGATCCGCAAAGATTTGCTGCCGCTGTTGATCCCGCGCCGCCAGAATGGGTTTGATTTGCGCCTGCTGATCGGTGGTCAGATCCAGCGCCTCGGTCAGGTGCTTTAGCTGTCCTTCGGCATCCATACGGCCCCGGCCATGATCTCCCTGGCCCAGTTGTGCCCCATTTTCCTGTGAAAGTGCAGCGCTCGCAGCCATGCCCAAAGTCAGCATGCCGCCCAACAAAACGACTCCAATTCTCCGGTTCATCGATTCTCCTCGCTCGTCCTCTGAAGCCCCGCCCTGTAAGTGCAGGCTGCGACCGCTTCAGCCACTTAGACGGGAGATATTCCGGCGCGATGGCAGGATCAACTAATTTATTAATTCCATCTTCAGCCACACTTAAGCCTGGCGGCACAGGGGCGGCCCTAAAGCGCGCGGTTGGGTCGCCCTTCCGCGGTAAATGCCAGGGGACGATTCATTTTGTTACTGTTGACCCATGCCCGAACTCGTCAACCCGACACAAGCTGGGCCGCCCCAAGCAAACCCGTCTCAAACCGAATCGCTCGACATGGAATCCCTCGCTGCGGATGTTATCGCGCTCGCAATGAAGGCTGGAGCGAGCGACGCTGAGGCGGTCGTACGCCAAGGCGACGAGTTCAGCGTGAACGTGCGCATGGGGCAGGTGGAGACGCTGAAGGAGTCGGGGTCGCGCGCACTGGGGCTGAGGGTCTTCCTTGGCAACCGGTCGGCATCGTCGTCGACGAGCGACTTCACGCCGGAAGGCATTCAATTACTCGTGGAAAGCGCCGTTGCGCTGGCAGGGGTGACGGAGGAAGACAAGTTTGCGGGGCTGGCGGAGACCGCGGCGTTTGGCTCCGCCGTTGGCGACCTGCACCTGAGCTACGACGATGTCTACTCGCTCTCTGGCTCGGAGCGCATTGAGTGGGCCCGGCGCACCGAGGCAGCCGCACTGGCCGCCGACAACCGCATCACGAACTCCGACGGCGGCAGCTTTGACGCGGCAACAGGCCGGAAGGTTCTGGCCAACTCGCGGGGGTTCGTGGGCAGCTATCGAACGAGCTACGCGGGCGTTTCGGCTGCGCCGCTGGCGATGGACGAAGACGGGAAGATGCAACGCGACGGTTGGTCGTCGTCGGCGCGAAGCCTTGCGCACCTCGACTCTCCGGAAGCGGTGGGCAAAGAAGCGGCGCGGCGGGCACTGCGGCGGCTGGGCGCGCGGCGCGTGAAGACACAGCAAGTGCCAATCGTTTTTGCGCCCGAGGTGGCGCGGTCGCTAATCGGATCGATCTTTGAGGCTGCTTCAGGCGACTCCATCTGGCGGCATGCGTCGTTTCTGGCTGGAAAGCTGGGCGAGCAGATTGCTTCGGCATCCCTGACACTGATCGACGACAACCTAATGCTGCTGCCGACGGGCGCGGGAGGATTCGGGACCTCGCCGTTTGATGGCGAAGGACTGCCGTCGCGGCGGACGGTTGTGGTGCGGAATGGCGTGCTTGAGAGCTACCTGCTGAACACCTACAGCGCGCGGAAGCTGGGGATGAAGTCCACGCACAATGCCTCGCGAGGACTTGCGGGGACGCCTGGCATCGGCTGCGGCAATCTCTACCTCGAGCCGGGCACTCAGACACCCGAAGAGATCATTCGTGCGGTGGACGCCGGGCTCTTTGTAACCAGCCTGATGGGCTTTGGCGTGAATGTGGTGACGGGCGACTACTCGCGCGGAGCGACCGGCCAATGGATTGTGAAGGGCGACCTGACCCACGCGGTGGAAGAGATCACGATCGCCGGCAACCTGGCCGAGATGCTGAAGCATGTGACCGCGATCGGCAATGATCTGGTGTTTCGCGGGTCTGTCGCGAGCCCAACGCTCCGGATCGACGGCATGACCATCGCCGGAGCCTGAACGGAGACGCGCCGTGCCCAACCTGCCGCACACTCGCCCGTTTGATCCCGCCGATGCAAAGGCCGCGCTTGGCCAGCTTCCCGCTTCAGCTGCAGTTTTTGCTCTCTACGGCGCGGACGCGCACGCGGAGCCATACATCGGGCGGACGCCGAACCTGCGTGGACGGCTGGAGCGTCTGCTGCAGCCCTCCCCGAAGCACCCGCGGCGGCTGCAACTCGCGGGGCGCGTCAGGCGGATTGAGTGGCTGCTTACGGGCTCTGACTTCGAGTCGCTGCTTGCACAGTTTTCCCTTTTGGAAGAGATTTATGGCGAAAAAGCTCTGCAGCGGATGCATCTGGGCGCGCCGGCGTTTGTGCGGTACCTGGGCAGCAATCGTTACCCGCGCATCACGGTGACCAACCGGCCCAGCCAGAAAGAGGCCGATTGGTCCTACGGGCCCTTCCCTTCCCGCTCCGCAGCGGAGCGCTATGCCGACGAGGCTCTCAAGCTGTTCCTGCTGCGCCGATGCGTGGAGGAACTGGACCCGAACCCGTCGCATCCGGGGTGTGTCTACTCCGAGATGAAGATGTGCCTCGCGCCCTGCTACCAGGGCTGCACGGACGAGCGCTATGGTGAGGAGTCGACCGCGGTAGAGCGGTTTCTGGCGACGCGCGGCGAGAGCAGGCTAGTAACCCTGCGAACGCAGCGGGATGAGGCTTCGACGAACCTTGAGTTCGAGACAGCGGCGGCAATCCACACACAGGTGCAGCGCGTTGAGGCGGTCAGGGGGCTGGCAGCGGAACTTGTCCGTCCGCTGAGCCAACTGCGGGCCGTGATCCTGCAGGCGTCTGCCGAGTCCGACGAGGTTGCGGTGTTTCTCTTCGAGGGCGGCAAGCTGCGCGGGCCGGTTGGCTTCTCGACCGTGGGTATGCGGATCCAGAATGAGCAGGCGGGTTCGAGCTCGCTCTACGCGCAGCCGTTGGCGATTGAGCCGGTGCCGGAAGAGCAGGGTTCAGGGGTCAGGGATCAGGGGGCAGAGATCAGAGATCATCCGCAAGAGATCGTGGAACAGGGAAAAGGGAACAGGGAACAGGGAACAGAAAGCGCCGAAGAGTCAACGGAAGAGGCGCAGGCGGCAGTGCCAAAACCCTCCGCCGATGCGCGGCCGAAACTCGCTCGAGGTGTGCTGGAGACGCGGCTCGAAGAGGTTCTTACCACGCTCATCCATAATCAGGCTCCGCCCTCGGCGACCGAGCGTCAAGGCCACCTGGCGCTGCTGAAGCGCTGGTACTACCGGCCCGAGGTGCGGCGGGTGGGCGAAGTCTTCTTTCCGGGCGACGACGAGGCGTGGGCGACGCGTGCCATCTTGCGCGGAATCGGGCGCGTGGCGGCAAAGTCGGTTGCATCACCACTGGCGTCCAGGCCCGAACAGGTGCAGAATTCTCAGTAGAAAACCATGACACGGCAGAACCGGATACACGCGATCCTGGCCGAGGGCCCCTGCACGCAGGGTCAGGGGCGAGCCTTTGATGCTGCAGTGATGGTGCTGGAGGAACCGCGTCTTGGCCAGCAACTGATCTAGTGCCTTTGGGACAAGGATGAGAGTGTAGCCAGCCGCGCGGCGGACGCACTGGAGACCGTTGTGGGCGAGCACCCGCAGGTGTCGCGGCCTTGGAAAGAGGAGTTGCTGGGCCTGCTTGTGGAGTCGCGGGCCATCAAGCTGCGCTGGCACCTGGTGCTGATCATTACGCAGCTGATGCTGACCAGGCCGGAGTGCAGGCGGGTGGCCGATGTACTTACAGGATGGCTCGACGACCGGAGCTCGATTGTGAAGACTTGCGCCATGCAGGGGCTGGCCGAGCTAACCCAGCAGGACAAGTCGATGAAAGACGAGGTGCTCGACCTGCTCCGCGATTTGACGCGCTCAGGCACGCCGGCCATGCGGGCGCGCGGGCGTCAGTTGGTCAAGCAGATGGAATTGGGCGGCGACCTGACCTGGAAACGCATCCGAATGGAGGCCCGGCAGGCTGCCCGGCTGGTACGCTGAGCGGGCAAGAGCTGCTCAGGACTTGGTGGTGGAGAAATTGCCATCGGCGCTTCCTGCGAATGCAGCTATTTGGCCGGCCGAGTGGTGGCGAGGGCAAAGCCTTGGACGGCCTGCGCGGCAGTCTCATAGAATTGGGTGGGTTTTGCGGGCTTGATTTCGGGCCGAAGCGGGAAACGTTTACAGATTGGCAAGGAAAGTGAGGCACCGGCGGATGAGCGGAAAAGTCGTGAGGATGCGAGACATTGCAGTAATGGCTCTGGCGCTTCTGCTGGGCGGGGTGGCCCTCGCCCAGAGTGGACCATTCGTTTTCGAACGCGATGGGCGTGTTATCTCGCTGGCGCCCTACGCTCCGAACATCCTACGTGTGACCATAAGCCGCGACAAAACCGCTGTGATTGCCGGGCCAGGGTACGGGATTATCGCCGAGCCCAACGCCGGCGGTTGGACGCACGACAAGGATGCTCAAGGGAACGAAGTGTTTCGCTCTTCGCGCATGGTGGTTCGCTTGGCCCCGGGAAGCCAACCGCAGAAGATGCCTTTGGACGCGCTGAACATGCAGTTACGAGAGATCTACTTTGGCGCAGGAAACGGAGGCCAGGGTCCGCGCGAAGATGCGTTGGCGATCAGCACGCCAGACGGCAAATCGCTGCTCCAAATGCGCTCGTGGTCGATGTATCGGACGGGAGTGGATAAAGCAGGCGTAGCGCAGACTGGCGCGAACGGACCGGGCGCAGACATTCCGACTTACAAAGTTGGCTCGGTCTTCGATTCCGGCGCCGACGAGCACTACTACGGCCTGGGACAGCAACAGCAGGGGTGGATGGACCTGCGCGATCACCAGATCAAATGCTGGCACGACTACGGAGCCCCCGGAGGCGAGTCGGTCTGCGTGCCATTCATGGTCTCGAGCCGTGGGTATGGCCTTCTGTGGGACAACCCGTCGAAGACGACCGTGGACCTGGGATTCAACGGACGGAATGCGTGGTCGTCGGATGTAGGCGACCGGGTCTCCTACTTTGTGATCGCGGGCGAGACGAGCGACGAGATTTACGCGGGATACCGCCTGCTTACGGGCGTGACGCACATGCTGCCGCGGGGCGTCTACGGGTACATCCAGAGCAAAGCGATCTACCCGACGCAGGAGCAGGCCCTGGCCGTCGCCAAGGGTTATCGCGATCGCAAACTGCCCCTCGATGGGCTGGTGGTGGACTTCCTCAACATGACCCGGCAGGGCGAAATGGACCTCGACCCTAAGCGTTGGCCCGATCCAGCGGCAATGAACAAGGAACTGCACGCGATGGGCATCAAGACCGTGCTGAGCGTGTGGCCCCACTACGCCCCTGGGACGCAGTTCTACGACATGCTCAAGGACAAGGGCTGGTTTATCTCCACGCGAGACGGAAAGCCGGACCCGGGTTGGGGCCACGCGGTGATTGGCCCGAATCTCGATACCACCAACCCCGAGGCTGCCCGGTGGTTCTGGGAGAAAATTCGTGACCGCTATGTGAAGCCCTTTGGATTCGATTACATCTGGCTCGATGAGACAGAGCCGGATTATGAGCCGTTGAACGATATGTTTTATGTCGGCTCTGGGCTGCGCTATTACAACATCTATCCGCTGTTTCACACAGCCTCGGTTTACGAGGGGTTCCGGCGGGATTTCGGCGACAGCCGCAGGGTGATGATCTTGTCGCGCGCGGCCTACACGGGCGCGCAGCGCAACGGCACGGTGTTCTGGTCGAGCGACATTCAGGCCACCTGGGATATGCTCAAGCGGTCCGTTCCAGCGGGCCTGAACTTCGCGGCCACCGGCCTGCCCTATTGGGATACCGACATTGCGGGGTTCTTCGCACCGACGCTCCCGGCTGACTACCACGCAGCACATAAACCACTGATAGACGGGTCCGATGCGGTCGACAACATCGCCAACTACGAGGACTATCCCGAACTGTTTGTGCGGTGGTTTGAGTGGGGCGCGTTTCAGCCCGTGATGCGTGCGCACGGCGAGCGGAAACACAACGAAGTCTGGTCGTACGGCAAGCAGGCCGAGCCCATCCTGGCGAAGTATCTCAAACTGCGCTATCAGTTGCTGCCCTACACTTACTCGGCCGCGTTCAAGAGCTACCAGACCGGCGCTCCCTACATGCGAGCGCTGTTCATGGACTTCCCCGACGACCCGCATGCGTCCAACATTCCCGACGAGTACATGTATGGGCCGGCGTTCCTGGTTGCCCCGGTGACGGAGCAGGGCACGACTAAGCGAGCGGTTTATCTGCCGGCAGGCTGCGACTGGTACAACTACTGGACCAACGAGCGCCTCCACGGCGGCCAGACGATTGAAGCCGACGCGCCCATCGACACGCTGCCGCTGTTTGTGCGCGCGGGCAGCATTGTTCCGCTCGGCTCTGAAGTGCTGAGCGCGGATGAGCCGCAGTCGATTGCGTCGGTCCGCGTCTACCCTGGGGCCGATGGCAGCTTCACGCTCTTCCAGGACGACGGTACGACCTACGCCTACGAAAAAGGCGCGGGCTCAGTGACAAAGCTGACCTGGAATGATGCGTCGCGCCGGCTGACCCACGAAGGACCTGCGGCCTGGAGCGCGCCGGATGCATCCGTGGTGACGGTGGTGGGCAAGTAGGTAGCCATGAGCAAATAGGCCGTCAGCGAGGCAGGCCAAGGCGCAGCCGGAGGGCCGTCATTCGCGCCGATCACGCTCGGAGTCACGGACAGGCCGGAAGATTCGGACAGAGATTAGATCTCCGATCGGCGAAGTCTCCGCCGCACCACTCCAGCAAGACCCAGCAGACCACTCCCAAGCAGCGTCAACGTCGAAGGCTCCGGCGTACCCGTCGGCGTTGGGAGGTCGTACTGTCCAACGAGGTTCCCGTTCGCATCGTACCCAGCAAAACTGGAGGTAAACGTTCCCCAGTAGTTGAAAACGGCGGAATCACCAGGCTCCTGGCTTTCGGCCCACACATCGAGCAAGGTATATTGGAATACACTCTCGCCAGGCTCCGTGGCAAACTGCGAACTAAACATTTGCGTCCCGCCATTGAGACCAATCCCGGTTTCGATCGTGGCGTCGCCGGCATCTATGACGATATCTCCATAATTCCCGGTGAACCCTGAGCCGACCGAGCTTATCCCACTACCGTCTGCCGTAAGCGTCTCAGTCATCGAAAACACGCCAGCCGGAACGATGAAAGAGAAGGCCTGATACGCGCCAGCCACAGAAGAAGCCGCACCAGCATCAAGGCCCAAAGCAGGGTTATAAGGCGAAACGGCCCCGCCCGCCAAACTGCTGCTCGCATACAGACTGAAGCTTCCCCCTCCGCCCTCAGCCATTGCCGTCCCCGAATAGGTGTTACCGTAGGAGTTCACCCCGCCGGTCACATTGATTGAGGAAATGAACGTGTTCTCCGAATTTGTAGCCTGTTGCAGGTAGTTTGACTGAGCAGCCCCCGTTGGGGACTCTGTGAAAACATATGAGGTATAGCCGACGACGTTCAGTGGGGTTGTGCCGACAATTGGGTCAGCCTTTGCGGCGGTCGCCAGGACCACAAGCGCAAAGATCGCCATGATTTTGTAGAGCTTTCGGGAAACCTTCATGATGGTTAGCGTCTCCTGAGTTTGAAATTCTTCGCGAATTGTCGGATGGGCGGCTCGGGTAGAGGCGGGGGTCCCCTTTCGGCCAGTAGAAGCCTTTGCGTTGAAGCCCGGGGGATGCCAATGAGTTTCCCCCCCCCGCGATAGAAGTCAAGTGAATTTTTTCCCACCGATCAATTTCTCCCGCCAAGCCAAGGCTTTTGACAGCTCCGCCACCAAAGGCATTTCCGCAGCCAACTCTTGACGGACCAGCATCCCCGTCCCGCTGATACACTTGCCCCATCGGGAAACAACCCCGTCCCCCTCTTTGGAACCCACTATGGTTGAGCTGCTTCCATCCATTTTGTCCGCTGATTTCGCGCATCTGGCCGACCAGGTGGCGGCGGCAGAACGCGGCGGCGGCACGGCCATCCACGTAGACATAATGGACGGCCATTTTGTGCCCAACATGACCCTGGGACCGCCCGTGGTGAAGAGCCTGCGCAAGGTGACCAAGCTGCCGCTCGACTGCCACCTGATGATCGACAACCCCAATGATTACATCGCTGCATTTGCCGATGCCGGGGCTAACTGGGTAAGCGTCCACTACGAGGCCTGCCCTCACCTCCACCGCACCCTCGAACTGATCCTTCACCACGGAATGAAGCCCGGAGTGGTGCTGAATCCGGCTACGCGAGTAAATCTGATCATGGACATTCTGCCCATGGTGCATCATGTGCTGATCATGAGCGTGAATCCCGGCTTTGGCGGGCAGGAGTTCATTCCCTTTTCGCTCGACAAGATTCAATACCTTTCGGCCCTGCGCCGGGAGCTGGGTCTCCAGTTTAAAATCGAAGTGGACGGCGGGGTGGCTCACGACACGGTGGCCCAGGTCGTCAAAGCAGGAGCGGAACTCCTTGTAGCAGGGAACGCCGTGTTCGGCGCAGGTGACCCGGAGCGGGATGCTCGTGCCCTTCTGGCGGCGGCTCGCGAGGCTGCAGGCGAGAGAGATCTAAAGTACAGGAAGCGGCGAATTCCAGCCCGCAAAGGCCGGCGCCGCAACGAGGTTTTATGAACCGGTTGGTCCCGAAGTATGCCGCGCTGGCCGTTGCAGCGTTTGTCCTGTTTGGAATTCTGGCTGGCACCTCCGCTCATAGCGAAGAACGCCTGAAGCAAAAGAAGAAGAAGCAGGACCTGGCTGCCAACCCGCTGGCCAACGTGAACTCCAAGCAGCCGGACAAGGAGCTCTTCGACAAGGCGATGGTGGCCATGAAGAAGGGCCGTTACGATGTGGCGCGGCTCGATCTGCAAACCATGCTCAATACCTATCCGGAGTCTGAATACCGGATGCGCGCCAAGCTGGCGGTGGGCGACAGTTGGTTCAAGGAGGGCGGAACCGCGGCGCTGACGCAGGCCGAAGCCGAGTATACGGACTTCATTACATTCTTCCCCAATGCGCCCGAAGCAGCGGAAGCGCAGATGAAGGTAGCCGACATCTACTACCAGCAGATGGAGAAGCCGGACCGCGACTACGACAATTCGCAGCGCGCCGAGCAGGAGTACCGGAAGATGATCAACATGTTTCCGGACTCAACCCTGGTGCCACACGCCAAACAGAAGTTGCGCGACGTGCAGGAGGTTCTTGCCGAGCGCGAAACCGATATCGGTTTGTTCTATGGGAGCCGGGAGAACTTCAACGCGGCTATTGCCCGGCTTGAGACGGTGGTGGACACCTACCCGCTCTACTCCAAGAGCGACCAGGCCCTGCTTGGCATCGGCGATGCTTATGCCGGCCTCTCGAAAAACGTTCAGAACTCCAAGATTCCGGGAGCAGTCAAGGAGCGGTTGTACACGGCCTACATGGACAAGGCAGCAGACGCGTATGCCAAGATTATTACGCGCTACCCGATGGCGCCTCACGTGGAAGATGCACGCGACCGCCTGGTGGCCATGAATCACCCGATTCCCGAGCCCACACAGGATGCCGTGGCCGAGAACGACGCCGAAGAACGCAGCCGCCAGCCCCTGCGCTTTACCGACAAGACGCTCGACATCATCAAGCATGGACCAACGGTTGTTGAAGCTGTGCACGTTGGCGAGCCTTCCCTTGACGATCCCAAGCGGACCTTTGCGCCGGATGTTCAAAAGGTGAATGTTGCGGTCTATGCAGAGGCCGTCAATCAAGGTAAGCCCGCGGCAGCCCCTCTGAACGCGACGCCAACCGGCGTGAACGAGCCGCCCCGCAGCGATCAGCCTTCAGCAGCTCCCTTGCAGATGGAACAGCCCAGCGGCAGCGGAACCGGGGTGGGTGCCGAGATCATCTCTACGGGTTCCAGCACTGCCGCTGCCGATCCCAACGCGGTTCTTAAGCCTGTGGTCCCAGCGACGACTGATGCAGCGGCACCCGCCGTGGAAAAGCCCGCTGAGGCGCCTGCGCAGGTGAATGACATCAAGTCCACTGGAGCAACGGCAACCCCGATTAACGACGGCAAGAAGAAGAAGCCAAAGGTCGACTCGGACGAGTCATCGAGCAAGAAAAAGAAGAAGAAGGGGCTTGAGAAGCTTAATCCATTCTAGAGAAAGGTTTTAGATGCGAGTAGGAGGGCCGCCAAGTTGGCGGCCCTTGCTGCGTTTGGGCAAAAAAGACGGGTTGGTATTACAATGAAAAATGCAGTAATACCTGAGGTGCGGGCATGGAGACAACAGTTACGGTTAAGGGTCAAGTAACCATTCCTAAGCGCATTCGTGAGGCCCAAGGATTTTCACCCGGCTGCAAGGTTGTTTTCGATGTCAATGAGGCCGGTGAGACAGTGATCCGCCCCGCCGGCGAGGTGACTTTGCGTCGGCCCGACCGATTTGACGAAGCTGCTGGGAGCGCCGATATCAAGCTTGGTTGCAGCACCGATGAGTTCATGGAGTGGCTACGCGGGTACTCCGATGATCCTGCTTGACTCCAACATTCTCATCGACATCTGGGAGCCCGACCCGCTCTGGTCGACTTGGTCTGGTCACCAATTGCGCTCTCAGGCGCTCTTGCACGATTTGGCGATTAGCCCCATTGTTTATGCGGAGGTTTCCCTGCTGCATTCGACACCGCGGCTTTTAGACGAGCGACTTGAAGTCCTCGATGTGGAAGTGCTCAACATTCCCCGCCAGGCTGCATTTCTTGCAGGGAAGGCTTACCAGCAATATCGCCGTAAAGGCGGCACAAAAGGCAACGTGCTGCCCGACTTCTTCATCGGCGCACACGCTGCGGTATTGGCCTGCCCAATCCTCACGCGAGATACACGGCGCTACACGACCTACTTCCCGATGGTCCGCCTCATCGCGCCGTAAGTCGGGCCAGCAGGGATAGGATTGCTCCATGCGCTGCAGCATCATGAAAGTCTTGGTTGGCGGATCGCTGGCACTCATTCCTGCGATGTGTTCTGCGCAGGAACCTATCAAGGTGACGCCTTGCGATCTGGTTACGACTCCCGAGAAGTACTCGGGAAAATTCGTGCAAGTCACCGGGCGGGTCTATCTGGCGTTCGAGGATTTTTCGCTCGCGCAGCCCGGATGCGAGGACGCATATCCGGGAGTGTGGCTTGTCTACGGTGGAGACGCGCCTACACCGACCAAATCAACTGTGAATGATAACTTCCGCGAGCCTGGCTCCGTGATCGACGTCAACGGAATTCCGATCCCGCTAGTTCACGATGCGGCCCTCGCATTGTTCCGACAGCGTCTGGGAGCAATGCGTGAAACCAGCATTGGCGAGCGCCCTTGCTATAACTGCTATCTCTACCGGGTTACTGCGGCGCTGACGGGAGTTTTCTTCGCCGCAAATGGAAAATCAATGCCCCTCTCCGGCGGATATGGCCATCTTGGATGTTGCAATTTGCTGGCGATCGAGCGGGTGGCCAATGTAAACGCAGAACGGACCGTGATTCCAATGGGCGGGAAGTTCAAATGCAGCTCGACGAAAAGGGAGTTGACCGTTAGCGAAGCACAGCAGTTGCAAGCGCTGGACGCCCCCTGCGGAACTGTTGGCTACAAGAAGTGCGATGAGCTTCGCGCACAGCAGTTGGTCGCCGCTGCGTCGTTTGTTGGAGACTCCATTCGTGCGGAAGACGGAGACGTTGCAACCCCCGATGGGTCCGATCATTCGACGAAGTACGGCTGGGAATCAATCGACAAGCTGAGAGCCTACTCATTGATAATCAATTCGCCCGATCCGACGAAAGCCGATAGCAAGGCGACCGGTGGGTTAATTACGCGAACGACGTGCACTGATGTACATCTTCAAAATTAGCTAAGCACCACTTCAATTAGTCGAGAGCCGGGCTGAATTCGACTGCAATGAACAGGACACTGGCCGCCGAGTTTACGAAGCCGCTCTGCTAAAGTTGAAGAGCAGAAACATCGCTTGAAAGCCCTTTACCTTGCTGGGCTTGGCGCATCATTTTGAGCACTCGACGGACCCCATGCCCCACGAACTTCCCAAAGCATACGACCCTACCGCGATCGAAGATCGCTGGGCTGAGTACTGGGTCCGCGAGAACCTTTTCTCACAGCCGACACCCACCGGCCCTTCTGAGCAGAAGGCCTTCACGGTTCTGCTGCCGCCGCCCAATGTGACCGGCAAGCTGCACATGGGCCATATGTTCGAGCACGCTGAGAGCGACATCATGGTCCGCTGGCGGCGCATGAGCGGCGACCCAGTGCTGTGGATTCCAGGCACTGACCACGCGGGAATTGCGACCCAGATGCTGGTGGAGCGTCAGCTCGCGACGGAGGGCACCTCGCGCCAGAAACTGGGCCGCGAGGCCTTTGTGGAGCGTGTTTGGGAGTGGCGGCGGCACTACGGCGGAGCCATCCTGGGGCAGATGAAGCGGCTGGGCGCATCTGTCGACTGGCAGCGCGAATACTTCACCATGGACGACAACCTGTCGGTGGCCGTGCGGGAGGCCTTCGTTCGTCTCTACGAGCAGGAGCTTATCTATCGCGGGGCCTACATCGTGAACTGGTGTCCAAGCTGCCAGACGGCCATCAGCGATCTTGAAGTGGTGCATAGCGAACAGAAGGGCCACCTCTGGGAGATCAGGTACTCCGTTCTCGACGAAGCCGGCAAAGAGACGGGAGAGTTTCTGACCGTGGCGACGACCCGGCCGGAGACCATGCTCGGCGATACGGCAGTCGCCATCCACCCTGAGGACGAGCGCTATCTGCATCTCCACAGCAAGAAGCTCCGCCTGCCGTTGATCGGCCGCGAAATCCCCATCATTCTTGACGAATGGGTTTCGCGCGACTTCGGCACCGGCGCAGTCAAGGTGACGCCGGCGCACGACCCCAACGATTTTGCTCTCGGCCAGCGCCACTATCTGCCGTCCATCAACATCATGGACGACACCGGCCACATCAACTCCGAAGGCGGCGAGTATGTCGGCCTCGATCGGTACGTGGCCCGCAAGAGAGTGGTTGCCGATCTCGAGGAGCAGGGGCTGCTCGGCGCGGTCAAGGACCACACCAACAACGTGGGCCACTGCGACCGCTGCAAAACAGTTGTTGAGCCGCGCCTTTCGACGCAGTGGTTCATCAAGATCCAGCCGCTGGCCGATAAAGCGATTGCCGCGGTGAGCCCTGGGCCCGATGGCAAAAAGGCAATCCGCATTCTGCCCGAGCAATACGAGAAGGTCTATCTCGACTGGATGACCAACATCCACGACTGGTGCATCAGCCGCCAGCTATGGTGGGGCCATCGGATTCCGGCCTGGCACTGCGGCGCCTGCCACAAAATGACGGTTGCACGCGTCGACCCAACGGCCTGTGCGCACTGCGGCTCGGCAACGCTCACCCAGGAGACCGACGTTCTCGACACATGGTTTTCGTCGGGGCTGCTGCCGGTCTCCGTGCTGGGCTGGCCGCATATTGATGCCAAAACCAAGGCCGCGTTCGAGGCCTTCTATCCCACCAGCCTTCTCGTCACCGGATTCGACATCCTGTTCTTCTGGGTTGCGCGCATGATCATGTTCGGCTGCTGGTTTTCGCCGGACGTTCCGATGCCGGATGGAAGCGCCCGGCCGCTGGCGGAGTCGGTCCCTTTTCGCGAGGTCTATATTCACGCGCTGGTGCGCGACGCCAATCGCGAGAAGATGTCGAAGACCAAGGGCAACGTGGTTGACCCGATCGAGATCGTCAAGCAATACGGGACAGACGCTGTGCGGTTCACGCTGGCCAGCATGGCCTCGCCAGGAACTGACATTGCCTTCAACATCGCCCGTACCGAGGGCTACCGCGCCTTCGCCAACAAGATCTGGAACGCTGCCCGCTTCATCTTTATGAATGTGGATCGCGCTGCGGAGATAGGCATCAAGGTCGATCCGGCGGTTCTCGGGCAAATGCCCGTTGTGGCGTCCGACGCTCCGCTCGAAGTGCGCTGGATTGTTGCCGAGTTCAACGACACGGCTGCCAAAGTGAATGCGTCGCTTGCGGAGTTCAGATTTGACGAGGCCGCTAACACGATCTATCAGTTTTTCTGGGGCAGTTTCTGCGACTGGTACCTGGAGATCGTCAAGCTGCGCCTGGATTTTGGCGGAGCCCTGGTTTCGAATGGAACCGCAGGCCAGATTGAGCGCGATCTTGAGGAGACGCGGGAAGCGCTCACCACGCTTGTCTCAGTCTTCGAAGCGTCTCTGCGTTTGCTCTCGCCCTTCATGCCCTTCATCACGGAAGAGCTGTGGCATGCGGTCTACGACGGAAACCCGCCAGCGAAGTCGATTGCGCTCACGCGGTTTCCAAGAGCAAAGCCGTATGCAGACGGACATGCCCAGGTCGATATGGTCGAGCTCCAAAGCCTGATCACGGAGATTCGCGGACTCCGCAAGGAAGCCGGCGTGGAAGAGAAGGCAGTCGTCCCGATTGAAATTCGTGCCGATGCATGTCTGAAGCAGATCGCCGAAGAGAATCGCGACATCATCGAGAAGCTCGCGCGCGTCAGCGAGATCCGCCTTGTCGATGCAATCACCGCAGGCCTCTCCAAGCACTCTACGGCTTCGTTCGACGTCGCTATTATCTACGAGCGCACCATCGACGTTGCCGCCGAGCGGGATCGCTTGACAAAGGACATCGCCAGATACGAAAAAGGTGTGGCCGCCGCAGAGCGCCAACTGGGCAATGAAGCCTTCCTCGCCAAGGCTCCGGCGCAGGTGGTCGAGGGCCTGAAGAAGCAGGAAGCGGAGACGCGGCAACTGCTGGAGAAAGCTCGCGTTGCGCTGAATGCGCTGCTGAAAGACTGCCTTTAGCTCCTAGCCTCTAGCTTTTAGCTTGTTCTCGCCGCTAGGAGCAATAAAGGCAACGGCACAGGGGCCATGAGCCGGAAGCTAGCAGCTAGAAGCTGTTTCCCGAAGGAAAACAATGGACTGGAAGAGTCACCGCATCGACGCTTTGCTGGAGATGGCGCTGGTTGAAGACCAGGCCGCCCATGACTCCACTTCCCACCTCACCATCGACCCCGATCTGCGGGCGGCGGCCTCCATCATCGCCCGACAGGAAATGGTTGTGTCCGGGTTGGGGTCGGTTCCGCGGTTCTTTGAGATCTTCGCTCGCCTAGACCATCGCGCCGAAGCGCACGCGCGCTTTGAGGTGGTCAGCCATCCGGAGATCTTCGACGGAGTGCGCGTTCGTGCGGGTCAGGTGCTGGCGGTGATTCGCCACAACGCACGCGTTCTGCTGAGTTCGGAGCGGGTGATCCTGAACCTGATGCAGCACTTGAGCGGCATCGCTACCCTGACGCGCAAATATTGCGACGCGATTGAAGGAACTCACGCGAAAGTACTGGACACCCGCAAGACCGTTCCCGGCATGAGGATGCTGGAAAAATATGCCGTGCAATGCGGCGGCGGCACCAATCACCGCATAGATCTCGCTTCCGGCATCCTCATCAAGAACAATCACATCTCGCTTGGCGGCGGCCTGCCGGCCGTACTGGCTTCAGCAATCGCAAAGCGCCGCAAGGGGCAGCGCGTCGAGGTGGAAGTTCGCACGGCCGAGGAGCTTGAGCAGGCACTGCAGGGCGGCGCTGAGGCGATCCTGCTCGACAACATGACGCCCGAGCAGGTGCGGACGAGCGTGGCGCGCATCAAAAAGGAGATCGAGCGCATTCAGGCGGAGAACCCAGAGCGCTGGATTCCGACGGAGGCTTCCGGGGGAATTGTGCTCGAAAACATCCGTGACTATGCCGAAACCGGCGTCGACTTCATCTCTGTGGGTGCTTTGACGCATTCCGCCAAGGCCGCGGATATATCCATGAGCATCGCCGCCGAGTGATGCCGATCGAAAATGATCGGCCTGGGTTTGCCGCGCCTGCCTATGACTTGCCCGCCTTCGAGCAAATGGTGGCCGACACCATCTATGCCGGCAAACTGCACTACACGCCGATTACTGACTCCACAAACACCGACGCACTGAATGCCGGGCGCACCGACGCGCCGGACGGATCGGTTTATTTTGCTGACGAACAGTTGCTCGGGCGCGGGCGCGGGAATCATGGCTGGCACTCGCCTGCGGGCGACGGCCTTTATGTGAGCGTGCTGCTGAGACCGCAGTGGGCTGCGCGACGCATGCCGCTATTGCCGCTGGCGGCCGGTCTTGCCGCTGCAGCAGCAGTGAGCGCGGCTGCTGGCGTCGCAATCGATCTGCGCTGGCCGAATGACTTGCTGATTGGACAGCGCAAGCTGGGCGGCATCCTGGTAGAAGCGAAGACCGAAGGGGACTCCATCTCATTTGCCGTGGTGGGCGTCGGCATCAATGTTCACCAAACGGAATTCGACTCCGGCTTGTCGACCGCGGGAACATCGCTCGCTCTCGAAACCAATCGCCCGGTCAGTCGGCAGGCGCTGCTCATCGAGTTCCTGCTGCGATTGGCCGAGGAGGCCCAGGCACTGCTGGACCCCACGGCCGCAAGTAAGATTCCGGCCAAGCTTGAAGCGGCATCCACCTGGGTGCATGGCAGGCGCGTCGAAGTGCACGGACCGCAGGCCTGCACCGGCGTCACCGAAGGGCTGGATGCTCATGGGTTTCTAACGGTGCGCACAGCGGGAGGTCTGGTCGCGGTGCAGACCGGCGGCATTCGCGAAGCGACGGCTGCAAGGGACGCGGCGGATATAAGCTAGAGTCATCATGCTGCTCGCCCTCGACGTCGGCAACACCAACACCGTTCTCGGACTCTACAAACTGGACGGCGAAAAGCCTGAGCTGGCCGCGCATTGGCGCGTCACCACGCACCACAGCCAGACATCCGATGAATATGGCGTGTTGTTTGTGAATCTCTTTGAGATGAACGGGTTCACCCATAGCAACGTGCACCACATCATCATCTCGTCGGTGGTGCCGCCGGTTGAGTCGACGCTGCGTGAGGTCTGCTCAAAATATTTCAATGTTCAGCCGCTCTTTGTGGAGCCCGGGATCAAGACCGGGATGCCCGTGCTCGTGGACAATCCCGCTGAGCTGGGCGCAGACAGGCTGGTGAACGCCATTGCGGCGTTTGAGCGCTATGGCGGCCCGTGTGTTGTGGTCGACTTTGGCACCGCGACCACGTTTGACGTCGTCTCCGCCAAGGGCGAATACCTTGGCGGCGCGATTGCTCCCGGCATCGGCATCAGTGCGGATGCGCTCTTTGCGCGCGCTGCGCGGCTGGGGCGGGTTGACATCAAGCGTCCCGCCAAAGTCATCGGAACCAATACCGTCACGCATATTCAGAGCGGGCTTTACTACGGCTACATCGGCCTGGTTGATGGCATTCTCGCGCGCATCATCGAGGAGCTGGGCGCGGAGCCGCGCGTGATCGCCACCGGCGGGCTCGCGCGGCAGATCTCCGGCGACTCGCGCTACATTGCGGAGATCGACGACATGCTCACACTCGACGGCCTGTTGATTCTCTTCGAGCGCAATCGCGTCGCGCGCCCGCGATCACGGCCGCGGTAGGGATGACTATGCGAATCGGCATCTTCTCCATGATTGCTGGAAGCGTGCTCTGCTTCTGCATTTCTTTGGCCGCTGTCGGCCAAACGGCTCAGCAAACAAGAGCCGGAATCGTAGATGTCGAGCCATACGCCAGTATTTCGGTGGAGTTCGATGTGCAAGCGGCGGACAAGCAACTGGTGATTCCCGTTTGCGGTCACGTTGAAGATGAAAAACCATCCCCGTGCGTTGCTCATGTTCAACGCTTCGACGGGAGGAAATGGTACTTTGCAAAGTCTCGGCACCCTGGAGCCGTCCTGGGTTTTCTTTCCAAGGAATACTGGAAGCCGTTAGTTATTTCGCCAGGAAAAGAGGCGTCCTTTCGTTTTGGAATTGACCAAGACTTCTTTGGCATTCGCAAGGGGGAACGCTTGCGAATTGTGCTTGAAGTCTGGGCAAGCTCGGAATCGATGGCGACGAATGACACTCCCGACAGTAAGTTTGTGAGCCCCGTATTCGTGTGTCCTTGAAATTGAAAGAGGCGTCGATTTGTCCACTTTTGCAGCGGCTTGTTCACGCCGCGACTTATTCAAGGGTCAATGAGAGAAGGTCACCGCAGAGACCGTGCTGAACTACTTCAACTACTTCACGGAGATTGAGGACCGCTTTCAGCAGCGGCGCGGAGCACTGCTGTTGCTTTCGACGCTTGACTGGGCACTGATTGAGATGTGGCGCGAAGCAGGAGTGCCGCTGGAGGCTGTGCTGCGCGGCATTGACGCCGCGTTTGACAAGTACGAATCGCGCCAGAAGAAGGCCCGCATGCAGCGCATCAACGGGCTGGCATGGTGTGCGCAAGCCGTGATGCAGGCGGCCGAGGAGCTGCGCGAAGCGGCAGCAGGGAGCGCCGCGACAGGCGGCGCAACGTCGGAGGCACGTGAGTCAGGATTCGAGCATGAACGTGTGGCAGTGCACCTGGAGGCTGCGGCGTCCGCGCTGGAAGCGGCTACCGTGGCCGTTGAGGCGTGCGGGGCGACGGCTGCGCGGCTCCGCGAATTGTCTGCGGAAGCGCGAGGGACCGAGAGCGAGACCCCAAAGGCCAACGATCTCGAATCCCTGGAGCGAACACTTACGGTGCTGGAAGAGAAGCTCTTTGCGGCACTCACCGCAGCCGCACCGGAAGAACTGCTCGTCGGCTTGAAGGAGCACGCCGCGCGCGAGCTTGCGCCCTATCGCGCGCGCATGAGCGTTGTGCAGTTGCGGCAAGTGGAGCACCAGTTTGTGCAGAAGCAGTTGCTGGTGCACTACAACCTGCCACGGCTGAGCCTCTTCTACATGAGCCAGCAATGAGCAAAGGCAAACGACAGTTCGCCCGCAAGCGGCCTGCGCAAATTGCGGCGCTGAGAGACGCGACGCCGCATCTGGTCGAGATTACGAAGCCACTCTACGGCGGCCAGTTTCTGGCGCGACATGAGGGCAAGGCCGTGTTTGTGCCTATGACTCTTCCTGGCGAACAGGTGCGCGCGCGCATCACCGAGGAGAAGAAAAGCTACTCAGTGGCGGAGCCGGTGGAGACTGTGCTCGCCTCCTCAGATCGCACAGCGCCAGCGTGCCCGCACTTCGGTATCTGTGGCGGCTGCAACTATCAACACGCGCGCTACGAGGCCCAGCTTGCGATGAAGGAGTCGATCCTGCGCGAGACGCTGACGCGCAGCGCCGTAACGCCAACTGAGAGGATCGATGTGCTCGCGGCAGATCCCTGGGCCTACCGCAACCGCATTCGGCTCGGCTTTGACGCACAGGGCAACCCCGGCTATCGGGGGCGGCGTTCGCACGCAATCGTTCCCATCAGCGAGTGCCCCATTGCAGCACCCGCGCTCGTCTCGGCCGCGAAGATGGTTGCCGAGGCCTGCCGCAACGCAAACCCCGTGTTTCGCCTGAACGAGCTTTCCCTCTTTTGCAACCGCGACGAGTCTCAATTGCTGGCAACGCTGTTTGCGCCGATCGGAACCCAGAGCACAGACCGGAACATCGATAAGAAAGCCCTCGAGCCAATCTTCTGCACCCTGGCAGAGCGAATCTCCGCGCTGCGCGGCGTCGAACTGGTGGCCGAGGCGGCCGAGCATCAGCCAGCGCGCAAGCTTGCCCAATGGGGCGATTCCTCGATCAACTACCAGGCCGGGGGGGTTGAATACAGAGTCGATCAGGGAGCCTTCTTTCAGGTGAATCGATGGCTGATCGACGCGCTGATTGATCGTGTCGTCGAAGATCACAGCGGCTCCGTCGCGTGGGACCTGTTCGCTGGCGTCGGGCTGTTTGCGCGGCAGCTCGCGAAGCGATTTGAAAAAGTAGTCGCCGTGGAGTCGGCTCCCGCGGCCCTCGCCGCGCTGGGAGCAAACCTCGATGGGACGAACGGAACGGCAGTTCGCGCCACAACTCTCGACTTTCTCCGTCGCGCCCTTCAACCCGACAAAACAGCAGAAGAATTGGCCAGACCCGAGCTTGTCATCGTTGACCCGCCGCGAACCGGACTCGGCCCTGAAGTGACTACCCTGCTTGGCCAAATCGCACCAAACACAATCGTTTATGTATCGTGCGATCCGGCGACGCTCGGGCGCGATCTGCGTGCGCTGATTGAGGCGGGCTACTCGATCGTGTCCATCGCCCTTGCGGATTTGTTCCCGCAAACCTATCATCTTGAATCAATAGTCAAACTGCATCATTCCTGAACCCTTTTCCCAATCGACAATCTGCGGTGCGTGAGTCCGATGGACAGCTCTGCGCCGATCTCTGCCCGCTTGAACCCCGCCGGCAATCCGGAAGAACCGGGCAATCCGGATCAAATGCGCGAGCGTCTCGTTGAGCGATCATCGATTCCTTTGTTCCACGCTGCGTGGCTCTTTGCATTGGGGATCGCGGCCACCCAGTTTGTAACCCTGCGCCCGAGCTGGGTTCTTCTGGCTCTCGCGCCAATTGCAGTGCTCTGCGCGGTTGCTGCTGTTTGGGCGCAACGCATCGCATGGTTGCCCTTGGCCGCCATGGTCATGCTCTTAGGCGTGTGGTGCGCAGAGATGGAGCCGCATCCGGCTCCCGTGCCTCAGCTTGCCGCTGCGTCCGATGGGCTTTTGCGCACGGTGGAAGGCACAGTCGTCGACGCGAGTCCTCTTCGAAATGAAGCCCCGACAGTCGCTGAAAAGTTCAACTCTGAGGATCCCGCACCTGCCCTCGAGAACACTTCGCAGTCGCCAGAGACCCCTTCGCAATCTATTGACCTGCGTGTATCGACGGTGGAAGTGGTCACGGACAGCGAAGACGTGCAGTCTCCAACGACCGGGGGCGTCCGCGTTCAGGTGCGCTGGCCGGCGAATAGCCCAGCGGAGCCTTTTGCATGTGGCGACAGGGTTCGCGCGATCGTTCGCCTGGACCTGCCCGAGGTGTATCGCGATCCCAACGTCTGGAGCCGGCAGGATTATCTGCTCGACCAGGGGATCACCGCAACGGGTCACGTGAAAGTGGACCGCGTGGAACGACTGCCGCGATCGAATGAGCTTCTGATAGCTTGCCGGCTGAAGACTTTGCAACACGGAATCGCTCAGCGCATTCTTGCTCTGCCCGCTGCGATGCACGCACTGCCCGCGATGCTTCGACTTTCAGACGACGATGCAATCATCCTGACGGCAATGATTGCCGGCGACCGCACATTTCTCTCCCACTCGCTGCGGGTGGGGTTCGAACGAACCGGCTCGTTTCACATGCTCGTCGTCTCCGGCTTCCATCTGGCCATTGTTGCGGGTTGCTTCTTCTGGGTGTCTCGACGCCTGCGTCTTCCTCGCGTACCCGCGACAATTGCCACGATTGCCGCGTCGTTTGCATATGCGCTGTTTACCGGGTTCGCGACACCTGTTCAGCGGTCTCTCTGGATGATCTCGCTCTACCTGATTGGCCGGCTGATCTATCGCGAACGTTCGCCGCTCAACACCATTGGGTTTGCCGTCCTTGTGCTGCTTGCCGAGAGCCCGCGTAGCTTATTTGAACCGAGCCTGCAGATGACCTTGCTGGCCGTTGTGGGGATTGCCGGCATCGCAAGCCCGCTGCTCGAGACTCGCGTCAATCCACTGCTGAGGGCGTCGAGAGACCTGGTATCGGAGGAATCCGACCCCAAGCTGCCTCTCAATCTAAGCCAATATCGCGCGACACTTCGCTACTTTGCGAGTCTGCTTGAGTCGGTTACGCACCGCGTGGTCGGGTGGGTCGTCTTTCCGTGGTTCGTCCGATTCTGCATTCGATGTTTCCAACTGCTCGTGATCTCCCTGGTGATCGAGCTGGCGATGACGCTTCCCATGGCCATTTATTTCCACCGAATCACGCTGGCTGCGCTGCCTGTAAATGTTCTCATCGTCCCCTTGCTTGTTGTGCTCATTCCGGCAGCATTGGTCACAGTTCTGTTGTTGGCAATCTGGCCTTCCGCGGCCGTGGTTCCGGCCGTTGGCGTAGCTGTCCTCATGCACCTGGGGGTTGGCATGGTTCACCTGTTCGGCTCGTTTGCGGCGGCAGACTTCCGCGTTCCCGGGCCGCTGCTTTGGCAATCGCTTGCCTTCTGCGCGCTTCTGGGAATATCGATTCTGCTCGCGCGCTCCAGCAAATGGCCTCGCACTCTCGCTTGGATTCCATTGCTTCTTGCGGCTGCGGTGGCCGTGGTCCCGCGCGGAATCGACCACCCGCATGACGCGCTTCTGGTTGAGGCTATCGATGTTGGGCAGGGCGACTCTATCCTGCTCATTACGCCCAACGGGCACACACTCCTGATCGATGGCGGCGGATTCGGCGGCGGTCCGCGCACGGTGACCCAGAATTTTGACATTGGCGAAGAGGTGGTGTCTCAGGTGTTGTGGTCGCGCGGAATTCGCCACCTGGATGCAGTGGCGCTCACCCATGGACACTCCGACCATATGGGAGGACTCCCTGCCATTCTGCGCAACTTCCATCCGACGGAGTTCTGGGTGGGCAATAACCCGCGCTCAGTCGACTATGTTCGATTACTGGATGAAGCGGCGGAACTGCATATTCCGACTCGCTCACTGCGCGAAGGTGATGCGTTTGCGTTTGCCGACACCAGCGTCGCTGTTCTTGCGCCGATGAAGGGCTACGAACCTGGCGCAGAGGCGAAAAATGACGACTCGCTTGTGCTCCACGTCGCCTACGGCGGCACGTCGGTTCTGCTGGAGGGCGACGCGGAGGCTCCAGTTGAGGAGGCGATGCTGGCAGAGCAGGGATTGGAGAGCACGCTGCTGAAGGTTGGGCATCACGGCAGCCTGACTTCGACTCGACCCGAGTTCCTCGCGCGGGTGGCGCCGCAGTGGGCCGTCATCTCCTGCGGGCTGCACAATCGATACCACCACCCCCGGGAGGAAGTACTTGAAGAGTTGCAGGACGCGAAGGTCCGCACGCTTCGAACGGATATCCACGGCGCTGTGTGCTTCCGCCTCGACGGCAAGACGCTGAATCCCGATCCCGATTGCAGCAGCGAGGCGCATCTGCGTTAGTAGCGAGTTTGGAATACAAAGCCGGAATTGGGGACGCTTACGATTGCCTGCCCTTGCGTTGCGGCGCCGGTCAAGAAGTCTTTTTGGCGCGATTGCTCAACTCAATCAGCTCGCTGATCACCTGATTCAGGTCGTCTCGGCTGCGTCTGCTCATCTGCGTAAATCGTATCTCCAGTGTGCGCTTGTCGTGCATCTCCTGAGTAACGCCCGCGAGATGGAAGGGAAGCCCCTGCACGTGAAAGGTGACTTCGGCCTGCGCCTTGAGCCGAACCGCACGCAGACGCGAGAGACGCATGAGGCAACCGGTCAAGCTGAGGTCGACAATATCTCCTCCGAGAACGGTATCGTCGCCAGGCAACGTCAGGCTTGCGGGCGAGTCCCCGGCTTCCATGCTTAGCACCTGTTCGTCGCCCTTGAGCTTAGGTCTTTGGGGACTGGTTGGTGGCTCAACACAAGGCACCGCGGCTTCCGCAACGGCTTCTATTGTTTCCGGCTCAGGTTCAGGCTCGGGCTCTGGAGTCAATGCCGGTGCTGGCCGATGCTCGAGTTGGAGAATCGGGTTTTCGCTCGGATCGTTGACAATTTCGGCCATCGCCTTTTTCACGACATCTGTCGCGCTCTTGTCGATCAGGCAAGTGAGCAGACCTGCCAACTGGTTTTTCGATCGAGCGGTGGGATGACGAAACTGAATTCCGACGATGTGTTCCGCGCGTACCCACTGGGTCGCACCCCAAATGCTGAGCACCATTTCAAAGATGGGGAAAACAACCTTGACCGTCTCCAGCGCTCCGGCAGTAAACGGAACAGGGGTGCGGACGCAGCATCCGCTGAGGCTGATGTCGACTACCTGACACGGGATCCTGGTCCCTTTGTGAACGAGACTGCCAGGGGCGTTGTTCAGGTCGAATCTGTCAGCGCCTCGAAGATCGCGTCCGCCGGCCTGGCTGGCAGAGTGCCCCAATGGAGCTCCCGCATTACGCCCGCCGGCTGCCGCGCTGTACCCCTCGGACCTCAATTGCGGGCCTCCGCTTTCTCTTGCATGCCTTCAGGCATTCATCGGCCAGGATTCCTTTCTTAGCCCTCCCAACCGCTCAGTCTCGCCTACGGCGAACCGCTCGGAATGACGATGCACTCAAAGGACAAGAGTATGAAGGTTTGGATTAGAGGAATCCCATTGATCTTTGACTGATCTCATCCAAGCTTTCTAAAAGCGCATCCGCATTCCCACCTGAATCTGCCGCTCGCGATAGAAATCTATTGCGTTAATGTTCAAGGGCTGGCCGAATGCGGTCGTGTTTGCCTTCAACCCGGTGAGAAAGTTGAGGGTCGGCAGCCCACCGGAGAGATTCCCGGGCTCGATCGTGTATCCGGTGGTCTCGATCTCTGTGACGTTCTGGTGATTGAACAGGTTAAAGCTCTCAACCAGCAGTTCGAGTTGCCGCAGATGGCCAAGGTCGATCCGCTTTCCCAGCCGAATATCCGCCTTCCATGTCGCGGGATAGCGGTAGGTATTGCGCCCTACGCCGTAGACTCGGTTGTCGCCGCCACTGCCATTCATCCCCGGCGCTAACGCCACAATCGCCGCGCCCGTCGCCGGCACAAATTCTTCGGCGAGCGAACCGGCGGTGCGCATCGTGTAGGGCAGGCCACTGCGGAAGTCTCCAGTTCCTGAGAGCATCCATCCGTTTGCCATCTTGCCTGCGGTGCCGTGCAGCTTCCATGGCGCGGTGTAGATGGCCATGATCCCGGCCGAGTGGCGAATGTCGAGGTTGCTGGTCCCGTATTCCTGCTTGAAGTCCGCCGGATCGAAGACACTGGCGCCTGCAACCTGGCTGCTCTCATCGGGATTCCAATCCATGGCGTGGGCATAGGTGTAGTGCGCGTGGAAGGTCAATCCGCGCCGCCCGTAACGCTCCACTTTGAGCATGCCGGCCTCGTATGTTGAGTTCGCGCGGCTCACGATCTCGGAGACCTGCTGGTAGTCAGGGTTGAGCCTGCCGCCGAAGCCTGTTGGTGAGGTTTTTGACGGCCAACTCGCATAGAACGGAACCGTAATCTGCGAGGACTTGATGGGACCCGCTCCGGTTCCGTCCACCACCGCATAGGTGATGGTTCCAGGGTTCACAGCTGGGTCGATGTTGGCGTCGACCGTGATCGGCAGCCGGCGCCCGAGACTGAGCATGGCGCTGGCCGTCACCTGCAAATGCCAGGGCAACCGCTCTTCCACGGCAGCCACCGCCTGGTGGATCTCAGGGTTGTGGAATTGCGAGCCAAACTCCACTGCGCCCGGCTTGACGACGCTGCCCGGCGCGCCGGCAAGCACATAGGGAAACGGCGGGGCGCCACCCTGGTTGAGGTTATCCGTCGGCCGCATGAAAAAGCTGAGGTCGCCATTGAACGAGCCTGTCTGCGACACCGTTGTTTCGATCACCTGGTTCGACGTTTGCGAGAAATACATGCCGTAGCCGAGCCGCAGCACCGGCCAACGACTCTCGCCGCTGCCCATGGCCATGCTCACGCGCGGCCCCCAGTTGTTGCCGAGCGAGGGCGTTCTCTCTGTGAGCGGCAGCCCGGGGTTGTTGAGAGCCGCAATGGGCCCCGGCAGTTGCTCCCGCTCCCAGCGCAATCCGGCGGAGACGACGACACGCTTGGCTGGCTTCCATTGCGCCGTGGCAAAACCAGCCCAATCGTTGGTGCTCACATGCCATCCAGACGGGCCTATCTCCTGAGAGTAGTAGGAGTAGCAGGGCAGGTAGCCAAGCCCGCGGAGTTCTCCTGCGGAATCGACCCACACCCGTCCAGTCTGGTCGCAGTTGTGCTGGTCGGCCGGGTTCAGCTCGCCCGCCACTCCGAACTTTTGAAATACCAAAGCATCGGAGGCAAAGTTCTCGACATTTGCGTAGTGATAGGTGCCGGTCTGATTGCGCAGCAGACTCGTGGCATCGGCATTGTGTGCCAGCTCGAAACCGGCCTTCACCAGCAGCGAACCCCGCACCCAATCAAGGCTCTGCTTCAAGTCGTAGAGCTTTTCATCGGGATAGCTTCCCCTTCCAAACCGCGCCGGATTGCCAATGGTGAATCCGTACCGCGAGTCAACCACCATCTGCGGCAGTTGTCCCCAGATGCTTGGGCCGAGCAGGGTCTGCTCGAATATCGAGGGCGTTTCGGCGTGGGTAGCCAGAATGTTGCGCCCCGCTGAGGCCTGCGTAACCACCAAAAGGTTGGAAGTGAGAAAAGCCTCCCAGCGCGCCATTAGGAACTCCTCGCTGGCCACGCCGTCTCCGAAGCTGTGGTTGCCATACGGTTCTGACACGCGGGTCAGCCCTCCGCCGGGCGAATTCCATCGCGCGCCAATGGCCTCGAATGTGAACCGGTGGCGCTCGGCCGCCTGCCAGTCAGCGCGGGCAAATCCCACCCATTGCGATGCGGTTCGTGGCGCGGGGCCAAGCAGCCCGCCAAGGGTCTCAAGCAGGTTGGAGTAAGTGGCCAGACCCTCGGTCATGGCGTTGGAAGACGGGAGTCCGAGGCGCGCACTCAGGACCTGCATCTGGTCATCGGAGGGCTGAGCAAAGAATCCGGTTGTTTCGGTACAAGGGCCGATCGTGCATCCGCTCAGAGTCTCCACAAGGTAGGGATGTTTCACTGTGGCGACTCCAGGATCGTTCCTCCGGTAGCTGTCCAGCGCAGCGAACCAGAACAGTTTGCTGTGGCGAATCTGGCTGCCCAACCCGATTCCCCACACCGTCTCGTGGTCCGGCGGCGTATAAGACTCCGGCGTTCCGTTGGGGCCGTTGCCAAAGACCGGAACGGTAGTCTCGGTGGCAGGCGCGGTCTCCTGCACCCATGTTGTGAAGGGATTGCGGGCACCCCACGCGTTTTCGCGATCGGACCAGAAGGCCTGGCCATGGAAGCCCGGACCACCCTGCTGGGTGGTCACATTGACCCGCCCGCTCGCAGCGCGCGAAGCTTCGGCCTCGGTGCTGCCTGCGGCTGACTCCACTTGGCGAATGGCCGACTCCGCTACCTGGAGCCCGTGCCCGCTCGCCCAGGGCATCGCCATTCCCGTCGATGAGCTTCCATCTGCCGTGCCCTTTCCAGAGTCCTGGCCGGAACTCGAGGCCGAGCCAAATGCCAGACTTGTCGAGACACCGTCGATGGTGGTTTCGGGCGGATTGTTCCCATTCGCAGACGTTGCCGCGCCTGCTGATCCAATAGATGCGGCAGGCGTGTCCAGCACGAAGTTCTGCCACTTGCGGCCGACGACCGGAAGGGACTGAATCTGTTCCGCGGTCAGAGTGGTTTCGACCACCGGTGTGACCGGGTCGATGTGCTGGTGTGAGGCCATCAAGTCTCTGAGGCGCGCCTCAGTGAGAGCAATCTGCGCGGCGCCGTGGCTCAACGCAAGGCCCTTGGCAGCATCAAGTGCCCACCCCACTTTGAGCGGCTTCACGAGTGCCGCCGCGCGCAGGCTCGACGCTGGGAGTCCTTTCGGAGCCGGTATTGAAGCAGAAGCCACCGATACGGGGCTCGCCGTGGGCCTTCCAGCCAATGCCAGCGTGGGCGGGGTTGCGGCGGGAAGAACCGACAGAACGATTGCGGTCTCAAGGGGCGGCGCTTCACGAACAAGTGCCGTCAGCGGTCGAGAAGGGAGCGCGAAGCCCTGCAGCGGCTGGCTGGGGACGACTGCCTCGAGAACTGCGGTCTCCAGTGGAGGCCCGATGCCCGATCGGCGGTCGACCAGATTCGCGAGGCTAGCCAGCGTCGCGAGGCTAACCGGGTCCAAACGGTCTGGACTCGCCGGGCTGGCGCGATTCGAAGCGCTGACGGGAGTCGACGCCCTGACGGAATCCGAAGTGTTGACGGTGGACGAAGCGCTGACGAGAGTCGACGCCCTGACGGGGCTGGAAGCGCTGACGGGGGTCGCCTGGCTTATGGGCGTGAGGGCCGGAGAAGCCGCCAACGGTTCAGCGCGTAAATTGGTCACGACAGCGATTACCTGGGCTCGAGGTACTTGGGCCGGTGCAGCGGCTGTCTGGGCGAGAGAACCGTTTGCCTGGGCCGAAGAAACCACTGCCGGAGGTGCGCTGTGAACCGTCAGGCCGCCCCTTGCCGGTTGCGGATCAGAGAATGCAAAATCCATCGCTGTCTGGACGTGCGCTTCTGTTCCCGGGGATACAAAGATCCCGTCAAGAGCGCCCTGACCGAGGTGTTTGCTCTCGGCCACAAGCGTGTATTCCCCGGCAGGGAGCCCTGTGAAACGGTAGCTCCCGTTTTTCTGTGTGATGGTTCGAGCCTCTGCGCCAGTAGCCGCATTGCGCAACACAACGGTGGCGCCATCGAGCGGCGTCGAATGCAGATCGGTCAATCTGCCGCTCAGGGATCCGAGTTTCCTGCTGAGCGCGCCAACCGGAACACCGGCCGAAACACCTTCCGTAACGTCAACCCGAGAATTGCCCGGCGTGAGATGGTCGCCCGCTGGAGCCTGCGCCAGGGCTGCAATTTGAACCGCAACCACGAGCGAAACCGCCAAAGCCAAAATGCGAGCATTGGCCCCGAATCTGGCCCGCCTCTTGGTCCAACTCGAGGTCCGACTCTCGGTCCAGCTCTCTGTCCAGGTTTTGTTCGTGCCGGTCATCCAGATACCTGCTTGCCGCAGATTCTGGGAGAAGGATCGCCTCAATGGAATGCCGGTCCGCTCTCATGGCAGACTCAGCCCGGACGGCGTGACACTTTCGGCCTTAGCCCGGAGGATTTCCGAATCGGTACTTGCAAGCGATTCTATTCCCAATCCGGTAAACTGAAAAGACTTGCCCGGGGATTTTGTCTTGCCCGTGCACTTTGGGTTCAGGCTGACTGGGACAAACGGCCCGAATTCACCAGCGGATCAAGATTCCCCCATCCCCAATGTTCATTGATGAAGCAAAAATTCGAGTGAAGGCCGGCGACGGTGGCAACGGGTGCATGGCCTTCCGGCGGGAGAAGTTTGTGCCCCGCGGCGGTCCCTCGGGCGGTGACGGCGGACGCGGCGGGGACGTGGTGATGGAGGCCTCCCAGAGCCACAACACGCTCATCCACTTCCGCTATAACCCGGAACATAAGGGGCAGCGCGGCCAGCACGGCATGGGGTCGAACTGCTCTGGGTTCGACGGTGATTCGGTCACTCTCAAGGTGCCCCTGGGCACTTCGCTCTTCGACCAGGAGACAGGCGAACTGGTGCACGACTTCCAGACGCCGGGCGAGCAGTTGGTAATTGCCAAAGGCGGCCGTGGCGGGCGCGGCAACCAGCACTTTGCAACCAGCACGCACCAGGCTCCGCGCGAGCATGAGCTCGGACGGGCCGGCGAAGAGCGCACTTACCGGCTTGAGCTGAAACTGCTCGCCGATGTAGGCCTGGTTGGCTATCCAAATGCGGGCAAATCAACGCTGATCTCTGTGATCTCTGCCGCGAAGCCAAAAATCGCCGACTATCCATTCACAACCCTTGAGCCCAACCTGGGCGTCGTGACCGTGGGCGAAGAGCCCGACCA
>Ga0182015_10001008_pt1 | contig 38713 bp, 35 predicted proteins | sample 712P3MmetaG_FD_120478 | JGI IMG/M metagenome (GOLD analysis project Ga0182015, IMG submission 120478) | Permafrost microbial communities from Stordalen Mire, Sweden - 712P3M metaG | ecosystem: Environmental > Terrestrial > Soil > Wetlands > Permafrost | place: Sweden: Stordalen | collected...
CGCAACCGATGACGCAACGGCGTCACCCGCAACGGAAACGTCAAGACCCGAAACGCCACCGTCCACGGACCGTGGTACTCCCAAGTCAACCTCACCCGCCGCCACAAATTCTCAAGCGGACCGCTTCTGGTCCCGGCCAGAGCGCTGGCGGCTGGGTCGCGTTCGTGATCCTCGTTCACCGTGATGCTCCTCGCTCGTCTTGCCTGCGGGTGCTCTGCGCACGACCCTCGAGCGAGCAGAAGCGCTGCAGCGAGCGCGGCAGACGGTCCGAGCGCGCGCCCAGCGCCCCGCCGGCAAGCCTCGTGGCGCGCTCCCAGGCGGCGCGTGCGAGGGTCGCGGGCGTGGCGCCCTCGCGCCGCAGCGGACCGAGCTCGCCGCGGAGCTGCGAGACGACGTAGCCCGGCGTCGCCGGCTGGCGCCAGCCGTAGACCTCGTGCACTCCGCGCGACTCATCGAAGGCTCGCCGGAAGCGCTCACGGGCGCCGTACTCGTGCGAGTGGAGCACCGCGGCGCGCGGCTCGTAGACCTTTGCGTAGCCGGCACGGAGCATGTCGAGCGCGAGCGCACGGTCTTCGGCGTAGGGGATATCGCGGAAAGGGACCCGCTCCCAGGCGGCGCGCGCGATGCAGGCGTTGGCGTCGGTGAAAAAGCCACGGCGGCCCATCAGCTCGACGGCCAGGAGCCCGCGCTCCTCCGGCCCGAGGCGCTCGACGCCGGCACTCAGCGAGCCGAACCAGCGCTCGAGCTCGTAGCGGACCGCCGGCGAGGCAGCGGGCCGCGCGAGATAAGGGCCGTAGACGAGGCCCACATCGCTTGCCTGTTCAAAGCCACGGAGAAGTCGCTCGAGCCAGTGCGCGTCGGCGGGCTCGGCGTCCTGGGTTAGCAGGGCAACATGGCTCCCGCTAGCTTCGCGGAGCAGCATGTTGCGGGTTGCGCCGTGGCTGAAGTCGCTGCGCTCGATATCGATCACGCGCGCACCGTACTCACGTGCGCGCTGGGGCGATCCATCGGTGGAGCCCGAGTCGGAGATCAGGATCTCGACCTCGCCGTCGAGTTGTTGAGCGCGGATCGCCGCGAGCACAGCGACGAAGAGCTCGCCGCCGTCGAGCACCGGGATCGCGACGGTGACGCTCACGCGTAGTAGCGGGCGATTACGAGCAGTTGCGAGAACACGTCGTGGGCGATCGCCAGGACCACGATCAGCGCCCCGACCGCCATGCCCCAGCGCCGCCCCGGTAGGCGCGTCGCGAGCGCGACGATCGCCGCGTAGATGCAAAGGCCGGAGAGCAGGTAGCGCGGCTGCTCGAAGATGCCGGCGCCCTGGATCGACGTCTCGTAGGACTCGACGCCGATCTCGACGCAGAGGCCGGCGATCATCGCGACGTAGACCAAGAACTCGTCCGCGCGGTGCCAAACGCGCCGTCGCTCACGCACGAGCGCGGCCAGCGCGGCGAGGATCAGCGCGACAGCGATCGGCGCGGCCACGAGGTAGACCCAGTAGGGGAAGGAGGTGTCGAGCCAGCCGAAGCGGCCGATCAGGCCGAGGAACCACTCGTGCCAGAGCTCGCTACGCGGGAACCAGTTCTTCATTCCGGGCAGGGTCGGCAGGAAGAGCTCCCAGATGCGCTCGAGTTCGACGTGGAGCCCGGTCGGCGTGCCCGGCACCGCGGCTCTTCCAGGCCCGACGCTGCTGGCCGGCAGCGTGCGCGCCACGAGCTCGACGTAGAGCAGCGCCGGGATCGCCGCGATGGCGCTCGCAATGGCTGCGCCGCGAAGCGACGCGCGGCGCCCCATCGCGCCCGCCCGCCAAATCCCGCAGAGCAGGGCAAGCGCGACCGCCGGAGCAAAGCCGAGCATCGTGAACTTCACGAGTAGCCCGAGACCGAGCACGACGCCGATCGCCAAGCCGGTCCACTCGTCCAGGCCGCGGCGGAACATCCGCGCGAGCGTGAAGAACAGTGCGGCGGCGAACGTGTAGAGCAGGGCGTCGTTGTTGACGCCGCCGGAGATGAACGCGAAAAGCGGTTGCAGCGCCACGGCGAGTGCTCCGACCGGCCAGACCCAGCGCGTTCCGGGTAAGAGCTCGCGCAGGAAGAGAAAGGCGAAAAGAACGGTGAAGCCGGCGAAGATCGCCGACAGGGCGCGCATCAACGCGAGGCGATCGAGCACCGTGCCCGAGGGCGCGAGCGCGTAGGGCACGACCTCCAGCAGGTAGTAGAGCGGTGGGTTGGCCGACGCGCTGAGCGCGTCACCGGAGCCGCGCGCACTGAGGTGAAGAGCCTCGTCAGCCTCGATCTTGCGCTGCTCGGTATGCGTCATCGCCGCCGGATTCGAAGGCCGGCCGGGGATCTGGAAGGCCTTGGTATCGGCGAGCATCGCGTCCTCGGCCGGCGAGAGCCCGACGTAGGTGGCGAGGTAGTGCGGCAGCGATCCGCGCTCGGCGAGCTGCTGCACGTAGGCGTAGTGCGCGTTCTCGTCGGGCACCTCAAACGGCGGTGTGATCAGTGACCAGGCGAACGCGTTCAACACGCCGACGAGGGCGCAGAGATAGGCGGCGCGCGGAACCGCGCACACACCCCGGCGTAGCGCCGCGAACCCTCGCCCCGGGAGGGCGCAGGTGCGCTTCACTGCCGCCGCTCCTCGGTCAGGAGTGCGCGAACCAGCAGGGCGACGATCGCCAGCATCGCCAGCAGCGGCCCGGCCCAGCCAATGGCACCGGCGTAGCCGCCCTTGGCGAGCGTCATGCGGTTGGCGATTGTGGCGAGCATCGCAAACCACGAGGGGCGTCCCTTGAGCATGAAGTCGATCCGCACCTCGACGGGGTCCGAGGTTCCGTCCTCGACGTCGTAGAGGCCGTAGTCGCCGCCGGCGTCCGAGAGCCCGCCGATGGCGACCGGATCCGCGCCCAGGTTCTTCAGGCAGACCGTTGCGTTTGCGACCTCACGGCGAACGCGCGAGACCGCCAGCTCGACCACGCCCTGGCGCCAGCCGGCGGCGATCAAGCCGGTCGAGATCGTTCGCGAGCGCGAGCCGGGCGAGCTTGCGGGCTCGATGATGTCGATCCGCAGGGGCGGGCTCGGCTTGTTGTAGTCGCCGATCGTCATCCGGAGCGCAGCCGTCCCGGCGGGGACGATGTCGCCCTGCTGACAGAGGCGCTCGTTGTGGTCGATGATGCTGGCGAACTGCCCGTTGGGGACGCGATCGGTGGAGGCGATCTGCAGGCGGCGGCCGCTGAGGATCACCGCGAGCACACAGAGAAGCGCGACCAGGCCGCCCGCCAGGACGGCTCGCAGTGGCGTCATCGAGCGTTGTCGCGGCCGGTCCAACGCAGGCCGAGGATGCTCAGCAGGAACGACGAGAAGAAGATCTGGATACCGACGATGATCAGCGAAGCGGCAACAACAGCGACGCGCTCGTAGGCCAGTGAGCCGAAGCCATGGGAGATCCAGCTCGCCAGGATGATCGCGCCCATGACCACGCCGGCGAGCGCGAGGATGCCACCGAGCAGGAGGCCGTGCTCCAGGCGGAAGCGGGCCCGCATGTTGTCGAACCAAGGGTCTTTGCTGCCCATGAAGTAGGTGCCGTAGGCGTGGGCACAGAGCCCGAGGGCGACGACCTGTGTGCCGACGACCATCAGCAGCGCGCCGCCGATCAGCGCGTGAACACCCCACGCGCGGCCAAAGAACGCGAGTCCGCCGCCGACCAGCGCCACGATCACGGTGCCCAGGCCGGCCAGCACGACGCCGGGAATGATGAACAGATGGGTCGGGCTGTGAACGAGCAGGAAGCGCAGGTGCCGCCAGCCATCACGGAAGCTCGCGAGCTTCGATTCGCCGCCGCGCGGGTGGTACTCGATGTCGACCTCGGCGATCTCGAGGTGCTCCTTGGCGGCGCGGATCACCATCTCCGAGGCGAACTCCATGCCGGTCGTACGAAGATCGAGCGTGTCGAGCACGTCGCTGCGCAGCGCGCGCATGCCGCAGTGGGCGTCGCGGACGCCGGCTCTGAAGAGCAGGTTGAGCACGCCGGTCAGCAGCGGGTTGCCGATGTAGCGGTGAAGCCAAGGCATCGCGCCCGGCTTGATGTTGTCCATGCGGTCGCCGATCACCAGCTGGGCACCGGAGCGCAGGTGCTCGACGAAGCGCGGGATCTCGGCGAAGTCGTAGGTCAGATCGGCGTCGGCCATCACGATGTAGGCGCCGCGCGCGGCGGCAAAGCCGGCCAGATAGGCGCTGCCGTAGCCGCGGCGGGACTCGTGGATGACACGGGCCCCGGCGGCCGCCGCGAGCTCAGCGCTGCGATCCTCGGAATCGTTGTCGACGACGATCACCTCGCCGTCGAGGTTGCCCGCCTCGAGGGCAGCGATGGCATCGTGCACGCAGCGCTCGATGTTCATCTCCTCGTTGAGGCAGGGAATGACGACGGAGACCAACGGCGGCGAGGGTGCTGCTTCCCCGTGGGGTCGCGCGGGTGTCTGTTCGACTGTGCTCACGGTGGCCGGCAAATCGCTTCTAGCTTCTAGCCGTGACGCGGAGGACCCACGATCTCACGTGCGCGATTTCACCTGGGGCCAGTCTAGACGCACGCCCCGACCACATGAGATCGAACTGTCCTCATCTGGAAAGATAGGCGGAACCGCATGATCAGCGCCGTGATCCCGACGCATGATGGGCGCGAGCTGCTTGACATCGTGCTCGGCTCACTCGCCTTGCAAACTCGCGCCCCGGACGAGATCGTCGTGGTCGACGATGCCTCGAGCGACGACACGCTCGCGCACCTGGCGGAGCACTGGCCGGCGGTGCGCGTGGTGGCCCTCGCGGAGAACGTCGGCGTCGCCGTCGCGCTGAACCGCTGTATCGCCGCAGCGCGCGGGGAGCTAGTGCTGCTGCTCAACAATGACGTCGAGCTGGCGCCCGACTGCGTAGCCGAGCTGGTCGCGGCCCTCGACGCCGCCCCGCAGGCGGCGGTGGTCGGGGCCAAGCTCCGCGACTACAAGGACCGCAGCCTCCTTGACGGCGCAGGCGACGGCTACTCGTGGGCCGGACTCGCCTATCGCCGCGGGCAGGGAGAGCCCGATCGCGGGCAGTACGACGGCGACGTCGAGGTGTTCGGCGCCTGCGCCGCAGCCGCGCTCTATCGAGCCAGCGCGCTCGCCGATGTGGGCGCCTTCGACGAGCAGTTCTACGCCCTCGGCGAGGACGCCGACTGGTCTTTCCGGGCCCAGCTCGCAGGCTTCAGCTGCCGCCTCGCACCGAAGGCCGTCGCCTATCACATCGGCAGCGCGTCGCTCGGCCCGCGGCTCAGCAAGTTCACGCTCTACCACAACTGGCGCAACCAGATCTGGACGATCGCCAAGGACTACCCGGCGGGCGCGCTCGTCGTGCACGCGCCCGACCTGCTGGCGGGGCAGCTCGCAAATCTGCTCGTCGCGATCCGTCAACGCTCTGTTGGCTCGTGGCTTGCGGCCTGGCGTGACGCGCTCGCCGGGATGCCGGCGGTGCTCGGAAAGCGTCGCGCGATCCAGCGCTCGCGCCGCAGTGGGCGCCGCCAGCTCGAGCCGCTGATCGAGAGCGCCTTCGCCCGCGCCCGCTGGTGGCTGCGAGGTCCCGGCCGCTCGAGCGCGGCGACCGTGCGCCGCCCCCCTCAGGATCCGGCGGCGCGCCGGTAGGCGCCTTGCATCCGCCAGAGCGCGAGCGAGCTGGCGATCGCAGGAGCGAGCGCCACCTCGTGTCTGCCAGCCGCAGTCTCTCTACGGAAGCGCCGCCAGTCGCGTAGTCCGGCGAGGCGACCGCGTAGCGGCGCAAGCGTTCGATCGCGGGCGGCAACATAGGCGACGTAGGCACTGTCGTAGAGAACGATTCCGGGTAGGGCGCGCAGCAGCTGGCGCCGCGTGGCGTTGCGGGCGAGCAGCCGCACGCGATTTCGACCGACGAGAAAGTACTTCTCTGGCGCGCTCGCGCCGGTGCTCGACGAGCCGTGGTGATAGGCGACGGCGGCCGGCTCATACCAGGCCAGCCAGCCGGCTGCCTGCGCGCGCCAGGCGACATCGACATCCTCGAGGTAGGCGAAAAAGCGCTCATCGAAGCCGCCGAGCTGCTCGAGCATGCGGGCGCGGTAGAGCGCAAACGCGGCACTGGCGCCAAACACGGGACCCGGGGCGGCGGCAGCGTTGAGCGGCAATCCGGCGAAGCGCTCGACGGCGTTCCCGAGTACGTCGACCGCGATGCCCGCGGAGTTGATGCGCTCAGGCTCGGCGGCGAAGCGAACCTGAGCCGCGACGGCACCGATCTGCTCGTCCGCCGCGCCGGCCGCCAGCAGCGCAGCCAAGGCCGATGACTCGACGTATGCGTCGTCGTTGACGAGCGCGATCCAGGGAGCGCCCGCCGCCTGCGTACCGGCGCGCACACCGCCAGCGAAGCCGAGGTTGCGTCCGGGCTCGATGACGCGCGCCTGCGGGCACTGCTCGCGGACGAAGTCGGCGAGACCACCGTTATCGACCACGATCAGTTCGATCCCGCCGGAAACCTCCGCGCCGGCGGCCACGCACGCTTGCAGGCAGCGCGCGAGCGGCTCGCGCTGGTGGTAGGCGAGGACGACGACCGAGATCGGGGGCGTGGACATCGTGGCCCGGAACGTATCGTGTCGCGCTGTGATCTCGATCGTCATCCCCGTCAGGGACGGTGGCTCCGCGCTCGCACGCTGCCTGGCGGCGATCGCGGGGCAGCAGCTCGACGAAGAGGTCGAGGTCGTGATCGTCGATTCGGGCTCGCGCGACGCGAGCCTCGAGCTCGCACGCCAGCACAATGCGCGCGTACACGAGATCCCTCCCGCCGACTTCACCCACGGCGCCTCGCGCAACGTCGGCGCTGGGCTGGCGCGCGGCGAGCTGCTCGTGTTCATCAGCCAGGACGCCTACCCCGTCGACGAGCACTGGCTCGAGCGGCTGACGGCGCCGTTGCGAGAGCAGGCGGATGTCGGCGGCGTCTACGGACGCCAGCTGCCTCAGCTGGGCGCGCGACCGCCCGAGGTCTACTTCCTCGACTTTCTCTACGGCCCGCAGGCACGCAACCAGCGTGCGTCGGACGTCGCCGAGCTGAGTATGGAGACGACGCTCTTCTCAAACGTCAACGCCGCGATGGCGCGCACGCTGTGGGAGCGATTCCCCTTCGCTCCGGACATCATCATGAGCGAGGATCAGGACTGGAGCCGGCGGGTCCTGCTCGCCGGCTACAGCATCATCTACGAACCGTCCGCGGCCGTCCGCCACTCACATGAGTACACGCTGAAATCCGCGCTACGTCGTTTCTTTGACTCGGGCGCCTCGGCCGAGCGGGCCTACCTGGCGGGGGCGGCGCCCTCGCGGCGGATCTTGCGCGCGGCGGCCTGGCGCTATGCCCGGGGGGAGCTGTCCTGGCTGGGCCGCACCGGCCAGCGCCGCTGGATTCCCTACACGGTCGTCTATGAGAGCGTGAAGCTCGTCGGGCTGACGCTCGGCGCCAACCACCGCCGCCTGCCGCCGGCGCTGAAACGGCGCTTGAGCGCGCTTCCCGGCTTCTGGACCTAGGGCGCTTCCCGGCTTCTGGACCTAGGGTTGGCCGGCCCCCTCTGAACGCGGCGGCGCCGGCGGCGGCGGAGCGATGTCCGCCTGCTCTCCCCAGGCGAAGCCCGCGAGGACGTAGCGGCCCGCATCATCGACCTCGGCGTAGTGCCCGGTCTGCTTGTCGGCGATCATCAGATTCTCCTGGCGCCCCTGCCAGAACGTGCGACTCGCGGGCCAGTCGCCCGGCTCGAATTGGCGCCCGTGACGATCCACGACGAGCGTTCGCAGGCCCAGCCTCTGGACCTGTGCAGTGATGCTGGCGGCGCCGCTCTCGAGCCGGTAGGTCGACATCTTGCTCTCGAGCGAGCCGAGTCGGAGCTGCACGACGGTCTCGCTATCGATCATCCAACCCGTGCTGCGTATGTGCGGCGAGGGAAACGGCAGGAATCCGCGGGTCTGCGCGATGGCGTTGCGGACCGGGTGCAGCGCGAGGATGAAGCCCAGTGTCCGCAGCTTGGGCGCCAGAGAGCCCGAGGTCGGCGGCGGCTCCGCCAGGTTGCGCTGCGCGATCGCCCCGAGGATACGTGTCGTCCCCTTGCGATCGCTGAACGGGCGCGCATACGCGCCGCCAAACCCGAACTGAAAGCGCACCCAGGATCGCATGCTGCCCCACGAGCCGCTTGCCCCGACGAGCCCGACCTCGGGTGCATCGAGCGCCTCGCTCAAGTGCGCGAGCCAGCGCGGTGCGAGGATCGTGCTGAAGGAGTTGAGGAAGCAGCAGCGCGCCGGCGACAGGCGCTCGGCGGCGATCCGGTAGGCGGCGAGGTCGAGCACGGGGTCATCGAGGATGATCGTGGCGTAGTCGATCCCCTCGAGCTCGCGCCGTGCTGCGACGAGCCGCGCGTCGTTCGGCCCGTCGAAGCCATTGCAGACGACAACCAGCCGGTGCTCGATGCCGGCAGGCTGAGCGCGGTAGGAATCGGCAAACCGCCGCACAACCGCCTCCCCGAGCGGCGCCCAGAGCAGATAGACCACCTGGAGATTGTGATCAGCGCTCGCCACGTTCAACGGTCGGGCGCCAGGCGGGTGGACCTTGGCCAGCGAGGCCACTGCGGCGGGCTGGCGAACCGATCAAACTCGTGGAGATCGATCCTGCGTCCGGCAAAGATCCGTCGGCGCTCGCGCAACCACCGCGGGAGGTGGCGAGCGGCGTCGGCCAAGGCCGCCAGATGCACGCGCAGGCGCCCGCGACGCGCGCTGAGGACGATCCCGACCGCGTGATGCCAGGCGATGTGGTGGAGGTTGCGCACAATGAAGCCGAGCGGCACGTCCTTCACAAGGACGGCGATCGTGTTGCGGCGCAGTAGCCCGTAGTAGAGCGGGCTCGTATCCCCACCGGTCGTCCTGCCCCCCATGTGGTAGGCGACCGCAGTCGGCACATACCACGCGCGGTAGCCGGCGAGCTGCGCTCGCAACCCCCAGTCGACGTCCTCGAGGTAGGCAGTGAACGATTCGTCGAACGACCCGACATCGGCGAGTGCAGCAGCCCGATATAGCGCGGCGCCGGCGCTCGGGGCGAACACCTCCTCCTCGTGCTCGTACTGGCCGTCGTCGCGATCCCCGACACCGCGACGGTGAGCCGTGGCCGAGAGTGTGAAGACGTCGCCGGCCCCGTCCAACTCGTCGCGGCGCCAGTAGTTGCGCATCTTGCCCGCCACGCTGCTCGCCTCGGGGTGGCGGTCGATGCCGGCAACGAGCTGCTCGAGCCAATCCGTGGCAAGCTCGAGGTCGTTGTTGAGCAACGCGACGAGCTCGCCGCGAGCCGCCGCGACAGCCACGTTCAGCGCTGCCGCCACACCGACGTTCCGCGGTCCGGTCGACACCACGGCGACGTTCGGCCACTCGGCCGCCAGGTACTCTCGCGAGCTGTCCGTGGACGCGTCGTCCACAATCACCACGTCGACATCCGAGTAAGTCTGGCCAGCCAAGGACGGAAGGATGATCTCGAGCAGAGCGCGCCCGTTGTGGTTGAGCACCATCGCCGAGACTCGGCTGTGTTGTGACACCGACGGCGAGAATACAGCGTCGCTCGCGCGACCGAACGTGGCACTAATGTCCAGACGATGATCGCGTTGGTCCTGGCCGGCGAGGAGCATTTGCACGCCGACGAGCCGTGGTCCAGGGGCATGTGTCAGCCACGCAGGCGGCCATCTCGGAGCACCGATTAGCCCCGCGGGCGTCCCGAGCGTCACCGCGGTCGTGCCCACCTACAACGGCCGCAAACTGCTTGAGGTGATCGTCCCCTCGCTGATGGCTCAGAGCCACACAGACTTCGAGCTGGTTGTCGTCGATGATGCGTCGAGCGACGACTCACTGTCCTACCTCGCTGAGCACTGGCCGCAAGCACGCGTCATCGCGAACCGCCAGAACGTCGGTGTCGCGGCCGCGATCAACCTTGGCGTCGCAGCGGCGCAAGGTGAGTACGTCGCGCTACTGAACAACGACCTCGAACTCGACCCCGGCTGGCTGCACGAGCTGGTGAGCGTCCTCCATCGCCATCCCGAGGCAGGGACCGCGTCCTGCAAGTTGCTGAACTACTGGCGCCGCGATGAACTCGACGGAGCCGGCGACATCTTCTGCCTCGACGGTACCGCCTACCGACGCGGCCATGGCGACGCCGACCGCGGGCAATACGAGCTCGAGCAGGACGTCTTCGCGCCGACGGCCGGCGCGGGACTGTACCGGTCGGCGGCGCTATCCGAGGTGGGCCCGTTCGATGAGTCCTTTTTCATGTACTTCGAGGATGTCGACTGGGGCCTGCGCGCACAGCTGCTCGGGTACCGCTGCCTCTATGTGCCGAGCGCGATTGCCTACCACATGGGGGGCGAAACGACGGCCGGTGAGTCGAATCCGCGGTATTTTGTGTTGCAGCGCCGCAATTTGCTCGCAGTGCTAATCAAGGACGCGCCAGCCTTGTTTTTGCTGCAAAACCTGCCGCGCGTCATCTTTGCGCAGCTGCGAATCCTCCGCCGAAGCGTGCGCGCGCGACGACTGAGGCTGCACGCCAGGGCGTTCGCGGAAATGCTCAGCCAAAGCCCTCGCTGGTGGCGTGCCAGGCGCTCCATCCAACGCCACCGACGGATCAGCGCGAGGGATTTCAACAGGATGGTCCGCTACTGGTCGTCGCACGCGGCGGGCTGAGTGCTTTGGGAACCAAGGTGAGGTTCGCTGGCATGCACCGCCGCGGCAACGCGCTCATGGCAGGCTTCTCCTCGAGCATTCGAGCCGTTGGGTTTCGACTGCGCCGCCGGCATATTTCGCGGCTATACCTGCGCGGGGAGGGCCTCGAGATCGGCGCGCTTCACCGGCCGCTGCGCGTCCCGGCGAGCGTCAACGTTCGCTATGTGGATCGGATGGACGTCGCGGACCTCCGTGCTCACTACCCCGAGCTAGGAAAAGCCCACCTCGTGGACGTCGACATCATCGACGACGGCGAGACGCTCAGTTCCCAGGCCGATGCGTCAGCAGACTTCATCATCGCCAACCACTTCATCGAGCACACAGAAGACCCGATCGGCACTATCGCCAACCATCTGCGAGTGCTCCGCCCGGGCGGCGTGCTCTACCTCGCGGTCCCCGACCGCCGCCACACCTTTGACATAGACCGCGCGCCGACGCCAGTGGATCACATCGTGCGTGACCGTCGGGATGGTCCGGCCTGGTCTCGCCCGATTCACCAGGAGGAGTGGGCTCGACTCGTCGAGAAGGTTGCGCCTGCAGACGTCGCGGAGCGGGTGCGCTGGCTGGAGGACCACGACTATTCGATCCATTTCCACGTCTGGAACCCAGATGAGTTCCGGCTTCTGCTCGAGTTCGCCCGCGACCATGAGCACCTCCCCTTCACGATCGAGCAGGTCGCCCGCAACGGTCACGAGTTCATCGCGATTCTGCGGCGCAACTAGACCAAGCGCACTCTCAGTTGGTCAGACCACAGACCCGGGTCGGGCCTGTGACTGAGAGCTGCAGATACCACGGCACTGATGAGGGGTCACCGGGGATCGCAAGGGCGTCGGCTTGGTGAGCAGGCACCGTCCCAGCGATCGGGGTAAACGCAAGGGCGAAGCGTCTCAACTCCAGCGTCTCCGCAGTCTGACCGTGATTGCGAATGAAGACCCCGCCGCGAGGCATCGCGAGCCCCACGGCCGCCATCGGACCAGTCGGGTCAAGCGCTAGGCACGATCCGCTGCTCACAACGTGCGCGTCAACAGCACCCGCGAGTACCGGAGCCGGCGCGCCCGCGGCCGGAAGCGGGCGCGCTGCCGGCGCAGGGGCCACCAATTGCAGTAGCACGGCGTCGGCGGCGCTCCGGTCAGTGACGCTGGACGCGAGGATCGCCGCAGGGGAGTCGCCGGCGCCGTTGCCCATCTCGCGCATCGCTTTGAAATACCCCTCAGCGTTGATCGGCGGCGCGATTGTCGGATCGGGCGCGTAGGTGGGTGGCGCGTGAGCTGCCTCCAGCTGCATCGCCCCCAGCTGCGCTGCCAGCAGCGTCGAGTTCCCCCGCAGCACCAAGGCGTTGTTGTGCATCGTCTGCCAGCCCATCAGCGCCGCCGCAACGAGGAACACGCTGGCCACGCCCATCGCCCGACCCGTGGGTCTCATCTTCGGTAGCAGCTCGATCGCGGCAATGACCACACAGACGGCGCCGAGGTATACGTAGCGGCTCTCGTCCGGAGGCTGGATCGTCGAGCGCGAGACACCGGTGAGTACCACGTAGGCGACGGTGGTGATCGCCGCGCCGATGAAGCGTGGACTCAGACGCTCGACCGCAACCACGCGTTTGGCAGCCAGCCAAAGCAGCAGAACGGTGAGCGGCACGCCCCAGTCGGTGTCGCGTCCGGCCAGCGCGCCAAAGCCGGCGGCCAACATCTCGAGGATCCACTGCGGGCTCTGGATGACCGAGTTTGTTGTCACCATGTTCACGCCGTACCCGAGGTACCAGATCACGTAGAGCGCGAACGGGATAGCCACGAGCCAGAGCCGGCGCCAGCGCCGCTGCCACGCCAGCTCCGCGGCGATGCCGGGGACGAAGGGGATGCCTAGGCCCGAGCAGGAGAGCGCCACGCCGAGGGCGACGCCGGCGGCGATGTCGCAGCGGCGAGTGTCACGATCGATCAGCGCCCAGGCGGCGAGACCTCCCATGACCGAGCCGACGAAGCTCATCTGGAACGCCCACAGCAGGTTTTGCCACCCGGCGAAGAGCCAGAGAACGGAGATCGCCGCGACGAGCGCCGGCCAGGCGCCGATGCGCCGCCGGGCGATGTCGTAGACGAGCCCGACGCAGACCAGGTGCATCACGACCACGATCAGCCGATACAGCGGGTAGCCGCGCATCCCGACGATGCGGAACATCACCTTGTAGATCGCGATCGGGATCAACGAGAAGTGCTCGTTGTGGGGCTCGAGGAACGAGTTGATGCCGCCGCCGAACTTGCTGACGATGTAAGTCCACTCGTCGTAATAGAAGGTCGTGCCGCGAGCCATATACATCAGCAGCACGCCGACGAAGAGCATCAGCGCACCTAGCACCCACCCCGCGCGCCGGTCCTCTGCTGCGGACCAGTCGATCTCGGCCAGTCGCATGAGCCGGCGCACGATCGGGCTATTTGAGCGCGAGCGGTCTGGCAGTGAAGCTGGGCGAGGTGTGGACGTGGGTGCCCCGGGGGTGTAGGACGTCGGCGAACCTGCGAATCAGCTGACCAGCGCGGTTCGCGGGCCGGCGGATGCTATCTCAGCCCGCGGAGCGCACGACGAAGGTGGGTTCTGCTCGCGGCGTCGCAGCCGTCGGCTCTGAGACACTCGGCCGGTGGCGGCCGCCGACAAACCCGCGCGCGAACCCCGACTCGACGTCCTCGACTCGCGTCGCGCCGGCGGCATCTTCCTGCGCGGCAGCAGCATGCGGATGCTTGCCTACCTCGGCGCGGTCGCCGCGAGCATCGCCGCGACGCCGCTGCTGACGCGACACCTGCACAAGGAGAGTTATGGCCGCTACGTGACCGTCACCTCGCTGTTGCTGATCGTCACCGCGCTCAGCGAGGGCGGCCTGGCCAACCTGGGGGTCCGCGAATGGAGCACGGGTGCCGAAGGCGAGCGGCGCACCTTCATGCGCAGCCTCATCGGCCTGCGCATCGCACTCAGCGTTTGCGGCGGTGTTGCCGCAACGCTGTTTACAGTGCTCGCGGGCTACCCGACCGTGGTCATCGAAGGCACCGTGATCGCATCGGTTGGCCTGGTGTTCGCAACCCTCCAGGGAACGCTCGCGCTGCCGCTGAGCACCGGTCTGCGATTCGGCTGGCTCGCGTTGCTCGATTTTGTCGGCCCGGCGACGACCGCGCTGGGGCTTGTCGTCTTGGTCCTAGCGGGGGCGACGCTGCTGCCGTTCTTTGCCGCCGCCGTGCTCGCCTTCGCCGTGACGTTGACGATCACGGTGATCCTCGTTCGCAATCAGATCACTCTGCGGCCGGCGTTTGAGCCGCGGCGCTGGCGGTTCCTGCTCAGCCAGTCATTCGTCTTCGCGGCGGCCACGGCCCTCGGGGCGGTCTACTTCCAGATCGTCGTCGTCGCGATGTCGCTGCTGACCAACGCCGGCGCCGTCGGGATCTTCAGCCTCGCGTTTCGAATCCTCAGCGTCGTCAACGGGATCCCGCTGCTCGTGGTCGGCTCCGCGTTTCCGATCTTGCTGCGGGCAGCGCGCGACGACCGCGCGCGCCTGCGCTACGCGTTGCAACGCCTGCTCGAAGGCGAGCTGCTGATCGGCGGCTGGCTGTCGCTGCTGATCGTGGCTGGAGCACCGTTCGCGGTCAGGGTGATGGGTGGATCGGGCTACGCGGGCAGCGGTACGGTCCTGCGCATCTTGGGTCCCGGGGTGATCGCTACGTTCCTGTCGGGCGTGTTCTTGTTCGCGTTGCTTGCGGTCCGCATGTACCGCCCGCTGATTGCGATCAACGCGGGGATGATCGTTCTGGCGGCGGCGATGTGCGCGGTGCTGATCCCGGCCCACGGCGCGCAGGGTGCGGCGATCGTGACGCTGTCGCTCGAGGTTGTGCTGGCGAGCTCGTACGCCACCGCGCTGTTTGTCAGCCACCCGGAGCTGCGCCCCAGTCTCGGCCTGGTGGGACGGATCACGCTCGCACTCGCGATCGCTTTCGCCGTCGCCCTCGCGGCGCCGCTCCCGTCGCTGCCTGCCGCGGCGGCGGGGACGGCGGCGCTCGCCGTGGCGATCCTGGCGCTGCGCGCGCTGCCGCGCGAGCTGCTGGACGTGCTGCGGCAGACCACAGACGCCAGCGGCGCCCAGTAGGTTCACGGGCGTGCCCGTTCCGCTCTTCGACACAGCCACTCCGCTGGCGCCGCTCCAGGCGGAGCTGCGCTCAGCGGTCGAGCGGGTGCTCGATAGCGGGCGCTACATCCTCGGCCCCGAGGTGAGCGCCTTCGAAGCCGAGTTCGCGGAGTACGTCGGCGCCGCGCACGCGATCGGCGTCGCAAACGGCACCGACGCGCTGACGATCGCGCTGCAGGCGATGGGGGTCGGACGCGGAGACGAGGTCGTCGTTCCATCGTTCTCGTTCTATGCGAGCGCGGAGGCGATTGTCCCGACGGGCGCGAGCGCGGTGTTTTGCGACATCGACCCGGAGACCTTCTGCGTGACCGCCGAGACGGTGCGCGCGGTCCTCACACCGCGGACCAAGGCGGTCATCGCGGTACACCTTTTCGGCAATGTCGCCCCGGTCGCCGAGATCGAGGCGCTCGGCGTGCCGGTGCTCGAGGACGCCGCACAGGCGGCCGGCTCGCGCGGGCCGGACGGCCGACCTGGAGCCCTCGGGACCGCCGCGACGTTCAGCTTCTACCCGTCGAAGAACCTCGGCGCGTTCGGCGACGCCGGCGCGATCACGACGAGCGACGCCTCGCTGGCGGAGCGGGTGCGCGAGCTGCGCTTCCACGGCTCCACTGACAAGCAGACCTTCGAGCGGCTCGGTTACAACTCGCGCCTGGACGAGCTGCAGGCGGCGATCCTGCGCGTACAGCTCCCCCATCTCGAGCGCTGGGCCGACGGGCGCCGCACGGCCGCCCACAGCTACGAAGCATCCGCTCTCGCTGAGCTTTGTTCGCTACCCCGCGCCACAGACGGGAGCGACCCGGCATGGCATCTGTATGTCATTCGCAGCGAGCGCGCCGATGAGCTCGAGACGGCGCTGCGCGCCGACGGAATCGAGGTCCGTGCCTACTACCGCTTGCCGACTCACCGCCAGCCGGCGATGCTGGTCGACGTCGCGCTGCCCGGAACCGATGAGGCTGCACGGACGAACCTTGCGCTCCCGATCAGCCCGGTGCTGAGCGAGGCACAGGCTGGCGAGGTCGTGGCGGCGATCAGCGCGGTGCTGGGGGCCTGAGCGCGCCGCGCAGCCGTCGCCCGACCGCCCGCAGCGGCGCCGTCAGCCGCCAGCTGCGGCTCGTGATGTAGACGGTGTGCCAGCGGAGCTCGGTGCTGAGCGAGGCGATGTTCGCGCGCAACGCGCGAAACTCGCGTGGCTCGTCCGGCTCCGGACGTTCGAGCTCCTCGATGCTGAGCGCGACCGGCCGCTTTCGCATCACGACCGCGCTCTGGCCAAAGAGCGGCGGCGGGCCGGCGGGATCGCCGGGGCGCAGCTCGGTGATCTCAAACGCGCGGCCCCAGTGGGCGCGCAGCCACCATTCCGAATGGAAGATCAAGGGGCCGCCGCCGTCCCACGGCGTATAGGGAGCGAACACGTTCATGCCGACGTGCTCGCCGTCGATTGGGATGCCCATGTGCTTTGAGCATCCGGGCCCGAACACCGTGAGGATGAGGATCCCATCCGGTTTCAGCAGCCGGTGGAGCTCGAGCAGCCAGGCGCTCCAGGAGTCGCTGAGGTGCGTGAAGACCGAATAGGCGTAGATCAGGTCGAAATGGCTGTCCGGCAAAGACGTCGGCGGCAGCTCGGGGCTCTCGAAGACGTGCAGCGGCGGCACGAGGTGCTCGGATAGCCACGCGATACTGCGGGAGTCGATATCGCAGCCCCAATACTCGCCGGCCGGGTCGCGTTCGGGCCCATTGCGCAGCATTCGCCCAACCCCGCAGCCGAAGTCGAGCACGCGCTTGCCGGCGAAGGTCCAGTCCGCGGGGAGCAACGAACAAGTGAACTCCCACTGGTCGCGGCCGCGTTGCTCATAGACCTCGGCCAGGCTCCGCGAGTGGATGTCCCACCCGACGCGGCGGATCAGCTCTGCCGGGGGCAGCGGGCGGCTCGGCATCGCGGCGCGATTATAGGACCGACGCGTCGCCCGTAGTCGGACCGCTCAGCGCCAGTGCTCGAGCAGATCCTCGTCCTCGACGCTCCGCACGACGCGGGCCGGTACGCCCATCACAACGGCGCGGGCGGGCACGTCACTCGTCACGACCGCGCCAGCCGCGACATAGGCCTCCTCGCCGACCTCGACTCCCGGGACGAGTACGGCGCCGCCGCCGATGCGGCAGGCGCGGCGGAGCGTCGCGCCGCGCAGCTCGTAGCTCTTGGCGTGGCGGGCCATCGTGTCGTCGTTGGTGGTGACGACGCCGGGACCGACGAACACGTCGTCCTCGATAAGTGAGCCCGCTGTCAGGTAGACGTTCGTCTGCACGCGTGCGCGCGCGCCGACGCTCACGCCGGGGTCGACGACACTGCCGCGGCCGATGACCGCCCCGGCGCCGATCTTCGCCCGCTCACGGACCGAGCACTGGTCGCCGAGAATCGCGCCGTCCGCGACGGTCGCACCGGCAAAGACGACGGCCCCGGCGCACACCGTAACCGCGGTGCCGAGGACCAGCCCCGTGAGCTCTTCGCGTGGCGCGTTCGAGTGCGGCGCGAGCCGCGGACGCTTGCCGAGCACAACGCCGTCCTCGATCACGCAGTCGCCACCGATGACCGTGCCGGCGTGGATCGTGACGCCGGCGCCGAATGCGACGCGCTCGCCGATCGCAACGTCCTCGGCGACGTGCAGACCGGGCCCTCGCGGATCGGCTCGCAAGCTCACCGGCGCGTCCGATCGAGCGCCGCCTGCAGCCCTTCGAGCACGCGCACCACGCGCAGGCCACTTTGCCCGTCAGAGCGCGGCGTCTCCCCGCTTTGGATGCAATGGATGAAGTGCTCGCATTCCAGGCGCAGGGGCTCGGCGTTAGCGATCCGCGGGCTCGTCACATCGCCCGAGCGCGTGATGTACTCGCCCCAGCTGTCGGCCTTTTCGTCGAAGCCCTTGTCGTAGATCGTCAGCTTGCGCTCGAGCTCCATGTCGTCGAACGTGGCCATGCGCCGCGAGCCGACGACGGTGAGGCGGCGCTCCTTGTGCGGATCGAGCCAGGAGAGGTGTAGGTGCGCAGTGATCCCTGAGGGGAAGCGCAGGTAGGCAAAGACGACGTCCTCGATGCCGGGACGCATGTAGCACTCGCCGTGGGCGTCGAGCTCGCTGGGCTCCTCTCCGGCGAGGTCGAGGATCACCGAGACGTCGTGCGCACCGAGGCTCCACAGCGCGTTCTCGTCGGCGCGCAGCTGGCCGAGGTTGAGCCGGTTGGTGTAGATGTAGTGGACCGCTCCGAGCTCGCCGCTCTCCACCAGCTCGGCGAGCTTGCGCACGCCCGGGTGGTACTGCAGCAGATGGCCGACCATCAGGATTCGCCCGTTCTTGCTCGCCGCGTCGACGGCGCGCTGGGCCTCAGCAACCGATTGCGCGAGCGGCTTCTCGACAAAGCAGTGCTTGCCGGCCTCGAGCACGCGCACGGCGAGTTCGGCGTGCGTGTTCACGGGTGTCGCCAGCAGCACGCCGTCGAGGTCCTCGTCGGCGAGCAGCTCATCGAGAGAATCGGTGAAACGGGCGCCGGCGAACGTTGGCTCGAGCCGGGCGCGCACGCCGGCATCCGCATCGCAGCACCAGGCGAGCCGCGCGCCCGCCGCGCTATGGACGTTGCGCGCGAGGTTTGGCCCCCAATAGCCAAGCCCAACGACGGCGAGAGCCAGCTGGCTTTCGGACCCCCCGGTGGCCGGGGTCACGTCGCCTGCCCGGGGTTCGTGGCGATCATGTAGAAGGCGGCAGCGCCGTCGATGTAGTGCTTGTAGGCGAGCGCCGCGCGACGCAGCGCCGGCACGCGACGGGCAGCGTGGACGGTCACTAGCCAAGCGGCGCGACGGAGGCTCGTCTCCGGCGCCAGCTCGAACGTGGAGGGCGAGAACATCGGGACGGTCCAGGGGTAGACCACCTGGACCTGCAGACCAGCGCGCCGGGCGGCATGGACATAGCTCCAGGGGAGGTAGGCGTGCTCGTGTCCGTCGAACTGGGCGACCTCGTGGCCGGGCCGCCACTTCGGATCGCGCAGCGACCGACACGTCTCGTTGACGACGATCGCGCGCCCGCCTGGTTTGAGCACGCGCGCCAGCTCGCGCATCGTGCGGTAGAGGTTCGCGCGGTGGTTGTGGTGGAGCACCTCGCAACACCAAACGTAATCGAACACGTCGTCGGCGAAGGGAAGGTCGAACATCACTCCCAGCACTCGCTCGAAGTAAATGCCCTTGGCCTCGAACCACCAGTCCGCGGTGCGGAGGCCCTGCATCTCGTTGGCGGTGATGTCCAGTGCCGTGACGTCGAGATCGTTCTCCGCGAACATCGCGCTCGCCCAGCAGGTGTTAGACCCGACATCGAGGACGCTCTTGCCCGGCGCCAGGTCGAGCCCCGTCGTCGCGAGCGTCTGCTGCATCGCCCGCGCCTGGCAGAACCAGTAGCCGTCCTCGCGAAAGGGCAGCGCGAGGACGTCCTCGCGCGTCCAGCCGTAGTCGTGCATTGTCTCGACGAAGCGGTCGAGGCCGGCGGCCTCCGCCGCGACGAACGGGGGCAGATCGGCGGGGAGCAGATCGACGATCCCGGCGCTCACCGACCGCTGAGCACCGCATGAGCGGCAGGCAAGGGTTGCCTCGCGCACCTCGCGCTCGCCGTTCTCCTCGGCGGCGGAGAGGTCGAAAGGCTGGAGGGCGTGGCAGCTAGGGCAGCGCAGCCGCTCGAGGGCGGCTGGCTTCACAGCAGCACCACATTTGCGGCGCTGCTCGCACGCGTCACGCCGCGCAGATCGAGCACACAATCCACGGAGGCGGCGATCTGGTCGTAATCGATCCCCGGGTGCGCCGTGACGATCACCGCGAGCGCCGCGCCGGCGAGCGCGTCAGCCAGCGCGAGCGAGCGCAGGCCAAAACGCTCGAGCGCCGGAACGTGGTCGTCGTGGTAGACGACCTCGGCACCGAGCTCACGCAGCAGCGTGATGATCTTGACCGCGGGCGACTCGCGGATATCGCCGACGCCCGGCTTGTAGCTCACCCCGAGCACGGCGATGCGGGCACCGTGCACGGCGCGCCCGCGCTCGTTCAGCACGCGCTGAAGCTTTGCGATGCAGTGGTAGGGCATCTGCTGATTTACCTTGCCCGCCAGCTCGATGAACTCGGTGGACATGTCGAACTCGCGCGCCCGCCAGGCGAGATAGAACGGATCGACCGGCAGGCAGTGGCCGCCCATCCCCGGTCCCGGCTCGAAGCGCATGAAGCCGTAAGGCTTGGTGGCCGCCGCATCGACGACCTCCCAGATGTCGATGTCCATGCGGTCGGTCAGCATCGCGAGCTCGTTCACCAGCGCGATGTTGACGGCGCGGAAGATGTTCTCGAGCAGCTTGGTCAGCTCCGCGACCTCGGGCGTCGTGACCTGAACTATCTCGTCGCAGATCAGTCGATAGACGTTCTCGGCGCGCTGGGCACAGGCCGCAGTGAGGCCGCCGATCAGCTTCGGTGTGTTGCGCAGCGTGTAGTCGGTCCGGCCAGGATCGACGCGTTCAGGCGAAAAGGCGACGTGGAAGTCGGAGCCCGCGCGGAGCCCCGACTGCTCCAGCAGCGGCACGACGCGCTCACGTGTCGTGCCCGGGTAGCTCGTCGACTCGATCACGACGAGCTGTCCGGCGCGCAGGATGGCGCTGACGCCGCGGACGCAGTCCAGCAACGGCTCGAGATCGGGCTCGCCGTTTGGGCTCAGCGGCGTCGGGGCGCAGATCAGTACCGCGTCGACGTCGGCCAGGGCTGCGTACTCATCGGTGGCGGCGATCCGCCGGCCCGCGGCGATCAGCGTGGCGTCGTCGAGGTCCTCGATGTATGACTTGCCGGCGATGATCGCCGCGACCCGCTGCTCGTCGCGCTCGACACCAACGACGTCGACGTCCGCCTCAGCGAACGCAACCGCCAGCGGCAGACCGACATAGCCAAGACCAATCACGCCGACGCGCATCAGAGCAGCGCAGTCTAGACGTGAGCGATTTGCTGGGAGATTCAGCCGCGCTCAGTCGTGAAGTGCGAGGCTGCTAGGACCGACCACACCCCTCAGCCAACGCCGGGTTGGCGCATCCGCGTCGCGGCCTCCACGGCTTCGGCGCGGGAGTGCACCCCGAGCTTGCGCAGGATGCTCTTGGTGTGGCTGTAGACGGTGTCCTCGGAGAGGAACAGCTTGCTCGAGATGTCGCGCGTGGACTCGCCGGCGCAGATCAGGTCGAGAACCTCCCACTCCCGCGTGGTCAGCGGGCTCTTCACCGGCCGCATGCCGGTGCCGTTCTCGCCGGTGCGACGCAGAATCTCGATCAGGTGGCTGGTCAGCGAACGCGAGACTGCGGCTTCGCCGCCGGCGACCGAGCGCAGCGCGCGACCGACCGAGTCGATGCTCGTGTTCTTTGAGAGAAAGCCGCTAGCGCCGGCGCGCAGCGCGCGTACCTCGACATCGCGATCCTGCGGCACGGAGAACATCACGACGCGCACCGTGGGCGCACGCGTGACGATCTCGCGACACGCGGCGATGCCGTCAAGGATCGGCAAACCGACCTCCATCAGCACCAGCTCCGGGCGATAGTGCACGGCGAGCTCTACCACCTCGACGCCGTCCTTGGCCTCGGCGGAGATGACAAAGGTTCGATCGAGCGCAAGTGAGTCGCGGATCGCTCGACGTGCCAGCGGATCGGGGTCGGCAATGATGATCCGCAAGCGCCCCGGCGGCTTCTCGCCCGGCTCGCGAGGGGCCTCCTCGGCTTCCTGGGCGTGGGCCAGCCGGAGTCGATACTCACTGCGAGCCTGGCTCACCTCGGCGCCAGCGTCGGCGTCCTTGCGAGAGGCCTCTGTGGCTCCCGCGTCACCGTCTCCCGTCTCGTGGTGGCTGTCCCTGCGCCCGCTGGTCATCGTCGTAGCTCCTTGGTGAAGTCCGCGGTGCCAGCGTCGCGAGTGCTTCCTCGCTCATGCTGGGATAGATCCCCGGCCTTTCTGATGACCAGCGTAGGTCCCGATAAGTTGCGCTCGGGGGCGCTTTTTTCACCACCCCCCCGGGGTGGATGCACCGCGGCGGAGACCTTAGCGCTGCCGTTAATCCGGGTGTGAGCCAATCCTCAACTGCGCTTCTTGCCGAGCGGCAAATCGAGCTCGAGAGCCCGCTCGAGCGGGTACTTCGCGAGCGCACGGACCTGCTCTCGGCGCCGCGCCAGGTGCCGGACCTGCTCTCGGCGCCGCGCCGGGTGCTGCACATTGCGCCGGCGGTGCGCCTGCGCGCCACGCTCGCGGAGCTCGAGCAGCTCGACTACTGCGCCGCCGAGCCCACGTCCGGCAGCCTCGACTCACTCGAGCTGCCTTTTGTCGAGGAGAGCTTCGATGTCGTGATCTGCGACGGCGCAGAGGATGGGCGGCGCGTGCCGCTGCGCGAGATCGCGCGGATGCTGCGCCCGGGCGGTCGCGCGATCCTCACAGCACCGAACGGTGAGAGCGAGGAGACCTTTGCCGAGCTCCTCGCGCGAGCGGGTTTCTTTGCGACGCGGGTTCGCGAGCGCATCGCGCCCACCGTGTTCATCTGCGTCCGGGGCGAGCTGTAGCGAGACGCTCGTGCGCTTGCTTGCGCACGACTACGGGCAGTAAATCGGGCGCCTGCGCCGCACATTCACCACTTTGCGGCGTTTCTTTTTCGCGCCGGTGAGTGGCGTCCCCGTGGCCGGGACCTGACGCGTGATATTCACCACACAGCGGAGCTTCTTCCCCGCGACGCACGCCGGGGATGGCCGTAGCATCGCGCAAGTGACGTGCCAAGCAGCAGGCCGAGGAGGGCCTTAGCGTGAAGCAATTGGAAGTGTCAAGATCGCGACCGGACGACGACCTCGGGTCGGTGGCAGCGCGCGCCCTCGGTTCGATCCACACCGCGATGTACGGCGGCGCGCCGCAGGCAACGCGGGCGTGGGCCGATGGCAACGCCATCCTGCTCGTGGTACGCAGTCGCGCGGCCCTGGCCACGGACCCGAGCGAGTCCTCCGTGGGCCCGCTCGAGGCGATCCAGCGCATGGTGAGCGCGATCGTCTACCGCCACACCGGAGAGACGCTGCGCCCGGGCGGTCGCAGCGCCGACCCGCAGCGCGGTATCGCCGTGCTCGCGTTCGAGCACGTGCCCAGGTTCACGCGCGCGAAGGTGACGCTCGTCGCTGCGCCGCCGCAACCGTCTCTCGGCGCCTGCTGAGCACCCCTGCAGGCGCGCCGGCGCGCCGGGAATGGATAGAACACGCGGATGGTCGCCGCGTCGCACCCGCCCAACACGCCTTCCCCGCCACCCGCCGCCGCCGTGCTGGGGATCCCCTTGGCGACCGCTGGCTACGACGAGGTCCTCGACTGGATTGACGCGATGGTCGCAAGCCGCTCGCCTGGCTATCTCATCGCGGCCGCCGTTCACCTCGTGATGCTCGCGCAAGAGGACGCCTCGGTCCGCGAGGCCGTGCTTGGAGCCTCGCTCGTCGTGCCCGACGGACAGCCGCTGGTGTGGGCCCTGCGGCTGCTCGGTCATCGCGAGATCAGTGCCCGCGTTTACGGGCCGGACCTGATGCTCGCCTGCTGCGAGCGCGCCGCCCGAAGCGGAGCGCGAACCTACCTCTACGGCGGCCGCAGCGAGGGCGCGCTCGTCGCGCTCACACTCAACCTGCGGACGCGCTTTCCTGGCCTACAGATCGTCGGCGCCTACGCGCCGCCGCATGTCGGCGGAAGCTCGGGCGCCCCGTTTCGCGAACCAACAGCCGACGAGGACCGCAAGCTCATCGAGGAAATCGACGGTGCCGGCGCCGAGATCGTCTGGGTCGGTACCGGACAGCCCCATCAAGAGTTGTGGATGGCGCGCATGCGACCGCGTCTGCAGGCGCCGATGCTGATCGGCGTCGGGGCGGCTTTCGACTTCCATGCCGGACTGGTTGCCCAGGCGCCGCCCTGGATGGGGCGTCACGGGCTCGAATGGTCCTACCGCCTGGCGCGCGAGCCGCGGCGCCTCTGGCGTCGCTACCTGCGCTACAACCCGCGCTTCATGGCCGCCGTGGGCCGCCAGTACGCCGCGCAGCGACGCAGCACGGGGCGCTGAAGGAACAGGGACTCGTCCTCCAGGCTGGCGATCGGTCGGGCGGGAGCTCAGGCTGACGATCGCTCGGGAACGCGCGTAGGCTGCCGGCCTGGGAAGCTCAGAGCCTCAAACATGAGTCGCTCGCCACGCCGTCACGGCGTTGGCGCAAACGGGAGGGCCATCAGCAGCAGGTGAAGCGAACAGCGTTTATTACTGGGATCACTGGTCAGGACGGCTCTTATCTCGCCGAGCTGCTGCTAGAGCGCGGTTACGACGTGCACGGGATGGTGCGCCGCTCATCGGTCGAGCGTTTTGACCGGATCGAGCATCTGCGCGGCCGGGTAACGCTGCACCAGGGTGACCTGCTCGATCAGCGCTCGCTCGGGGACGCATTGCGAGCCACCCAGCCCGACGAGATCTACAACCTGGCGGCGATGTCGTTCGTCGCTGTCTCCTGGGTGCAGCCGACGCTGACAGCCGAGTTCAGTGGCGTCGGCGTGACGCGCATCCTCGAAGCCGTGCGCGAGGCCTGCCCGGATGCGCGGTTCTACCAAGCCTCATCGAGCGAGATGTTCGGCAAGGTGCGCGAGGTGCCGCAGACTGAGCTGACGCCTTTCTACCCGCGCTCGCCCTACGGCGTCGCGAAAGCCTACGGTCACTTCATCACGGTCAACTACCGCGAGAGCTACGGCCTGCATGCGACGAGCGGCATCCTCTTCAACCACGAGTCGCCGCGACGCGGGCTCGAGTTCGTCACGCGCAAGATCACCTGGCACGCCGCGGCGATCAAGCTCGGACTCGTGGACAAGCTGAGGCTCGGCAATCTCGACGCCGAGCGCGACTGGGGCTACGCAAAGGACTACGTCGAGGCGATGTGGATGATGCTGCAACGCGACCAGCCCGACGACTTCGTCATCGCGACGGGTGTCGCACACTCGGTGCGCGAATGTGTCGAGATCGCCTTCGACCAGGCCGGGCTCGCAGTCGATGACTACGTCGAGACTGATCCGTCACTGATCCGCCCGGCGGACGTCGAGCAGCTGATCGGCGACTGCACAAAGGCGCGGGAGCTGCTCGGATGGGAGCCGCGCACCGACTTCGAGGCGCTGATCCGGCTGATGGTCGACGCCGACCTTGCGCTGCTCAGGCAATGAGGCGCAGCCGGCGAGGCGTCGTGTCGGCTACGCTCAAAAGATCTTGATCCCGAGGAGGTTTTCCGATGGCAGTCGCTACTAAGGATTCGATTCTGGACCGCGTCGAGGAGCTTCTCGGCGACGATGCCGACACGCTGCTCACACACCGCTGCGACACGTTCGACAGCTCACTGCTGCACCTCCCCGGTTCAGATTTTGTGGACCGCGTGCTCGCCGCCAGCGACCGCTCCAACACCACTTTGCGCAACTTCCAGCTGATGCTCGGCCATGGCCGCCTCGCCGACACCGGCTACCTAAGCATCTTGCCGGTCGACCAGGGGATCGAGCACAGCGCCGGCGCGAGCTTCGCCAAGGACCCCGCTTACTTTGATCCGAACGCAATCGTCGAGCTTGCGATCGAGGGCGGCTGCAACGCCGTCGCCTCGACGGTCGGCGTGCTCGGCGCGGTGAGCCGCCGCTACGCCCACCGCATCCCGTTCATCGTGAAGATCAACCACAACGAGCTGCTGACCTACCCAAACCGCTTCGACCAGGTGCTGTTCGCAAGCGTGCAGCGTTCCTTCGAGCTCGGCGCCGTCGGCGTCGGCGCGACGATTTACTTCGGCAGCGAGCAGAGCACGCGACAGCTCGTCGAGATTGCCCACTGCTTCGAAGAGGCGCACCGCCTTGGAATGTTCACGGTCCTCTGGTGCTACCTGCGCAACCCGGCGTTTAAGCAGGGGGGCGTCGACTACTCGCTGTCGGCCGACCTCACCGGCCAGGCAAACCACCTGGGCGTGACGATCGAGGCCGACATCATCAAGCAGAAGCTGGCCACCAACAACGGCGGCTACCTCGCGCTCGAGAAGGTCACCGTCGCCGCCGATCAGGGTGACTACGGCATGACCTCGGACCTCGTGTACTCAAAGCTCACCAGCGATCACCCGATCGATCTCTGCCGCTACCAGGTCGCCAACTGCTATCTGGGCCGTGTCCCGCTGATCAACAGCGGTGGCGCCTCGAGCGGTGCGGGCGACCTCGCCGAGGCAGTCCGGACCGCGGTGATCAACAAGCGCGCCGGCGGTACGGGCCTGATCGTGGGCCGCAAGGCATTCCAGCGACCGCTCGAGGAGGGCGTCGCATTGATCCACGCCGTCCAGGACGTCTACCTGGAATCGGGGATCACGATCGCGTAACGCCGGCGCCGAGTTCTGCGAGGTCGGCGCGCACCATCTCGCCCACGAGCTCCTCGAAGCTCACCTGCGCCGACCAGCGCAGGAGCTTTCGCGCGCGCGAGGGATCGCCCACCGGGTCGCTGGCTTCGTGCTCACGAACGAAGCGCTGGTCGACGCGTAGATGCGCCTCGGGGTCGATGCCGACGATCGCAAACGCAGTGTCGACGAGCTCGCGGACGGTGTGACCGACACCGCTCGCGAGCACAAAGTCCGACGGCTCCGGTTCGGCCGCCATCGCCCGCAGCCCGCGCACGACATCGTTCGCCGCCGACCAGTCGCGCACGGCGCTGAGATCTCCGAGCACGATTTCCTGCGCCTGCCCGAGGCTGATTGCCGCGACGCCGCGCGAGACCTTGCGCGAGATGTACCTTTCCGGCCGCCGGGGGGACTCGTGATTGAAGAGGATCGCCGAGGAAACGTGCAGCCCCTCGTTCTCGCGCGCCAGGGCGACCAGCTGGTGCACGGCGAGCTTGGCAACGCCGTAGGGCGAGCTAGGAGCGCAAACCGTAGTCTCGTCCTGGGGGCTCGGCGCCGCCTCGCCAAAGATCTCTCGCGAGCTCGCGACGACGACGTGCGCTCCAGGGACGTGATCGCGCACTGCCGCAAGCAGCTCGGCTCCACCGCCGGCAATCGCGCGGATCGTCAGCGACGGCGCACGCCAGGAGTCTGGAACGAACGCCGGTCCAGCGAGATGGTAGATCTCCGCCGGCTCGACCTCGGCCACGACGTCGCCGAGCTGTCCGGGCACGTCCAGGTCGGCCTCATGCAGCACGAGCTGCTCGCGCACAGCCGAAAGGTTCGGCAGCTCGCGCGCCAGCGGCCCGCGCAGCGCTCCGTGCACCTCGGCGCCCTCAGCACAGAGGAGTTCGGCGAGATAGGACCCATCCTGGCCGGAGATGCCCGTGATCAGGACCCGTCGTGACACGCTCACTGCTGGAGCATGGCTTGGCTCGCGTCGAGTGTCATGCGCAGCCCGTCGCGGATCGTGACGGCGGGCTCCCATCCGAGCAGCTCCCTGGCCCGGCCGACATCGAGGCAGCTACGTGCGAGCTCGCCGAGACGAGGCGGCGCGAGGTTCGCCGTGAAGTCATTCACTCCGGCGAGCTCCCCGAGCACCTCCACGAGCTCGAGCACCGAGGTCTCGCGAGAAGTTCCGATGTTGATCGGCCCGCACGCGTCGCTTTTGACCGCGAGAAGGTTCGCGGCAACGACGTCGCCAACGTAGACGTAGTCGCGCGTCTGCTTGCCGTCGCCGAAGATCGTCGGCTGCCTACCCGTGGCAAGGCAGCCACAGAAGATCGCAATCACACCGGCCTCTCCAAGCGGGTCCTGACGCGGTCCGTAGACGTTGCCGTAGCGCAGCGTTACAGCCGACAGCCCATAGAGGCGCCCGTAAAGCCCCAGGTAACCTTCGGCCGCAAGCTTGCTCTGCCCGTAGGCGGCCTCCGGAAGCGGTGTCTCCGTCTCGGGCGAAGGCAGCGTTCGAGCGTCGCCGTAGATCGCGCCGCCGGTCGAGCTGTTGACGACCCGCGCTACACCGTGTCGGTGCGCAGCCTGGAGCACGTTGATCGTGCCCCCGACGTTGATCGTCGCATCCCATGCCGGATCGTCAACCGATTTGCGGACGTCGATCTGTGCCGCAAGGTGAAAGATCGCTTCTGGCGCAGCGGCCGCGACGACCGCGGCGAGACGCTCGGCGTCGCGTATGTCAAGGACGTGCAGCTCGGCGCCGGCTTCGATCGCGCCTGTGAGGTTCGCCTGCTTGCCGGTCGAGAGGTCGTCGACGACCACGACCTGGTCGCCGCGGGCGAGCAACGCGTCGACGAGATTGGAACCGATGAAGCCGGCGCCGCCGGTTACGAGTGCCCGCATCGTCCACGGATCCTAGAAGGAGCGTCAGGCGGGCGTCGAGGCACGCCTTGCCAGCGCGGCGCAAACGTAGACTCTCGCAGTGAGTGGCCCCATCCGCGACGATCATCATTCCGACCCGTGACCGGCCCGACTATCTCGACGTCGCGCTCACCTCGATCGCCGGTCAGGCGCACGGTGACGGTGCCGAGATAGTTGTAGTCGACGATGGCCGCGACAATACGACGGAGAAGGTTGCCTTCCGTCACGGCGCCCGCTATGTCGCCCTCGGCTCCCCGCGTGGGCTCAACGCGGCACGGAACGCAGGCATCGGCACGGCGCAATCCGAGCTCCTGATCTTTGTCGACGACGACGTCGAGGTCGCCCCAGGCTGGCTCAACGCCTACCTTGACGCCGCCAAGAGCCTGCCGCAGGTCGGCGTCTTCACCGGGCCGATCCACGCCCGCCTGGAAGGGCGAGCCGCGCGGCGGCATAGCTGTGGACGAGAGGGCGCGCCGATCACCAACCAGGACCACGGCGATGCCGACCGCGACGTCGTCAACGGTTGGGGGGCGAACCTGGCGATCCGCGCTGAGACGTTCAGTGCCGTTGGGCGGTTCGATGAGCAGGTCCCCGTCGGCACCGGCGACGAGCTCGAGTGGGAGCAGCGCTATCTCGACGCCGGCGGGCGTATCCGCTACGTCGCCGCGGCGACGCTCGACCACCGCCGCGCACCCGCGGACGCGACGCTTTGGGCACTCGCTCGCGCCGCCGCGCGAAGGGGTATGACGGCGCGTCGCTATGACGAGCGCACGAGCGCTGCGCCAGCGCTGCGATCTGAACTACGCACCTTCGCCGGCTGCATCTGGCACACGTTTCGCCGTCGCTGCGCCAACGGTCCCGTGCTCGCCGCCCACAGCGCTGGGCGGCTCGTCGCGGCACTCCGCCCACAGGACCCGCCGCCGGCCACAAACGGGGGGGAGGACTTCCTCTCGGGCGAGAGCGGGACGGTCGGCGGACGCCGTGACGCGATCCGTGCGCTAGCCGACGCGGGCCTTGACGTACTCGCGCTGCCGACGCGCATCGCGCTTGCCCGCGCCGCACGTCGCCAGCCGCCACGGCGCGAGGTGCTCGTCGTCTCCGCCGCGCGTCCGGAGCGCACGGACACCTACGAAGCCGCGATTGCCGAGCTGCGCCGCACGCGTCACTCGCTCACCGTCGCGGTGCGCGACGCCGGCCTCCTCGGACGCTTTGAGAATTTCAACCTGTTACTCGCCACTCAGTCGCTCGAGCGCTTCGACTGGCTGCTTCTGCTCGACGACGACGTGACCCTGCCCCGGGGCTTCCTCGACGGGTTGATCCACCAAGCCGAACGCCACGAACTGCGCCTTGTGCAGCCAGCGCACCGGCTCCGCTCGCACGCCGCTTGGCGTGTAACGCGCCGGCGGGCGCGCAGCGCCGTGCGCGAGACGGCGTTCGTCGAGATCGGACCGGTCACTGCGCTGCACCGCGATACGTTCGCGGTGCTGCTGCCATTCCCGCCGCTGCGGATGGGCTGGGGGCTTGACGCCCACTGGTCGGCGCTGGCGCGCGAACACGGCTGGCGCATGGGCATCGTCGACGCGCTGCCAGTGGCGCACCTCGTGGCTCCGACCGCCGCGGCCTATGCGCGCGAGGACGCAGTCGCTGAGGCACGGTCGTTCCTGAGCGAGCACGCCTATCTTCCGGCAAGCGAGTTGCAGCGTACGCTCGTCGTTCACCGTCGATGCGCGTAGCGAACGACGCGTCCAAGCCGGTGCTCTTCGTCACCGGACATGTACCGGCGAGTCGCCGTGGCGCGTTTGCCGCGCTAAGTCAGCGCACGCCAATCGAGCTCGCGTTGTTCGGCGGACGCTACTTGCACGGCGCACCGCCCGCCGGCGCGCCCACAGAACTGCCGAGCCGGGCGGTGCGCCAGCGCGAGGTTGGCGCGCTGGTCCGCTCGAAGAACTATCGCGCGGTGATCGTGGGCACCGGCGGGCGTGTTGCGTTGCCGCTCGCGTGGCGTGCCTCGAGGCACGCCGCTGTGCCGTTTATTTTCTGGGCCGCGCTCTGGCGCACCCCGCGGATCGCCGCCCATCTCGCTGCCTGGCCGCTGATGGCGCAGATCTATCGCGAAGCCGCCGCAGTCGTGACCTACGGCCCCCACGTCAGCCGCTACGTCGCGGCCCACGGCGCGCGCCGCATCTTCGTCGCACCCCAGGCCGTCGACAACGACTTCTGGTCCGGCCCGGCCGAGGCGCGCAGCGACGACCGCTTCGCCGTCCTGTTCGTTGGTCGGCCGGCGCCCGAGAAAGGCCTCGCCGTGCTTCTTGATGCCTGGCAGCGCTCTGGCTTGGGCGCCGGCGCGGCGACGCTCACGCTCGTCGGCGAGCACCGCGTCGAGGCGGCGGGCGTGCGCTCGGTGGGAACGCTCGACCCCTTGCAGTTGCGCAACTCTTACGCGGCTTGTGACGTTCTTGTCATACCGTCGATCCGGACCCGGCGATTTATCGAGCCTTGGGCGCTGGTCGCCAATGAAGCCATGAACCAGGCGTGCGCAATCATCTCGAGCGACGCGGTCGGCGCCGCTGCCGGAGGCCTAGTCCGCCACGGGCGCAACGGCCTGGTCGTGCCTGCGCACGATCCGGCCGCCCTCGCCGCTGCCATGCGGGCGCTCGCCGAGGACCGAGCGCGTTGTGCAGAGCTCGGCAAAACGGGTAGCAAAGACGTGATGGACTACACCTACGAGGCCTGGGCCGACGGCTTTGCCCAGGCGCTCGCCGGCCCCGCGTCCGCCAGCGGCAATGGTAGCGTGACAGTGTGAGGCGGATCTGCGCTCTGCTGGCGCTGGTCGCTGCGCTGTCGGCGCTGGCGCCCGCCGCTGCGTCGGCGAAGAAGCACGCGAAGAAGCCGCCCCCAGCGGTGGCGGCTCTGATCAGAGACTGCCTCGACCACGATGGGGTGCTCACCCACCACTACTCGGCGACGCTGCTGAAGGATGCGCTCGCCGACCTGCCGACCGACGTCGCCGAATACTCAACGTGCGCCGATGCGATCCGACAAGCAGAGCTGGCGGAGATTGCTCCCGCGCGGAACTTGCCCAACGGGGCCGACAAGGACGCTCAGTCAAAGCTCGCCCAGGGTGAGAAGCTCGGCGGTAAGCCGGTGGATCTGGACGGCCACCAGGTCGCCGTAGGTGCGGTCGTATTGCACGGCGGCTCGTTGCTCGACACGCTGCCTACCCCGCTGCTGCTAGTGCTCGTCGCGCTCATCGCGATCGCCGGAGTCCCGCTCACCCAAGCCGCCCGTCGACTTGTCCGCGCACGCCGCGCCCGTTAGCCGGCCGACCGGCGCGCGGCCGGTGGCCAGCGCCCTGCGAAGCGCCGCGGGCCGCTCCTGGCTATCGGTCTCGATCGCCGCGGCAATTGCGGCGGTCTGCTTCGGGGCGACCGGTGGCCTCGATCTCGGGTCGGCCACGACCGCCGAGATGGCGCTGACGCTGGGCTCGGGCGGGCTGGTCGCGAGCGCGATCGCACTCGACTGCTCGAGCCGGGTCAAGCTCTGGGGTGGCGGCGCAGCGATGGCGTTTTTCGCCCTCGCGGCCTTCACCGCGCTGTCGGTCGCATGGTCGGCCGAACCGTCCGACTCGTGGATCGAAGCGAGTCGCACGCTTAGCTACGCGGCGATCTTCGCCGGTGCGATCGCTCTCGTGCGGCTGGCTCCCGGGCGCTGGCGGAGCGTTATCGCCGGCGTGGCCCTCGCCACGGTTGTCGTCTCGGCCTATGCCGTGATGACGAAGATCATCCCCGAGGTGCTTGCGACCGGACCGACTTTCGCCCGCCTCAACGCGCCGTTCAACTACTGGAACGCAGTTGGGCTGACCGCCGCGCTCGGCGTCCCACCGTGCCTGTGGTTTGGCGCACGCCGCGACGGTCACGGGGCACTCGTCGGACTCGCGGCGCCGGCAATCTGCCTGCTCCTGGTCACGCTGCTCCTCTGCTACTCACGCGGTGCTCTGATCGCCCTCGTGGTTGGACTGGCCTTCTGGTTCAGCGTCACGCCGCTACGCCTGCGCGCGGCATTGGTGCTTGGGATCGGTGCACTCGGCACCTTCGCGGTAATCGCCTGGACTTTCGCCCAGCCCGCACTCACCACCGATGACGCCGCACTCGCGGCGCGGACCACCGCGGGACACGAGCTAGGAGCGATACTCGCGATCACGCTCGTGCTCTGCGCCGCGGCGGGTCTCGTGCTGCGCTTCGCGACGGTCCGCACGCCAGCGGCGCCTCGGACGCGTTATCGCATCGGGGTCGCGCTGGTCGTCGCTCTCGCGCTCGTTCCGGTCGCCGGGGCGATCGCCTTGGCGGCGAGCTCGCGCGGTCTCGCCGGCTCGATCTCGCACAACTGGAGCACGCTCACCAACACGCACCCGAACGTGGGCAACAGCGCAAACCGCCTGACCACACTCGGCAGCGAGCGCGCGCTGTATTGGGACGTCGCGTGGCAGGCGTATGAGGCGAGCCCGATCATCGGCAACGGCGCCGGTAGCTACACAACGGTATTTCTGCGCTACGCGGACACGCCTTCGACCGCCGCCAATGCGCATGGATACATCGTCCAAACACTCGCCGACCTCGGTCTCGTCGGACTCGCCCTGAGCCTGGTGCTCGCGGCGTTGTGGGTACGCGCCGCGGTCGCCGCGGCGGGACCGTTCAGGCAACGCGCAGGTGTCCGCCCCAACGAGTCGGCCGAGCGCATCGGGCTGCTGACGTTGCTCGCCTGCGTCGTGATCTTCACCGTTCACTCAGGCATCGACATCACCTGGTTCGTGCCCGGCGATGCGATGATCGCGCTGCTCTGCGCCGGCTGGGTGGCGGGTCGTGGACCGCACGGTTCGGTGCTCCCCCGGGGGCGGCCGCGGCTCGCGACGCTCCGCAACCTACGTTTTGCGTGGATCGCCGCGGCCACCATCGTCACGACCTTGCTCGTTGCCTGGGCCCAGTGGCAGCCTCTCCGCTCGCAGGACGCCACGGGTGCCGCGTTCATCGCAAACGCACCACCCAACGACAACTACAAGCTCGCGCGCGCCGACGCAAACACCGCGATCGCCGAGGACCCACTCGATTACCTGCCACTCGTACAGTTGGCCTATGCCGAGGCTGGCCTGCACGACCCGAGCGCCGGCCTACTCACGATGGAGCGCGCCGTGGAGCTGCAGCCCTCCAACCCGAACACGTGGTTCGAGCTTGCCTATTACGAGTTTTACGAGCTCGGGGCCACAGCCGCTGCGCAAAGGGACCTCGCGCCGGCGCTCTACCTCGACCCAGAGTCCCACGAGTACCAGCAGCTCTACCTCGCGCTGCTACCCGCCGTCCCGCCGCCAGTCGCCCACCACCGGGTCAAGCACGCAGCGGGTCACGCGCACCCAAAGCGCTCATAGCGCGCCAGTCGGCGGCAGTGACCGCATAGATGACGTGGTCGATGACGCGGTCGTCAATGCGCTCAGCGCCGCGGAGGATTCCCTCCTCGCGGAATCCGAGCCGTTCGGGTATCGCTCGGCTGCGGTAGTTGTGCACACCCGCCCGGATCTCAACGCGGCGCAGCTCCCAGGCGTCAAACGCGTGACCGATAAGCGTCCGCACCGCAAGCGTCATCGTGCCGGCTCCCTGGTGGGCCTGCGCGAGCCAGTAACCGATGCTCGTCGAGCGGCGCGGCCAGTCGATGGCGTGGAAACCGGCAACGCCGATGATCTGCCCGTCCGCGATTACCGCCATTTGTAGGCCGCGGTTCTCAGCGAGCTGCCGCCGCGCAGAGCGAACAAAAACAAGCGAGTCCGCGATGCTGCGGGTCTGACCGACAAAGGGCATCCAGCGCGCTAGATGCTTGCGGTTCGCGTCGATCAGCACGAACAGCTCCTCGGCATCGGACGCATCGAGCAGTCGCATCGCGCGACCGTCGCCGAGCTCAAAGCGGAGCATGGGATTAAGTATGCGCTCTCGAGCACCTCGGCCGGCGCATCCACCAAGCCGGCCCGGGGCTAGCGCCGCGTCGCGCTCGCTAGCAGCACGCCGCGATGGGAGCGAACGTCGGGCTCGTCGAATCCCGCCGCCGCCAACAACGTGCGCAGCGAGTGCGCTGTAAAGAACCGCACGTGGTCGGATCGCGGTTCAAACTGTGCCTCGAATCGTCGCCGGCTGAGTGCAACCGACAGCCGTCGCCACCACCCGTGATCGGGCGTCGAGAGCAGCAGCCGCCCGCCGGGCCGCAGCACGCGCGTCACCTCCGCAAGCAGGCCGAGGCCGTCCTGGACGTGTTCGAACAGCTCGCCGGCCCACACCACGGCGAACTCGCCGTCGCCAAACGGCAGCACCTCGCCGCTATGGTGGAATTCCAGCTGCGGAGCGCGGCGCCGCGCCCGGCGCAGCGCTTCGAGCGCGACATCCACGCCAACCGGGTTCGCGCCGTGCGCGGCCAGCGCCTGCGCAAAGGCCCCGTCGCCGCAGCCCAAGTCGAGCACGCGCTCACCCGCTCGCACGCGCGCAAGAAGGAACTCACGCCGCAGCGCAAAGTGCTCGGGTGTCAGTTCTTCGGGCGCGCCGGCCCAGATACGCTCGAAATAGGCCACGCTGACCAATGTAGTCGGATCGGACTTTGCGAAAAAACGTTGCCTTGCACAGTCATCCCGGATATCGTCACACGGCATGGAGAGGTCCCTCCACGCAGCAGTGCGGGCGGCATCCATGCAGCGTACGCAGCCTCCGCGTGACGGTCGGCGCGCGTGCAGCTATCTGCGCCCAAGATGAGGCTCGCGTTCGACAGTCGAGCCCAAGGAGACCCACGCGGAATCGGGCGCTACGTTCGCTGCCTCCTCGATGCGCTCCAAGCAACCAAGCCCGCCGAGGCGACCATAAATGAGACCCATCGGCCCCGTCGCTGCGACGTTTTTCACTCGCCATGGCTCGAGGGTGCGCAGCTACGCACGCCCTGTCCCTCCGTCGTCACGCTGCACGACCTCGTGGCCCTCAAACGCCGCAGCGAGTACCTGCGCACCGGCGTACGTTTTGGCCTTCGCTACTTGGCGGCGCAGCACGCCGAGCAGATCATCGTCCCCTCGCAGGTGGTGGCAGCCGACGCCCAGGAGCTGCTGAGCATCGATCCAACGAGGATCACCGTGATTCCCGAGGCGGCCGATCCCGCGATGCGCCGCCGCTCCGGCGCCGAGATTGCAAGGGCGCGCAAGCGCTACCAGCTGCCCGAGCATTACCTGCTTTGGGTCGGCAGCATGCAGCATCCGGAACCACGCAAGCGCGTCGCGGCGCTCGCGCAGGCGTCCCGGACAATGCCACTGGTCCTCGCTGGCCCAGCGCGCGAGTGGGCTTACGAGTTGCCCGACGTCACGCTCACCGGTGCCGTCAGCGACGACGATCTCGCCGCGATCTACAGCGGGGCTCATGCTCTTGTCTTTCCGAGCGACGACGAAGGCTTCGGTCTTCCTACCGTCGAAGCGCTCGCGTGCGGCACGCCCGTCGTCGCGTGCGACACGCCAGCGGTCCGCGAGGTGCTCGGTGACCGCGCGCGGTTCGTGCCGCGCGGCGACATGGAGGGGCTGCTGGCGGCCGGCGTCGAGGCCCGCCGCCCGGCTCCGGCGCCGCCGGCTTGGACGTGGGATGACGCCGCCCGCGCGACCTGGGCGGTCTATGACGCAGCGTGCGAGAACGCGCGCAGCGGCGTGGGCATCGACGTGCGTCGGCGCGCGGCGCGCCAAGCAGCAATGCTGCCTAGAACGCTCCTCGGCCCCAGAGCACGGCGGGAAGCGTCTTGACGAGGATCGTCAGGTCGAGGAACACCGACCAGCGCTCGAGGTAGAAGAAGTCGAGCCGTACGAGGTCGTCGAAGTCGAGGTCGGCCCGCCCTGACACTTGCCAGAGGCCGGTCATGCCGGGTAGTACGAGGTAGCGCTTCATGTGCCACTCCTCGAGCCGCTCGAAGTCCCGTTGGGGGAGCGGACGCGGCCCGACGAGTGACATCTGGCCGCGGAGGACGTTGACGAGCTGGGGCAGTTCGTCAAGCGAGAAGCGTCGCAGGCGCCGCCCGACACGCGTCAAGCGCGGGTCGTCGCGAATCTTGAAGAGAGCCCCCGAGGCCTCGTTGTGGGGCTCGAGTGCAGCTTGGCGGGCATCGGCGTCCTCGAACATCGTGCGGAACTTCCAGCACTCGAAGGGCGTGCCGGCGATCCCGGCCCGTGGCGAGCGGTACAGAACCCTCCCGCGAGAACTCAGCTTGACCGCAAGCGCGATCAGCACGAGAAGTGGGCTCAGCACGATCAAAAGCAGCGATGCCAGCACGATGTCGAAGGCGCGCTTGACGAGAAAGTCCACGCCCTCGAAGACTGGCGCGCGCAGCTCAAAGAGCGGTACCAACTGGCCCGGAACAAACTCCGCTCGGTGGACCAGGATGTCCATAGTCGAGGGGGCTATCCGGACGCGGACGCCGCGCTCGTGAGCCACGTCGACGAGCGCCACCGCGCGCTCCTGCGGAAAGTCCGGGTCGGCGATGATGACGTCGTCGATGGCGTTGGCCTCGAGCGCGACGTCGAGCTCGTCGATGGTGCCAAGCGAGCGCAGAGCACTGTCCGGCAGCGGTTTGAGCGAGACGTAGCCAACGACGCTGATCGCCGGATGCGGCCCGGCACCGAGTGCCCGCGCGACCGCCTCGATGTGTGCACCGGAGCCAACGATCACCGCCCGGTGGCGGTAGCCAGCGGCGCGCAGGAGCCTTCCTGACACGCGCTCCCAGCCGTAGCGCAGGGATGCCACGTAAGCCACGGCGAAGATGAACGAGCCATAGAAGATGTAGTAGGACGAGAAGTGCTGGCCGCTGACGACGGCGAAGATCAGCACGACGATCGTCACCTCGGAGAGCGAGGCGAGCAGTCGCGGTAGTCCGGGACGCTCGCCGCGGCTCGCATACATGCTCGAGCGAGCGAACAACAGCACGGTGACGAGATACGCGAAGGAGACGTATGTCCGCGTCTGGTGCAAGACCACCGAGAAATCGGCATGCGTACGCACCTCAGCCTTGAGCGCGAGCGCGGTGAATATTGCGAGGAACACGCCCAAGAAGTCCAGCGCGAGCAGCGCGACGACACGCGCGAAGCGCCGCGCGGTGTCCCAGCGCAAAAGAAACGACAGCGCCACCGGGCGCTTGGCACGCATGTCACGGTTGCGCCGGGCGGCCGTCCTCAAGCGGATCGCGTCGCGCGCCCCGATGCGACCGCCCAGCTGGCCTGCGGGCGGATCGGCGAGCACACCTATGGGGCCGCCTCGTCGGCTTGCTGGCGCTTCGGCGAGCACACTGACGACCTCGCGGACAGGATCCATGTCGCTTTCTTCAACGCTTTGGCCGCCCATTTGTTGCGCGCGCCGGGCCACGCTCTAGACCAGATCTTCGCCGAGCAGGCGGGCACGCCCCGATTGCTCGATCGCCAGGCGCAGCCCATCTCGCAGCGCCACCTCCGGTTCCCAGCCCAGCAATTCCTTCGCGAGCGTGATGTCCGGCTTGCGCTGCTTCGGGTCATCGGTGGGTAGCGGTGCGTAGACGATCTTCGAGCTCGAGCCGGTGACCGCGAGCACGATCTCGGCGAGCTCGAGGAGCGTGAACTCATCGGGGTTGCCGATGTTCACGGGCTCGTGCTGCCCGGATTCGGCGAGCGCGATTAGGCCCCGCACAAGATCACTGACGTAACAGAACGAGCGAGTTTGCGAGCCGTCGCCGAATACGGTCAGGGGGCGATCGGCGAGCGCCTGGCGGAGCAATGTCGGGATCGCACGGCCGTCGTGTGCACGCATGCGCGAGCCGTAGGTGTTGAAGATCCGCACGATCGCCGTGTCGACTCCCTGTTGGCGGTGGTAGGCCATCGTCAGCGCCTCGGCGTAGCGTTTTGCTTCGTCATAAACACCGCGTGGGCCGATCGGGTTGACGTGGCCCCAGTAGCTCTCTCGCTGAGGGTGCTCCTGCGGGTCGCCATAGATCTCACTTGTTGAGGCAAGCAGAAACCTGGCCCGGTGCGCTTTTGCCAGCCCTAATGTGTGATGCGTCCCGTATGACCCCACCTTGAGCGTGTGCAACGGCAGTCGCAGATAGTCGATCGGCGATGCCGGCGACGCGAGGTGAAAGACGACCTCGACCTGCTCGTCAACGAAGTAGGGCTCAGTGATGTCGACGTTGAGGTGGACGAACGACGGCGAGCGGATGTGCTCGATGTTTACAAGCGACCCCGTTTCGAGGTTGTCGACACAGATCACACGGTGCTCGCGGTGCAGCAGCTCATCGCAGAGATGCGAGCCGAGAAAGCCAGCCCCGCCCGTAACCAAACACGTCGCCATCGCTGTGGACAGCCTAGTCGGTGTCCCGGCCCGCAGCTGCCCCGGGGCGCCCGGCCAGTATCGCACCCCTCCGCGAACTATCCG